>Ga0210021_1001302_pt1 | contig 24902 bp, 24 predicted proteins | sample CryGeymeta201517_FD_183981 | JGI IMG/M metagenome (GOLD analysis project Ga0210021, IMG submission 183981) | Groundwater microbial communities from Crystal Geyser aquifers in Utah, USA - Crystal Geyser metaG 2015-17 (SPAdes) (version 2) | ecosystem: Environmental > Aquatic > Deep subsurface >... | reverse complement strand
CATTTCCCCCTGGATGGCGATGGCTTGGGCTGTGGGTTGGTTTGGTTCCATTGTAAGAAGCGTGCCATTATAAAAGATGATGTCGGCAAGACTGATCTGTTTAGTTGGGGAGGGGATTGCTGTCGGCGGGATGTCTGTTTCTGTTCGAGCCAGGGTCGGAGAGGAAATAACCGGTTCTATCGGCGTGGGTGATGGCTGGGCGCAGGCTGTCAAGAAAATAGAAACCACGAGGCTTGCACTAATAATCTTTTGTAGGCTATTCATCAATCATCCTTATATAAGTTTGTTCACCCCAGGCGCTGGTTTTGCACTTATTGTCTTGGTTTAGGACATCCATCCAACTGGTTCTGTATTGTTCAGGTTTGCGTTATTAGAATGTACTTGAATGAGACGCGGCAAATGCGTATCTTAAGGTGATCCGTCACCGGGGACGCATTTGGGGTGGGAGTCCTTCGACAGGCTCGGCACAGGCTGGACTCTGCTTGGGAGCAGGAAAAACCCGAAGCCAGCCAGCCGCAAGCCCAAACGGGAGAGATGGCCCAAGAAGCCAACGCCTTCGGGAAAGCCGATGGATATGCTGACGTGGGTCGGGTATACGGGAAGTCTTCGGCAATGGAAGGATGAGGGTTTTATGGCAGGCGTCTTTGACGTACTGAAAACCGCAGAGCATAACCAAAACTCTGCCATCCAACCTGAACAGAAGGCAAGCCACGATGGTTTATTCGTCGTGGTGCTGGTGACAACAGCCCGTATACTCAGGAGCCGTGTGAGGTCGAAAGTCTCATGCACGGTTCTGAAGTAGCGGTGGGGTGGGAGACCACCCCACCGACTACACCTGGGCTGCTTTTGCGCGATGACTCTTTTTCAGCAACTCACGAACATGGCGGGCAAACTGACTTGACCTAAAGGGCGCTCTCGCTTCCCGCCATCGCGGAGATGTTGACTTTGGCTGGCAAGACTCACTTGCGAGCTATAGCTTCACAACTTGAAAAAGGGAAGCGAGTGCGCGTCATCTTAGGCAAGATTGTTATTGCGTTGTTCTTTATCTTCTAACTCTTCCCTTGCCCAACGGTTTGCGTCACCTGCGCTACCATCGTGCCTGCTAAGGACTCATTGTGCAGGTGTCCGGCCTGACAGCAGCATCCCGCTCACGATGCCATAAACCAGTCCGGTGATGCTGGCGCAGATGAACAGGTTGGGTATCATCATCCAGCTCACAAGACTACCAACGAGAAAGCCCAGAGCGGCAGCCAGGGTGTTGATCCCGATCCAGCGCAGTGACGACATTTGCTTACTTAGGCTTGTCGATTGAGCCAGCCCCATCAGCAGGCCCACCACAAGGCCCGTGAGTGGGCCGCCCAGTACATTCCCGAGCGAGAAGTCAGGTTGCTGCACGCCCAGGACGGGGATAGTAAAGCCCATGTCAAAATCGACAGTCCGCAGGAGCGGAAAGGTAAACTGTGTCACAAAGTACACTAGAACTCCGCCCGCCGCGCTGGATGCCAACCAGCTTGCCAGGCGGATGGCTGGATTGTGCCATCCGATCCACTGCGCCGTACCCACCACCAGCCCGGTGGCAACGCCCCCGGCGAGAAGCGCCAGACCCAGCCCGACGGCGGCAGTCGGATCCCAGGCCCACAACCGGTTGTCATTCATAAGGATCAGCCCCAGCGACAGGCCTACTCCCCAGCCCAGTGTATTAGCTACTGACCATCGAGCCATAAAGCGTTTCACCATGTGGACTCCCTTCAAGATGAGTCAGGGCGGAAGCTGTTCTTCGCCTTCCGCCCTGATGGAACCACGGGTCACTCGATCAAACGTAGTAGATCCGCGATCAACCCGGCAAGGTCGAGATCGCCAGGGACAGTGCCATCGCGTGCGATCGCCGCGGAAGCGCCGCCGGTCTGGCTGGCCCAGAACTGCCATGCCTGGATGAACGACGTATCTTCCGAGCTGTCAATGTACAACAGGCGGATATCCTGATCGATCAGCGCTTGCAAGGCATCCGCCTGGAAGTCGATGTCGCCATTATTGGGGTCACCCTCGACGGAGGAGCAATCGATGTCGTTGTCGCGACCTGGATCAATGCCAAAATCCGCCTGTCCAAATGGCGGCGTCAGGGGCGGCTCAAAGCCTTCATTGAGATTTGTATCGTGAGGAATGTTGTCGCCGAAGTTGACGACGAGTTTCAAAGCATCTGCCCGGAATCCCAAGGTGGCGCCGGTGTCCACCTGCCCGATTTCCCAGAAGACACGCGCGTACGATTCCGGACCATCCGAGCCGCTTCCCAAAGTCAGCCCGTTAACGACCCCGCCCACCGCATCAATGTCATCGGTCATAGGCTGGTCGATGCGGAAGGATTCATCGCCGCTCGCGCCATAAGTGCTTCGATACCTGCTCCCACAGGTCCGCGAGTCAAAAGCCCCGGCGTAATCTTCATAACTGACGACCGCAAAGTGGAAGTCCGTGCCCGGGGCGAGCGCTTCAAGGGATTGCATGATCTCGGCGACCTCAGCCTTAACCCGGGCCAACTCCTGACCCATGCTGCCTGTCAGGTCCAGCGCAAAGACGATGTCGACTTCATCCGGGAGGTCGATGGTATCCTCGCACGCAACCGCTTTTTCAGCATTGATGATATAGAACTCTTCGCCGGGTATCTGCAATCCGCCGGCGATTGCGCCGGAGACGATGCACTCTTTGATCTCCGATGAGGTGAAATCAGGATGCTCGGACAGTACCAGGGTAGCCAGCCCCGTCACCTGAGGCGCAGCCATCGATGTGCCTGCCATCCAACCGTATTGATCGCTATACCCGAAGAAAGGCCAGTAAGAACGGGGCAGTGTACTGAAGAGCTGCTCCGTTGGGAAAAACCAGTTTGATTGGCCGCCCGGCGCAGCGACCGTGACCAGCGGGCCATGGTTGGAGAAATTCGACAACTCATTGGCCTGGTTGCTGGCACCCACGGTGATGACATTCAGTGGGAACTGCTCAGACAGGCTGGCAGGCGTTGTGAATTTCGTATCTTCATTGTCGTTCCCTGCCGCGATGACCCATAAGACATCTTTGCCCTGTTGTTGCGCATAGAGCATGCCGCGCTTCACGATGTTGTTCGCGTCTGCAACCTGTTGCAGGCGATGCTCTTCTGTCGTGAATAGTCCGCCTTTCATCGTGATGCCCAGGCTCATATTCGCGATCCGGGCGCCATCATCAACCGCCTTGACCATGTTATCAACAAGCGTGGGCCAGAACAATGGGCCGCCCAGATCATAGGCATTTATCGTGCAGTCCCACGCGACTCCGGTCACACCATTGTTATTATTGCCCTCCGCACAGGCAAGCCCGGAGACGTGCGTTCCATGCCCATTATGAGGGGTCGCCGTCCCAGTGACTTTGGCAATATTGCCGCTGAGATCGGAGTGGAGATTATCAAAATCCCAGTCGAGAATGGCAATGGTCACATCCGAGCTTCCCGTTTGGATATCCCACGCGGAGGGAGCCTTGATCGTTTCCAGATGCCAGTTATCCCCGGCGGGGTGAGCTTCATCCCACGGATCGGTGTATTCCGTATCGTCCGGATACGTCACGAAAGGCTGCATCACGTGCGAGATTGCCGCCACTTCGACCGCCGGGTCTGTCCGGAGCTGACTCTGGATGGCCTGGAGCGCTTCGAAGCTGGTCGCTTGTGGATAGCGCAGTTGATAGAGAAGCACCTTGGGCACCGAACCGATGATCAGCCCGTTCGTGCTCGTGGCGATCTCGACGATCTTCTGTGCCGGATCAGGCGTATCCATGGCCAGTCCCACGACCAGCTCATCGATGATGTATTGTGTTTCAAAGATGCTCGTCCCAATCCGATCGGAGGATGGCAGGGCCGGGCCTACAGGGATGCTGTCGCTAGTTGGTTCGATCACCCGTATTTTCACCTGAAGCGGGTCCGACAGCGTCTTGTTCCCATTCTGGATGTGTATTGTGCCTGCATAAGTCCCGGCATGCGCATCCAGCGGAATCTGGACCGTTATGGGGAGGCGAACCGTCTGTCCGACGGGAATTGACTCGAGTCCTTCCGTGTAAACAGACAAAACATCGGTGAGCGATGGTGTCACAAATATCGTTGGGCTGCTCACCGCGACGGCTGATGTCATCTCAACCATAAGCGTCTGAGCGACGCCTTGCATCACCTCAAGTTCGAGTCGATCTGGCTTCCAACTGATTGGATGCTTGCCATTTCCGAATAGAGGTGAGGCTTTGGCGGAACTCGCGCCGAAAATATAGGAACTCAGTAAGACAAGGATAAGCAACAGAGACAGTGGGTTCGCTTTCACGGCGCGTGTCGTTTGCCGCAGGCGACGAGCGATGACTTTGTTTTCTTCGGTTAGCATAGGTTATTCTCCTTTGCGTTAATAGCGTGCGATTCCAGACGAGTCGCACCGATGGTTGATAACAAGCAGGGTAGGAGCAATTCAGGTCTTTTACTGCATAGGCGTTCCTCCTTCCATTAACTCGCTTGCTCGTCGCATGTCAATCCTCATGTAGCGGTTTGTGGGCGGGCGTGGACTCTGCTTGGGAGCAGAAAAACTCGAAGCCAGAAAAATGCTCGAAAATCACGCAGAGATCACAGGGGGCGCGTGAGGAGGTTGTTTCTGAGAATGCTTTGTTGGGTGCGGTCTAATCAGCAAGACTAATTTGGTGCTGTAAACACAATACGAACAGAATCTAAAGATTTAATCTCTACAGTCTCGTCTAAATGAAAATTTGTTGGAAAACCTAAGTAGTAAATATTAATTGCATAAATCCCAGGAACAATAATATATCCTCCAAGCCCGCCTGCATTAGTTTTTGTGTACTTGTATTGATAATCACTGCAACTTATTTTACCAATATCAAGTCCGTAATCGCTACTCATACATAATATGGTAAGGTCCGCTCCATTTACAGGTTGGTCGTTTTGGGTCTGAACCCCGATTTCAAGAAAAGCAAAATGCAGAGTAATTTCAGTTACCAGATTTTCTTCCACTGGGAAAGTTAGATAATGTTCTTCGCCATTACCTTCGCTGTATAAGAAATCATTTCCCCATTTTCCGATTACTTCACTATCTGTTAAAACGTACATTCCAGACTCTAGGGAAAGCGGCTCAGGATTTGTAAACATCTTATTTGAATAATTTTCAAACCAATTGTCCTCATGGCTTGGAACCCATCTGCCTTTAATATCTTTTATCGCTTTAAAAACTTGCAATTGAGACACCGATGGTTCGTTTCCAACATATAACTTAACCTTTACCCCTCCTGAAGATTCTTCTGGATTTCGGCTACGGACAATAATTGTGTAAATATCAGTTTGTTCAATTATCTTTGGCTCAACAGGGATATTGGTCGGAATTATTGTGGTGGGGGCTGGGGTATTCGTAGTTAAGTTATTGAATGTTTCTTCTGTTTGGGTTGGATAAAAGTTAGTTACAGGAGTAAAAGTAGATTGAATAATTATGCTTTGGTCTTTTGGACTTAACCATTGACCAAACGCTGGGATTAATGCAATTACAGCAATACAAGTTCCAATAATTGTTGCTATAGAAGCCGATATTCCAATAATCTTTCCAAAATCATCTTTTTTGTTCAATGTCATTTTATTGAGATTCCCTATATTCTATGAGATAGCACCCAACGGTTAAGGATTGATGCGGCGGGAGGCGGCAAAGCAAAAAGGAAGGGGCTAAGCGCCGCCGCATCTGTCCGAGTTGAACAAAGCCGCACGCGGAATAACCATCTCCCGCACATGCGCCAACTATACAACCAATCCAACCTTTTGGCAACAAAAACCTCCCGCCGATTTCACTTCGACAGGAGGCTTATTTCATCTTTTCCCTTCCCCCCTTCTCCACCACCCAAAAATGCGACAGTCCCAGCGCGCGCAAAGGCGTTTTTTCCAGCCATTGCAGAATCGCGCGCAGGAATTTCCCCAGCGGGCCAAAGCGCGCGATGATATTGTCGTACGCGCCGAAGATGATGGTTCTTTCGATAAAGCGGACAGGCAGATCCGCAAACAGTTTTTCGAGGTCACGGCGGGAATAAACGCGCACGTGCGGGGCGAGTTTGTCCCGCCAGGCGCGCGGCAAATAGTTGACCAGCGGGATGTTGCCGAACCGGTAGCGTCCGCGCCAGTAGATGCCGTGCGTCTCGAAAGGATAGCCGCGGTTGGGGCAGAACAGGGCGATCCGTCCGCCAGGTTTCCCCGACGCGGGGTCGGGACTTCGCAGGACGCGCACCATCTCGCGGATGGCGGCGCGGTCATCCTGTACGTGTTCGATCACCTCGTGACTCAGGATCAGGTCGAAAGTCCCAGAAGGAAGCGGGATTTGTTCTCCCGCGGCGTTGAGGATGTGAGGGGAACGCCTCCGCGCTTCGATGGCGCGTGCGTGGTCATATTCCAGCCCGATCACCGTCCCGCCGAGGGCCGAGAGTTTTTCCGCGTACATGCCCACGCCGCATCCGTTTTCGAGGACGAGGCCGTGGATGCGCTCACCCGCCGCGCGCACGATCATGTCGAGTCGGCGTTCCTGTCCCGCCCGCCAGACGTAGGAGGGTTCGCCGCGCAGGGCGGCTTTGTCGAGGTCACGTTGATTCATCGGCAGGATTATACCTTGCGCCTCCTGTGCCATTATGCTAAAATCACAAACGTACGGGAACTCAATATCGAAAGCGCTGAGAAGTGGGCAACCCCCACTTTTCTGCTTGTAATACGATCAATCACGGAGCAAGGTAGTAGCATGAAGATGACGCCCAAAACGCCCAAAACGCCCAAGAACGAATTTGCCCTCGCATTCAACGAGGTGCTGGAAGACAAACAACTGCCCAAGGAGATCATCCTTGCGGCGATTGAGTCTGCCATGGTTTCGGCCTATCGGCGGGCGGTCAACGCCTCCACCGCGCAACAAGTGGAAGCCAGGGTTGACCCCGAGACCGGCAAAGTGACGGTCTTTGCGGAGAAGGAAGTCGTTGAAGATATTATGGACGACCGCACCGAAGTGCTTTTGGAGGAGGCCCGCAAGGTCAACCCCGAGGCGCAGTTGGGCGACATGGCGCTGGTGGAAACGACCCCCGCGGACTTTGGGCGGGTCGCGGCGCAGACCGCGCGCCAGGTCATCCAGCAGCGCATCCGCGAAGCCGAGCGCGCCTCACAGTTGGAATATTTCCAGCGGCAGGTGGGCGAGATCATCAGCGGCGTGGTGCAGGCCAGCAACCCTGCGCAGGGTGTGACCCTGGGCTTGGATATGAAGGCCGAGGGCGTCATGCCCAACAACCAGAAGGTGCCGGGCGAACGTTTCAAAGTGCATGACCGCCTGCGCGCCGTGGTGCTGGAAGTGAAGGACGGCCCGCGCGGCCCGCAGATCATTCTCTCGCGCGCGCATCGCAACTTCCTGCGCCGCCTGCTGGAGAACGAAGTCCCCGAGATTTATCATGGCATTGTGGAGATCCGCGCCATTGCCCGCGAACCCGGCGCGCGCGCCAAGGTGGCCGTGCTGGCCACCCAGCCCGGCGTGGACGCGGTGGGCGCCTGCGTGGGCGTCAAGGGCGTCCGTATTCAGGCCATCGTGCGGGAATTACACGACGAGAAGATTGACATCATCCAATGGGATCCCGATCCTGTGGTATATATTTCAAAGGCCATCAGCCCGGCGCGCGTCAACGGCGTATTTCTGTCGGAGAACGCGGAGGGTAACAAGACGGCCACGGTTGTGGTGAGCGAGGACCAGTTGAGCCTGGCTATCGGACGCGACGGGCAGAACGCGCGTCTCGCCGCCAAATTGACCGGCTGGCGCATTGACATCAAGAGCCTGATCGAGTCGACGGCTGATTCCCTGCAAAAACTGAAAGGGGATGCTGAACTGGCGGCGCTCCTGCCGAACGCGGTGACGATGATCCCCGCCATCGAGGAGATCCTCGTCAAGAAGGCCGAGAATCGCCCGATCACGCCCGAAGAGTTCAGCCAGCTGGCCCAGTTCGTGGAACACGTGGAACGCCGCACCATCCAGATCAAAGAGGAGGCCGCCCGCGTCGAAGAAGAGAAGACCGCCGCCGCTCGCGCTGAAATTCCCGAGGCCGCTTTTGGCATGAAACTCGAAGAGGCAGGCATCAAGGAACATATCTTCAATATCCTGACCGAGGCCGGCTACGAGACGGTCGGGAACCTGATGCTGGCGTTGAAGGCCGACTCGAACAAGGTGCTAGGCCTGGCGGGTATTGGCCCGAAGACCATGCAGAATATCGAAGAGGCGCTGGCCGCGCTGGCGTTCCCCGAGCCTGCGCTGGAACCGCCCGTCGAAACGGCGGCCCCGCCCGAGGTCAGCGCGGAAGCGGAGGTCAGCGTCCCCGCGCAGGCGGAAGCGGTGGCGGAAGTCCAGCCCGAGGCGGTCGCGCCGGTGGAAGTTGTCGAAGAAGCGCCGGCAGAACCCGCGGTCAAAGACGGCGTCTCGCTCGAGGAGATGTTCGTGTTCAAGCCCGAGACCTTTACGGCGCCCGTTCCCGAGGAAGAGTCCGAGAGCGACGACAAAAAGAAGGGCAAGAAGAAGGGCAAGAAGAAATCCGTTGAACTGGAGTTCGACGAGAAACTGGGCGCAGTGGTGGCGCGCAAGAAGCACAAGCGCGCGGATGGCGTCTGGGAAGAATAGTGAAATTGCCCTCACCCCCAACCCCTCTCTGTTTTTTTGAGAGGGCAGGGGGGAGGGATAGGATATGACTGCCAAACCTGTCAAACGCGTCAAACACGTTCCCCAGCGAACCTGCGTTGGCTGCCGCACTGTGCTTGCGAAGCGGGGATTGATCCGCATCGTGCGCACCGCCGAGGGGGTGCGGGTGGACCCGACCGGCAAACTGGCCGGGCGCGGGGCTTATTTGCACGACCGCCGCGCCTGCTGGGAACGCGGCCTGCAAGGCGCCTTGTCTCATGCCCTGAAGGTTGAATTGACGCCTGCCGACCGGGAGCGCCTGGAAGTTTTTGCGAACGCCCTCCCGGCAGAATCATCCGCGGACGCGCCTGCCATGTGATCGCCTGACCGATCCTCGTTCAGTGGCACGCTTCGCGATTTCTCTGCGGGGGCAGAGTCTGGAATTTATTCCAACGAAGGAGGTGTCCCATGAGCGAAAACGGACACAAGATCGAACTACCCGCCAATATTGTCATTCGTGACCTGGCGCAGATTGTCGAAAAAAGCCCGATTGATATCATCAAAAAACTGATGACGAACGGTGTGATGGCGACCATCAACCAGTCCGTGGATTTTGACACGGCCGCGATTGTGGCGGGCGAGTATGGATTCGAGGCCGTCCCTGAGGAAGTGATCGAAGCTGTCAAGGAGGAAGTGGGCGAGGTGCCCCTGTGGAGGCAGATGATCGCCGGCGAGGACAAGTCCCTGCTCAAGAGCCGCGCCCCGGTGGTGACCATCCTCGGCCATGTGGATCACGGCAAAACCTCCCTGCTGGACGCCATCCGCCAGACGGACGTGGCCGCGGGCGAGGCGGGCGGCATCACCCAACACATCGGCGCCTACCAGGTGGAGCAGAAGGGACGCCTGATCACCTTCCTGGATACGCCCGGCCACGCGGCGTTCACGGCCATGCGCGCCCGCGGCGCGCAGGGCGCGGACGTGGTGGTGCTGGTGGTGGCCGCGGACGACGGCGTGATGCCGCAGACGAAGGAAGCCATCGCGCACGCCAAGGCGGCGCGCGTCCCGATCATCGTGGCGCTCAACAAGGTTGACAAGCCGAACGCCAATCCCGAACGCGTGAAACAGCAGCTGGCCGAGCAGGAACTCGTCCCCGACGACTGGGGCGGGCAGACGCTGGTGGTACTGGTCTCTGCCAAGCAGAAACAGGGCATCAGCGATTTGCTGGAAGCCATCCTGCTGGTGGCCGATAATGCCGAGATCCGCGCCAATCCGGGCGGCAAGGTGATCGGCACGATCATCGAATCGGAACTGGACAAAGCCAGGGGCGTGGTCGCCACGCTCCTCGTCCAGAATGGGACGCTCCAGACCGGCGACATCGTGGTGGCTGGCACGGCCTTTGGCCGTCTCAAAGCCATGACGGATTTTCGCGGCAAGCCGCTTAAGAAGGCCGGCCCGTCCACGCCCGCGCTGGTGATGGGTCTCTCTGAAATCCCCTCGGCGGGCGACGTGTTCCAGGTGGTGGGATCGGACCACGCAGCGCGCGCGATTGTCACCGAGCGCGCCGATGCCATCAAGAAAAAATCCCAGGAGCGCAAGAAAGTCTCGCTCGAAGACCTGTTCTCCTCGTATGAGAAGGGCGAGGCAAAATCCCTCAACCTGGTGCTCAAAGCGGACGTGCAAGGCTCGCTCGAACCGATCCTGGGTGAGTTGGAAAAACTGGGCAAAGGCGAGATCACCATTAACGTGTTGTACGCCGAGACCGGCAACATCGGCGAGAACGACGTGATGCTGGCCTCCGCCTCGAAAGCCATCATCCTGGGGTTCAACGCGCAGGCCGAAGTGGCCGCCCGCCGCCTGGCCGAAACCGAAGGCGTGGACGTCCGCCTGTACAACATCATCTATCGCCTGACCGAAGATATCGAAAAAGCCCTGAAAGGCATGTTGGCGCCGGAGTTCGTGGAGCAGATGCTCGGCAAAGCGCAGGTACTTAAAGTCTTCCCCATCTCCAAGATCGGCAAGATCGCCGGGTGCCGCGTGACGGAAGGTGAAATTCGCCGCAACGGCAAGATCCGCATGAAGCGCGGGGGTGACATCGTATTCGAGGGCGAGTTATCCTCGCTCAAGCACGAGAAGGATGATGCGCGAGAAGTCCGCACCGGCTTCGAGTGCGGCGTGGGATTGAAGAACTTCCACGACATCGAACCGGGCGACATCATCGAGTGTTACGTTTTGGAGAAGTCGGAGTAGTGAGACACGTACACACGTAAACAGGTACACACGTACACACGTGACACAACCTGTATACCTGTGTACTTGTATACCTGTATACGGAGTTAGTCATGCCCTCAGGTGTTCGCCTTCAACGCATCGCGGATCGCATCCGCCAGGAACTCTCGGAAATGTTGGTCCGCGAGATCAGCGACCCGCGCCTCGCGCTCATCTACGTGACCGACGTGAGAGTGGATCGGGAACTGGTTTACGCGGACGTGTTCGTGTCCGCGCTCGAGGGCCACGAACGCCGCCGGGAGATTCTCGCCGGTCTCGAGAGCGCCAACGGCTTCATGCGCCGGACTTTGGCCGGGCGCGTCGACCTGCGCGTTTTCCCCCGCCTGCGTTTCCACTGGGACCCCACCCCGGAGAATGCCGACCGCGTCGAGAAGGCGCTGGCGGAGTTGAGAGAGAAGAAAAAGGCGTAGAGCGAGATATTATCTCGTTAGCCCGCCCGTTACAACTGAGGCGGCCAAAATAGATCGTTCAAAGATTCTCACATCAAATATCAGCAAGGAAGTTCCCATGTCGGAACGAGAAAAGTATATTCAAGCCTTACCATTCAGCGCTTTGATAGATGTGGGATGTGGAACAGGTGAGACTGTCGTTGAATTAGCGGGCTTGTGCCCGAAGGCTCACTTTGTCGGAATAGATATAAATAACGATGTTCTCAGCAAAGCACAAGAGATGCTGTACGGTGGCTTGCTCACTGTAGATGCAGATTATGTGTGCGGTAACTGCTTGAACATGCCGATTGCATCCAACTCAGCAGATGCAATTATGTTTCGGGCTTTCCTGCACCACATTGAGCAAATCGATTGTGTTTTCGAAGAGGCACATCGCATCTTGCGCAGGAATGGATTTCTACTCATACAAGATGGAGAAGAAATGCCAGCCTTGCTCTTTGATGAAATGAATATGGCATTGAGTCGAAGCGGCGCTTCTAAAGAAGTACATCCTGGCTTCAATATTGATAAACTCACAGAACAATTGAAGAAGTATAGTTTTGTCACAGAAACGGTTATCAGAGAAGGAGTAGCGACTTTCGCGACACCTCCTTTTGTATCAAAGGTTTATTCAACGATCTCGTTTCTGTTATCCGCCCGAAAGATATAAGCAAAAGGAGCGGGCTAACACCGGCTGCATCGGACAGCGGCTACGTCGCTGAGGGTACGCACCGCGAGCAATTGAGTAGAATTCGGGCGTGGGAGTCTTGCACGCACCGCTGTTGCCGTTGGGCCAATTCGTTCTACAGACCAGCAGGGCTATGCGGGAAGAAACAAAAACTAAGCCGCGGAAACTGGTACCAATGTCCCATAAAAATGTAGTACAATGTCACGAACATACAGTACAATTGCCTATGTGAGCGATTGTTGGGAATCAAAAAGGAGATAGCCAAACGTCAGGCAACGTTAGCTGGAAAAAACAATGAACAGTGGGATTATTTCGCAAATCAAAGATCGGCTGAACCAGGCCCAAAGCATCCTGATCGCATCTCATGTCCGCCCGGACGGAGACGCGATTGGCGCATTGCTCGCCCTCGGGCTGGCATTGCAGAACGCGGGAAAAACCGTCCAGATGGTATTGCAGGATGGCGTCCCGGCATCGTTCCGTCATTTGCAGGGACATAACCAGGTCCAAAAAGAACCGAAAGGAGAGTGGGACACATTCATCTCGGTGGACTGCGCCGATTTCAAACGCCTCGGCAAGCCCTTCCAGTCGGGTCCCAAACCGGACATCAATATTGACCATCACATCACCAACGAAAAGTTCGGCAAAATCAACCTGATCGTCGGCGAGGAAGTCGCCACCTCGGCCATCCTGACAGATTGCCTGCCGCTGTGGGGACTGGAAATTACGCAGCCCATCGCGGCCGCGCTGTTGACCGGCATCGTCACCGACACGCTCGGATTCCGCATTTCTAGCACCACGCCCGAATCCCTGCGCCAGGCGGCCCTGTTGATGGAGCGCGGCGCGGACCTGCCTGACCTGTACAGCCGCGCGCTGGTGCGGCGCACCTACCCCGCCGCGCGCTACTGGGGCGCGGGCCTCTCCAGCCTCGAGCGTTCGGACGGACTCGTCTGGGGCACGCTGACGGTGGCCGACCGCAAAGCCGCGGGCTACGGCGGCAACGACGACGCCGACCTGATCAACGTCATCTCCGCGATTGACGGGAGCCAGGTTGGCATGATCTTCGTTGAACAAAGCGACCAGCGCGTGAAAATCTCGTGGCGCGCCATCGAAGACGGCGTGGACGTGTCGCAGGTCGCGAAGCATTTCGGCGGCGGCGGTCACGCCGCGGCGGCCGGGGCCGACATCCCCGGCTCGTTGAGCGAGATCCAGCCCCTCGTCCTGAAAACGACGCGTGAGATGCTCGGTCTAAAGTAAGACTCATCTAAATCGGATACAATTGTCAAAATTGGATTGCGGCGAAATCTGCGCATAATCCAGGAGGAAATCCTAATGAACAGTCAAGACGTAAAGAACGCCATTTCCGGTGTCCTCGTGGTGGACAAACCCGTCGGCATGACCTCGCACGACGTGGTGGAAGCCATCCGCCGCGGGACAGGCATCCGCCGCGCCGGACACACTGGCACGCTCGACCCGCGCGCTTCCGGTGTGCTTGTCATCCTGATCGGCCCGGCCGTGCGCCTGAGCGAGTACGTTTCCGCTTCGGACAAACGCTACCAGGCCATCATCCGACTCGGCTCCAGCACCGACACGTTCGACGCGGACGGAAAATTCGTCCGCACGGACGCGCCGGTCAATGTGACCGAGGAGCAGTTCGAGACCATCCTCAAGCAGTTCGAGGGCGAGATCGAGCAGACGCCCCCGCCGTACTCCGCCGTGAAAGTGGGCGGACGCCGCGCCTACGACATGGCGCGCCAGGGCGAGGCAGTGGAACTGGCCCCGCGCAAGATCCAGGTGCATCACCTGGAAGTGCTGGAATGGGCGCTGCCCGAAGTCGTGGTGGATGTGCATTGCTCCAGCGGGACGTATGTCCGTTCGCTGGCCAATGACATGGGCAACGCCCTCGGCACGGGCGCCTATCTCGTGGGACTGCGCCGCACCAAGAGCGGACGCTTCAGCCTGCGCGACGCCACGCCCCTGCGAAAATTGCAGGAGGCCTTCCAGGCCGGCAACTGGTACCAGTACCTGATCCCCGCGGCCGAAGCGCTGACGGATGTGCCTGCGGTGGAACTTAACCCCGATGACGTGGAGGAGGTCCGCCACGGCCACCGCGCCAAGGCGGTTCCCGGTGTTCCCCAGCCCGACCTGGTGCGCGGCGTGAGCGCGGCGGGCGAGTTGATCGCCCTGATGTTGCCTGCCATTGGCGAGGATGGCTCGCCCGAATGGCAGCCCAAGAAGGTCTTCTTCACCAGCGAAGCCGCCGCACAGTAGGGACGGGGTGAACCCGTCCCCTACCGTCATCCGTGCAACATTATCGTTCCCTCGCCGACGTTTCGCTTCAGAACACCTGGCTGACGATTGGCGTCTTCGACGGCGTCCATCGCGGCCACCAGGCCATCCTGCGTCAACTCGCGGCAGGCGCGCACGCCAACGGCGCGCCTGCCGTTCTGCTTACCTTTGACCCGCATCCCGCCGTCGTTTTGTCTGGACGCGACCTGAAACTGCTGACCACGCCGGACGAGCGCGCCGATCTCGCCTCCGCGCTGGGACTGGAGGCGGTCATCACGCACCCGTTCGACCGCGCCGTCTCCGGGATGAGCGCGCGGGACTTTATGGCGCTTCTGAAAAAACGACTCGGACTGAGTCGCCTGTTGATCGGCTACGACTTCGCCCTCGGCAAGGGGCGCGAAGGCAACGCCGGACGCCTGTCTGAACTGGGACGCGAACTCGGCTATTCCGTTTCGGTGGTGGAGGCGGTCAGCGACGAGAGCGGCGTCATCTCCTCGACCGAGATCCGCAAACTGGTCTCGCTCGGAAACGCGGGCGCGGCCGCGAACCTGCTGGGGCGTCCATACGCGCTTTCGGGTCCCGTCATTCACGGCGACGGGCGCGGGCGCAGGATCAACATCCCCACCGCGAATATCCACTATCCCGAATCCAAACTCCTGCCCGCCAACGGCATCTACGCCTGCCGCGCCCGCCTCGGCGCGGACCTTTTTGCGGCCGTGGTCAACATCGGCTTTAATCCCACCTTCACGCCCGACAAGCGTACCGCCAACGTGGAGGCGCACATCCTGGATTTCGACCGCGACCTCTACGGCGAGCAAGTGACATTGGAATTCATTGCCCGCCTGCGCGACGAGGCGAAATTTGATTCGGTGGACGCCCTGCTGGCGCAAATCCACGCGGACATTGAAAAGACGCGTAAGATATTATCGTGATGCGGGGTCATCCTGGTATCATTGCCCAAACCCACGTAGTAACGACTTCAGTCGTTTGGGACGAATAAATTCGTCACTACATGGTGAAGCATCCACATCGTGATGACTTTAATCGTATAACAATTGACATCACCATACCCTGGATGTGGCCCTTTTTTAATTGGAAAGCGAGGTTGATTATGTTCTCCATGGATCAAGATCGGCGCAAGGAAGAAGAGCGCGTCCGCAGTGAAGGACGCCTCCCCCCCGGCCAGGCGCTGACGCTCAAATTTCCCGTCCTGCACTACGGGCCGGTCCCAGCCTTTAACGCCTCCACTTGGGACTTCCGCATCTGGGGCGAGGTGGAGCAGGAGAAGCGCTGGACGTGGGATGAGTTCAACGGATTGCCACGCGCCAAAATCCAGATGGACATCCACTGCGTGACGCGCTGGAGCAAATTCGATACGGTCTGGGAAGGCGTGTCCGTGCGGACGCTGGCGGATAGTGGACTCATCAAAATCAAGCCCTCCGCCACGCACGTGATGCAACACGCGGAATACGGGTTCACCGCCAACCTGCCGCTGGAGGTGGTACTGGCGGAAAACTTCCTGCTCGCCACACACCTGAACGGCGAGCCGATCACCGCCGACCATGGCTATCCACTGCGCGGCGTGGTGGGATTCATCCCCGGCCGCGAACTGGACACGCCCTATTTTTGGAAGGGCGCCAAATGGCTGCGCTCACTGGAGTTCATGCCGCATGACCGCCAGGGATTCTGGGAACAGGCCGGCTATCACAACCGCGCGGATGTGTGGAAGGAAGAAAGATTTGGATAAGACCATATTCGTGAATTTGCCAGTCTGAATACCCGCGTATGCCAGGGAGCAAGATAAAAATCAAACCAATCACCGTATCAAATAAGGAAGGGCGGATTTTATCCATAGCAACCTCCATTTTATAGAATCAGGTTATTGTTCGCCAGATCATTATAGCATTCACAATCCTCCGTATCATCATACCTTCATTAACCTCCCCACTCGTCCAGTTGCGCGTTTAGTCAGATGGTCTTATAGTCGGATGGTCGCATGGTCAAAACCGACCATTTGACCACAAGACCATTTGACCACGAGACTACCCGACCAGGAGACTAACAAATGCACGGATACGGCTGGTTCATGTCCATGAGACAGGGCGACGAAAAGCCCAAAGTCACAAGAGAACTTTTACTGCGCGTCCTCAACTACGCCAAACCTTACTGGTGGCACATCGGCGGGATGTTGGTGACGATCCTCCTCACCACAGGCTTTAGCCTCGTCACGCCATTGATATTCAGGCAGATGATTGACCATACCCTGCCGAATAAAAATTTCAATCAACTGATTCTGCTGGCGGGCGCTCTGCTGGCGGTGCCGCTCATCGAAGGCGGGATCAACGTTGTCCAGCGCAGACTCAACTCCACCGTCGGCGAAGGCGTCATCTACGATCTGCGCGTGGCGCTCTTCGGCAAACTGCAACGGATGAGTCTGCGCTTCTTCACCAACACCAAAGTCGGCGAGTTGATGTCGCGCCTCAACAACGATGTGGTCGGCGCGCAGAACGCCATCAGCAACACCATCGTCGGCATCATCACCAACATCATCGAAGCAGTTGCGATCCTGGCCGTCATGCTTTCCCTCGAATGGAAGTTGACCCTCGTCAGCGTGCTGATCCTGCCGCTGTTTATCTTCTTCGCGCAGCGGCTTGGCAACGTTCTGCGCGACATCGCCCGCGAAGCCATGGATCACAATGCCAAGATGAACGCGCACATGAACGAGACCCTCAACATCGGCGGCGCGCTGCTCGTCAAGTTGTTTGGGCGCGCCAACCAGGAAACGGACCGCTTCCGCCAGCGCGCCGTCAGCGTGCGCGACATCGGCATCCGCCGCGCGGTCATCGGCTCGTCGTTCTTCGTCATGCTTGGCCTCGTCAGCGCGGTGGGCACGGCGCTCGTCTACGGCCTCGGCGGCTGGTACGTCATCGAAGGCACGTTCACCATCGGCGCCATCGTCGCGTTCGGCGCGTATCTCGGTCAACTCTACGGCTCGTTGCAAGGTCTCGCGGGCGCGCCCGTCGAGTTCTCCACGTCCATGGTCAGTTTCGAGCGCGTCTTCGAGATCATTGATCTGCCCCAAGATATCGCCGAAAAAGAAAACGCCCTCGTTCTGCAAAATGCAAAGGGCGATCTTGAGTTCGACAACATTACCTTCAATTACAGCGTGGACGAATCCAAATTATTGAAGGATGTCAAACGCTACGGGCGGATGGAAGACGTGAAAGCAGTGTTCAGTGATCAGTCATCAGTAATCAGTGTCCCTCGTCAGGATGAAAAACCCGCCTCCGACTCAGGGGAAGCGGACGCGGTCTCCCAGGCGCGCGAGGTCGCTTTGGAGGGAGTCTCCTTTATCGCCGCGTCGGGACAGTTGGTCGCGTTAGTCGGCCCCTCAGGCGCTGGCAAAACCACGCTGACGTATCTCATCCCGCGCCTGTACGATCCCACCGACGGCGTCATCCGCATTGACGGGCATGACGTGAAGGATGTGACGCTTGACTCGCTCGCCAACGCCATCGGCATGGTGACGCAGGAGACGTACCTTTTCCACGACACCATCCGCACCAACCTGACGTACGCCCGCCCCGACGCCTCGCCCGCCGAAGTGGAAGCCGCGGCGCGCGCCGCGAACATCCACCAGTTCATCGTTGACCTGCCCGACGGCTACGACACGATCGTGGGCGAGCGCGGCTACCGTCTGAGCGGCGGCGAAAAACAACGCATCGCCCTGGCGCGCGTCATCCTCAAAGACCCGCGCATTTTGGTTTTGGATGAAGCCACAAGTTCACTCGACAGCGAATCCGAATCCCTGATCCAGGACGCGTTGAAGCGCGTCATGGCGGGCAGGACGAGCATTGTCATCGCGCATAGATTGAGCACGATCTTAGCCGCTGATTTGATTTTGGTGATGGATCGAGGGAAGATTGTCGAGAGAGGCACACACGAGCAGTTGCTCGCGATGGGTGGGTTATATAGTCAGTTGTATGAGACGCAGTTTAGAGGGGAGAGGGCGTAAAGGTTTTTGTTCAATGCTGTCTATGCTATACTTAAAGCATGAAATTCCAATGGGATCCAAACAAGGCGACAATAAATCTACGGAAACACGGCATCAGTTTTGAAGAAGCCGTTACCGTATTCAAGTATCCGCTGGCGCTCATCTTTGATGATGAAGAACATTCAGACGAAGAGTACCGAGAAATCATCATTGGAATCTCAGCGTTGAGCAAATTGTTGCTTGTTTGTTTTGTGGAACGATATGAAGATGTGATCCGCATCATTACGGCACGCCCTGCCACCAGCCAAGAGAAAAAAGATTATGAAGAAAATGCCCGCTTCCAAACCCCGTAAAATCAAGGAAATGGCTTCCGAGTATCGCTTTGACTATAAAAAGGCGAAACCAAATCGTTTTGCTGAAAAAATGAAGCAAACTCCTGTTTTGGTACTGCTTGATGACGATGTTGCAAAAGTCTTCAACACGACAGAACAGGTAAATAAAGCCTTGCGTGCCCTGATTTCAGCGATACCAGAAGCGAATATAAAAGCGCCTGCAAAGTAATCGCCCATCGCCTGTCCACGATTTTGGCGGCGGATTTGATTTTGGTGATGGATCGCACCAGGATCGTCGAGCGCGGCACGCACGAGCAGTTGCTCGCGATGGGCGGGTTATATAGTAGAGTTTATGCAGAATTAGCGGTTTTAGCGGCTTGCCAGTTTTGAGTTTGCAAATTAACCAGTCCGCAAATGGTGCGCATGATAGATGTGTAAATTGAATGTGCGCAACGAAAGCGATTCGCCAAGATTGCCCAGTTTTTAGCCCATCCGATGCAATGCTCAATTCGCACACGGATGGAACTTAACAAGGAATTGAAAGTTTTCTGTTCTTCCGTGAGTTCGCTACCTTTCGGCTTCTTATAAGGCGTCTGAACGGTCAAGCGAGACACGCTTTGCTGTTCTCCGGTTTCTGGATTGATGACAGTCACTTGGCTGACTTGCTTGTCTAAACCTTGATAGCCTTTGTCGGCATCCAACTCGCATCCATCGGGTAAATGCTCAACCGTTCGTACTTTATCACTCAATGTTTTGTCATGTTCAGCGCCAGGGACGCTTGCGCTGATGGCTTTGATGTGATGTTCACCATCGGTCACGAACTGCGTCTTGATGGTAAATTGCTTCTTCTTGCCAGAATAATACTCCTTGCGCGTCTCGCTATTTTTTGAGCGCGATACCCGTTGTTCGGTTGCATCCGCCAACACGCGCCCGTCGGCCAGTTCTTCCAGTGTCAGTTTCGTCGCCGCATCAATTGCCTGTCCGCTTTCCAGTAATTTCCAGACTTCTGGACAGGGCAAGGCAGATTGGATAGCGGGCAACAAGCGACGCAGATCACGCGAAATGTCAGGTTGCGTCATGCCGTACATCAGCGCAACCGCAACTTGGGGCACATGCAAACGCATGTAGGATAGGACTGCCGCAACGCGGATTACAACCGGCTGGTCACACTCTCGACCTGCACCGCTTTGACGCTGACGATCTGGACGATCCAGCCTTTGTCGGTCAATCTCCGGTAATATCAAAGTCACTACCTCCACAATCTGCCAGAAGACTTCCGCCGGAATGCCCATGAAACCCTTGATTAATGTTGGATTTTCGTGCAAAATCAACTCTGTGAACATGATACTCAATCCTTTCCTTCGTCGGTTGGGATTGTTGTACCATGTTCACGCCTTATTGTGAATAAACTCTAGTCAGCTGTATGAGACGCAGTTCAACAGGGAAAAAGTGTTGTAAAATCAACTCATGCCACTGACCCCCATTATGAGTTTCCGCTTTACCACTCACGCGTTGCAGGAAATGGCGCGGCGCAATATCACGGAAGCGGAAGTTGAGCGAGTGTTGGTCAACCCTGAACAAAGCGAAATGATTCGCGTGGGACGCGCTGTCTATCAAGGGCGCATTGAACAAGGCGAACCGCCCAAAGAATATTTGTTACGTGTCTTTGTAGATATTGACGATACCCCGCCGAGTGTTGTCACTGTTTATCGAACCAGCAAAATCAGGAAATACTGGAGATAGCCATGAAAGTTAACTATGATCGCGAGACCGATACGCTGACCATCATCTTTTCCGAAACGCCCGTTGTAGAAAGCGACGAGGATAAGCCAGGCATGATTTTGGACTACGACGCGAAGGGCAATCTCGTTTCCCTTGAAATTCTCGACGCTTCGAGCCGCGTCAATGTGCCGAGCAAAATCGAGTATCAAGTCTCACCTGTTGCAGGATAAACTGATTTGATCTTGGTGATGGATCGAGGCAAGATCGTCGAGAGAGGCACGCACGAGCAGTTGCTCGCGATGGGAGGGTTGGCGTCAGTTGTATGAAACGCAGTTTCGAGGGGAGAGGGTGTAGGGTGTTAGATACGCGATTTATCGGGTTCAAAGAATCAAAGCAGAGAGGCCAGTAATAAAAACTGGTCTCTCCTTACCAAATTTTTCAAGAACGCGTAGCTCTTATCTTTTCGAGTTTAGCTAAATCTTCTGGCTTTGCCCACTTTACTCGTGAACGATCAATCTGATCATTATTCAAGGAATCTGCAACAATATTTAGAACTTGCATAGGAGCTTTTCTTTCAATTTTTGCTTTCTTCTTAATCGCGAGGGCAAGACTTAATAGTTTTGAAGCTGATAGCTCATGCAAATCACTATGCCAGTTATTAACTTGATCGTCAGCTAATTCCCCTTTGCTTTTCTTAATTTTTATTCCAAGTTCAGAAATAATATTTTCTTCAAAAAGTGCAAAGTCAATATTTGACGGGTCAGTAGTATTAACAGCTAATGCCACAACGACTTGATCAAGATTGGACTTGTTTGGGGCAATATGATAGACAGATAATTCATTTGACTTGGTTCCGAGATCGTTTAGTGCATCGGCTTGTAACTCTTCCTCGGGAAGCCAGGTCATTTCGCCTGTCCATCTATTTTTTCGTATCTTTCTTAGCAGATATGCCATCTTCTTTACCCTCTAATTGGGCTAAGATTTGTTCCATGTCCTTGCGCAATTCAGGGATTCGTTCTCTTTCAATAGCAGACTTAAGCGGGGCAATAGCAAGGGAATCATTTAAGAACGCCAAACCTAAAACAGCTCCATCTCGCACACGAGTGGAAACACTATATAAACCTCTTTCAAGAAGCCACAAGCGATCCCGATAAGTTGTTTGGTGATTGAGCCGACCAAGAATTCTAAATGCCTCCGAAGCAACTTCAGTATTGGTTTGCTCCGATAAAATCATAGGAATGATTACCTCCATAGCGGAATGTCCGAATGAGGCAATAAAGCTCGATAAATTTCTAGAGAAATCGCTTTCCATTCCATCTTCAAAAATTTCTTCTTTTGCACCAGTAAATATTAAACTGGCCTGTTTGTCTAATAAACCTGAAACGGCAAAACTAGATGTAGAACTCTCAACACTCCCTCCATCATATTTCACAGTACGCGCGTCTATATCTTGAAATTGATACTGTGACACAGATTGAACATTTTTAAAGAAATTCTCAACCAACGGATTATCGAATCCAGTGGCAACACTCGAATCCGTAGGTGGAAGAATATGATGTTCAATGGGGGCGTTATGGAGGGCCATTATGGTATATCGCCTTTTACAGCAATTTCTTTTGCAAGATCAACTAACTCATGAAAAACGTCAACCAATTTGCCTGATGGGATGTCGTTCTTATATTCTCCTGAAGTATTTATATCCAATTCCAATCTACAAGAAAACGTTTCTGAGGAAGGAAATGAAGATACATGAGCATCAGGTGAAAGTGCAAAACGGACAAGTCCTCGTTTTGCCACTGACCATTTTGAAAGCCTGTTAATCTCCAATTCAGAAATGCCCAACCGACTATTTCGAGTACGATTAATTTGATAAAGAAAATCCGATGAGCCAATCGGATCAAGCTTAACATTGGGTAAATAATTGGCTATTAATTCATAACCAGACTTTCGGTCATCAACTGGCAATGCAAGAATAGTACCAAACGCCAGACGCCTAAGAGGTGGGCTTATTTTGAACCAACGAGACATCAGTTCAAAAAAAGAATCTAAACCATCTTGAAATGAACCAATCGTTAATTCACCTTCTTCCTCATTTGATTTCATTAACCAATCAATTCGTACGGGCTGAACCCCAAGAACAACTTTTCGCTGATTAAAATTGCCCTCATCTTGTCGAAAACCATCTCTTGCACGAACAAGCGTGTTTTCAGGTTGTTCACCAATTACATCCTGCCACCAATTTCCCGAATTAAATTCTGTGGCAGAACCTGGAAAACAAGTTATACGAAGGCTTTCAATCTGCCAGACAGATAAGTCGGCTTTAGTTTGTGTACTTGACATTGACATGATCCCTCTCCAATTAGACCATAGGTGAGCGTATTATAGCACTTGTCAATTCCTGTTCCCAACTAATTTCAGGCAGCGTATACGAAACTCTGACATGAGCACGCGCTCGCGGATGGGTGGAGGCAGACCTGACATGTTTCCGCGAGGGGCTGGTTGATCGTAGCCTATATCCACGCGCGCGTCACGGTTGACAACAGCGCGGATGAAACATGTCAGGTCTTAGCATGTTTCCGCGAGGGGCTGGTTAATCGTGGCCAATGTCTATGCACGCGTCATGGTTGGCAATGGCGCGGATGAAACACCTTCGGCAGGTCTTATTATCACCGCGCCAAATCAGTCAATCCTTTTCTCACGTCAATGCTTGCCCAACATTCGCCAGCAAGATTCATGCCCGTTGGCGGGAAATGGGCGTTGATGACTTTGAATCCTTTGGCAGTCAGCATGTGAACTGCTGGAATAAAGTCACGGTCGGATGAAACCAAAATCGCGACTTCCAGCGCGCCTTCCCATGCAAATTTCACCATGTCGGTCACGATTGCCGAGTCAACACCCTTTTCCACGGTTCGAGTGATGGCGTTCCCGCAATGCGGACACGAAGCGATTGGCTGATGGCAAGTTGGGCAAATCGGCGCGCTTTGCGCTTTCCGCTCGACCAGCGAAACCTGAACTCCAGGGAAACGGCTGAGTACATTTGTTGCAAAATCCCGCAAGCCCGCATCCTTTTTGCTGTTGGGACTGTACGACATATAAACGTGCGTCCCCTCAAAAGACAACGCGCGTCCGACTGCATTCGACGCCTGTGTGATAAGCCAGGGGGATATTTTTTGCCAGTCAAGCCGATAAGAAGATGTCGCTACCGAAATGACAGAAAGTTGAAGATTCCAAAAGTCAATGAAGATATGTGCTTTCATAAAACCTCCCGCTGGCCGTTGGCTGATCAAGAAATTCAAGGAGCGCTTTCGCACTCCTTGGGGTGTTAATGGTGGTTAGCCTTTTTCCATCCAACCAGCGGCTGGTGGGACTAACCACGGGCTTTATTGATCGAGAGTATACGAGTGTCAATATTTTTTGTCAAGGAATTGTTGATGCCAAAATCCTGACACAGATACACGCTCGCGGATGGGTGGAGGCAGACCTGATATGTTTCCGCGAGGGGCTGGTTGATCGCGGCCTATGTCCGCGCACGCGTCACGGTTAACAATGGTGCGGATGAAACACCTTCGGCAGGTCTTAAGCGCGAGTCTATTTTGCGCTGGCGTTCTCCTGCACCTGCTTCAACTTCATCACCAGCTTCAAGGCTTCATTAACGACCTTTTCATTGGGAAACGCCTTCGCAACCTCAGGCTCCAACAGCACGAGATTTGTCCCTGCGCGATAGCGTGCCGCGTACTTGCCGCGCACCCCGCCTTTGAGCAGGGACTTCATGTCGTATTCAGGGCGTAATTCATCGTTAAGTTTAGTTTGCTTCTTCATATTCTTTTCGCTCCACTTTCGTCAATTCACGAGCGCTGATAATTCGGATATGGTCGCCACGGTCGGTGTGGGACACCATCAACAACCTGCGGCGATTTGACCAACCAAGTGTGATGAAACGGTCTTCGTCATCGGAATGGTCAGGGTCGGGAACAGTAATCGCAAGGTCATCGCCAAATACTGTCCCTGCTTCGGTGAATGAAACGCCATGCTTGCGTAGGTTGATTTCTGCTTTGCGCGGGTCCCATTCAAAATCCATTGTTGTTTTCCTTGGGGTAAATATACATCAATTTAGTGCGATGAGCAACAGCCAAAATCCTGTCATGGACACGCGCTCGCCGCGGAGGCAGACCTGACATGTTTCCGCGAGGGGCCGGTTAATCGCGGCCCATGTCCATGCACGCGTCATGGTTCACAACGGCGCGGATGAAACATGTCAGGTTTTACCAGTTTCCGCGAGGGGCTGGTTGATCGCGGCCTATGTCCGTGCACGCGTCATGGTTCACAACGGCGCGGATGAAACATGTCAGGTCACTCAATCACCTTGACAACTTACTAAACTAGTAAGTAAAACCCGACCTTAATGGTCAGAACTACAAATACCCAACGAACGATCCTGGATTTGGCTGAGTCTTTTTTGCAAGAGAAGGGCTTTAACGGCTTCAGTTACGCTCACATCGCGGC
>Ga0210021_1001286_pt1 | contig 25062 bp, 22 predicted proteins | sample CryGeymeta201517_FD_183981 | JGI IMG/M metagenome (GOLD analysis project Ga0210021, IMG submission 183981) | Groundwater microbial communities from Crystal Geyser aquifers in Utah, USA - Crystal Geyser metaG 2015-17 (SPAdes) (version 2) | ecosystem: Environmental > Aquatic > Deep subsurface >... | reverse complement strand
TTTCCGAGGTTGAATAAGTGTCAGGCGAGCCCCGTTAGAAAGCTCGCATTCGCCTTCATTTAGAAATAAATGATTGTTTAGAGGCCTTAGAAGCAACTTTCTAACGGGGCGAGCCCGTTTGTGAATAGTCATATTGTTTACACCTTACCCTAAAAATGGTTAAAAGTGTAAACAACGCTTGGAATTCTTACAAATAAAATTACAACTTGACCACAAATACTATATTGGGCAAACTACAAATATTGCTGTTCGCTTGACATGCCATAATAAGGGTTTTGTTCCTGCAACAAAAAACTAGAGACCTCTTATTCTGATGGGTTGGGAAAGATTTAAATCTCGGAATCAGGCTCGATTTCGAGAATTTGAATTAAAACACAATAGCAGTTTGAGAAAGAAGTTTTATAATAAATTTAACAAGTCCTCGTAGTTTAATGGATAAAACACGGGCCTCCGAAGCCCGGGATAGGGGTTCGATTCCCCTCGGGGACACCAGAAAGGAAATTGCAAGCGATTTGGGTTCGCCTCGCGGAGTTTATCCTGAGCGAAATCGAAGGACTCGGCGACTAATTTGTATTCAATTTTGGGGGTAAAAACGAATTCACGATTTCGCATTTTGGGAAAAGAAAATTTTTTAATCATTTGCATTAACCAAGAAAAAACATGAACAAAAGATTTACTTATGGAATTGTCGCCGTTGTTGTTATCGCATTTGTTGCAGGAGCGTGGTGGTATTTCGAAAGTGTGAATTTGCGCCATAGTAATCCTGAATCGCCGACACCGCAAAACTCCAGTATATCTGCGAACATGAATTTTTTCGTATCGTTGCAACCCGGCGATTCGTCGGAGCAAAATTCCGTTACTGGCTCGTTGCCCTCTGACGGATTGCTGCCGATATATTTCACCGGTCCCGATGTGAAAAATTTCGGAACGGGGAGCATTGATTGGGGAGATGGAAGCTCCGCCTATAATTTCTATCCGGCCCCGCAGGGAACATGTCCGGCGCGAGGAGTCGAAGCCGACGGCTGTTATTCTAATGTTGTGCAAGCGGGTCATAATTATCAATCCTTAGGAACGTTCACGGCGAGGTTGCTCGATGCGTCTGGCGATACAGTAGCTACAGCAACTGTAGTAGTAACTCACTAGCGGTCTGCGCTTCGCGCACGTTCGGTTTTGTATGCCGCCAAAGGGAAAATCTGATAAAATTTCAGCACAATAGGACGGTTAGCTCAATGGCGGAGCGCTGCGTTTACATCGCAGAGGTTATAGGTTCGAGTCCTATACCGTCCACTTGTAATAATTGGAATTATGGTTGATTGGCGTTATGCTTTATTGGGCAGAGGGAGGCAAATCAATAAGGGGAATAGTCAGATTTTCCAATAGCGATCCAGAAATGATAAAAATAATAATGGCTTTCTTTAGGAAAATATGTAGGGTGCCAGAAGAAAAATTTAGGGGCTATATTCATATTCATCCACACTTAGATTATAAAAAAGCCGAAAAATATCGGTCATCTATTGCGAATATTCCGCTTAGTAAATTTTATAAAACATATAGAAAAATGAACCGTTTCAGTAAAAACAAAAAAGACAATTTACCCTTCGGAACATTTGACGTTTATATTCTAAGCACGGAGCTGTTTCTAAAAATTTCAGGTTGGGCTAGGGGAATTTTTGGGTCGTATCACAAATAAACTTATGCCTAAATTTATTGCTGACCTTCATATTCACTCAAAATATTCCCGGGCCACTTCCAAGAATATGACCTTGGAAGAGCTTGACCGCTGGGCTGATGACAAAGGAATTTTGGTAATGGCGACCGGAGATTTTACGCACCCGGAATGGTTTAAAGAAATAAAAGAAAAACTGGAACTGGCTGAGCCCGGGCTTTTTAAACTGAAATCGCAGTATAAGAAAAAAACGATTAAAGGGACTTTATCAGAAACGCGATTTTTTCTAAGCACGGAAATTTCCAGTATTTATTCGCGGCCAGCTCCTAACGGCGGAAACAGAGTTTATCGGATTCATAATTTGATTTTCTCGCCCGACACTGAAACTGTTGAAAAAATTAATACTCAACTGGGCTGGATTGGCAATTTAAAATCCGATGGCCGGCCGATTTTGGGATTAGATGCCCGAGAACTGGCAAAAATTGTTTTAAACACCAATCCTAAGGCGGCTATTGTGCCGGCCCACGCCTGGACTCCCTGGTTTTCTGTTTTCGGCTCAATGTCTGGTTTTGATTCCATTGAAGAGTGCTTCGGGAAATACGCGAAAAACATTTTTGCCATTGAAACTGGTTTATCTTGTTACGATAAAGAAACAGAACTATTAACCGAAAATGGGTGGAAAAAATTTGATCAGGTTGGATACGAAGATAAAATTTGTACCTTAAATCCAAAAACCAATAGAATTGAATTTCAAAATCCCAAAAAAATACACACTTATCCTTATAAAGGAAAGATGTATAAATTAAAAACTAAAAGAATTGATTTATTAGTGACGCCAAACCATCAACTCTTTTATAGTCCTTGTGATTTCCGTAAATCGCCCCAGTTTTATTTAAAAGAGGCTGAATTACTCTTTAATAAATCAAAAAGATTTAAAAAAGATGGCGTTTGGATTGGTAAAAACACGAACTATTTTATTTTACCGGCCGTTAAAATTAAGCACGGAAGCAAATATTATTCTGGTTACCGAATTAAAAAAGAGAGAAAATTGCCTATAAAACCTTGGCTGAAATTCTTTGGATTTTGGATAGCCGAGGGATGGACTACTCAGGGCAAAAATGGTCAATACGCTGTTTGTCTTGCTAACCGAGATAATAGTTTACTTTCAGAAATGAAAAGAATTCTCGAAAGCTTTGGTTTTAATGTTTATTGGGACAAAAGAACAAATAATATTCTTAGAGTAAGGGATTATCAACTGTTTTACTACCTAAAACAATTCGGCAAATCTTCTGATAAGTTTATTCCTCCAGAAATCAAATCCTTATCAAAAGAGCTTCTTGAGGTATTTTTTGAATACTACATAAAAGGAGATGGTCATAGATATGGAAGGACAAAAAAGGGGCTTTCAGCGACAACAATTTCAGTTCGGCTAAGAGACGATCTTCAAGAATTAGCTCTTAAGCTTGGCATGTCCGCGTATTATAAATTAGGTTATAAAAAAGGAACTCCGATTCTTTCTTTGCCCAAAGCTAAGCTTAGAGGATATAAACAGAGCAAAGATTCTTGGATAATCTTCTTTATAAGGAAAAATCTCCATACGGTTCTGCCTTCAACAATTAAAAAACATAATTACATTGAATCTTGGGTTAATTTTAAAGGCCCAGTATTTTGTGTTACAGTTCCCAATCATATAATTTATGTCCGAAGAAATGGCATTCCGGTCTGGTGCGGAAATTCTGACCCGGCAATGAATTGGCGGCTTTCCAAACTGGATAATATCGCCTTGATTTCCAATTCTGATTCGCATTCTTTTCAGCGTATCGGCAGAGAAGCGAATATTTTTGACACGGAATTATCTTATGATGGGATCATAGAAGCGATTAAAAGCGGTGTGCCGAATCAGCGTAAATCAGCTTTAAATCAGCATAAATCAGCGTTTATCGCAACAATAGAATTTTTTCCCGAAGAAGGCAAATATCATTTTGACGGTCATCGCCTATGCGGCATTGTTTTCTCGCCCGAAGAAACAAAAAAACACAATGGCATTTGTCCGAAATGCGGCCGAAAATTAACTATTGGCGTAATGAATCGGGTGGAAAAATTAGCTGACAGACCCGAAATTGAAGTCAAATCCGGGGACTATTATCAAGCTTATAATCAACGCGTTCCCTATTATAACCTGATTCCGCTTGATGAAATTATCGCCGAGGTTTTTGGTTTGGGAGTGGCAGCTAAAAAAGTTAAAGAAGAATACCAGAATTTAATTAAGACCTTTGGCAGTGAATTAAAAATTCTTTTGGAAATGAAAGACGAAGAATTAAAAGGTGCGACTGACGATAAAATCAGACAGGGTATTAAAGCGGTTCGCGAAAAAAGACTGAAAATCAGGCCCGGTTATGACGGTGAATACGGCAAAGTGGAAATTTTCAGTCAAGAAGAAAAAAAGGAAATAGAAACCCAAAAAGCGTTATTTTAGTAATCTTTTTTTATGTTGTCTTATAACGAATTAAAACCCGGCGTTTTGATTATTTTAGACGGTCAGCCGTTTGAAGTGCTGGAATCCGAGTTTTTGAGGATGCAGCAGCGCCAGCCGGTAATGAAAACAAAGCTGAAGAATTTAATTTCCGGCAAAATAATTGAACGTTCTTTCCAGCCCAGCGACCAATTGGAAGAAGCGGAAATTGAAAAATTTCAGGCAAAGTTTTTATATTCCCATCGTGATGAGCTTTGGTTCTGCGAAGTAAATAATCCCAAAAACCGTTTTATGTTGAAGTCCGAGGTAATCGGCGACAGGAGCAAATTTCTAAAACCGAATTTGGAAATTTCGGCTGTAAAATTCGGCGACAAAATTATCAGCGTTGAATTGCCGATAAAAATTGGTTACAAGGTCGTTGAAGCGCCGCCAGCCATTCGCGGGGACACGGCCCAAGGCGGAACAAAAGTTGTCGTCTTAGAGACCGGCGCCAAAATATCAGGGCCGCTTTTTATTAATGAAGGAGATATTATAAGGATAAATACCCAGACTGGCAAATATGTTGAAAGAATTGAAAAGGGATAAAAAAATCTTTGTGGCGATGTCTGGCGGGGTGGATTCTTCAGTCGCCGCTTTATTACTAAAAAAACAAGGCTACGATGTAGTCGGGGGTTTTATGAAATATTGGGCAGATTTTCAAAGCGTTTCAGGACACGCAGAAAATCGTTGCTGCTCCTCGGAAGCACGGCGAGACGCGATGAAAGTTTGTAGTAAACTAAACATTCCTTTTTTGACTTGGGATTTTCAAAAAGAATTCAAAAAAGCAGTGGTTAATGATTTTATTTCCGGCTATAAAAAAGGAATTACGCCGAATCCCTGCGTGATTTGTAATAAAGAAATTAAATTCGGATTGTTTTTTGAAAAAGCCCTGAAAATGGGAGCGGATTATGTGGCCACTGGCCATTATGCGAGGTTAGCGACAGGCGACAAGAAACAAGGGACAAGAAAAAGAAAATCCTTATCGCATGTCTCATGTCGCATGTCTCTTTTTGCCGCCAAAGATAAAAACAAAGATCAATCTTATTTTCTTTGGACGTTAACTCAAAATCAATTAAAACATTGTCTTTTTCCGATAGGCGATCATTTGAAATCCGAAGTGCGGCAAATCGCGAAAAAAGCCGGCTTACCAGTGGCCTTAAAAAGAGCAAGTCAGGAGGTTTGCTTTGTTTACGACGCGGACCTGACAGGATTTTTAAAAAAATGGATTAAGCCGAAAAAAGGGGAAATCATTGAATTAAAAACCAATAAAAAAATTGGCGAGCATAACGGTATTCAATTTTATACTATCGGTCAAAGAGTTCCGATTGGCGGCACCGGGCCTTATTACGTATTCTCCAAGAATTTAAAGAAAAACCAGTTAATTGTCATCGGGAAAGACGATAAAAATTCACTTTATAACGAAATAGCCTTAAAAAACGTTAATTGGATTTCTGGTGAGCCGCCAAAATCAGCAAAAATTTTAGTCAGAACCCGCTATCGCCAACCCTTAGTATCAGCGAAAATTATGCTTCACGCGTCACGCTTTATGCTTTATTTTGACCAGCCGGTCAAATTTGTAGCGCCTGGTCAGTCAGCGGTTTTCTACAATAAAGAGAATGAACTGCTGGGCGGTGGTGTTATAATATAATTAATGAGAATTTATGACATCGCCTTTTATATTGCTGGTTTTTTTATTTTAGGCGTGTTAGCCGCCAGCTCCGGATTGAATTTCATAATTATTATAATGGCGACCATTCTAATGGCCGCTATATTTCTATTTATTGGCTATCTTAGAAAAATCCCAAGAATTTTTTGGCTCACCGGTTTGTGTTTGTTTATTATCATCGGCGCTTTTTATTATTTTTGGTGGAACAGTTATCAGATTAAAAATTTAAACATTATTTTTGATGAGAAAATAAATTTTCAGGGGTTAGTGGTAAAAAATCCCGAACAGGGTAATCAGCAAAAATTAGTTGTAACATTTCAGCCGCCTTATTCAGGAAAAGTTCTGATAAAACTTCGGTCTTATCCGAGTTTTGATTATGGAGATCTTATTAATTTTGAAGGAATAATAAAGAGGCCCGATTCTCAAAGTTATGCGGCTTACTTAGCCAAAGATTCTATCTTTGGAATAGTTGATTATCCAAAAACTGAATTAATAGCTAAAAATCAGGGATCAGTAATAAAATCCCAACTTTTTAAGTTAAAAGAAAAACTAATAAGCAATTTCCAAAAAACCTTGTCAGCAGAAAAAAGCGCTTTTCTGGCTGGCATTACTTTGGGTGAAAGAACGGAATTTTCCCAAGAGTTTAAAGAGGCAATGGCTAAGAGCGGCACCACCCATTTGGTGGCGCTTTCCGGCTATAACATCACGATTATTGTTTTGGTGATCGCCGCTTTTTTCAGCCGATTTTTATCCCGAAAAATAACTTTCGTTCTGACGATTCTGGCAATTTTCGGTTTTGTTTTAATGACTGGTGCCGAGGCCTCGGTAGTCAGGGCAGCCATCATGGGTTTTATCGCTTTATTAGCCAGCCAGGTGAGTCGGCTTTATAGCATCCGCAACGCCATTGTTTTGGCCGCTTTTTTTATGGTGCTGGTTAATCCTCGAGTTTTATATTTTGACGTTGGCTTTCAGTTATCATTCGCCGCCCTACTCGGCATTGTTTATCTTGGCCCGGCCATTCAGAAATTTTTTAGAATAAAAGAGGAAGGGGGATTTTTGGGCTGGCGAAAGAATTTTTTAACCACTACCTCGGCTCAACTGGCGGTGGCTCCTTTATTAATTATTAATTTTAACCAATTTTCATTGACTGCCCTTATAGCTAATATTTTGATTTTGGAAGTAATTCCGCCCACAATGTTTTTAGGATTTCTGCTTGGGGCAATGGGATTTTTCTCAACGGCTTTAGCCATAATTTTGAGCTGGTTTATAAATTTATTTCTGGTTTATGAATTAACCCTGATTAATGTTTTCGCCAAAATTTCTCTGCCGATTACCAAAATCGGAATTTCAGGAATTATAATCTATTATTTAATAATGGTTGGATTTATAGTTTATAATTATAGAAATGTTAAGTCCTAATCGTTTAATTTTAATAATGATATTTTTGGTTGTTTTTGATTTTTTTATCTGGGGGCTGATTCTTTTTGAGCCGGTTAATAAAAATTTACAAGTTTATTTTCTTGATGTTGGTCAGGGAGATTCTGAATTGGTTATTTTGCCCAATGGTCCTAAGGTTTTAATTGACGGCGGTCCCAATAACAAGGTTATTAATGAACTGGCCTCGGTTTTGCGGCCGACTGACCGCTATATTGACCTAATTTTACTTTCCCATCCCCAAACAGACCATTTTACCGGCTTAATTGACGTTTTAAAACGTTATCAGGTCGGCGTTTTTATTTTTAACGGCCGCAGTGGCACGGTCGATTCCTGGTCAAAATTAATAAAAGTTATCAAAGAAAATAAAATCCCGGCTGTAGTTTTGGCAGCCGGAGACAAAATTCATTATCTTAACAGTCAATTTAATTTTCTTCTGCCGGATAAGAATTTTATTGAAAGTACAGATTTGAACGAAACCACCTTGGTCTCGCTTTTGCAAAGCCAGAACTCAAAAATTTTGTTTACCGGAGACATTGATGCTAAAATAGAAGATTATTTGATTAGGAAATACGATTTGGATATTGATGTTTTAAAAGTCAGCCATCACGGTTCAAAATTTTCTTCAGGCGAAAAGTTTCTATCTAATATCTCGCCTAAAATAGCGGTCATTGAGGTCGGAAAAAATTCCTACGGCCATCCAACAAAAGAAGTTTTAAAAAACTTGGCTTCAGTTGGCGCTCAAATTTTCCGCACCGACAAGGACGGAACGATTAAATTACTAATTAATAATCAGGGGATTAGTATCTTTAAGAAGAAATGATTTTGCGTTATCATTCTAATTATGAAGATTAACCCATATATTTTCCGCGGTTATGACTTGCGCGGCATAGTTGATAAAGACTTAAATCCCGAAATAGTGGAACATTTGGGGAAAGCATACGGGACTTTTTTAATCAAAAGAGGAATTAAAAAGGCGGCGGTGGGCTATGATTGCCGCTTAAGCAGTGAATCTTACAGCGAGGCGATAATAAGGGGACTATTGGCTACCGGTGTTGATGTTATTGATATCGGCTTGGCTTTGGCTGGCAATGTCTATTGGGCGCAGTATTACTTTAAAGCGCCGGGTTGCGTTTTGACTTCCGGCTCTCATAATCCAGCTAATTATAACGGATTTAAATTTGGCACGGGTTTTTCCGCCACCATGGTGGCTGACGAAATTCAGGAATTGCGCCAAATAGCCGAAAAAGGTGAATTTAACCAAGGCGAGGGCGAGTTAGAGAAAAAAGATATCAAAGAAGAATATTTTAACGATTTAATTAAAAGATTTTCTGTGCCTTTTAATTTTAAAGTAGTAGTTGACCCCAGTCATTCTACTCCTGGTGCTTTTGTACCTGAGCTTTTGAAAAAAGCCGGCTGTCAGGTAATTTGCAACAATTGCGAACTTGATGGGACTTTTCCCATTGGCACACCTGACCCAACCGAGAAAAAAATAGCGGAAAGATTGGTGAAAAAAATCTTAGAAGAAAAAGCCGACTTAGGCTTCTCTTATGATTCTGATGGAGACCGCCTTGGCGCGGTTGACGATAAAGGCAATATTTTATGGAACGATATTTTAGTAGCGCTTTTCGCCGCTGACGCTTTGGAGCGAAATCCCGGAACAAAAATTGTCTTTAATACTCTATGTTCCAAAGTTGTCCAGGATGCGATTCGGCTGAAAAGGGGTCAAGCAGTTATGTGGCGGACTGGCCATTCCTTCATCAAAGCCAAAGCCCAGCAGGAAAAAGCGGTTTTTGCCGGCGAGCTGTCCGGTCATTTTTACTTTTTGGATAAATTCTATCCTCATGATGACGGCTGCTATTCCACTTTGGCACTTCTTAGTTATTTATCCCGCACAAAAAAAACGCTCTCCCAGGCCGTGGCTGATTTGCCTCAATATATTTCCAGTCCGGAAATTAAGATTGGCTGTCCTGATGAATTAAAAGTCGGGTTGATGGAGAAAATCGCCGATAAATTGCGTCAGGATTTTTCCCGAGCAGAAATTATTGACGATGAAAGAGCCGGCGACGGTGTACGTCTGGAAACAAAAGACTCAATGTTTATTATCCGTTATTCCCAGAATGGTCCTTATTTAACCATTAAATTTGAAGCCCGCGACCAAGAAAAATATAATCAACTGAAGAATTATATTAATCAATTACTTCAATCCTACGGCGAAATTGACTGGAGTTTTGGAGTCAATGTTGAGAGTTTAAGATAAAAAAGGGCGTTAAGCTGAAAATAAAAGCTTAAACGCCCTTACGTCTTTGCCACCTTTGCCAATAACCTTCCAAGCTTTTGATAGCCAAACCAATAGCCCCAATCAGAAACAAATTGATTAAAACATAAAGAGTGAAAAACAATATTTTTTCAGGAAAATATCGGTCGAGAATCAGCAGCAAAAACCAAGCCAAAACAGTTGCTGACTGCAAAACCATCTTTGCCTTGCCCCATTTATTTGAAGAGACATCCAATCCTTTTATTGCCCCGAATAGGCCACCACTCAACAAAATAAGCTCCAAAGAGATTACCACCGTTACCAAGCCCTCAGTTAACAACTTAAAAGATAAACTAATTTCCAGTCTTGGCCAGTAACACCAAGCTAAAATAACAATCACCGGGCAGATAAAAATTTTATCTGCCAAGCGATCTAAAAAAGCACCGATGGCGGTTTCGGCATTAAACCTTCGAGCTGCCCAGCCGTCTAAGGCATCAAGAATACCGCAGCCAAGAACAATCAAAAACATTAAAATCAGCTGAGAACTGTAGAGGGCTAAAAATACTAGCCAGGCCGCCAAAATCAGACGGGCAACGGTAAAAATATTTGCCAAATTCTTTTTTAAAAGAGCAATCATTAGCCACCTCCTTATAGACAGAATTTCTTCAAATTAAACACCTCTTTTCGTAAAAAGTCAAACTTTAATTCGTTGATTCTTATTTGAAAGTGTTTTAAAATTAAGAATTATAGATAAAAATGTCAAAGAAGAATCATAGGAAGAAATATAGAGAGAAATGGTTTGAGGAAAAACCCAAAGAGCCCCGGCTTCATCCAGAGACCAAAAAAAGCATCTGGGCCATAGTTTTTTTGGGCATTGCCGCAGTTCTGATTTTGGCCAGTTTTAAGAGCGCTGGACCATTCGGCAATTTCCTCTATCTTTTTTTCGAGAAACTTTTCGGCCGGGGCTATTATCTTTTGCCGGCGATTTTTCTGGTCTTAGCCGGCGTGTTTTTGACTTCCGAGCGCCAGCGAATTTACCAAATCACTTTTTTAGGAGCCGGACTTTTCACTTTGGCGGGCTTGGGTTTAATTGACATTATTTTCCCCGACAGAGGCGGATGGGTTGGTCGTATTGTTGGATTTTTAGAAATCCCTTTTGGTTATACAGCTTCAATCATCATTGTTATTATTGTCATTATCATTTCTTTTCTTGTCACCCTTAATTTGCCCATTAAAATAAAAAAGCCGCAAAAAGCCCTTGAAGTAACCGAGCCATTAAAGGTGAGCGAAGTGGTTGGCAGTCCGGTTTCGGTTGCCGAACCGACACAAACAAAAGCCGAGAGTAAAGCCGAGGAAATTCAAGAGAAAATTCAGGAAAAAATTGCCAGGTTTTCAAACAGACCAAAAACAGTGGCTCTAAAAACTCTCAAGGGCTATGTGGCTCCGCCTTTGGGTTTGCTGAGATCCTCTATTGAAAAGCCAACAGCAGGTGATTTGCGGGCTAATGCTAATATTATTAAAAGAACCCTGGAGAGTTTTGGCATTCCGGTGGAAATGGGAGAAATCAATATTGGGCCAAAAGTAACGCGCTACACCTTAAAACCAGCTGAAGGCATTAAACTTTCGCGCATTACGGCTTTAAATCAGGATTTGTCTTTGGCTTTGGCCAGCCATCCAATCAGAATTGAGGCGCCGATTCCCGGCAAATCTTTGGTTGGTATTGAGGTACCGAATAAAGCCAGCGCCTTGGTCAGATTGGGCAGTTTAATGGCTTATCCGGAATTTTCCAGTGCCGGTCTCTTGGGCTTTGTTTTGGGCCGGGATGTCAACGGCGAGCCGATTTTTACCGATATTGATAAGATGCCGCACATGCTGATTGCCGGCTCAACCGGTTCTGGCAAATCAATAATGATTCATTCGCTTTTAATTTCCTTGCTCTATAAAAATTCACCAGCCACGCTTCGTTTAATTCTGATTGACCCTAAGCGGGTAGAACTTTCTATTTATAACAATCTTCCTCACCTTGTTTCTCCGGTAATTACCGAATCTAAAAAAGCCTTGGCAGTTTTCCGCTGGGCCATCGAAGAAATGGAGCGTCGCTACGAACTATTGCTTCAAGCCGGTTCAAGAGACATTCAAAGTTATAATAAAAAATATCCTGAGGAGCCCCTGCCTTACATATTAATCGTAGTTGATGAATTGGCTGATTTGATGTTTTCTTACGGAAGAGACGTGGAGGGATCGGTGGTTCGTTTGGCTCAGATGGCCAGAGCCACCGGGCTTCATCTGATTCTTTCCACTCAGCGGCCATCGGTTGAGGTAGTGACCGGCTTGATTAAGGCCAATATCACTTGCCGGGTGGCCCTGCAGCTGCCCTCTCAGGTTGATTCCCGAACTGTTTTAGACAGCGCCGGCGCGGAAAAGTTATTGGGCGGCGGCGATATGCTTTTTGTTTCATCTGAATCTTCCAAGCCGAAAAGAATTCAAGGCGCTTACATTCCCGAAGAGGAAGTCAGAAAGGTGACTGATTTTATTAGAGAAAATAATAAGGATTTTTGGGAACAGGGAGAGCAATTGGTTTTTGAAAACGGGGTTTCTCCGGTGGGTCCGATTTCTGAAGATGGCTTGGATAAATATTCTGGCGACGAAGAAGACGAACTGTACGAAGAAGCGGTTAGGGTGGTTTCCGAGGCCAAAAAAGCTTCTGCTTCATTGCTCCAGCGCCGACTGAAGGTCGGCTATGCCCGGGCCGCTCGATTACTTGATATAATGGAAGCCAGAGGAGTAGTTGGTCCCGGCGAAGGCGCCAAACCCAGAGAGGTTTTTATTAAAGAAACGACTAATAATTATGGCGGATAATCAAACAAAAAATTCAAAATTTTTTGACGAGGGAAAAAATTTAAGCGAACTTTTTAATGAAGCAATGAATCTTCGGGGCTTGGATGTGAAAAAATTATCTGAATTGACCGATATCCCAGTCCACTATTTAGCGGCCCTAAGCGATGGCGACCCTGCAAAACTTCCGGCTGTTCCTTATGTCCGGGGCTATTTGATAAAAACCGCTGAAGCCTTGAGAGTAGATGCCGACTTGCTTTTAAGGGCCTATAAACAAGAAGTTTTATTTAGGGCATTAAAAACCTCAGGGCCAGAAGATAAATTACCGTCTAACCGCTTTACTCTCGGGACTCCTTCTCGTAGAAGAACCTTTATTGTAATCGGTATTATATTGATTTTGGTTGTTGTCTATTTTATCTGGCAAATCGACAATTTTTTAGGAACTCCAAAAATCCAAATTTTCAGCCCGGCCGCCGATAATCTTATCGTTAATAGCCCCTCAATTAAGCTATCAGGAGAAGTTAATTCCAAGGATAAATTAACCGTTAATGGTGAGGAAATTTTGGTGGAAAAAAATGGACAATTTCAAAAAGATTTTTCCCTTCAGCCGGGCATTAACACGATTGAATTTAAAGCAAAAAGATTTTTAGGTAAGGAAGTAAAGGTGATAAGGCAGGTGATATACCAACCGTAAACCCCGTTAGAAATAATATTTCTAACGGGGTAAATTGACCAATGACTATTGACCAAATAATTTTTCAGGCGATTAACGACTTAGTCCACAAGCACTGGCTTCTGGATTGGCTGGGAATTTTTTTAGCCAGTTATCTTAATTATTTTTTAATTCTCATCGCTATTTTTCTTTTGATAAAAGAAAAAAATCGGCGGCAGCGAATTTATTTTTTTTGTTTAGCGGCTCTTTCCGTAATTTTAGCCCGTGGTATTATTACGGAAATAATCAGACTTTTCTATTATCGGCCAAGGCCATTTTTAGTTTTACAAATTCAGCCGTTGGTCAATCATGATATAACGGCTTCTTTCCCTTCGGGCCATGCCACAGCTTATTTTGCCTTAGCTTTGGCGATTTTTTATTTTAATAGAAAATGGGGCTGGCGGTGTTTAATTTTGGCTTTGCTGATAGGTTTAGCTCGGATTTTTGTCGGTCTTCATTGGCCATTGGATATTTTAACTGGCGCTTTAATTGGATTAGGAAGCGCGTTTTTAATTAGAAAACTTATTCCTCAAATACCGAGAAACTCTTAATATTCCAAAATTAAGCCCCGTACTCTATTATTAAACGATCGCCAGATATTAGAGTAATGATAAAAACTATTTAAGCTTCAAAATAAATTTGGCCTGCTTACTTTCCTTATTATAGATAAAGATTTCAGCAGGCTTCGTTTTTTAGCGTTAGTTTCGCTAAGGAGCGACATTTTCTTTCTCCTTTCTTTTTTTCTGGATTGTTGCCAACCATTCAGAAGGTTTCTTAGTTCTCTCTCGATGTCTTCCAGCGTGTGAGCATACCGAAAACTATAATAATAGTTATTGTTTCTCTCGTAGACTTTTTTGAGAATCTGAATGACCTGTTCATCGAGCACTTTTGGGAAGCCGTGTTGCCGTAACTTCTCAAAGACGTCGCGGTCACTGATTACCCTTAAGCGAAACTGCGCTAAGATGGAGCGAATAGACTCTGCCATCGGCCTCACCTCCTTTCTTTAAATTTACTAATAAGAAATAATAAAGCATTAGGGGAGTTTGTCAAATTCTTTCAATGTTCAGCTCTTTTAAATAGATAGAGCAAAAAGACCATCAGGCCTTCTCTCGTAAAGTTTGAACCTCGTGGGACAGATAAACAGCGGTCTAACGCGTTAAACCAGGTTTCAGTCAACATCTATTCAAATCCTGGATGGCTAAGATTTTGACTGCACTTCAGTTAACTGAAGTGCGCTTTCCCGTAGGAAAGCGCCCAGACCGCTCTAATGTATTAGGGCGCTATGCTATAGTATAGCAGGAGTTGATGTTTCTTTGAGGTTTTGTATAAGTCCGCAACACATCTGAAAATCCAAAGGTGTTAATAAAATATTTTAGGAGTGGGATATTGTTTAAGGTATGGTGAGGTCTTTTACAAACACCACCAAATAAAAACCGCTTCTTTAGAAGCGGTTTTTATTTGGTGGACCTAGGGAGAATCGAACTCCCGTCTTGGCAATGCGAATGCCACATCGTGCCACTAGACCATAGGCCCTTTTATTCTACTGTCACTGATTTTGCCAAATTTCTCGGCTTATCTACGTCCAAGCCCCTGAACACGCTACAATAATAAGCAAAAAGTTGCAAAGGCACAACTGATAAAATCGGCGATAGCATTTCCAATGTTTTGGGAATATAAATTACATCGCTGGTTATTTTTTTGATTTCTTTATTGCCTTCGCCCCGTAAACTCAACTTAGTTGAGTTGCGGGGTTCGGTGGCCAGAGCTAAAATCGGACCGCCACGGGCTTTGATTTCCTCTAAGTTGGAAATCATTTTTTCATAAACGCTGTCGGAAAAAGCAAGGCCAAAAGTAGGGAAATTTTTATCAATTAAAGCCAAGGGCCCATGTTTCATCTCACCGGCCCCGTAACCCTCGGCGTGGATGTAAGAAATTTCTTTAAGTTTCAAAGCTCCTTCCAGAGCAATCGGGTAATTATATTTTCGGCCCAGAAACAGAAAGTTCTTAGATTGGTAATATTTTTTGGCTAATTTTTTAATTAGGGCTGCTTGTTTTAAAACTTTTTCCACTAAATCCGGCAGATTCTTTATTTCTTTGGCAATTCTTTGGCCCATTACCAAAGACATCTGACGCTGTCTGCCTAAAAACAAAGTCAGTAAAGCCAAAATAATCAATTGGGAAGTGAATGCCTTGGTTGAAGCCACACTAATTTCCGGACCAATATGATTATAAACACCGGCCTCGGTTTCCCGGCTAATGGTTGAGCCGACTACATTAACGATTCCTAAAGTTAAAATCCCTTTTCTTTTGGCTTCCTTTAAAGCAGCCAAAGTATCAGCGGTTTCCCCGGATTGAGAAATGCAGAGCAGGGCTGTTTTTTTGTCTAAAATCGGTTTGCGATAACGGAATTCAGAAGCAAATTCTACTTCCACCGGTATTCCCGCGTACTCTTCCAGCATATATTCACCCACCAGTCCGGCAAAATAAGCAGTGCCGCAAGCCACAATAATCAATCTCTCAACCTCTCTTAATTTATCCTGAATATTTTCCAAACCGCCCAATTTGGCTAACCCTTCTTTTTCAATTAAGCGGCCAGCCATAGAATTTTTTAAAGCTTCGGGCTGCTCAAAAATTTCTTTCAACATAAAATGAGGATAGCCGGCCTTTTGGGCTTTTTCCAAATTCCACTCTAATATTTCGATTTTTTTCAAAAGATTTTCCCGCGCCAAATTAGTAAAAGTTATTCCCTGAGGCGTAATCACAGCAATTTCTCCGTCGTTTAAATAAACAACTTTTTTGGTGCGGTCTAAAATCGCCGAGGCGTCAGAAGCCACAATATATTCATCATTACTGATGCCGATTAAAATTGGCGAAGAATTCCTGGCCGCGACGATTTTTTCCGGGTCGTTTTTGCTGATAATCGCTAAGCCATAAGTGCCCTTAACAAGTTTTAGGGCCCTGATAACCGCTTCTTCCAAATTGCCTCGGAAAAATTTTTCAATTAAATGGGCCAAAACTTCCGTGTCTGTTTCTGAGCGAAACTTATGCCCCTCTTTAATTAATTTTTCTTTCAACTCTCGATAGTTTTCAATAATGCCATTATGAACCAGAAAGATATTTTTGCGACAATCAAAATGAGGGTGAGCATTTTTCTCATTGACCGCCCCATGAGAAGCCCACCGATTATGCGCGATTCCTAAACTTCCCTTTATTTGTTTTTTCTTAAGTTCTTTTTCTAAATTTTCTAATTTGCCGATTTTTTTGATAAGACTAATTTTATTATTTGAAATAACACAAAGACCCTCGCTGTCATAACCTCGGTATTCCAAACGCCTTAAGCCCTCTAAAATCAAAGGAGAGGCCTCTTTTTTGCCTAAATAAGCGACAATTCCGCACATAAGAATTAAATATTTATTCTCTATAAACTATTTTGAAATTGGCCTTATATCAGCGTATTTTTGCAATTCTGCGATATTACGAAATCCTTGTTTTTGAAAGCTTTGTTTGACTCCGGCAATCAGTTTCGGCAGAAAATCATAACCAGAGCCGCGATAAGGCACTTTGATTTCTTTTCCTTCGGCCACTTTGATTTTTGCTTTATCAATGCCGTATCTGACAGCTGACCTTTGTTTCATTGCCTCAAACGAGCCCATTCCCCGGTATTTTTTAACCATCCGTTCTGTTTCATAATTATATTCTTTTTCTCCGGGCGACTCATCCAAACCAGCCAATAAACTTCCCATCATTACTGTTTGCGCTCCCAAAGCTAAGGCTTTGGTAATATCGCCCGGCTTTGACAAGGTATTGTCCAAAATCTTTATTCCACCGTCAGCAATTAAGGGCATAAAACCGTATTTTGATTTTATTTTTTTTACCGCTTGGCTGCAGTCATAAACCGCCGAGGCCTGAGAGCGGCCAGTGCCTAATTCCTGTTGAGTAATACAAGCCGCCCCAGGACCTACTCCAACTCTTAAGCCGTCAACAAAACGGTTTGCTTCTTTAATTATTCTTTCCACCAATTGAGCCGAGGCGACATTGCCGAGAATTACTTCCAATTCCGGAAAATTCTTTTTACTAAATTTGGCGATTTCTATCTGTTCTTTATAAGCAATACCGGCATCAACCATAAGGCCGTCAATTTCAATTTCCGCTGCCTTCTTAATTCTTTCTTTTGCCAAACTCAATTTTGATTCTACGGCAATAAAAACCCTCAATTGTTTATTTTTATCTTTGGTGGCTAAGGGGAAAGCGGCATTTTTTCTTAAATCGCTGTCAGTCACCAAAGCCACTAATTTGAAATTATTATCAACAATCGGCAAGGTGTCTAAGTTGTGTTTCCTGATAATTTTATTGGTTTCTTCGATATTATTTTTATCCAAGGTGTTTTTTCTGTGGGCAGTAATTAACTTTTCTTTTGGAGTCATAATTTTCTCCAAAGGAATTTTCATGTTTTCCAAATAACGGACATCACGGCGAGTAATAATGCCAACAAGTTTTGTTTTTAAGGTGCCGTCTTCGGTAATCGGGGTGCTAAAAAATCCGTACTCTTCGTTAATTCCATAAACATCGCCAACGGTATGATGAGGGCTTAGACAAATCGGTTTTTTAACAAAGGCCGCTTCAAACCTTTTTACTTTTTTTGCTTCAAATAATTGTTCATCGATGGTCGAAAAATTATAATGAATTACGCCAATGCCGCCAAAAAGCGCCATTAAAATCGCCATCTGAGATTCAGTAACCGTATCCATTGGCGAACTGACAAAAGGAGTTTTAAGCTTAATTCTTTTGGTGAAATGAGTGGTTAAATCAACCTCGTCTCTTTCAAAACCAGGCATTTGATTGGGAATTAAAGTAATATCTTGATAAGAAAATTCCCCGTTTTTTAATTGAAGATGAATTTTGGCCATAATTAAAGCTTAGATTGGTCGGGCTGCTGGGATTCGAACTCGGGCTAAATCCTCCCAGTTATGGTATAATTAATAAAGACCCCGACTTCTTTTAATTTAATATTAATTTATAAACCAAAAATAGTAAATAAGACCTATGACTAATTCTAAAAAAGCTTTTTGTAAAAATTGTAAAAAGCCAATTTATCGAAGCGCCAACCGATTTAATGAAAATTTAAAATTTGGGTGGAATTTTTATTGTTCAAGAAAGTGCGAGTATCAATATAAAACGAAAAAACAAAAATTGATATGCGAGAATTGTGGGAAATCTTTTTTAAGGCAACCAAGTGATTTTTCGCTTCATAATTATTGCTCTCATTCCTGCGCAATGATAGTTAATAATAAAAGATATACTAGAAGGCGCCTAAAGCCCGTATTAAAGACTTGTGTAAAGTGCGAAAAACAATTCAAAAAAAGCACTGGCAACAAAAAATACTGCTCCATGAGATGTAGGAACGAAGCGGAGCGCTACGCGCCAGAAGAACTTTTAAATATTATAAAAAACACTTTTAAAAAACTAGGAAGAGTTCCGGCGAGACGCGAATTATTAAAGGGAGTAGATAAGGCATGTGTAAGATTTTTTGGTTCGTGGAATAATGCTATTACTACCGCAGGATTTCAACCTAATCGTTCACACAATCAACGGATGTATAAACGAGTCTTTACTAAAGCCATAGATGGCCATTTATGCGATTCCGTTTCAGAACTTTTGATTGATAATTGGCTTTATAAAAACAATATCTTACATGAAAGAGATGTGTATTATCCAAAAACACACCATAAAGCGGATTGGAAAATATTCGCTAAAAATAAAGAAATTTTTGTAGAATATTTTGGGTTAGCAAATGATAGTCCCAGATATGACCGAGCTATAAAAGAAAAAAAGAAACTTTGTGGTAAACACAAAATTTCTTTGATTTCAATTTATCCCCAAGACCTCTATCCTAAAAAATTTTTTGAAGATAATCTGAAAGAAAAATTTAAAAGAGTAATTTAAAAATCACCTTTAAGTGTCGGGGACAGCAGAGTCGAACTGCTATATTCCTCGTCCCGAACGAGGCGCCTTACCATTAGGCCAGTCCCCGAATATTCTATTTTTTTCTTTTTCTTTCATAAAGCCGTTTTGATTACAGCAATCACTTTACATAATATTTCTTTTTCATTCCTTCTTCTAATCCGCTTTCAAATTCTTCTTTTCGTTCTTTTGCCTGTTTAGCCGATCTTTCAAGCTCGGCGTCGGATAACTTTCCTAAATCTTTAATTCTTAATTCTAAATTTTCAGGCGCATTTTTCTCAGGATTTTCTATAATTTCATCCAATAAAATGTTCAAGATTTGGCCGACTCTCGGGCCGGGTAAAACATTTAAAATTTCCATTACATCTTTACCGCTAACTTTCAGCATCTTAGCTGAAATCGGATCGGCTTTGACTTTTTCAATCATAAAAAGCAGATGCCGGATTTTATAGGGAACTGCCTTTGGCACGCCTGAGCCAATTCTATCAGCCTGCCGCAATTTAATGAAATCATCCACATTTTCCGGGCCAACCCGCTGCAAAAACCTTCTGACGCCTGCTTCAGTCACTTCGCCCACATTATAATAAAAAAGATGGTAGCGGACAAGATGGACAACTTTTTCAATCAAGTTTTTGGGGAAATGGAGCCGGTCCAAAATTCGAGCTGTCATCTTGGCGCTAACCATCTCGTGATTATAAAAAGTGGAATCCGGGCCCTCGCCTTTTTTGGTTTTTGGTTTGCCGATATCGTGAAATAGGGCCGCTAAGCGGATTTCCAAAGAATAATTATTTTTGGCCGCATAATCCAAAGACCGTAAACTGTGTTCAAAGACCGTGTAAATATGATGTTTATTTTGGCCGACGCCGACACCTTCTCTTAATTCCGGCATTATGTATTTCAAGAGACCCGATTTTTCCAAAAGCTCAATTCCTCTGGCGGCTGAAGCTATCATAATGATTTTTTCCAGTTCATCCCGGACTCTTTCTTTAGCAATTATTTCTAAAAGTCCAGCCTGTTTTTTTATGGCTTCAGCTGTTTTTTCTTCAATATTAAAGTCCAATTCTACGGCGAATCGCACCGCCCGCATTAATCGCAGGGCGTCTTCGCTGAAACGTTCTTCTGGTTCGCCGACCGTGCGGATAATTCTATTTTCTATATCTTGTTGTCCGGCAAAAGGGTCTATAATCTTTGATTTTTCTCCTTCAGCGATACTCAGGGCAAGCGCATTGATCGTGAAATCTCTCCGACTTAAATCCTCTTCAATAGTCTTAGCGGATCTGATTTCATCCGGATGCCGCTTATCCGTATATTTACCTTCCAAACGATAGGTAGTAACCTCAACAATCTCCAGCGTTGGTTTCTTGCTTCCAGTTTTTATTCCGACAGTACCAAATTTATTTTCGTAAACACTATCAGAAAAGATTTTTTGAATTTCATCCGGTTTGGCATTGGTGGCGATATCCCAATCTTTGGGCTCACGCTCTATTATTAAATCCCGGACGCAACCGCCGACAAGAAAGGCCTGAAAATTGGCTTTTTGCAATTTTTCGGCAATATTTTCGATTTCTCTTGGAATATTGAAACTCATTAAACTTTATTATAAACTAAATAACTAATAACTAAAAACCAAAAACTAATTAACTAATTGTTGCCCTCGTAGTCTAATGGATAAAACGCAAGCCTTCGAAGCTTGATTTAGAGGTTCGAATCCTCTCGGGGGCACCCGCCCATAGCTCAGCTGGTAGAGCTGCTCCCTCTTAAGGAGAAGGTCGGGGGTTCGAATCCCTCTGGGCGGACAAAATGACTAAAAAATTATTGATTTTTATAATTATTCTTGCTGTTTTACTCGGCCTTTATTTTGTCTATGATTATTTTGCAAACTCAGGAGTTAAAGCGCCGACTATTAAAGAACAAATCCAAACAGTTCCTGAAATTAATAATTTCCAGGGGCCCAGCGGTCCGCCATCGGTAAAGGGGCCTAGTGGTCCGCCGCCTTCACAATAAAAATAAGCGGGTGTCGTATAGCGGCTATTATATTACCTTGCCATGGTAAAGATGAGGGTTCGACTCCCTTCACCCGCTCAAAGAAACTAATTATCACCTCATTCGTTTTCTATGATAGATGGCGAAAAAAACATAATTGAGAAAGCCATTAAGGGCGAGGCCTCGGCTTTTGGCCTACTTTATGATAAGTATCAACCGCAGATTTATCGGTTTATTTATCTTAAGGTGGGCCATCGTGAGGAAGCCGAGGACCTTACCCATCAGGTATTTTTAAAAACCTGGGGAAGTATAAGCAGGTATGACTTTCGGGGATTTCCTTTTTCCAGCTGGCTTTATCAGGTGGCCCGCAATCAAGTGATTGATTATTACCGGACAAAAAAGGTAAATATAGCCCTTGAAGACATTGTTGAATTAAAAATTGAAAATCCTTCTTATTCCAGCGTGATGGACGACAATTCAGATATTGAAAAAGTTAAAAAAGCAATCCACCAGCTTAATCCCCAACAGCAAGACGTCATTATTTTAAGGTTTATTGAAGATCTTTCTCTTCAAGAGGTAGCTTCACTTTTAGATAAAACCGAAACCGCCGTCAAATTACTTCAACACCGAGCCATTAAAAATCTGAAGAAAATCATAAATTCATGAATCAAGATTTATCTAAAATTTTAAAGGAATTAAAGCAAATTCAACCCGACCCTGATTATTCAAGGCAGTCGCGGCTTTTGATTCTTGGTTCAAAGGGGCTGGACACTTTAATTAAGAGCCCGAATTTAAAGCAGGGCTGGGCGGCTGACATTTTAAATAATTTTTATTTCACTACCAGATTGACCAGATTAGCTTTTGCAACAGGAATAGCCCTTGTTTTAATTTTAATAGCAGGAAGCGTTTATTATATTAATAACCAATTAAATCAAAACAATTTAGTGGTTAAAGCGAGCGAAATGAACGCCTCAATTCAGGTAAAATTAAATGAAATTAAATATTTACTTGAAACTAGTCCCCAAATTGATTTTAGCCAGATTTCAACCATTCAAGCTCTTTTGGAAAAAGCAGCTAATGAATTAAAAGAAGTGTCAGCTCTGGGAGATAAAGATTTAAATGAATCCTTGAAAAAAATAGACTCAACACGGGAAATTCTTTATCAAATAGATGAAATACTTCAAAATAAATAATCCCGACTAAAATCGGGATTATTTATTTGCGAAATTTTGCGTTGTCCTTCAATAAAATTCAGGACAATCCTGAGTTAATCGAAGGATTGATATTCGCGATTTTTCGCTTCTATTTTTACTTCACTGCTTCTTTAAGAACCTTTCCAGCCCGGAATTTTGGCTTGATTGAAGCGGCGATCTGGATTTTTTCGCCGGTTCGGGGGTTAACTCCCATTCGAGCCGCTCTTTTTGCCACCTTAAAAGTGCCAAAACCGGTAATTGCCACCTCTTCTCCTTTGGCCAATGTTTTAGTAATAGTATCAAAAACTGCTTCAACGGTCTCGGTTGCCTGTTTTTTGACCTCTATTCCGACTGCTTTCATTACTGCTTCGGTAAGTCCTACTTTATTCATAAAACCCGATGCCAATATACGTAATGGATGCGAATTATACTAATAAATACGAATTCGTATTCATTCGTATCATTAGTATGAATTAGTATATTAGTATCGCATTATACTCTTTCTCGACCTTTGCTTTAAGAATTATAATAAATTATATAGGAAAAACCTAATTAAAACAATACCCCTTATTTAGCGTATTCTACCGCCCTGACTTCGCGGATGACATTTACCTTGATTTCTCCTGGGTATTTTAGCTCAGATTCTATCTTGTTGGCAATATCCCTGGCTAATTGCAAAGCCCTGAAATCGTCAATCTTTTCCGGAGTGACGAATATCCTTAATTCCCGGCCGGCTGAGATGGCATAAGCATTTTTGACACCCTCAAAACCCAAAGCAATTTTTTCCAAATCCTCCAGCCGTTTTAAATAATTTTCCAAGGTATCACGTCTGGCTCCTGGCCGAGAGGCTGACAAGGCATCAGCCGCAGCCACAATATAGGCCTCTGGACTGGCAAAAGGATATTCCTCGTGATGAGCCTCCATTGCTTGAATTACTTCTTCTCCAACACCATATTTTTTCAGAATTCTTCGGCCCAATTCAACGTGGCTTCCCTGAACTTCATGGTCAATGGCTTTGCCGATATCATGGAGCAAAGCGGCTTTTTTAGCCACCTCAATATTACAACCTAATTCAGCGGCTATCATGGCGGCCAAGTAAGCGGTCTCAATCGAGTGAATCAGAACATTCTGGCCGTAACTGACCCGGAAATGAAGCCGTCCCAACAGCTGGATAATTTCCTTGGATAAGTCGTAAATCCCCGTCTCATATGCAGCTGCCTCGCCCAATTCTATTATTTTTTTATTTAACTCTTGTTTGGCCTCCTCAACTTTTTCTTCAATTTTTGCCGGCTGAATTCTGCCGTCTTTGATAAGTTTCTGGAGAGCCGATTTCGCAATCTCTCGTCGTACAGGATCAAAAGAGGAAATTACAATGCTGTCAGGCGTTTCATCAATTATTAATTCAACGCCGGTGGCTCTTTCCAATGCCCTGATGTTTCTGCCTTCGCGACCGATAATTTTTCCCTTTACGTCTTCATCATTAAGGCTGAAAGCCGTGGTTGTTATTTCTCCGACGTGGGAACGGGCGTAGCGCTGAATGGCCGTAGTCATGATTTCCAGGCTGCGACGCTCAATTTCTTCCCTTCTTTCTTTATCCAATTTCTGAACAGTGGAAGCCAATTCCTGCTGATATTTTTCCTGGAGGCTTTTCAGAAGAAAATTTTTGGCTTGGGCAGCTGACAAACCGGTAATCCTTTCCAATTCCGAGACCGCTTTTTGTTTTAATTCGTCAATTTCCAATTTAGCGGTTTTTAATTTTTCAACATCCTGGATAATTTGGTCTTCCCGCCGCTTTAAATCCAGCGACTGCCCTTCCATCTGCTCCTCTTTTTTGAGCAGTCTTTCTTCCAAACGACCAAGCTGGATTTTACTTTCTCTTTCTTCTTTTTTTACTTCTTCTAAGAGAGTGGTGGCTTTTTCTTGAGCTTCAAGGATTATTTCTTTGGCTTTTGATTTGGCCTCTTCAATTTGCCTTTTAATCCTCTGCTCTATCGAATTAAGCTGTCTAACGGCGATTAATTGTCGGATGAAATATCCGATAACCAATCCGAGAGTTATTAATGCTCCCCAAAAAAATGGACTTTGATAAATCATAGTTTGAATATTCACGAATACTCACTAATATGATGCTCGTGTTCATATTTGTTTAAATTCGCGATTGTTAATTTCTTGCGATAAATCCATTATAGCGTTAAAATTAAAAAATGTCAAAGCGAACAATCATTTTGGTGATTTTGGATGGTTGGGGTATTGGCGAGCCGGATGAATCCAACCCCATTCATGTGGTTAATCCATCAAACATTAATTATTTAAAGGCCAATTTTCCGGCCGGGGTTTTGCAGGCCTCGGGAATCAGCGTAGGATTGCCCTGGGGAGAAGAAGGGAACAGTGAAGTCGGCCACCTTAATCTGGGAGCCGGTAAAATTATTTACCAATATTATCCCCGCATTACCTTAGCCATCCGCGACAACAGCTTTTTTAAAAGTCAGGCTCTGAAAGCCGCTTTTGAGCATGCCCAAAAAAACAACTCAGCCGTTAATCTTATCGGTCTGTTAAGCGAAGGCAATGTTCATTCCTCGTTTGAACACTTAATTGCCCTTATTCAATTTGCCGAAAAAGAAAAAATTTCTAAATTAAATTTACACCTCTTTACCGACGGTCGTGACAGTCCGCCAAACTCAGCCTTGGGATTATTAAGCCGACTTCCCAAACAAGCAAAATTAGCCAGTTTAAGCGGCCGTTTTTATGGCATGGACAGAGAAGGCCATTGGGAGCGAACTCAAAAAGCTTATTCGGTATTGGTCGGCGAAGGGCCAATTACCGATAATATTGAAAATCATATA
>Ga0210021_1001256_pt1 | contig 25396 bp, 20 predicted proteins | sample CryGeymeta201517_FD_183981 | JGI IMG/M metagenome (GOLD analysis project Ga0210021, IMG submission 183981) | Groundwater microbial communities from Crystal Geyser aquifers in Utah, USA - Crystal Geyser metaG 2015-17 (SPAdes) (version 2) | ecosystem: Environmental > Aquatic > Deep subsurface >... | reverse complement strand
TGATTGCCCAGAGTCAGTTGGAGTCCCTGCCCATCATTACAGCAGATGGAGATTTCCAGCAATATGATGTCGAAATACTCTGGTAGTAAAGAGCAGGGGATCCCACGCATCTCTTCATCGAGTGCGTCGAAAATGACATCATGTTGGGCGAGATTTGCAACACGCTCCGAGGCGTGCCTGCACCCGTTTTGCTTGCACCGCGTTCTTCAGTATGGGCGTGGGGGGAGTATGTGGCGGAGGGGTTTTAGGGATTCAAAGGAGCTCATGCCATCCCATCACTCCGTAAAAATGGCCAGAGTCCAGACCTTGCAGGGATGGCCGATTTCGGGGAAAATATAGGCAGAGCATATCATGAAAATACTGGCGGTCAGCGACCAAGTTGATGACCGTATCTACACGCCCCAAGCGCGGGATTATTTCGGTGACGTGGATCTCGTGCTGGGCTGCGGCGACCTGCCCTACGAGTATCTTGAGTTCCTGGTCTCGGCGTTGAATAGACCGTTGCTGTACGTTCCTGGAAATCATGACCCACTTTACGAGCAACGTTCGCCCGATTCCCGCGCGGAGGGCTGCGAGTTCCTCGATCAGCGTGTGACGCGCCTCAAAGGGCTGACCATCGCCGGGATGGGCGGCAGCATCCGCTACCATCCGACTCGAGTCAACCAATACACGCAGACGCAAATGTATCTGCGTATGCTGAAAATCGTACCGGCGCTCCTCTGGCATCGCCTTCGCTTTGGCCGCGCGCTGGACATCCTGATCGCCCATTCCCCGCCGCGCGGCATCCACGACGAAGACGACCGGGCGCACATCGGCTTCTCGGCCTTTACGGATTTCATCCGCACCTTTAAGCCGCGCTATTTCCTGCACGGGCATACGATACCGTTGGGTAACCTGGCCTCCTCAGTGACGCAGGTTGGCGCGACGACGGTGGTTAACATTTTTCCCTATCGTCTCATCGAGATCGAACCCTTATGAGTGATGAACTTGGATCGCGCGTCAAAGATGACTTTTTCCACGCCCGTTTCAAGGCCTTCTTGAATGGCGTCCAGGCTGCCCTCACCGGCCGGCCGGACACTTTACTATCCTATGACGAGGTCAAAGAAAAGTTGCGCATCGGCGGGCCGATCTATCGCGGCGTTCAGGCCGTGCCGATCAAGAGAATCGTTGGCAGTTTGAACCGCTACCAGCAATTCGACCGGGCTTTCCTGCCGAAAAAGGATGATACGGCCGGTCGTTGGCAGCGCGTTGATCGCGCCTTCTACGAAGAGGTTAGCCTGCCGCCGGTGGTGCTGTACAAGGTGGGTAAGGTTTACTTCGTGGTAGACGGCCACCACCGCGTCTCGGTCGCCCGCGAGCAGGGACAAGAATTCATTGACGCCGAGGTGCGTGAGTGCTCGACCAAGATCAACATCACCCCTGACCTCAGGCCGGAAGACCTGGAAATCCTGGGCGAGAAGGTGAACTTTCTCGAACGCACCGGCCTCGACCGCATCCGCCCGCAGGCGAATATCAAGCTGACCATCCCGGATGGCTTCAGCCGAATGCTCGAACACATCGCCGTGCACCGTTATTTCATGGGGCTGGATTTGAAGCGGGATGTCTCTGACGCGGAGGCGGTTGCGCATTGGTACGAGGCGGTCTATCTGCCCATCATCCGTGTCATCCGCGAGAGCGATATTCTCATGGATTTCCCCGGCAAAACGGAGGGCGACCTGTACCTGTGGGTGCTCGACCACCAGCGTTATCTGTCTGCGACGGGTCACAACCTCAAGCCGCCGGACGAGGCTGCCCGTGATTTCGTGCAAGGGGTGGAAGAATGAATACCGCGCCCAACCATCCCCTGGCTGGCGTTTACGCCGCCGCCCTCACCCCGCTCGAAGCTGATTTCTCGCCGGACCTGGAGGCGGTCGCGCCGTTGTTGGCATTCCTTGCCAGCCGCGGCTGTCACGGCGCGCTCCTTTTGGGGACGACTGGCGAAGGCCCTTCTTTTTCACCATCCGAACGCGCCGACATCTTCCGCGCCGCCCTGACGGTGCACGAAACGCACCCTGACTTCAGCCTGCTGGCCGGTACCGGCGCGCCGAGCCTCACCGAGACGGCCGACCTGACGCGTGCCGCCTTCGACTTGGGCTTCGATGGCGTCGTCGTCCTGCCGCCCTATTACTTCCGCAAGGTCAGCGACGAAGGGCTGTTCGCCTACTTTGGCGAGATCATCCGGCGGGCGGTTCCGGCGGATGGGTTTCTGCTTGGCTACCACATCCCCTCGCAGACGGGCGTCGGCTTCTCGCTCGACCTGCTGGCGCGTTTGAAAGACGCCTTCCCGCGCCAGTTTTCCGGCATCAAGGATTCCTCTCACCAGGCCGGGTTTGCCCGCGCCCTCGGCGCTCGCTTTGGCTCCGACCTGCTGGCGCTGACCGGCACGGACTCTCTCTTCCAGTTAGCCCTCGAATCCGGCGCGCAGGGCTGCATCACCGCCCCGGCCAACCTGATCTCACCTGACTTGCGTAAGATATGGGATGGCTGGCAGAGGGGTGAAGATATTGCCCCCTTGCAGGCTCGCATTACGGCTATCCGACACGTGCTGGAAGGTTACATGCCCTTTCCGCCCATCCTGAAAGCCTTGCTGTCACGGTTGTTTGGCTTTCCGCGCTGGCCTGTCCGCCCGCCGCTGGTGGAGATTTCGAAGGAAATGGAAACGCAGGCGGCGGAGGAGTTAGCAAAGGAGGCGTGAAAACTTTCAGGCGTTTCACTTGTGCGGGAGATGGTTGGAGAGTAATTCTTCCAGCCGGAGCGAGGCCAGCGAGGGAAGGACAATATCCGCACCGTCAACGCCCAATTGCCGCGTGAGAGCAATCGGCACCGCCACGGTAAAGATGCCCACCGATTTGGCTGCCTTCACGCCGTTGGGCGAATCCTCGAAGACGATGACCTCCTCCGCCCGGAGGTGGAGGGCGGACAGGGCAGCCAGGAACAGGCCCGGGTCCGGTTTGACCCGCCGCACGTCGTCGGCGCATATAATGATCTCGAAATAATCCAACAGGCCTAGATCAGCCAGATAGGTGTCCACCCATTTGTGCGGAGAACTGGAGGCAATCGCCAGGCGCAGTCCGAGGCGGCGGGCGTCATCGAGATAATCTTTCACACCGGGCAAGGCAGGCTGGCAGGCGATCAACTCATCGCTGCGCGCCCGCCAGCGGGCGTTCAGCGCGGCGCGGTCGAGCGGCTGGCCGAGAAGTTTCTCGAGGTGAATGGCGGCGTCGAAGTCCGATGCGCCCGATCCGCCGATGAGCTGCCCCCACAGTTCGATGGGAAGCTGCGCGCCATGCCCGGCGTAGATCTCCTGCCAGGCGTCGTAATCGGGCGTTTCGGTGTCGAGGATCAGGCCGTCGAAGTCGAAGATGAGCGCTTTGATCATGGCAGTAGAGAGTAGAGAGTAGAGAGGAGAGAGTAGTTCAGCGTTGATGGGATAGCCGCCAAATTATAACCGATGCATCCGGGAAAGATGTTGTATACTGGCAATATGGAAACCTTTTTTACTTTTCTCGAAAGACGCGTGGACGACTGTGCCTCGCTCCTGTGCATCGGACTCGACCCCCACGTTTCCGACATCCCTTTCCCCACCGCCGCAGCCGCGCGGGACTTCTGCCTGCGTCTCGTTAAAGCGACCGCGCCCTACGCTGCGGCCTTCAAACCCAACGCGGCCTTCTTCGAGGTCTTTGGCGCGGAAGGCTGGGACGCGCTGAAGCAGGTGATCGAGGCCGTGGCTGAAGAATCAGCGCGTCTCGGTTCCACGATCCCCGTCATCCTGGATGCCAAGCGCGGCGACATTGCCTCGACCGCCGAGGCCTATGCCAAATCGGCCTTCGAGAACCTGGGCGTCCATGCCATCACGCTCTCGCCTTATTTGGGCAAGGATTCGATTGACCCGTTCCTGGCTTACAAAGAGAAGGGCGTGTTCCTGCTGTGCAAAACGTCCAATCCGGGGGCAGGGGATTTGCAGGATTTGTTGGTGAAGCCCCAGACTTCCGAAGTCTTGAAGACTTCGGAAGTCTATGCGCCGCTATATATCCATGTGGCGAAGCTCGCCCAGCGATGGAATTCTGGCGATAACATCGGCCTCGTAGTCGGCGCGACCCAGCCGGAGGCGTTGCGCCGCGTCCGCGCCGCCGCGCCGGAGCTGTGGTTCCTTGTCCCAGGCGTGGGCGCGCAAGGCGGCGACCTCGCCGCCGCGCTCCGCTCCGGCCTGCGCAAAGACGGCACTGGGATGCTCATCAATGTCTCGCGCGGCATTTCGCGGGCGGAGAGTCCAGCCAGAGCCGCGGCAGAGATCCGGGACCAGATTGTGAATATCAAAATGCAATTGAACCGCGAAGGGCGCTAAGGTCGCGAAGAAAACAAAAGAATTTCTTTGCGTTCTTCGCGTGCTTCGCGGTAAAAAAGGACTCAACCATGACACAATTCGACGCCCACCTCTCCTCCCTTGCTAACGGGTTACTCGAAGCCGGCTGTATCAAATTCGGCGAATTCACCCTCAAATCCGGCTTGAAATCCCCCATCTACATTGATTTGCGGCAGCTCGTCTCCCATCCCCCGTTGCTCGCCAAAGTCGCAGAAGCCTATCTCCCTATCTTGCATCAGCTTACCTTCGACCGCCTCGCCGGTCTGCCCTACGCGGCTATTCCCATCGCAACGGCCATCAGCCTGCAAGGGAACTATCCGCTCATCTACCCGCGCAAGGAAATCAAAACCTACGGCACGAAGGCCGAGATCGAAGGCGCGTATGAAGCCGGGGAAACGGTCGTCGTGATTGACGACCTGGCCACCACCGGCGGGAGCAAGTTCGAAGCCATCGAAAAACTGACCGCCGCCGGGCTGATCGTCAAGGATGTGGTCGTACTGATTGACCGCCAGTCCGGGGCGAAGCAGGCGCTGGAGGAGGCAGGGTTCCACCTCCACGCGGTGCTGACGATTACGCAGTTGCTGGATTATTGGGAGAAGACAGGGAAGGTGGATTTTGCGAAGATAAACGCGACGCGTTCATTTCTCGCGCATAGTTGATCAGTTCGGTTGGTGCCGCAGGTTTCGCACACCACCCTTTATACCTTTAGGTACGAATCAAAACCGGATGGCGTAATAATTTGGAACCGGCTGTTTGTGTACGTTGCCGTGAACTCGTTTGCCGCTTTTAGATTGCCTTGTCCCTCTTTCCACTTGAACTCGAAGGCGTGTAAATTGCCCTGACGTTCTTCGATCAGGTCAATTTCCTTCTGATCGTAAGTGCGCCAGAAATAAAAGTTGGCGTAGCTGCGCTGGTGGGAGAACTTTTTTATGCGTTCGATTACGCCAAAGTTCTCGAAGAGCACGCCGACATCTGAGCGAATGTGCAACGGATTGAAGTTGCGGATGAGCGCGTTGCGGAAACCCAAATCCACAAAATAGTATTTCGATGTTTTGGAAACTTCCTTGCGCAGGTTGCGGCTGAATCCGCGCAGATTGACGATCACAAACATCTTTTCCAGAATATCGAGATATTTTTCGACGATGGGTTTGGACATCGAGAGGTGGGATGCAAGTTCCGCTGTGGAAACCTCCGAACCGATCTGCAACGCCAAAAGGGACAAAAGGTCAATCACTTTCTTTGGTTTTCGCACCTGCTCAAAGGCCAGGATGTCTCGATAGAGGTAGTTGTTGATCAAATCGTAAAGATACTGTTCCTTTTCATCCTGGGGCAGGGTGATCACTTTCGGGTACATCCCGAATCGCAAGAATTCCTCCATCCGCTCGCTGTTGGAAACTGTTGGCGGCTGGATGGGGATTTCATTATAGGAAAATGGATATAAAGTGAAGGTTGTGGCGCGCCCTGTGAGCGGTTCGTTGACTCTGTTCGCCAGATCGAACGAAGCGGAACCACTGGCAATGATGTGGATGGGATGGTGATCGAAGATGAGTTTGAGCGTCAACCCGATATTCTCGATGCGCTGCGCTTCGTCAATGACCAGCAGGCGGTTTGCGCCAATGACGGTTGTTAACCTGTCCAGGTCGGCGCGGCCCAAGAATTCCTGTGTGCGCAGATCGTCCCCATTCAATTGGACACAAGGCAAATCCGTTTTTGCCAATAGCTGCTGGATGAGTGTGGTCTTTCCGGCCTGGCGAGGACCGTATAGCAGGAGGATCTTCGGCTCAGATTGGATTTCTTTTTGAATATGGTAAAATAAACTTCGCTCAATTAGCATGAATTGAGTATAGTACATTTTACTCAATTTGTCAAAATAGAAGAAGTAATTCCATGTATCGCTTGATCCGTCCGCTCCTCTTCCGCCTCGACCCCGAGACCGCCCACGCCCTCACGCTTTACGTTTTACGCTTTACGGGCGCGCTGCCTCCCTTGAATTGGGCAATCAGCCAGTTCTTCAACGCCCCTGAAAAGCCAGTACATGCCTTCGGGCTGACCTTCCGCAATCCCGTCGGCCTGGCAGCGGGATATGATAAGGATGGCATCGCCGTGCGCGGGCTGGCGGCGTTGGGATTTGGGCATATCGAGATCGGCACGGTCACGCCGCGCCCGCAGGAGGGCAATCCCAGGCCGCGCCTCTTCCGGCTGGTGGAAGATCAGGCGGTCATCAATCGGATGGGGTTTCCGGGAGAAGGAGCGTCAAAAGTCGAACGTCGGCTGTCATCCGTCGTCCGTCGTCCATCGTCCGTCGTCATCGGCGTGAATCTGGGGAAAAACAAAGACACGCTACTGGAAAACGCCGCCGAAGATTACCTCTCGCTCATGCGGGCTTTCGCCCCGCTGGCCGATTACCTTGTCATAAATATATCATCCCCAAACACAGTTGGTTTGCGAAGGCTTCAAGGTCGTGAAATGCTGGAAAACCTCCTTGGCCAAATCAACGTTGAACGTCACTCGTCACTCGTCACACGGCCCATTTTGGTGAAACTCTCGCCAGATCTATGCGATGACGAACTCGACGATGCACTCGGCGTGATCCTGGATACCGGCATGGACGGCGTCATCACCACGAATACCACGCTGGGACGCGAGGGGCTGCGCTCGAAGCATCGGGGAGAAACCGGCGGATTAAGCGGCAGCCCGCTCCGGGTCCGCAGCGAGGCGGTGCTGCGCGAGGTGGTGAAAAGGGTCGAGGGGAGAATCCCGGTCGTCAGCGTGGGCGGGATTATGTCACCCGAAGACGCCAAACGCCGCCTGGATATGGGAGCGGCGCTGGTGCAGGTCTACACCGGCCTGGTCTACGCCGGGCCGGGGCTGGTGCAGAAAATCATACGGGCGGTTTGACCGCCCGTATTCTTATTGCGCTGGCCGCAGGACAGGCTGAGGTTTCTCGCGGGGGTTTGGGAAGAAGTCGGCAGGGAGGGAGAAGGGTGCATAGCTCGCGCCGGTTCCGATTGTGCCATACGGAATGTAGAATAGCTGGATCGGGCTGTTCGCACCCAGGCGGATATCCTGGTAGGCGAAGGCGACGTAATTTCCATCCGGGCTCCAGCGCGCATCACGGTAACAACAGGTGCTGCCGAGGGGATCCAAACGTCATGCCATCCCAGTTGAAGGAGGGGATGACGGGATTGCTACTGAAACCGGTCATGCTGAAGCGTGAGGCGGGGAAGATATCTACCCTATTGGGTTCAGCGGCAGAGCAGCGGTGGATATCCAGCACATACACCATCTCTTCTATGAGACCGCTATCGCCCACGCCCAGGATGACGGTGGCAAGCTCCTGTCCATCGCTCGACCAGCGCACGCCTTTGGTTGCTAATTTGGTGTAAGTGAGGCAGCCGTTCATGGCCGCCAGGTCAGTGCGCGAACGCGCCTGCGAAAGCTTATCCAGGTCAAAGGGGACCACGTAGAGTTCACGGTTCAGGCTGACGGCAACCTGCGCGCCATCCGGTGAGATTTGGAAGGCTTCCAGGTAATCTGCAACGACGAAGCAGGTCAGCGTGGATACCTCTTTGGTCTTGACGTTCAGGATCTGAATGCACTTGCCAGTGATGTACAACACGCCCTCGCCGTCCGGCATCCATTGCAGATCGTGCTTAACGGCGCCATCTGCCGTCAACTGGCTCAAGCCGCTGCCGTCCAAGCCCATGACCCAGACGTTGTTGCCGCCCAGGAAGGCGATCATGTCTGCGCCGCCAAGCACAGGAAGCGCGGGGACCGTCGGCGTGGGGCTGGGTGCAGGCGTCTCTGTTGGGCTGGGCGTCAGGCCAGGCGCAGAGGTTCCGGTGGGGAGCATTATTTCCAATGTTGGCGAGGGTTGGACGGCTGCGATGCGCGTCGGGACGGCTTCCGTCGGCGCCGGGGCCACGGGCAATCGATCTTTGAAGATGAAGAAGATAGAGACAATGCCCGCACATAACAGGACAGTCGCCGCGCTGAGACCGATCCACAGCCCGGTCTTTTTGCGCGGCGCGCCTACCGGACCTAAAGCTTCAGTGCGGCTTTTAGGCTGCTTAATACGCTTGGCGACCACGGTTTCAGTCGAGGTAATGGGCGGCATAGCCAGCAGGGTCTTTAGATCCAGCGCCTCACCCCGTTCGATGGCGCTCAAGGCCGCCGCCAGGTCGGCGCAGGTGGCGAAGCGCTCTAGTTTATCCTTCGCCATACCCTTTTGGATGACTGCCTCGATCGCCTGCGGCAGGTTGGAGTTGACATCCAGAATGTGCGGCACTGGCTCGGTGATGTGCTTGACGACCACGCCCATGGGCGTATCGGCCTTGTAGGGCGGCTTGCCACTCAGCATTTCAAAGAGGATCACACCCAAGGCATAGATATCCGAGCGCCCATCCACTGGCTCACCCTGCGCCTGTTCTGGACTCATGTAAGCCGGTGTACCAATGACGGCACTGCCGGTAATGTTGGCTTGAGCCTCGGATAGCTTGGCGATGCCAAAGTCGGAAACGTAAGGTTCGTTGAGCCGGTCGAAGAGAATATTCCCAGGCTTCAGGTCGCGGTGGATGATACCTCTGGCGTGCGCTTCATCCATTGCAGGGGCCAGGCGTTCAAAAATCCGGGCTGCTTCCTTGACCGTGATAGGGCCTTGGTTCATCCTGTCGGAGAGCGAGCCGCCGGTCATGTAGCGCATGACAAAATACGGCTGCCCGTCTTCTTCCCCGAAGTCATAGACTGGCACAATGGCTGGGTGTTCCAGCATGGCGATGGTCTTGGCTTCGCGCTCGAAGCGAACGCGGAACTGCGGGTCGTGCAGCATTTCGCGCGGCAAGACTTTGATCGCCACCTCACGCTCGAAGCGCGGGTCATAGGCCTGGTAAACGGTGGCCATGCCGCCGCGGCCAAGCTCGGCTTTGATCTCGTAACGTCCGATCTTCTCTGGATTCATACTATTTCAAATTTCAAAACGCACAACCACGCTTGGCCCCAGTTGGATATGCACCCCCGGGCCGATTTCGTGTGGAAGGTCAGGCTGGATGATTTTAGTGTTGATAGCAACGCCGTTGGTGCTGTGCAAATCAGTGATGTAGAATTTCTTTGTGCGCGGGTCGAAGGTAAACTCAGCATGTCTGCGTGAGACTTCGGATTCGTTGAGCAAAATAAGGGTCTCACGACCTAACACAAACGGGTAATCGGCGATTCCCAGCCGCTGCCCTATCCGTTCTGAGATAGTACATTTTTCAACAATAAGATAAGACAGAATTTTACCTTCGGGTACGAAGAGTGTCTCGCCTTTCTTCTCGGAGCCAGGTTGAGACACAAGCGGAGGAACCGGCGTGGGTATTGGCTGCGAGGGTGTTTGCGATTTGGTTTCTTTGACCGTAGATGGCTGAACGGATTGTGTCAGAAATGTCATAACAATTTTATTGTGACCCAGCAGCAACTTATCTCCATGTTTGATTTCACGCTTGCTGTTTAGCGGGATCTCCTTGCCGTTCAGTAAGACCGGGTTATGCTCAGCCAGCGGTTCAATATAATAGCGGCCTTCGGAAAAGGTGATCTGGGCGTGCTTGCGCGAGACCGTCATGCCATTCGGCAGAAGCTTCACGTTCACTGCCAGGATGATATTATGGCCGACATCTGAGTCGGGGCGGCCGATCACGGCCGGCTGCCATTGAATATCGTAAACCTTCCCGGTCGTTTCTTCGCGCAGGAAGGCATAATCCCTCGAATCCAGCATCTCCCGGATCGGCTGCCGGATATAATCGAAGACCAGTATGTCCTGCGGTTGGATGTCCAGTTGCGCCATGGTGGAACCGGGGTTGAGCGGCCGCTCCATGCCCTTCAGGTAGATGGCGTATTTCTCCGGTGCGTCGGCGGTGACGTCGTCGAACTCCTTGAGGACCTCCTGGATCAGGCCGGCGGGCGTCAGGCTTTCGAGGACGCGCGCCCGCTGGTCAGCGTGTTCAAAGACATCGATCTTGACGTCAATATAATCGCTCATTTCAACCTGCCTTCTTCTTCTTGCCTTTGGCATCCGCCTTGTCTTCCGGCTTTTCTTCCGGCTTCGCTTCCGGCTTGGCATCCAGCAGACCCATCGCCCGGGCGTTCTCGATGATGTCGCTGTCGCTGAACAGGTTGGTCACCGACTCCGGCAGCCCTGCACCCATCAGCAGCTTCTTGAGGTCGGGGATGTTGTACTTGGACAGGTCGGGTCCTGCAGGAGCCGCGGGGGCGCCCGCTGGTCCTGACTGATCAGACGATTTCTTGACCTTGCCGCCGGACAACCAGGTGACGTTCTTTTGCGGGTAGCGTTCCTTGATGCGGTTCACCCAAAGGTCCAGCGAGCCTTCAACGTCCTCGTCGTTGGCGTACGGCGTGGCGATCTGCAGCATGGCGGTGATGCCCGAGCGGACGGTGAAGGCGCGTCCCATGGGCAGATCCGTCTCCGCCAGGCTGCGCGGGAATTTGCCGTTCAGCCGGTTGACCGCGTCGGCGCTCCTCAGCGCGATGCCGAAGTTGGGCGCTGCGTAGACCTTGCGCAGGTCGTCTGACGAGCTCATGATACCCAGCGAGCCGGCCACGATCAGGAACACGCCGGCGGTCTGGTATTTGCGGATGAGCATCGAGAGGTTCTCGAAGAAGGACATCTTCTTGCGGCTCGCCTCTTCGGTGAAGCCGTCGTAGTCGTCGATGATGATCATGATCTTGCGCCGCTTGGGTTTCGTGTCAAACTCGGCGCACTCGACCTTCATATTCTCCAGGAAATCGTCCAGTTGTTCGATGTCGTCGATGGTCTGCACCACGTGCGGGATGTTGGCCAGCGAGGTCTGGCTGGCCTTCCACAGCTTGCGCGAGAAGTCGATCAGCACCATCATGATTTCATCGGGCGAGTAGTTGGCCGCCACGGATAGCATCATGGTGCGCAGGGTGGTGGTCTTGCCGGAGAACGGCTGGCCGATGACCACCATGTGCGGCCCCTGGCGCTCGATGTCGATCAGCGCGGGTCCCAGCGTGCGGTCGTCGATGCCCATCACGGCGTAGATGTGACGCACCTGGGGCAGCGTCACCTGTTTCATCAGGTTGTCGAGCGAATAACGCAGCGGCAGGGTCTCGACGGTGGACGGTTTCTCGCCCTTCCATTTTCCTTCCCACATTTCTGTCATGCGCATGCACATTTTGCTGATCTTGCTGATCCCACCCGGGTCGCCCTCCTCGGGCGTAAAGGTCAGCGCCGTCTGGAACTCGAGCGGCATGTTGCCGACCCGCACGTAGCCGCGGCCGGGGACCGCGCTCAGGTCGGCTGGAACACCGCGTCCGACGATGTCGGCGTACTCGGAGGGATCCGAAAGTTTGAGCGTGAAGCGCTCGGTGATCAGGTTGTACAGCTTTCCGGTGAGCGAATTGGGTGTGTCCGCCGAGAACAGGAAGTGCACGCCATAGGCGCGCGACTCGCGCACCAGGGAGATCAGCGGTCCCATCAACCCTTCGTAGTATTCCTTGAACTCGGCAAAGTTGTCGATGGCGACCAGGATCGCCGGCAGGGTTTTATCGGGGTGCGCCAAGTTGTAGGAATCCAGGCTGTTGGCCTTGGCCTCGCTGAAGAGCACCTGGCGCTGGTCAATGATGTCGTTGACCTTGCGCAGCGCCCGCAGCACGCGTTCCTCCTCCTCGGAGGTCACGACTGCGCCGACATGCGGCAGGTCGCCCAGGCTGCTCATCGCCCGCCCGCCGAAGTCCAGGATATAGACATGCAGTTCGTCGGGCGAATGGGTCAGCGCCAGGCTGGTGATCACGGTGCGTAAGAAGGTCGTCTTCCCACGCCCGGATGCCCCGAACACGACCGCATGCCCGTTGGGGAAATTGACGCTCAGAGGCCGCTGACTGGCCTTATATGGATTATCCACCACCCCGATCAGCGGATGCATGGAATTTTTCCCCCACTGGACCCCTCGCCATTCAAACCCATCATTCCAGAAGGTGGTGGCTTTTTCGTTGAGGGTCAGGCTGGTTGCATCTTCCTTGTTGTACATCCGCAGCACTTCGATGTCCGCATCGTTCATGTAGGCGGTATCCAGCGGGGTCTGCAGGCTTAGCACGTTGGCGCCGGTCTGCATCGGCAGGAACTCCGGCCACGGCCGCCACTGCGGACGCGACTCCTGCAATGCCATCTTCGCCAGCATCTCGACGATCACATCGTAAAGCTTGGGAGGCTCGGTGGCCTTCTGCGCAGCGGATTTGCGCGGTCGGTCCACCCAAACCACATTCGGAACGGCGTTCTCCTCTTGGGGTCCCTTGTAATCGCCGCCGGTGTAGGCCGTCTGAATCAATTCGATGTTCTCGTTGCCGATCTGCAGGTAGCCGCGGCCGGGGATGCCGGGCGGCAGGAAGGCGGCGTCGGCGCGCCGCAGCACCTCGCGGCTGTCATCCGGCGTTTCCACGCGCAGGCAGATGCGGAACTTGATGTTGGCGCGCATCTGGTCGGTGACGCCCACCGGCCGCTGGGCGGCCAGGATCAGGGTCACGCCCAGGGCGCGGCCCAGGCGGGTGATGCTTTCCAGCTGCGCCTTGTATTCGGCGTTGCCGGAGATCATTTCCGCGAACTCGTCAATGATGATGAACAGGTGCGGGTACGGGGGCCGGTCGGGTTCCAGGTTCAAGCCCTTGCGGCGGTAGTGCACGATGTCTTTGGAGTTGGTGTAGGTGTTGAGCTTCTGGCGGCGGTCGAGCTCGGCGATGATGGATGCGAACACGCGCGCCGTGGCGGACTGGTCGAGGTTGGTGACGATATCCACCTTATGCGGCAGGCGTTTGAACGGTTCAAAGGCCGAACCGCCCTTGTAGTCCACCAGAACGAAGTTGAGCACATCCGGGTTGAAATTAAGCGCCATACCGATGATCAAGGTCATCAGCAGTTCGGACTTGCCGGAGCCGGTCGAGCCGGCGATGATGCCGTGCACGCCGTCCGCCTTGGCGGAGAAAGTCAGCACGCGCGGTTCGTTGCCCGATAGCAGGCCGACGGCTGTGAAGAGCCAGTCCGCCACCTTGGGATCCATGCTGCGGCGCCAGTTCTCCTGGGCCATCTGCTGCAGCTGGTCGATGGTGGTGACATTCAGCATATCCATCAGGGTGACGGTGGCGGCCAGGCTGGAACCGTAGCCGCGGCGCACGTCAACCATTTCAAGATTGCGGGAGAACTCGCGCGCCTTTTCCTGCGTGGTGACCAGCTTGGTGCTGCCCACATACAGGATGGAGTTGAAGCCGGTCTCGGCGTAGCGGAAAACGGCGGCGTCCTCGTCCACCGGGTCGTTGTCCACCTCGATCACCGACAGGCAGCGGCTGGGGACCTTCGAGCGGTCCGGAACCAGGAAGAGGATGCTGGCGCCCAGCATCTGTCCATCCATCAGGATGGTGGAGATGGCCGCCTCGCCCTCCAGGTCGTGTAGGCAGGACCAGTCCGGGGCGGGGTTGATGGCATCCACCACCACCAGCATGAACGGCAGCTTGACATCCGCGCCGCTTTCCTTGTCCTGCAGGCGCATGCGGCGGCGCTCCAGGATGGTGCGGATATTCTTCCAGAACAGGCGCATATAGTCGGCTTCGTTCTCACCGGGCTTTTCGTCGTTTTCGAACAACAGCGTTTCGGTCCTGTCCGATCCAACACAGTGGGGCAGGGCATAGGCCCAGCGCCAGTATTGCCGCGCCTCGCTTGTACCGGCCACGTAGAGGGTGGTGTCCTGCGGCGATTGGAAGGCGGCATAATCCACCAGCATCGTCCGTACGTAAGAATGCACCTTTTCCGAGGATGTTCCCGTAATGCCGATAGAATGGCGGATGGTGACGCCCTTGGATTCCTGAGCTTGCTCCTCCTTGCCTTCCTCGTCCTGTTTCTTGGATTCGACCTTTTTCTTCTCGGCCTCATCGGTCTGCAGCAAGATCGGGATGGTCACAGGCACATCGTACAGCAGGCGCGAGTCCTCCGCCAGGCGGGTCGCCTCGCGCATCAGGGGACTTTCGGTCTTCTCGTTCTCGGAGATCTTGTAGATCACCGTGGACAGACGCGTGCTGATCCCCAGGCGCAGATCCATGAAATCGTGGTCATGCGGGCGGCGCTCCCACAGGCGCGTGCCCGAGCGGATCTCCTCCTCGCGCCCTGCGGGGGGGCGGTTGATGTCGGCGGCGATGCCGAGTGTCTTTTCCGGGTCGGGATAGTTGTAGAAATAATAGATGCGCTGCTGCTCGTGCTCGCTTTCCATTTTGAGGCGCAGCTCGCTGATGCGGCGCTTGTAGGCGGCTTCCGCCTCCTCGCGCTGTTTGCGGTCCTTCATGGCGCTGTACAGTGCCAGCGAAATGGTGGCGACTACCGACAGGCCCATGGGGATCATCATGAATAGGCCGCCTTTCTGCCCTCCAAAGGTCGAAGCCAGGATGTAGCCCATGATCATCACGGCGGGCAGAAAGGCCTGCTGCAGCAACTGCCCGGTATTCTCTTTCGTATCCGGCGGGTTGGGAACAGTGAACAACCCTGATGGCAGCTGGGGTTCGATGCGGGGTGGGCGGTCAATGAAGATTTTGTCAGACATAGGTCATCTCCCCGGTTAACCGGGCACTATGGATAATGCCAATACCAGGAGCAGCGAAATCGCCAGCAGCGCTCCAAGGATGATAAATAAGATCCGCCAGTTCACCTGGAACGACCGGCGCTCGGCGGGAATGGGCGGGAAGTTTGGCTGCAGTGCTTTCACGAAAGCCAGCACATCCGGGAAGCGCTGGTCGTACTGGCGGGTGATGGACTTTTCAGCGATCTCCGGGATGTTCTTCAGGTCAATGCGTCCGCTGGTCTTGAACTCCCCCTCCATGACATTTTTCAGGACTGCCGGGTCCTTTTTGAGATGGTATTCATAGGCCGGGCGGCCTGCCAGCATTTCGTACAACAACGACCCCAGGCCGTAGACATCCGAGGCCGGGCCTACACCACTGCGCCCGTCGGCGATTTCAGGGGCGGTATAGGCAGCCAGGTTGTAATTCTCATTCCACAATTCATAGATGGACTGGCCCGGATCGGCCACGCCGAGGTCGAGCAGGATTGGCCGCGGGATGCCCTGCTTGTCGAAGCGCACAAGGATCACGTCGGGGTTGAGGCACAGGTGCAGCTTGCCGGCCCGGTGCAGGTAATACACACAATCGGCAACACTCAAAATGATCCAGCCAACGTGCTGGTACCAGGGCTGTGGGTTTTTGAGCAACAGGTTGCGCAGGATCGTGCCGTCGACAAATTTGAACACCTCGTAGTATTTGACGCGGCCCTCGATCACGGTCCAGCCGTAGGGATGGTAGTCGATGGTGCCCTGCGGGTGCGCCGGCAGCAGGACCGGCAGCAGCGGGTGCTGGCCGGCCTTGGTGAGCTGCAGAAAGGCCTTGGCTTCCAGCCGCAGCTTTTCCTCGCAGCCGACATTGGCTACCTTGAGCAGGATTTCCTCTTCGCCGCGCCGCGCCTGGTAGACGATGGCGGAGCGTGTGATGACAATGGGTTGGATGATTTCAATCGGGCCGAACCATTCGCCGTTGTCGAAGATCTCGGTGGCGTTTTCGGCCGGGCAGTACTTTTCCTGACACCACAGGTTGAAGTCCTGTGAGATCACATTGCAGCGTTGACAGATTCGCTTCATAGAGCCTCGCGTGATCCAGTTGACCGTGGATTAATCATGCCGGGAAGGGAATCCGCGCTTGCAGAGCTAATCACTCTTCAAAAGCGCGGATTCTTTGACGCTTCCCGAAGTTCAGTCGTAGTGAGGCACCGGGTTGAATAATACTCAAGATACTCTTATTCTCCCATTACCTCGCGAGTCACACATCAGGGTCTAAATGAACCTATTAGACCCTGATATGTCGCCGTCGCGATAAGCGTGGACGGCGCTCGTAATATCACCGTTGAGTTCCCTCATTTTATCTCCGGCTTTCTTCACATTGGGCTGGATCCGGTCTATGTACATTGCAGCAGCGTACGTGGCGCCCAGGGAGAGCCAGGCGGCTGCCTTCAGAGAGATGCTGATCGCTTCCAATGCTTTCGCTGCAGCTTGCAGGACTTCGCCAAATGTATTAAAACTTTTTGCCATGTTCTCAACTTGGGGAATGTCCATGAAGACTTCATCTGTTATCACGAGAAATTGCATAGGGCGTGTCATCTGCCCTGCTGACCGCGATAATACGCATTTGATAGTCACGCCCAACGGTAAGTTTGTCGGTTGGAATATTAAAAGTATTGAAGTTGACAGGGTCGTTGAAAACGTATTCTGCGGCTTTTGCGCCCCCTTTGGTATCCCAGATCGAGATTTTTATGTATTTGACCAGCTCTGGCGAACTCATGGTCAGTTGAACATCGTAAGTCTGGTTTTCTGGAACAAATAGCAGCCCGGAAAATTGCACAGCCACTGGACTGGGTGGACCCGGATAATCAGTGTCGGAAGTAACTGTGAATTCGGCGTTCAGCACACTTCCATCTTTCAGGTTAAGTGTGAGCATGGCATTGTTTTGCCCGCGTTTGGGGTAGATCGCCGCCTCTACCATCCACTGAGCTTTTAGGGCTTCCATGATCCTGGCAAAAGATTGCGCCAGGTCATCCTGATTGGCAATAGCCGAAAATGCGCCTGTGCTGGCGGCCATGCTTTGTAATTCCACCGTATTGATGTTGGCCTCTTTGGTAGAAAGCCCAATGGTATTGATGGGTACCTGCTCTTTCATGGCCAGGTCAACCAACTCCTGGTAAGTATGTTGGCTGCAAACGCTGCCGTCGCGTTTTTCATCTTTGCCATCTGTGAATAGAATAAGCGTTTTGCGTCCAGCAGGTACTTTGCTCATAGATTCAACAGCGCTGTAAGCAGCATCATAAAGGCAGGTGCCGCGGTTGGATACCTGGTAGCGATCAATTGCATAGCTGACAGCGGGGATGTTCTCGGTGAAATCCTGGATAAGCTTGATTTCTTCATCAAATTGGATGACGGCAAATAGGGAATTGTTGGGAGTATTATTGAGCGCAAGCTTGGCAGCCTCTTGGAGTTGCTGGGCGGCCCCCCCCATGCTTCCGCTTGAATCCAGAACGAGGGCGATATAGATCGGAATATCCGGTTTTTTGAACTGTCCCTCGGCGACAAAACTCGAACTTGATAGAGTTACTTGAGCGCTGGTCGTATCAACATTTAGAATTGGCGTTCCGGTTCGGTCTTCATAAACGTTGAAATAGACCTTCAAGGTCATTGCATCAGGCGTCTCCAACGTCGTAATCAGGTTGACTCGGATATCCCAGTTTGATGCCGATTGCCCGATTGCGATTATGTTGGGGGAGATCGAAAGAAGAATCGCCAGGAAGACAAACGAGACGGATTTCGCCAGCCGAGACACGTGATCCTCCATTTCGGATATCACAATTCTACGGAAGAAAAGCTTGAACCATTATATCAATTTCAAGCCCCTAATACAACCCCCTTTGCATAAGTGGTTCGCAATTTTCTGCAAAAAGCAGTATAATTTTCCTGCCGCCCCAGTAGCTCAAAAGGACAGAGCAGGGCACTCCTAGAATTTGGGCTTCACGCGAGAAATCCCGTGAATGCAGCGGCCAAATTCGGGGAAGCCTAAAGGGACAGCAAGCCATGATCCAGTTCCCAATGACAATTGGGACACAAGGCCGCCAAGTTGTCCAGGGAGTTCACCACCGACATAGGAGTATCGTCAGGAAAATCCTGGATCGGCCTGACATGGCAGACTTCGAAGTGCTTTGAATAACCGCACCTTGAACAACATTTCGGTTGATCCGAAGCATCATAAGTTCTTCTAGCCAGTTGGCGAATCCAAGCATTTGCCTGGTAACGAGCACGCTGGCGGATTTCAGCGATTGTAACTGCGCTGAAATCTCGCGGCTTTGTAGGGTCGCAGGCTTCGCAATAGCTCCGCCGGTACTTTGCCTCGGCCCCACAGGTTTTGCAGAAGAATTGCTGCCGCTTTCGTTTCGGAAAAAGCCGGTTGTTATAGCGAGCGGCGCAGGAAGTACTGCAGAACTTTGGGTTCAGTGTTTCGGCGCCACAATTCAAACACTTCATTGCTGTCTCCACGGTAATCCCGAGCTAAATTGACTTGAAATGGTATCACGTTAACTTTAACCGACTTTCCATTTCGAGTCAACCATGTGTAGAGACTAGACGGCCGCCACCTACAGCGCAGCAGGAGTATCCAGCGCCAGGGTGAAGGGATAGTCCAGGGAGCCAGGAAACTGGCGCAAACCAGAAGGCCAAGGTTGTGGGTTCAATTCCCGCCTGGGGCACAGGCAAATATAGACTCTATCGGGAATATCCGGCATCGAACGGTTGATTTCCCAATAAAGTCTAATTTTTATGTACGTTTGGAGACGATATGAATCCGTATGCGATTCGCACCTCGAGCCTGCGCCGCGATTTCGGGCCGATCCATGCCGTGGACGATGTTTCGCTCGAAATCGCCTCCGGGACGGTCTTCGGCTTTCTCGGCCCGAACGGCGCGGGCAAGACGACCACCATCCGCCTGCTGCTCGGCCTGCTGGAGCCTAGCGGCGGCCGCGCCGAAGTGCTCGGCTTCGACACGCGGGCGCAGGCCGATTCCATCCGCGAGAAATCCGGCGCGCTGCTCGAATATAACGGCCTGTACGAGCGCATGACTGCCGAAGACAACCTGGAATTCTACGGGCGCGTCTGGCACATGTCGAAAAGCGACCGGCAGACGCGTATCAAGGAACTGCTAACCGAGACGGGACTCTATGAACGCCGCAAGGAAGCCGTAGGCACGTGGAGCCGCGGCATGAAGCAGAAATTGGCCGTCGCCCGGACTCTGCTCCACCGCCCGGCGCTTATCTTCCTGGACGAGCCGACGGCAGGATTGGATCCGGTGGCGGCGGCTGCGCTGCGCGAAGACCTGGCCGCGCTGGCGGCGCGTGAGGGCGTGACCATCTTCTTGACCACGCACAACCTGGCCGAGGCCGAGAAGCTCTGCCAGCATGTGGGCGTCATCAACAAAGGCAAATTGCTGGCCGTCGGCACACTGGACGAGTTGCGCGCCCATAACGAAGCCCCACGCGTCGAGGTGACGGGGAGCGGCTTCAGCGAGGCGATCCTCTCGAATTTGCGCGGCCGGCCCGAGGTGCGTGGCGTGGCGGCGGGTGATGGAAAGCTGACCATCGAACTCAGGCCCGGCATCTCGACCGCGTCGCCCGCCCCCGCAGTTCGAGGGCTCGTCCGCCTGCTGGTCGAATCCGGTGCGGAGGTCGAGGAAGTCCACAAGAACAAAGCCAGCCTGGAAGAGTTGTTCCTGACGCTGGTCGAGGAGGAAGGAGAGCAGAAATGATCGCTGATATCTTTACCGTTGCCGTGAAAGAGATTAAGGAGCTGCCTTACCTGCGGCGCGACAAGTCGCGCACCAATTTGTTCACCTTGATCATTTTTATCGGTGTGTTTGGGATTTTCCTGCCCCTGCAGACCGGCAAGGAATGGGTGACCTCGCCCATCAGCCTGCTTTACTGGGCCTGGCTGCCGTTCATGCTGGTCGGCACGACCATGGTGGACGCGTTTGCCGGGGAGCGCGAGCGCCACACGCTGGAGACGCTGCTCGCCAGCCGTCTCTCGGACCGCGCCATCCTGTTTGGCAAAATCCTGGCCGGCGTGGTTTATGGCCTGGCGATGACCTTCACGTGCATCTTCGTCGGGCTGGTGACGGTCAATGTGGCGTTCGGCAGGGATGGCTTTTTGTTCTTCCCCGCCGCGAACGCCCTGGGCATCCTGGCAGTGGTGCTGCTCATCTCGACCCTGGCCTCCGGGCTGGGTGTGCTGGTCTCGCTGCGCGCCGGCTCGGTGCGCCAGGCCCAGCAGACCTTCACCATTGCCTATTTTGTGCTGCTCATTCCGCTGATGATCATTCCGATGCTTCCGGCGACGGTGATGCAGCCTGTCCTCCAGTTCCTGATGCAGACCGACTTCACGACCATAACGATTGGGGCAGGGCTGATCGTCATACTCCTGGATGTGGCGCTGATTATGGCGGCGATGGCGCGCTTCAAGCGCGCCAGACTCATCCTGGATTGAATAATGGATCTCTCTCCAATCACTGAAGATCTGATTATTGGGACAACCCCGGTCCCTCAGGATTACCCCCGCCTGCGTGACCTGGGCGTGCGGCTGGTGATCAACATGCGCTTTGAGCATCGTCCCAGGCCCGACCTGCACCAGCCACCCTTGAACTTCTTGTGGCTGCCCACGATAGACAGCCCGCTGCTGGTCATTCCCATCCGATTTCTGATGCGCGGCGTCCAGGCTGCGCTGGAGACGATCCGCTCCGGCGGGAAGGTCTACGCCCATTGCGCAGGAGGCCGTCATCGCGGCGTCGCCATGGGGGCGTCCATTTTGATCGCCCAAGGCTACAAACCCGAAGCGGCCATGAAGTTGATCAAGGCCAGGCGTCCGTTCGCCGACCCGGATATTTTTTACATCCGTGGCCGCATCCTGCGTTTTGCCCGTGTGTGGCCCCGTGCTGGAACCGGGACTACCACGCAAGCCTTCACCCTGCAACCAATATCGCCACCGTCACCCCGGCGCCGCCCTCGTTCTCTCCCCCCTCCTCGAACGATTTGACGTGCGGATGCCCCTTGAGCGCAGCGCGCACTTCCTGGCGCAGCTTGCCCGTCCCTTTGCCGTGGATGATGCGCACGAACGGCATCCCGGCCAGGAAGGCGCGGTCGAGGTAATCTTCGAGCATGGAAAGGGCATCCTCGGCTTTCTGGCCGCGCAGGTCGAGTTCCAGGCCAGGGGAAGGTCTCAGGTCGAAGGCGTTGTCCTGAGCTGTCACCCTGAACTTGTCGAAGGGCTGTCGAAGGATCGAAGGTCGGGATTCGGGGCTTTGGACTTTCGACTTTGGACTTTGGACCTGCTCATCAAAATCCAGCCGCTGAATACCCTCCAGCCGGACCCTTATCTTGAGCGCGCCAGCCTGGACTTCTGCCTCGTCTCCGCTGAGAGCAGCAATCACGCCCACTGCGTTCAAGTTCATCAACCGGACGCGTTCCCCCACTTTAAGCGGGCCGCGTGACGGGCGACGGGTGACTTTCGACTTTCGACTTTTGACCGGTTCTTGGATCTTTTCTTCCACCAACTCAACCTGCTCTTCGATCGCCTTCACCGCCTCCAGCGGCTGGCGGGCTTTCTTCAACTCGTCTTTCAGCGTTTCGAGCTGGGCCTTCACGATTTCCACTTCCAGTTCGCCTTCGGCGCGGGCCTGTTCTAGCACGGACTGGCGTTCCTCTTCGATCTTTTCCAGCCGCGCGGACAGCTCGCGTTCCAGGCGGCGCGCCTCGGTGCGTGCTTTCTCGGCTTTTTCGCTTTCCTTGAAGGCAATCTTGCGCTGACGGTGGATGTCGCCGAGCAGTTTGTCGGCGCGCAGGTCGTCGGGGTTGATCTCGCTCCTCGCCGCGGCGACGACGGCCTCGGGTAGTCCGAGTCGCTGGGCAATGGCTAAGGCGTTGGAGCGGCCCGGGAGGCCGATGGTCAGATGATAGGTGGGACGCAGAGTCTGGAGGTCGAATTCCAGTGAAGCATTGACCACGCCGGGCGTGGAATGGGCGAAGGTTTTGAGTTCGGGATAGTGCGTGGCGACGAAGGTGGTCACGCCGCGTTCGAGCAGGTGCGAGAGGATGGCGCGCGCCAGCGCCGAACCTTCCTGTGGATCGGTGCCAGCGCCGAGTTCGTCCAGGATGACCAGGGCGCGGCGGTCGGCCTTCTTCAGGATGTGGACGATGTTGGTGATATGGCCGGAGAAGGTGGAGAGGGATTGCTCGATGGACTGCTCGTCGCCGATGTCGGCGTAGACGGCCTGGAAGCAGGGCAGCTCCGAGCCGGACTGGGCCGGGATGTGCAGCCCGGATTGAGCCATCAGCGCCAGCAGGCCAACGGTCTTGAGCGAGACGGTCTTGCCGCCCGTGTTGGGGCCGGTGATGACCAGGGCGTAGGTGCCCGGAGCGAGGTCAATGGTGATGGGGACAACAGTTGCCGGATCCAGTAGCGGATGCCTTGCATCGAGTAGTTTGACGGTTGATAGGTCGAAAGTCGAATGTCGAAGGTCGGGATTGCCTGACCTTCGACATTCGACCTTTGACCATGTTTTGAGAATCGGCTCGGACCCGCGAACTGCTTCCGCGTATTTGGCCTTGGCAAACGCCAGATCCAGTTCCGCCAGCGCGGCCACGCCCGGGACGATCTCTCCGGCCAGCGCGCCGACTTGCTCCGAGAGGGCGGCCAGGATGCGGCGGACTTCGTCGCGCTCGGCCAGTTGCAGCTCACGGTAGGTGTTGTTGAGCTCCACCACCGCCAGCGGCTCGACGAACAGGGTCGCGCCGGTAGATGACTGGTCGTGGATGATGGACTTGATCTGCCCTTTGAACTCGGCGCGCAGCGGGATGACGTAGCGCCCGTCGCGCTGGGTGATGAGGGCTTCTTGCAGCTTGGAAGCAGTGCCGGGGTCGGTGAGATATCTTTGCAGCCGCGTCAGCAGCCGGTCGTGCGCCACGCGCACCTCGCGGCGGATGCCTGCCAGTTTATCTGAGGCGCTGTCGAGCACTTCGCCGCTTTCCGAGACGGTGCGCGAGATGGCTTCCACCAATCCCTGCGGGGCCGGCAGGCGTAGAGCCAGTTCGGCCAGGCGCGGGAAGTCATTGGCCTGTTTTTCGAGATTGCGGCGCAGGTTGCGCGTGGCAATCAACGTGTTGTGCACATCCAGCAGTTCCTTCGGCTCCAGCACGCCGCCGCGCGCGGCCAGGTCCACGTGCTCGCGGATGTCATGTGCGCCGCCGATGGTCAGGTCTTGCGTGGAGAGCAATTTGCGCGCTTCGCCGGTCTCAGCCAGGCGCTCGAAGGCCTCGTCGAAATCGGGGGTCGGGGACAGGTCGCGCGCCAGTTCCGCCGAGGCGGAGAAGTCGCAGAAATCCGCCAACCGGGCAAGGATCTTGGGGTATTCGAGGATGTGGAGGGTTTTGGTGTCCATGCAAGGGTATTTAACCACAGATGCCCAAAGGACACAATGCGAACGCAAGAAAACTGCTCATTGACACATCTCCGTTCGCATGATATAGTTTGAGCCTACGGATACCAGTAAGTTCGCTTTGGAAGGACAACCAAGTCGGCCCATGGGTTCAAATCCATGAGCCGTTTTGTTTTGACTGCCCGATGGGACATATTGAGTACCGATCCAATTTTCTTTTTGCCAAAAGGAGGCAAATATTATGTCTGAACGTATCACCGGCACAGTCAAATGGTTCAACGGGGGCAAAGGCTACGGCTTTCTTGCTCGCGAAGGCGGAGTGGATGTTTTCGTCCACTTTTCTGCCATTCAGGGCGAAGGTTTCAAGAACCTCGAAGAAGGCCAGAAGGTCGAATTCGCGGTTGAGCAGGGCCCCAAGGGTCCGCAAGCCAGCAACGTGGTAGTCGTCAACAGCTGATCCCACTGATTGTCCAAGAATTCCCCGAGATGTGAGTCTCGGGGAATTCTTTGTTATCAACCAGCACAAATTGGCTGAGAGTTCAAACAAAAAAGGCGGCTGATACGCCGCCAGTTTGTCTTTCCTACAAATTATGCCTCTTGCCTGTTTAGCTTGTCACTGGCAAGACGATTCAAACTAACTCCAGATTCTGCCGCTTCGATTGCCAGCCGCCGATGTAATTCTGGCGGTATTCGCACCATAAACTTCCCACTGTATTTTTTAACAGCAATCGGGTCAGGCACAGACTCTCCGCTTGCTTCTAAATCTGCAACCACTTGAGCCACTGTCTGACGGATGCCTTTCAAGGCTTCTTCTGGCGATGGTTCCAACCAGTTCAGACTTGGAAACTCAGCACAGAGGCCGGCATACTCATTGTCTTCCTCTGACCAGGTTACACGGTATGTATATCGGTCATTCTGTAACATCACTTTGCGCCTCCTCCAGGCGTTCAATCGCTTTCAACACTTGTCTTACCTGATATAGTATGGAATTGGCCTATAATATTAGCCACTCCCCGAAACCAAACTGGTTCATTGGGAATCTCCGTGATGATGTGGCAAATGTGGGACAAATTGGCAATTTGTCCTACGGCTTACCGCCAGATATGGGGTCTATCACGGCAAATCCCAGAGAGCCACCAAACTGCCTCCGTCTACGAGCGGAAAGTGTGTTACACTGAAAGCGTCGTTAAATAATTGGATCTCTGTCGTACTTTGGCCGCCGACCCTCTTATTACGGGGTGGCGGCCATCTCTATTTCCGGCCGAGCCGGAGAAAGCAGTAAAAAATGGAAATCAGAATTTATGTAGGAAACCTGGCCAAGTCAACCACGGCGGCCGAAATCAAGGCCCTGTTCGAACAAGCCGGGGCAGTCACCACCGTTGACCTGGTCAAAGACCGGGATAGCGGCCTGTCCAAGGGCTTTGCCTTTGTCACCATGACCACCCAGGCAGACGCGGATAAGGCCATCAGCATGTTCAACGCCTATTCCCTGGCGGGGAACGAGATCAAAGTCAACGTTGCCAAGCCGCGCGTGGAACGCGGTCCGGGCAGATAAGGTCCGGAATAAAATCCAAACATCGCATCACGGCGCCCCTCGTCCCATCCGGACGAGGGGTTTTCTTTTCCCGCCAGCATTGCCCGCGGACTTGGAAGACGCGAGTTCACTTTCCCCGTCCCCCGCGTGGACTCTCGCCCAACCAAACAGCATCCGCCTGCCCCCAATACTTTTTAGTTAGTGGGTCGGGCTCCCATGCCCGGCGGCGTGCCCACAGGGTGCTTCGCGAGGAGCCGCCTCTGCGGCCTTATCTAAACAGTATTGCGCCTGCCCCGCCGTTCTTCCCTGCATCGAACGCAGGACGGCGTGGCGGGGTGACAAAACCCGTTGACAGCCGCTTGACCTGCTAACGGAATGGCTCAGCGGTAGCGGCGGGACTGGCGAGA
>Ga0210021_1001224_pt1 | contig 25729 bp, 21 predicted proteins | sample CryGeymeta201517_FD_183981 | JGI IMG/M metagenome (GOLD analysis project Ga0210021, IMG submission 183981) | Groundwater microbial communities from Crystal Geyser aquifers in Utah, USA - Crystal Geyser metaG 2015-17 (SPAdes) (version 2) | ecosystem: Environmental > Aquatic > Deep subsurface >... | reverse complement strand
CTATAAATGTAATAAATTGTGTTAATTTAGTAGCGTCTTTTACCCTTTCAGCAACCCAAATTTGTCAAGGTGAAAGTATTACTTTTAATGATAATAGCATAGGTACAATCACTAATTGGAATTGGACATTTAATGGTGGAATTCCTACAACAGCAAACACACAAGGACCACACACCATAGCTTTTAATACGCCAGGAACTTTTAATATTACCTTACAAGTAACTGATGCTAATGGAAACGATGACACAACAATTGCAATAACCGTAAATCCCATAATTAACACTTCACAGACATTTAATGAATGTCAAGGTTTTTCAATAACTGTGGGAAATAATACGTATATTACGACAGGAAATTATACAGATACACTTCAATCATTATCATCAGGTTGCGACAGTATAGTAAACACAAATCTTTCAATTAACCTGCCTATTCCTGTTATAATTATTGAAAATGATACGACCATTTGCGAAAACGAATTTAATAACGGAATTGTTCTTCATGCTTCTGGTGGCACTAATTTGAGTTGGAGTACAGGTGTAATTAATGTTGATACAATAATTGTTACTCAAAGCGGAATTATAACAGTAACTTCCAACAATAACGGTTGTATTGTTCAAGATAATTTTGAATTATTTTTAGAACGATGTTTGGAGCCAACTATTTATATTCCTAATGTGTTTACTCCAAATGAAGATGGAATGAATGATTTATTTTTGATTAAAGGAACATTTATAAGTGAGTTTGAGGGAACTATTTTTAACCGTTGGGGAAATGAACTTTTTAACTGGAAAAATGTAGAAGAAGGTTGGAATGGCGAATATAAAGGTGAGTTAGTTCCCGATGGCACCTATTTTTACATTATGGATGTTGTTTTTGAAAACAGAGAAAAGAAAAGTTTAACAGGCTCAGTTACCCTATTAAAATAATTTTTTAACACAAGTTGCTTATGTTACCAAAAATTAAAACCGTTCAAAATTTTCAGAAAATTTTATTGAGAATTTTTATAGTAATTTATCTTATTTTTTCGCTAATATTAATTACCTCATCTAATGGCTTTTCTCAAGTTTGTGAATCAGGGGCTATGTTTGTTAGTGGATTAGGTTGTGGCTGTTTGAGTGGCTGTGATTTAACGCCATTAGGAGGTCCAAATTGTGGCGGAGGAACAACTGGAAATTGCCCGGTAGGACATCAAACCATGTCAACAACATTTGAAGTACCTGCAGGGTGTGATGTAAGAATTACAGCTGAAATGAAAATTAGAGCAGGTTGTTCAGCCTCTGGTGCTGATGGAAGTTCAACCACTGGAGATAGACTTCGAATTAGAAATACTGCTGGAGCAACACCTCCTTGGCAAATTGGAGGATCTAATGCAAGTTTGTTTGATCAAATGACGGTTACCGGACCAGCAACTATTATTATTGAAGGAGCTGCAAACAGAAGTGATGAAATTATTACCTATACTATTGAGGATCTTGGTTCCTGTAATTGTAGTCAAATTTTACCAATTACACTTGTTTCTTTTTTTGGAGAAGTTTTTAATAAAACTACCAATGTTCTAAAATGGGTCACCTCAGCAGAAATAAATAATGATTATTTTACGATTGAAAGAAGTGTTGATGCCCTTAATTTTGAGCCTATTTCAACAATTAAAGGTGCTGGAAATAGTAACATCACGTTGTTTTATGACTTTATAGACCATCAGCCACAAAAAGGAAACAACTATTATCGCTTAAAACAGACTGATTTTAATGGAGATTTTAGTTATTCAGAGATTATTGTGATTAAGAATGAAGAAAAAAATATAGCAGTATTTTATTATAATAACCTATTAAAAGTTTCTACCAAAGAAAGTGTTCAACTTCAAATTTTGGACATTACAGGAAGAATGGTGTTTGAAAATAAAAGCAACAACGAAACCGTTGATTTATCTTTTTTATCACAAGGCATATACATCTACAGAATTGCTTACCAAAATACCGTTCTATCGGATAAACTAGTAGTTCAGTAGTTATAATTTTTCATCAACTATTTTAAGTTAGAACTGAAATAATTCATTAAATTTCACCATAATACAAGCAACGTGATAATCCTTTTTACGTTATAATTGTATTATGAAGAAGATAATAGTAGTATTATTTTTCCTTTTTTGTGTAACTGAAGCAAACTCTCAAGTGTTTTATACAGAAACTTTTGATGGCTCTGTTTGTGCGGCTGGATCAGGATGTGATCCAAGTTTTGTTGGCTGGACAACTACCAATGTTGGAGTAAATGGGGTTAATGCTAATAAATTCTATGTTTCTTGTCAAGAGAATGGAAATGCTGCTGGTGTTTGTGGTAGTGGTTGTGGAAGCGATCAATCTCTTCATGTAGGAAATGTTTCAACTTCTTCTGCAGCATTTCTTTTTTGTCCTTCAGGAGATTGTGGAGCAGCTTATGATGACTCTAGTCCTGATGAGGCTACTAATATTAGATGTGAATCACCAACGATTAACTGTACGAGTAAATCAAATATTACTATAGAATTTAACTACATTGAAAGTGGTGAAGGAGCTGATGATAATGCTACTTTATGGTATTTTGATGGGGCTGCTTGGAATAATATAAATGCATTATCTAAAACATCAACATGTGGAAGTAGTCAAGGTTTATGGACTTCATTTTCTGGTTCATTACCTGCTTCGGCTGACAACAATCCTAATGTTAAGATAGCTTTTAGATGGGCTAATGATGGTGATGGTGCTGCTAGTGACCCTTCTTTTGCTGTTGATGACATTACACTGAGTACTCCCATTCCTACACCTATTGAATTAGTTTCTTTTATTGGAAAAGGACTTACACCTACATCTAACTTATTGGAATGGATAACATCTTCTGAAATAAATAATGATTTTTTTACCTTAGAACGAAGTACAGATGCTATTCATTTCGAAGCCATTTCTACCATCAATGGAGCGGGAAATTCCTCCATAGTGTTGAACTATAAATATGTAGATATGCTTCCTATAGAAAATGTCTCTACTTATTATTACCGCCTCAAACAAACCGATTTTGATGGACAATTTGAATATTTTGATGTGATTGCAATAGCAAGAAAAAATACCAATAAATTAAATGTTTTTTACTACAACAAGCAGTTGCACTTTTCTGATGACCATACAAAAGAATTTTCGGTTACAGTTTTAGATGTTTCTGGTAGAATTATTTATGAAAATAAACAAGCTACAACCAAAGTTAATCTTGATTTTTTAACACAAGGCATTTATATCTATCAACTAAGAACTAACAACACCGTTTTATCCAATAAAATAGTAGTTCAATAAGAAAAGTAGTTTGATGTCTTTTCTTAGACAAATTTTAACATTTTCATTAATGTAATTTTACTTAACAAATTTACGTAAGGATTTATGTAATTATTGTTAATAATTTTTTCATTTTTCAAAAAAATCATACGCTTTGGCTATTGATTTAATCCCCAGTCGAGTTTCTTGTTTTTTCGGCTGGGGATTTTTGTTTTTGTACTTTTGTATTTTTAAATATAAATTCCTTGACCATTTCAAAACATAATTTTTCAATTTTTCCTAATTCAACTTCTTTAATAGTGGTTATTCCTTGTTTTAATGAGTTAAATCTAATAAATGCACTCCAAAGCCTTTTGAACTGTGATGCAACAATAAATCATGTTGAAGTTATCACAGTTATAAATGCATCAGAAAATGAAAAACAAGATGTGTTGCAACAAAATAATAAAACCTTGATTGAAGCATTAAATTGGACAGAAAATAGTGGGCGAAAAAACATCCATTTTTCATTTATTGAAGCAACTAACTTACCTGAAAAAGATGCAGGAGTTGGGTTGGCAAGAAAAATAGGTATGGACGAAGCCTACAACCAATTTTTAGCAATAAAAAATTCTGATGGCGTTATTGTTTGTTTTGATGCCGATGCCACTTGTTCCGCAAATTATTTAGCAGAAATCGAAAACCATTTTAAAATACATACTAAAACAACTGGTTGTTCTATTCATTTTGAACATCCGGTTGAAGGAAACGAATATCCACAAGCAATTTATAATGGGATTGTTCAGTATGAATTGTATTTGCGTTATTACAAAGAAGCACTACATTTTATTGGGCTGCCTTATGCTTTTCACACCGTTGGTTCGAGCATGGCTGTTCGGGCTAGTGTTTATAAAAAACAAGGCGGAATGAACAAGAAAAAAGCTGGAGAAGATTTTTATTTTTTACAAAAAGTAATTCCTCTTGGAAATTTTTCTGAAATTAATTCGGCAACTGTTTTTCCATCACCTAGAATTTCAGAAAGGGTTCCTTTTGGTACTGGTAGAGCCATGCAACAATGGATAAACAATGATCAGAAAGTACTTTTAACTTATAATTTTACTTCATTTTTAGATTTAAAAGTGTTTTTTGATAAAAGTGAACAGTTTTTTACTGAAGATGATGTTGAACTTCCTGAAAGTATCCAGTTATTTTTGTACGAAATTAATTTCAATGAAAACTTGATTAAAATCAGGGCAAATTCAACAGATAAAAATCATTTTAAAGTATTGTTATTCAAATGGTTTAATGCTTTTAAAACATTAAAATATTTGCATTTTTCAAAAGCTAATTTTTATGAAAATGAATCCATACTAATTGCATCGAATAAATTAGCAACTAAAATTGGAGTAGCTCTTCAAAATGAAGCTATAAGTATGTTAATTGCGTATCGTAATTTTCAACAATTAAGAAAAAATAGCCATGAATACACGAATAAAAAGTATGTCTAAAACAGATTTGATAGTAATTTTAGGAGTAACCGCCACAGGAAAAACCAAGTTAGCTACGCATTTAGCTGAAAAGATAAATGGTGAGGTAATTAGTGCCGATTCTCGTCAGGTTTATAAAGGTATGGACATTGGAACTGGCAAAGATTTGAATGATTTTGTGGTAAACAATAAACAAATTCCTTATCATTTAATTGACATTAAAAATGCGGGAGAAGAATATAATGTATTTGAATTTCAAAAAGATTTTTTGGATGCTTATAAAACAATAACCGATAAAAATAAACAGGCTATTTTGTGCGGAGGAACTGGTTTATACCTCGAAGCAGTGCTGAAGGGTTATCGTATGTTAGCAATTCCAGAAAATATCGAACTCAGAAAAGGATTGGAAACGAAAAGCAACCAAGAATTAGTAGAATTGCTAAAAAAACTTAAACAGTTGCATAATAAAACAGATATAGAAAATCATGAAAGATTAATTAAAGCCATTGAAATTGCAACTTATCAGAAAGAAAATCAACACATAATCAACGATTTTCCTAAATTTAATTACCAATTGTTTGGAATCCATTTTGAGCGTTTTATCATAAAAGAAAGAATAACAACACGATTAAAACATCGATTAGAAAATGAAGACATGATAGGAGAGGTGAAGATGCTATTGAAAAATGGTGTTCACCCCGAAAAACTTAAATTTTATGGATTGGAATATAAATTAGTTACCGCTTATCTTTTAAATGAAATAACTAAAAATGAGTTGTTTACAAAATTAAACATTGCCATACATCAGTTTTCAAAACGCCAAGCTACATGGTATCGAAAAATGGAAAAAAATGGATTCAACATTAACTGGATAAATGGCAATTTAAGTATAGAGGAAAAAGTGAATGAAGTGATAAAAAGTTTAGGAGTTTAAATCTTAGATTGTAAACTTTTCCAACCACCTCCATTATAAACCTGTGTGTAGCCTTGAGATTTTAAATATCTTTTTGCCATCCCACTTCGTGCCCCAGATGCACAACAAGTTACAATTGGACGGTTTTTATCTTTTAATTTGTTTATATTTTTATGTAACACATCCACAGGGATATTTATTGATTTTTTAATATTTCCTGCTTTAAACTCGTTGTTGGTTCTAACATCAAGAATAAGTGCATTTTGCTTGAGTAGTTCCGTAAAATCTATTTTTGGACCAAATCCAAACAATTGTTTTAGTGTAGATAACATTGTTATTTTATTGATTTAGATTGATAAAAATTAACATCGAGCCATGAACCCGCATTACAACATTCAATGCCATTTTGTGTTAAAAACTGTTCAACCATACCACTTCTAGCACCAGAAGCACAACATAAAATCAGTGGTTGTTGAAATGATTTTACTTCTTCTATTCTGTTTGCTATTTCTTGTAAAGGGATGTTTCGAGAATCAGCAGCATTTCCAGCCATAAATTCATCAGGAGTTCTAACATCAATGATAGTTCCTTTTTTTTGAGTAATTAATTGTTCTATATTCATTTTTATTTTTGATAATTGGAAGCTGTTTATAAAGTCGAGAGTTTGAGTCAGAATGTTCGAGTTCGAGGTTTCGATAATCTAAAAATCAGAAGTCCCGATAACTCCCGATCTATCGGGATGGGATGACTGATTTGAAGATTGAGAATAACAAAGAACTTAGCGAAGCGATCTCATGAAAACCTTAAAAAAACAATAAAAGTTTTGAATAAATCGGACAATATGGACAAACTCTAATTGAAAACAAAATTAGCTTAATTGTGAGATGTAATCTGTTACTTATGTTACAAAAGTGTGATTTTATTTCTTCCAAGCAAAACAATGCCCTCAACCTCTAATTGTTTCAACAATCTTGAAATTACAACTCTTGCTGTGCCTAATTCATTTGCCAATTGTTCGTGAGTGATAGAAATAGAATGCGTTTTATTTAATTCTGCTTTCTTTTTAATAAAATTGAGCATCCTTTCATCCATTTTTTTAAAAGCAATTGCATTAACAACTTCCAACAGCTCTTCAAAACGTTTGTGATAAAGCCTAAAAATGTAATCTAACCATTCAGGATACTCTCTAATCAGCATACTGATTTTATCTGTAGGGATAAATAAAATCTCCGTTTCTTCTTCTGCTATAGCTTTCACTTTACTTGTGTCTTGGTGAAGCCCTCCCAGAAAAGACATAATACAGCTTTCTCCTGCTTTGATGTAATACAGTAAAATTTCTCTACCATCATCATCTGTTCTTAAAATTTTAATACTTCCACTAGTAACAATGGGAATTGATTTAATATAAGTGTGGTCATTTATTATAACATCTCCTTCTTTAAAAATCTTAGAAGTTCCAATTTCTTTAAGCTTTTCACTCATTCTCAAAGAAGTTGTAAACTCAACAATATCATTTAATTCCATAGTTAAATTTTAATTTTATTAATTTGATTATCCTGTGTTTTTGATAACAATACCAACATACATATTGCACCAACAGTTGCATATAGCATATCCGATTGTGTGTCCCACTCATACCCTTGAGTTCCTAAAAAAGCGTCTGCCGATTCTCCAGAAAAAACAGCCACAAACCATTCTAAAAACTCATAAATAGCACTAAAACTCAAGCATACACAAACCACAATAAAATTAAGCCATTTTTTAGAGCAAATAATTTGCTTTCTTATAAAAAGTTCTCTCACTATCATTGCAGGAATAAATCCTTGTGCAAAATGCCCTACCTTATCATAATTATTTCTAGATAAATCAAAAAACTCTTTAATCCAATCAAACAAAGGTACTTCTGCATAAGTATAATGACCTCCAATAAATAGTATTAAAGCATGGAGCAAAATAAAACAATAGGTAAGAAATGTAAATTGAAATTTTTTATAAGTAGCTAGCAATACAATAAATCCAATCACTGCAGGAAATACTTCCAATGCCCAAGTGAAATAATCATTAGGCTGAACACAAGACCAAATTAGTCCAGTTGTAAATAAAAAAATTAGAATAATGTGTTTGTTCATAGCACGAAACGAATTGTTCAAAGGTAACAAATGTTAGGACTTGAAACTCGATTGTGCAATAGAAAATCTATCGATGAAACTCTTCAAAGGTGTTATCGGAGTAAAAAACCACTATTTTCTGTATTTTTTTATCCCCTTCATGTTGATTGGTTGGTGTAGGAGGGGAGTGGTAAGTCGGATTAGGTTCACTTTCTACTTGATTGGAAGGGATAGTTTCCTTAACAACAGTATTTCCTGTTAGCAACCATTCTGAACTCACCTTTGGAAAAGCAACTAATACTTTTTGAATAAATTCCAAACTGGGTTTATTTCGTCCTGAAAGGATGTGTGAAATACTTGAGCGTTGCACTTCAATTTTGTCGGCAAAAGCAGAAGCTGATAAATTATTCAGCTTCATAATGTATTGCAATCTTTCGGTAATATTCATGGTGTTTTAGTGTGTTACAATTGTAAATTATATTTAATGTTACAAATGTAAACATAAGTTTTCAATTACATGTGTTACAAATGTAAATTATTTAAAAAGTAGTTTGTTTTGGTTGGTTTTTTACTTCATATAATCATATATAATTAACTGATTTTTAAATGTATTTATTTAATAATTGTGAGTTATATTATATGTAGATTACAATTGTAATAATAGGTATGGGACTTTATTTGTATTAGTATGAATTAACTGTTTACATTTGTAATATTTCGATTTATTTCGCCACAAATGCACGAATGTTTTTTAGCCCCCTAAATCCCCCTAAGGGGGACTTGCCAACCCACAAAGCCAATCATAAACATAAACGTCATTCCTGAAATTTTTGAGGTACGAAGAAAATTATCAGGAATCTTTGTTGGTTGCAATAATAAAGATTCCTGTTAGAATTTACCCCGATGTAGCGAAGGGTTGCACTAATATACTCAAATTACCCGAAAAGCTAAGTGATTTGAGTATAGTTTGATGCACTACACAACTTCATCTTTAATTATTTTTTTTTCTTTTTTGTTGGTAATTAATCCCAACATCATTATCAAAGAAGTTAAGATTATTACTTGTATTATTAGTGATTTATTTACTAATTCAATGGATTGAGAAGGATCTATGGCCAAAAACAACAAAATTGTTATTAAACCCCTAGGGGCAATTAGTAATAAGGGTCTTAAAGGTAACCTTGATAATTTTAATTCAATGAGCCTAAAAAAGAAAATAGCAACCACAATACTTCCAGACCATATAAGCGATGCTTGATTAATAATTTCAGTAGTACTTATCAGATAACCGAAAAGCATAAAAAAGATGGTTCGTATCAAAAAAGTACCCTCCATAACTATTTCCTTAAATTTTATTATTTCTAGATTAAGCTTGTCGGGTTTAACTTTTTCAACCCATTTTATTTTTTTTAACTCATCTAAATTGCCTAATAAAATACCAAACAACAAAATAAAAATTAAGGCGGGAAGATGAAATAATTTAGAAACGGCATAAATAGTAATGATGATAATGATAATAGGCACAAATTTAGTATGGTTATTTATTTTACTTAATAAGTATGCTAATCCAATAGTGGCTATAAATGAAATAACTAAAATTATTAAAATTTGTAGGGTGAAATTCCCAAATGCAGCTACATTAATAGTCTCGTTTAACGCAATAAAATCGAAAAAAACTACACCAAAAATATCTGATAAACTACTTTCATAAATAATAAATTCTTTACTTGATTTAGAAATGTTTCTAACACTAGGAATGGCTATTGCACTGCTTATTATTGAAAGAGGAATAGCATTTAACAAGCTATCTTTATAGGAGTAATTCCCAAAATAGTAAAACGCATAGCCAAGTAAAAAACTAAGTCCAACGGTTTGTATTAATGACGAAATAACAGATTTTCTTATAAGAGAATAGTTCGATTTTTTGAATTCCAATTCAAGAGAGCCCTCTAGTACAATCAAAATTAATCCAATTGTTCCAAAAATAGGAAGTAATACATCTAAATCTGGAATTTTAATTCCAAGAAAATCAACTATTTGTTTTGCTAACCACCCAGAAGTTAATAGCAATATTACAGAAGGAATTCTAGTTTTAGGAGCCGTTAGGTCGAATAAATAAGCTATAATGATTAAAGCACAAATTGTTATTATAATAGGAAGAGCCATAGTTTGTCTAAAACAAAATTAAATATTTCGCAATTTTTCAAAGATAATTAATATAACGTGTGCTTTTCTTCATCAAACAAAATTACTTTTTTAAAAAAACATAATTAATTTCCTTTGGTATCTTTATGGTTATTCTTGGAGCTAGATTCCTGCCAGTATTTATCCTGAGGAATCGAAGGGCAGGAATGAAACACAGAATGAGAACAATGCTAATGCTAAAAACCTCTTCAGCACAATTACCGTAAAAACAAGAATTTTCAATTCTTTATTTTTATGAGCATTCTCTAAAAATTAGTTTTTTGAAAAAAAACATTTTTTGAGACCCTACATCGTCTTTCCTGAAATTTTTAAGGCACTAAGAAATTATCAGGAATCTTTGTTGGGTTAAAATGAAAATTACTTTTTATGCTCTATAAAAATACCACCAGCGTGGATGCTGGCGGCAGCAGAGGGGTTATTTCACGATTTTATACTCCTTATTATGTAGTCTCATGTAGAATATGGGGATGTTTAATTCTTTACACAGACTTTCTATTTTATTGCAATAGCTAGTGTTCTCAGGGGTGTTTTCTTTATGATTAGTTCCTAAATAAATTGCTTTTGGTTTTGGTACTTTAAAATGACCAGAAGAATTAGGCTTGGGTTCAGGAAATACAATTCTCCATTCTTTTTCATATTGCCAATCTAATGCTTTTGAAATTGCTGCAACTTTTATCAACCCTGTATAGCGGCTGTTTCCATAAGCTTTTGATAACGAAATAATTTGGTTAGTGTAGTAAATGGGTTCAAGAAAATTAAGAATGTAATCCTCATTATTAAAGTCATACTCAATACAAATCCCTTTATGTTTATCTGAGTAATGAGACCACATTAATATAGAGTCATTCCTTTCGCTGAAACTTGACAATTTAATTTCATTTTTGATTTTCTTGATGAATTTTTTTGTCTCTGATTTCCGAACCTTCATTGAGCTTAAAATATCGTAATCTCTATTTATATTTTTTAATTTGCATAATTCTATGAATTTTTGATTTGGGTTAGAATTTAAATGTATCTGTTTGATTTCGGTATCCGATATTTCAACTCCATAGTTTTTGAAAAAGTCGGTTTTAAAAGTTGCTCTTCTAAAAAAAGTATCAATGAATTCATTGTCATTATAAAATAGAGAGCTGTCAAATGGGTCATTTTGAGATTCAGCAGAAGAAACCCAAATTGAACCACGCTCCAAGCAGTCTAATGTGTTTTTATTTATTGGTCTATATTTAAATAGGGTGTCTGGTAAAAACGATTGTTTTAATTCTAATGGATTAGCTGAGTTTTTTCCTTGTAGTATCTTTATATATTTCTCAATGTCTTCTTTTTTAGCCATTTTCTAAATTATGCACAACAACCAGATAAGCGTACCGGTACGTTTATCCGTACTGTATTTTATTTCAAATGTAGTAATTCAATCGAACTTTTAATAGTTTTTATGTTATTTGTTGCTACTTGTGTATAAATTTCTATAACTACAACACTATATATCTATGTGGTTAAAACCTGTTATTCGTGCATTCGTGGCTTTTACATTGCAAAATTGTCAGTCATTTTATAGCGGTGTTGGTTTTAGTTAGTCAATCTGTCATAAAAAAGGCGATGGCATGTGGTTTGACTAGAGAGAAAACTGTTAAACTTAAAAATTAAAAGACTATGGCAAAAGGAAAAATTAAAGTTCAAACGGAGAACATCTTTCCCATTATTAAAAAATTCTTATACTCCGATCACGAAATATTTTTAAGAGAACTCATCGCTAATGCTACGGATGCGACTAAAAAACTACATTCGTTAAGTGCATTGGGTGAGTTTAAAGGCGAAATAGGTGATGATACCATACAAATCACCTTAGATAAAAAAGCTAAAACACTTACCATTAGCGATAAAGGTATTGGTATGAGTGAGGAGGAGATTAAAAAATACATCAATCAGATTGCTTTTTCGGGTGCTGAAGAGTTCGTTAACAAATTCAAAGATAAAACTGATACTCAAAATATTATTGGTAAATTCGGTTTAGGATTTTACTCTTCTTTTATGGTTGCTGAACGGGTAGAAATTATTTCTAAAAACTATAAAGATGAACCTGCTGCTCATTGGGAGTGTGATGGTAGTCCTGAGTATAGCATCAAACAAGGTAAGAAAGAAACGCGTGGAACGGATGTTATTTTACACATAGCTGAAGATTCTACCGAATTTTTGGAAGAACATCGAATAAAAACCTTACTCAGTAAATATTGTAAGTTCATGCCTATTGCTATTCAATTTGGTGAAAAATCGGATTGGGTGGACAATAAAAAAGGCAAAAAAGACAAAGATGGTAATGTTGAAAAAGAAGAAATTAAAGTCCCCAATATTATCAACAACCCAACTCCAGCATGGACTAAAACACCATCCACATTAGAGGATAAAGATTATGCTGATTTCTACAGAGAGTTGTACCCAATGAACTTTGAGGAGTCCTTGTTTCACATCCATTTAAATGTAGATTATCCGTTTAACCTTACCGGAATTTTGTATTTCCCAAAAATAAAACCTAACATGGAAGTACAAAAAGACAAAATCCAATTGTACTCTCGTCAGGTATTTATTACCGATTCGGTAGAGGGAATTGTTCCTGATTTCTTAATGTTGTTGCATGGTGTGATTGATTCTCCAGATATACCTCTAAATGTTTCTCGTTCTTATTTACAAGCCGATGGAGCAGTTAAAAAAATTGCTAGCCACATCTCTAAAAAAGTTGCCGATAAGTTAGAAGAGTTGTTTAAAAACGATAGAGCAGATTTTGAGAAAAAATGGGACGATATTAAAGTGTTTATCGAATATGGAATGTTGTCTGACGAAAAATTTGCAGAAAGAGCTCAAAAATTCGCTTTATATAAAACTACAGAGGGTAAGTATTACACCATGGATGAGCTTACCGAAAAAATTAAGCCTCTACAAACAGATAAGGATAACAAAGTAGTTTATTTATATACAAGTGATGCTGAAGCCCAACATTCATTCATTGAAGTGGCAAAAAACAAAGGCTACGAAGTAATGGTGTTAGATACTGCTCTTACCGCTCATTTAGTGGGCAAGTTAGAGCAAACGGTAAAAGACAGTACATTTGCTCGTATAGATGCGGATACCATTGATAAATTGGTGAATAAGGATGAAAAAATTCCATCCAAGTTATCTGATAAAGAACAAGAAAAACTAAAACCAATCATTGAGGAAGTAATCGCTAAAGATAAATTTACCGTACTTTTTGAAAGTATGAATGAAACCGATCAACCTATGACTATTGTTCAGCCAGAGTTTATGCGAAGAATGAAAGACATGAGTAAAATTGGTGGCGGAATGAATATGTTTGGTGGAGCTATGCCCGATGCTTATAATTTGGTAGTAAATGCCAATCATCCAATCATTTCTAAAATTTTGAATGAGAAAGATGCCTCAAAACAAAAAGAAATAACCAAACAAACTGCCGATTTAGCCATGCTTTCGCAAAACATGTTGAAAGGTGAGGAGTTAACTAAATTTATTAAACGTAGTTTGGAGTTGATTTAAAACCAAACCAAACTAAACCTCCAAGGTTTATATATGCTAGCGTAAAGTAAACCTTGGAGGTTTTTTATTAATAATAAAAAGATTGTGAATAAGATTTTGTAAAATGCGAATGGCAACTCCTTCACATTAAATACCTTTGTGCAACAAAAACTAAAAATTAAAAACAAAAACATGAAAAAATCAATAATTGTAATAGGTGTCCTAGGATTACTTATTTTATGGCTAGTATTCTCATCAATTGGTTCTTACAACAGTATGGTAACCAAAGATGAAGCTGTTGATGGTCAATGGGCTCAAGTAGAAAATGTTTATCAACGTAGAGCCGACCTTATTCCTAACTTAGTTAGTACTGTTAAGGGATATGCAGCTCACGAAAAAGAAACCTTAGAAGGCGTTGTTAATGCAAGAGCTAAAGCTACTTCAACCACTATTAATGCCAATAATTTAGATGCTGCAGCTTTACAAAAATTCCAAGCAGCTCAAGACGGATTAAGCTCTGCTTTATCTCGTTTGATGGTAGTTGTGGAAAAATACCCTGACTTAAAAGCCAATCAAAACTTTTTGGAGTTACAAGCTCAGTTAGAAGGTACCGAAAATAGAATTTCTAACGAACGTATGAAGTTCAATGAAACAGCTAAAGACTTCAATACTTATATTAGAAAATTTCCAAAGAACCTATATGCTGGTATGTTTGGTTTTGAAAAAAGAGCCTATTTCGAATCTACCGAAGGTGCTGATGTAGCTCCAAAAGTAGAGTTTTAATTTTTTAAATATACCTGACAGGTTTCCAAAACCTGTCAGATGTTAACCTCAAATGCCGTAAACAAAGAGTTTTTAATTCTTTTTTTTACAAGCATTCTCGAAAAATTTGTTTTTTTCAAAAATATTTTTCGGGACTTTAAACCTTTAAACTATGCCACAAGATTTATTTACCATAGCCCAACAGCAAGAAATTATTGCTGCTATCAAAGAAGCGGAGAAAAACACTTCTGGAGAAATTCGTGTACACATAGAAAAGAATTGTAAAGAAGATGTGCTCGACCATGCTGCTTTTATTTTTGATGAATTGGAAATGCAACAAACAGCACTTCGTAATGGCGTACTCATTTATTTGGCAGTAGAAGACCGAAAACTTGCTATTTTGGGCGATGCAGGTATTAATTTAAAAGTGCCAAAAGGATTTTGGGATGAAATTAAAGATGTAATGATTACCAATTTTAAAGAAGGTAAATTTACCGAAGGCTTGTCGCAAGGAATTATTTTGGCAGGAGAACAGTTAAAAAAACATTATCCGCATGAGAAGGAGAATGATGTGAATGAATTGAGTGATGAAATATCATTTGGAGGTAAACTATGAAACAACTCTCTATACTACTAATTATACTTTTTGCTTTTACTCCTATAAAAGCACAAGAAAAAAAATGCTTACTTGACCAACCTGCAAAACAGGATTTGGTGCAAGATTATGCTGATATTATAGATGCAGAATCGGAAGCTCATTTACGTAAAACCTTAATTGCTTTTAACGATACCACTTCTACCCAAATTTTGGTAGTTACCATAACTGATTTGTGTAATGAAGATAAAGTTGTTTTTGCTCATGCGTTATTAGAAAAATGGGGTATAGGGCAAAAAGGAAAGAACAATGGTATTGTAATCTTGATAAAGCCTAAAGAAATTGATGGTAAGGGGGAAACTTATATTGCTGTAGGCTATGGATTGGAAGGAGTTTTACCCGATGCTATTGCCAAACGAATAGTAGAAAACGAAATGATTCCTTACTTTAAGGAAAAGAAATACAGTTGGGGAATTATAGCAGGCGTAAATACAGTAATGTCTATTACTTCAGGCGAATTTTCGGCAGATGAATATGCCAAGAAAAATTCAGCAGGGTGGATTCCATTTGTTTTTGTGTTGGTGTTTATTGTTTTCTTTGTGCTGTTAAAATCTAAAGGGGCATCAAAATATGCAGCCTCTAATAATTTAGGATTTTGGGCTGCTTTAATGCTAATGAATGCTTCTAGTAGAAATCATGGAGGTTCTTTTGGTAATTTTGGTTCTGGAGGCGGTTCTTTTGGCGGATTTGGAGGAGGTTCTTCAGGAGGTGGTGGAGCAGGAGGGAGTTGGTAAGAAATTAATTCATAATAAAAACAAACTGAAACAATACACCTCCACTAGGTTGGTTGCTTATTTTTAATTTACCATCTAATTGTTCTGTTAAAAGTTCAATCAATTCCATCCCAAAACCTTTTTTTAGAGATTCTTTTATTCCTATACCATTATCGGAATACGTAAAAATTAATGTCTCATTTTCTTCTGTTAAATCAATTGTTATTTTTCCAACTGATGTAATTCCATGTTTTAATGAGTTGGATATAAGTTCATTTAATATCAAACCTAAAGGAACCATTTTTTGAACATCAATATTAGTAATTGAAGAAGATATAACCGATTCTATTTGATGATTAACAGAATGTTGTTTGATTATATCTTCGGAAAGTTCTTTTATGTATTTATCAAATTGAACATCTAAGAAATTTCCAGATTGATACATTCTTTGGTGAACGAAAGACATGGCTAAAATACGATTTTGAGCATCACTAAAAACAATTTTACTATTCACATCATCAATTTTATCAGATTGTAGTCTTAGCATAGAATTAATGACTTGTAAATTATTTTTTACTCGATGATGAATTTCTTTTAACATGATAATTTTTTCATCATATTGTTTAAGCACAATTCGGTTTTGATTTTCAAGACTTTCATTCGATTTTTGCAATTCATTAGTTACTTTTTTATTTGTTACAATAAACACATTGATAAGATAGAAAATAATACTTAATCCAATTAATACTTCAAAACCTAGTGAATAATAGATGGCAGGTTTAAAACTCAATGCATTTACTATGTTTAGTGGTAATTTTGTAAGTATGAAAAGTGTGAAAAATGAAAGTGACACCAAGGAAGCTATTAGACCAGCTGTTCTACCAATATTAAAGGTAACAAAAAGAACAAGAACTACTATCCATAATAACCCTCCTAAATGAAAAGTATTTATGTTAAAAAACATATTTCCAAAAAGGATACAGAAAATAAGTATTGAAAATATTATAGATGCAACCCGAACATTTTTAATGAATTTAAGTGTAAATAAATGGATTAAACAAAATAAGGCTGAAAATCCTGCTGGAATTGTTACTGGAAGTGCACAAATAGTCAGTGCAATTATAAAAACAGATGTGAATGCGACAAAGCTGAATATTGAAAAATTAAAATTTACTTCAGCTTTTGCTTTTTCATAAGGAGAATCTGAGCTTTTAAGAAGCTCTCCAATAAAAAATAATTTAAGTTTGTTCATTTTAGCTATTGATAGTTTTCCCAAGCACGAATATACAATTTAATTTATTTAAACATCATAAAACAAAAAAAAGCTGCGTAGAAAATTCTCTAGCAGCTTTTTAATTAATTGAAAATTAGGTTTAGTTATCTTCTACATCCTTTTTCTCGTCTGCTTTTTTAGCTTTTGCTTTAGCAATTGAAAATACCAAATCTTTAGTTACAGTATCCAATTCAATTTTAATAGTATCTCCCTCTTTAATTTTTGATTGAATAATTTCTTCAGCCAATGGGTCTTCCAAGTATTTTTGGATAGCTCTTTTTAATGGGCGAGCTCCATAAGCTATATCATATCCTTTTTCGGCAATAAAATCTTTAGCATCATTAGAAAGATTTATATGATAGCCTAATTTTTCAATGCGTTGATATAAACTTTCTAATTCTATATCAATAATTTTAAAGATATCGTCTTTTGTTAAAGAGTTAAAAATAACAACGTCATCAATTCTATTTAAAAACTCAGGAGCAAATGCTTTTTTAAGTGCATTTTGAATTATTCCTGCTGAATTTTCATCAACACTTTCTTTTTTTGCTGATGTAGCAAAACCAACACCTTGTCCAAAATCTTTTAATTGTCTAGCTCCAATGTTAGAAGTCATGATGATAATGGTATTTTTAAAGTTTATTTTTCTGCCTAAACTGTCTGTTAAAATACCATCATCTAATGCTTGAAGTAATAAATTAAATACATCTGGATGTGCTTTTTCAATTTCATCTAATAGAATAATAGAGTAGGGCTTTCTTCTCACTTTTTCTGTAAGTTGTCCACCTTCTTCATAACCAACATATCCAGGAGGAGCACCAATTAATCGAGAAACAGCAAATTTTTCCATATATTCACTCATATCTATTCTAATAAGAGCATCATCACTATCAAAAAGATAGCGAGCAAGTACTTTTGCTAATTGCGTTTTTCCAACTCCAGTAGGTCCTAAAAAAATAAACGAACCAATAGGTTTGTTAGGGTCTTTTAAACCAGCTCGGTTACGCTGAATAGCTTTAACCACTTTTTTGATGGCTTCATTTTGTCCAATAACTTTATCATGGATTTCATCAAACATTTTGTACAGCCTGTCTCCTTCAGCTTGAGCAATTCGTTGAACAGGAACTCCTGACATCATGGAAACAACTTCAGCAACACTATCTTCGCTCACAATTTCTTTGTTGTTTTTCGTTTCTTCATCCCAAGCAACTTTTGCATCATCCAATTCCTTTAATAATTTTCTTTCTGTATCTCTGAGTTGAGCAGCCTCTTCATATTTTTGACTTTTAACTACATGATTTTTTTGTTCCTTAATATCTTCAATCTTTTTTTCAATTTCGATTATATTTTTAGGAACTTTTATGTTGATAATATGGACTCGAGAACCAGATTCGTCTAAAGCATCTATTGCTTTATCTGGAAGATGTCTATCAGTTAAATATCGATCAGTTAAGTTTACACAAGCAGCAATAGCTTCAGGAGTATAAATTACATTGTGGTGTTCTTCATACTTATCTTTGATGTTGTTTAATATCTGCATTGATTCCTCTACAGTTGCTGGTTCTATTACTACTTTTTGAAACCTTCTTTCTAAGGCACCATCTTTTTCGATGTATTGTCTATACTCGTCAAGTGTGGTAGCTCCAATACATTGAAGTTCGCCCCTAGCCAAAGCAGGTTTAAACATATTAGAAGCATCTAATGAACCTGTAGCTCCTCCTGCACCAATAATAGTGTGTATTTCATCTATAAATAAAATAATATCGGGCGATTTTTCCAACTCGTTCATTACAGCTTTCATTCGCTCTTCAAACTGACCTCTGTATTTTGTTCCAGCAACTAATGATGCTAAATCTAGTGTTACAATTCTTTTATTAAATAAAACACGAGATACTTTTTTTTGAACAATACGAAGTGCTAATCCTTCTGCAATAGCTGATTTACCCACACCTGGTTCTCCAATTAAAATAGGGTTGTTTTTCTTTCTTCTACTTAATATTTGAGAAACTCGTTCTATCTCTTTTTCTCGACCCACAATAGGATCTAATTTTCCATCTTCGGCATATTTGGTTAAATCTCTACCAAAATTATCTAAAACTGGAGTTTTTGATTTCGCTTCACTTCCTTTTGAAGGTCCTGCACCCATGAAACCTTTTTCACTATCGTCATCATCATCTGAAGGTGTTCCTGGAAACTCTGATTTTGGGTTAAAACTTTCCGATGAATTTAATATCATAATTTCTTCTTTTACGGTTTCATAAGTTACATTAAATTTTAATAAGGTGTTTGTTGCTATGTTTTCTTGATCTTTTAAGATAGAAAGTAGCAAATGTTCCGTTCCAATAATATTACTTTTAAGTACTTTGGCTTCCAAATAAGTAACCTTTAATACCTTTTCAGCTTGTTTTACTAATGGTAGGTTTAATATTTGACTAGGAATACCAGTTCCCATTCGAGTTGATAGTTCAACTTGTTTTCTTAAGTCTTTAGTGTTTACACCTAGTGATTCAAGAATTTTAATTGCTAAACCATTACCTTCTCTAATAATACCTAACAGAAGATGTTCAACACCAATATAGTCATGACCTAAGCGTAATGCTTCTTCTTTAGAAAAGGCAATAACATCTTTAACTTTTGCTGAGAAATTTGCATCCATAATTTTTTGTTTTAATTTCTTTACTTTTTAGTTTCTAATGAATTTATATTAGCATTTAAACTAATTCATTTCACACTATAAAATTACTACTAAAATATATATATCAAAAATAAAAACATAGCTATTATCATGCAGTTGACAATCATTATGTTTTTCAACAGAATTTTGTTAGTAAATAACCCCAAAAAAAACGATTGAAAGAAACCTATTATTAGTACTTTCGGAAGTTCAAAAAAAAACCTAAAAAAATAGGTTTTATTAATTAACTAAAGTGCTTAAAATTAATTTTAAATAACATGGCTGAAGAAGGTGAAAAAATAATTAGAATAAACATAGAAAAAGAAATGAAATCTGCCTACATTGATTATTCAATGTCGGTAATTGTATCAAGAGCTCTTCCAGACGTTAGAGATGGTTTGAAACCTGTACACAGAAGAATTTTGTTTGGTATGATGGATTTGGGAGTATATTCCAATAAGCCTTATAAGAAATCTGCTAGAATAGTAGGTGAAGTATTGGGTAAATACCATCCGCATGGAGATACAGCTGTTTATGATTCTATGGTTCGTATGGCTCAACCTTGGTCGTTACGATATATGTTAGTTGATGGACAAGGTAACTTTGGGTCTATTGATGGTGATAGTCCTGCCGCAATGAGATATACAGAAGCACGTTTGCAAAAAATTGCAGAAGAAATGCTCTCCGATATTGAAAAAGAAACCGTTGATTTCAGTTTGAATTTTGATGATTCATTGGAAGAACCAACTGTTTTGCCAACAAGAATTCCTGCTTTATTACTTAATGGAGCATCGGGTATAGCTGTTGGGATGGCAACCAATATGGCTCCTCATAATCTAACAGAAGTTATTGATGGTACAATTGCATTTATTGATAATAGAGATATTGATATAGATAGTTTAATGGAACACATCAAAGCTCCTGATTTTCCAACTGGAGGTACTATTTATGGCTATCAAGGAGTGAAAGATGCTTTTCATACTGGTAGAGGAAGAATTGTGATGCGTGCTAAAACTGAAATTGAAGAAACCAATTCAGGTCGTTTTAGAATTATTGTAACAGAAATTCCTTACCAAGTGAACAAAGCTGATATGATTAAAAGAACAGCTGACTTGGTAAATGAAAAGAAAATTGATGGAATAACAGATATAAGAGATGAATCCGATAGAAATGGAATGCGTATTGTTTATGAATTGAAACGTGAAGCAATTCCTAATGTGGTTATGAATAATTTGTTTAAGCAAACAGCTCTACAAACCTCATTTAGTGTAAATAACATTGCTTTAGTAAAAGGTCGTCCTGTTGTTTTAAATCTAAAAGATTTAATTAGAGAGTTTGTTGAATTTAGACATGAAGTAATAGTTAGAAGAACTACTTTTGAATTAAGAAAAGCAGAAGAACGAGCTCATATTTTAGAAGGTTTAATTATTGCTTCTGATAACATTGATGAAGTAATTAAAATAATTAGAGCTTCTCAAAGCCCTGATGAAGCCAGAGAAAATTTAATGATTCGTTTTAAACTTTCTGACATTCAATCTCGTGCTATTGTTGAAATGCGATTAAGACAATTAACTGGTCTTGAGCAAGATAAATTAAGAGCTGAATATGAAACCATTATGGCTTTAATTGATGATTTGAAAGATATTTTAGCAAACGAAGAAAGAAGAATGCAAATTATTAAAGATGAGTTATTAGAAATAAAAGCTAAATATGGTGATGAAAGAAGAAGCATAATTGAATATGCAGGAGGAGATTTTAGCATTGAAGATATGATTCCTGACGAAACGGTTGTTGTTACTATTTCTCACTTAGGTTATATTAAACGAACATCTTTAAATGAATATAAACTTCAAAATAGAGGAGGCGTTGGAGCAAAAGGTTCTGCAACTCGAGATGAAGATTTCTTAGAAAAACTTTTTGTAGCCACCACGCATAATTATTTATTGGTATTTACTGAAAAAGGAAAATGTTTCTGGATGCGTGTATTTGAAATACCTGAAGGAACAAAACAATCTAAAGGAAGAGCAATTCAAAACCTTATAAATATTGAATCAGATGATAAGGTGTTGACTTATATTAATGTAACAGACCTCAAAGATGAAGCATACATAAATAGTAATTTTATTATTATGTGTACTGAAAAAGGTGTGATTAAGAAAACTACGTTGGAAGCTTATTCAAGACCACGTGTTAACGGAATTAATGCAATTACCGTTAGAGAAGGAGATAAATTATTAGAAGCAAAATTAACTAGCGGAAAAGATGAGATTATTATGGCACTTCGCTCTGGAAAAGCCATACGTTTTAATGAATCAACTACTCGACCAATGGGAAGAAATGCTTCTGGAGTTAGAGGTATAAGATTAGCCCATGAGCAAGATGCTGTTATAGGAATGATAACCATTGATGATGATGCTAAAAATGTGCTAGTTGTTTCTGAAAATGGATATGGAAAACGCTCTAACATTGAAGATTATAGAATTACAAACAGAGGTGGAAAAGGAGTTAAAACCCTTAATGTAACCGAAAAAACAGGTAATTTAATTGCTATTAAAGATGTTACTGACAATGATGATTTAATGATAATCAACAAATCAGGCTTAGTAATTCGTTTGGCTATTGATAGTCTTCGTGTAATGGGAAGAGCCACACAAGGCGTTCGCTTAATCAATTTAAAAGGTAATGACCAAATTGCTGCAGTTGCAAAAGTGGAAAAAACAGAAGATGAGGACGAAGAAATAAATAACGAAATCATTGATGAAACAAACATAGACAGCTCAGATAAAGATGATAGTGAAGATGTAAATGGCACTGATATTGATAATAATGAAGAATAAATTTTAAAAATAACACTTATGAAAAAAACAATTTTAACACTTTTAGCACTAGTATCAATAACAGTACTCTCTGCTCAAAAGAATAAAGTACAAAGTGCTAATAACTATAATAATGCTTTTGAAAGAAATGGAAAATGTTCTGAAATTCAAAATGGATTGGAAGCTATTAATTTAGCAACTCAAGATGCTTCTACTAAAGATATGTCAAAAACATGGATTTATAGAGGTAATTTGTATTATAATTTATTACTTCCAACGACAGATAAAAACTGTAAAGACTTATATAAAGAGGCACTTGATGAAGCTACAGAATCTTATCTTAAAGGAATGGTGTTAAATTTTGAAGATGCAGCATTAAAAAAACTTGATTTAGAGAAAGAAGCTGATTTGGTGCAATTTTTTGGAGCGTTGCAAAACAAAAGTAAAATGGAAGACCAACAATTGTTTGGAATAGCATTTTCAAGATTACCAGGATTAGGAGGAGAATATGCCAACAAAGGAATTGGCCAATTTCAGAATAAGGATTTTAAAGGAGCTCAAGAAAGTTTTCAAAAAGGGTTGATGTTAATTCAATTTTCAGGAAAAACAGACACCTTAATTTTATATAACTTAGCGTTAGCCTCTGAATATGCCGAAGATTTTGAAACAGCGAAACAACTTTATAATGCGTTAATTCAATTAAACTACAACATTGATGGAAATGGAGCTAGCATTTACCAATCATTAGCAAGAATCCATAAAAATGGAGGAGATAAAGAAAAATCATTTGAAACTATTAAAAAAGGAAGAAAAGCCTATCCTCAGAATCAACATTTAATTTTTGAAGAAATAGATTATTACCTACAGTCAGAAAAAGACCAAGAAGCTTTAGTAAGTTTAAATGATGCTATATCTATTGAACCAAACAACGCTTTTTTATATTATGTAAGAGGTACGGTTTATGAAAAATTAAAAGACCAAGAAAATGCTATTGCTGATTATAAAAAATCTATAGAATTAGACTCAAAACAACATGATGCAGCATTTAACTTAGGAGCATTTTATTTCAACAAGGGAGTTGATAAAATCAACATAGCCAATGATTTGCCTTTAAATCAATCTAAAAAGTATGAAGAAATGAAAGCTGATGCAAAAAAAGATTTTTTGTCGGCTATTCCTTATATAGAAATGGCAAACAAAGCCAAACCAGAAGATACAGATACCGCCACTATGTTAATTAAATTATACACACAAGTTGGAGAAGATACTAAAGCAAAAGAACTAAAAGCTAAATACGAATAATTAAAACTTATTTTAGTAAAAAGAGAGGCTTCCTGTTTTTCAGGTAGTCTCTTTTTTTATGTTATTAAATTATTTTTAGTGATTAAAATCATCTAAATACATAAAAAAAATAGTGTACTTTTGGTTGTATATTTATTAGTATAAAACTTTTAGTTATGAAAACAATACTTCTTCCAACAGATTTTTCAGAAAACTCTAAAAATGCTATTAATTGGGCTATTCAATTATACAAGAAAGAAAAAGTAAACTTCATTCTTCTTCATGCTTATTTTTCTCCTCAAGCAGGAATGAGTTCTGTAGTTTCTATCAATGAAATTTTAAGAAAACAATCAATAAGTGATTTAAAAGATTATAAAAGGGAATTAGAAAACTCATTTAAAAATGAAAAACATACTTTTAGTTATGAATCAATTTATGGAGATGTACTTCATGCTGTAAAAACAACCTTAGAAGGCAAAGAAAATATTTTTGTTGTTGTAGGTGCAAAAGGAATGAGTGCAGCAGAAAAATTATTTATAGGAAGTAATACTTCGGAGGTTGTAAAAGAATCATCAGCTCCAGTATTTGTTATCCCTGAAAATGTAACTTTTGATAGCATTGATAAAATTGCAATAGCTGTTGATTTTCAAAAAAATATAAAAAACGATTTGTTTCAACCAGTATTGGAAATTCTTACTAACTCAAAAGCTCAATTACGTCCTTTTTATGTTGAAGATGATGAACTTTTAATTGATAAAAAAACAGAACAAGAAATTACTAATGAATATGCAAAACAATTAAGTCAACAACAATTTGCAATTACTAGAATCAATGAAGAAGACCCATTAACTGGTGTGCAAAAATACATTCATAGCCACAACATTGATTTATTAGTACTTGTAAATAGAAAAAAATCATTTTTTGAAAGTTTATTTCATAAGAGCTTTAGCAAACAAGTTGCATTACAAACAGACACACCATTATTAGTTCTTCACGATTAAAAAAAAGTCTGTCTGTAAAGTCCGATTTTTTCGTTATTAACACAATACTAAATAGAATAATAAATGAAAACAATTCTACTTCCAACTGATTTTTCTGATAATGCTAAAAATGCAATACTTTATGCTATAGAATTATATAAAAACCAAGAAGTTAATTTCATTTTATTGAATGCCTATCATCCAACACATGACGATATAGCAAATACAATAACTGGAGGTTCTTTAAATGATTTACTAAATAGAGCATCAGAAAAGCAACTTCAAGAATTAATCAACGAAATTAAAGTGAATCACAACTATAATAAACACCATGCTTTTAGTTATAAATCAGCATTTGGGAGTTTAGTTGAAATTTTAAGTAGATTTACCCAAAAACATCCTGTTGATTTAATTGTGTTGGGAGCCAAAGGAATGAGTGCTGTTGAAAAAATTGTTTTTGGAAGTAATACCTATGCCGTAATTAAAGAAATTGATTGCCCTGCATTGGTTATTCCAGATAACACTTTATTTATAAAACCAGCTAACATTGGTATTGCAACTGATTTTAAAGAACTAAAAAATAAAGCTATTTTTTCTGTGTTAAAATCTATAAAGGAAGATTATCAGCCTAAAATAACTCTGTTTAATGTTACAGAAGAAGATAAATTAATAACTGACAAGGAAAATATTTTTACTAAATCTATTGCTAATCTATTAGAAATAGAACACCTTTCATCAGATTATTTTACAAACGAAGATGTTATTTTTGGTACTAATGAATTTGTTAACCAACGAAAAATTAATCTTTTAGTGCTTATTAATAAAAAGCGTTCTTTTTTGCAAAACCTATTTCATATTAGTTTTACAAAACAAATTGCATTTCATGCTGAAGTGCCAATTTTAGTGTTACACGATTAATATATACTCAAATTACCCGAAAAGCTAACCCGCTTTATTCATGCAAAAGCGAAGCGAATTGTATGAATGTGCGAAGGGCTGTGGGAAGCAAAGCGGTTAATCCCGATTTAGTAATACCCAAATTTGGGTTATTGAAAATAG
>Ga0210021_1001219_pt1 | contig 25831 bp, 32 predicted proteins | sample CryGeymeta201517_FD_183981 | JGI IMG/M metagenome (GOLD analysis project Ga0210021, IMG submission 183981) | Groundwater microbial communities from Crystal Geyser aquifers in Utah, USA - Crystal Geyser metaG 2015-17 (SPAdes) (version 2) | ecosystem: Environmental > Aquatic > Deep subsurface >... | reverse complement strand
GTCTGAGCAGAAAGCCCGTCGCCTCGGGGGAATGTGAATGTCGCGGAATGTGACACGGCGTCTCCTTTTGGATCAAAACGCAAAATAACGGCGGCGGTTTTTCCCGCGTCAAGTGAATAATTACACTCGAAACTCACCACGTGAGAGGTGTTGTCCGTAACGCTTACGCATGAAAAGTATGACGGATGATCATCATCGCTAACCTGCCCGACCGCCGTCCCGCCGCCGATATTTTCGATCGTGATGGTCATATCTCTCGGGTCCTTGTTAAAACCGAATTCATAGTTACCTGCCGCTGGCGGCGCGTCAGGTGCCGGCGTGAACGAGAGATATGGATCCGGCACGGGGGTAACTTTAAAGTCGCGCGCGAAATACATCTGCACACCGCCCGGACAATTAATGTCACCGCAGATTGACATCCATTCAACCTGAAGCCATATGGTATAGGAACCGAGAGCGTATGTGCCAGCGGAGATGGTGTTGCTAAAAGTACCCGTTGTTACCGCGTCGCTCTTTACCGCCACTGTCTGCACAAGGGCTCCATCAACAAAAATTTTGATGTTTGCCGTTTCATTAGGGTCGAGTTGCCAGTTACCGGAAACGATAATAGGGTCAACGATGGTATAGGATTGATTGACATCGGGAGTATTCCACGCGGTAATAATCTGGCCATGCCCCGGTCCCGAACCGTTGTACGCCGCAAACGCGCGCCCGGAAAAGAGGAGAGTGGCGGCAAGTAAAAGAAAGATGATGATTTTTTGTAGCATTGAGCCAGAGATATTCATAGTTGATGTGTTTAGTTGGTCGTCGTGCTCCGGCTTTTCATATATTCAAGACTCCGTTCCATTTGTATTCTTTGCATCTGCTCCGTAAGTTCCGCGCGTTCTTCATCGGTCAAGTCGCGCTCACTCACAACCCATGTTTTGGGACGTTCGTTGCTTTGATTTGTAGCAGGTTGCTCGCTTTGCCGCGCCAAGTAGGCGATGGCGGCAAGAATCAGGATGAATACCGCAAGAAACGCCGGCAGAAGCCGCGATGAGAGTAGTTTTGCCGCGGTCGTATTTTTTTGATGATCGTTTTTTACCATGTACTCTGCCACGCTATATTCCACTCCATTGCTGAAATTATACCTCGAATAAACGCGCGGCGGGAAGTGGATAACAAAGTTAGTCATCGCCGCGCGAACCGCGCGGCAGACGCGGACGCAATAACGAGTCCGAGCATGATGACAAGCCAATTCTCATAATTTTCATGCCAGCGAAGCGGATTCCGCGGAAGAATTTTTTCAATTCGCGTGCCGGCATCACCCGGGGTCCACCCGTCATACCATACCGCCATCGAGGTGCAGTCGGTCTGTGAGTCAACAGTAACCGCCGCTCCCCACGAAGAGCCGCCGTCGGTTGTTTTCGAATAGGCGCACACGCCCGTCGAATCTACGTAAAACGAGTACCCCGTCGACTGTGAAATAAAAACTGTTTTAGGAGAGGCGCTCAAGTGCTCCGTAACAGCCGTGCTTACGGCGTTGTCGATTGACGATTGCGCCGCAAGTGCCTGTTTTACCACTGTCGGGATATTGACGTCACCGCGATCAACGACATCCTTGTCCTTCATCGCCCAGTACAGGTTGTCTACGATTTTTGACTCGTTGAGTTTGTTGATGACGAGATCGATCGGAAAGCCAAAAAAAACGTTGCTGATCGTGAACGCAACAATCAGAATACCAGAATATATTTTTTTGAGATTAGTAATTCGCCACATAGTCGTACACGGTTTGTGAGATTTCACGCATAATCTCTTTCACTTCCGCTTCGTCCCGGCCTGCAATCACGACGGTAAGCAGGTAGGGTCGGTTTGACACATAGACAATACCTGAATCGAGATAGGTTTTACTCGGACCTCCTTCGCCTATTTTGTGTGAAAATTTAATTCCTGCCGGTAACCCCGATTGTAAATAGTCGTTGAAAGAGGTTTCGGAGAGCCACTCAAGCAATTGTTCGGAATGCTCGCGGGAAATTGAGCTCGCATAATACAGTGCGCGAAACACGCGCGAATATTCTTTTACCGAAAGCAATTGCCGTTCGTCCAAAACCTCGTCAAGCCCCATACTGTCGCGCATGAGCGCGAAATCTTCAGTTGAGAGATTGCGTATCAAAATGCGATGAGTGGTGTTGTCCGATTCAATGAGTATGGCCTTGAGGAGCTCCTCAATAGTAAACGTAGCGCCAATAGAGTTTTTATAGTATTGCTCGCCGTAGTTCGGATCTATATCGCCTGCAAAAAGAACGAGCTTGTTATCAAGACGCCACTCTCCTTTCTCGATTTTTCTCATGACCGCTATCGCTGTCGGTACTTTGAGCAAGCTTGCCGGATACACGCGCACATCGGGATTGACGGAGATGTTTGCGCCGGTTTGCAAAAATTCAAAATAAATTGATGCCGTTTCTAGCTTTCTGTCTAGAACGATTTTGTTAAGTTTTTCCCGGAGCGGTTGGATGTTGGTGATGAAATGTTCTTGAGCAACAAAACTGCGCGACAGATCAACCATGGGGTATGGATTCTCAATATTGCGTATCGCGTCCGGCCGTTGGCTGTAGAAATAGAGTCCCGCAAAGAGAATCGCCACCGCGGTGCCGAGTGCGGCGGCAATGAGATATGCGCGGTTTTTTTGTTTTACTTTTGCAAGCTCGGAAGCATTACTCATAGGTTTATGATATTTATCTGGCAGATCATCGAGGAGTCAGGAGTGTCTTTTTTGCTGTAGATGATTGGAATGTTGAAATCCCCCCGGCTGGACCCTGTTTGATTTGCGATGATTATATCCACAACGGTTTCCAGAACGGTTGGACTATATTGGTAATCGTTGTTTTTTAAAAATCTGATATCAATGCCGGTCGGCAAACTGCCGATTTCCACCTCATATATACCGCTCTTATCCGGATAAAGCAGAACACCCGCGCGCGCGATCCATCCTGGAGATATCAACGCGGAAAAATTCCGCTTCGCACCGATGCCTCATTTCCGGGTTTGCGAAGATTTCTCTGTCCAACGTTCGGACGGAAAGCGCGGGTGACGGAGGCGTATATTCCGCAACGGCCGATTGGGACTGTTCTTCACTAACCATTTCAATTTCAATGGGTTCTTCTTCGCCGTCTTCCTCTTCTGTTCTTCCAGAATAATCCGCTTCTTCCTCAAACAATTCAGACGTTCCGCCGCCTCCGCTAAATACGACTGCCGCCAATAAGCCCGAACTCTCGCTTTGCGCCTCCGTTTCCGCGCTCTTTTCCGGCGATTGGTTTTCATATTCAACCTCCATCCACATGGCATCCAGATAAATTTTTCGCGTATCGTCAAAGGTGGGCACTGTGTAAAGAGCGACTTGCACTCTCTTCAAATCAGCGATGGATGAGAAAATGTCCATCGGCATTTCAAAATTGATGTCAGGACGTATCTCCGATATATACCCGAGCGACTCCCATTGTTCGCCGTCAAGTGTGTAACGAACTTCCATGATCGCGCCTTCCGGAATGGCGAACTCAGTTGACGATGCCATGTCCGTGGTCGGTGGTTGCGATACTACGTCAATAATCGGCGTTGACGATGCCATGTCTGTGGTCGTCGTTGATGTCTCGATGATTACTTCTTCCGGGTCTACCTCTTGCGCGCGGACGGTAGGAAAGAAAAGTGAACGGATGAATGAAACCTCTTCGGCGGGCACTGGTTCCGCCGGTGACTCGTTTGGCGGAAGTGTTTCCGTGTTCTTCGCGTGGGTTGGTTCGGGATTTGATTCAATGACTGGTTCGGATACGGGTTCAGTCATCGACTCAGGTATGGATTCGGAGGTTGACTCAATAGCCGGTTCAAACGCTGGTTCAGGCATCAATTCAGATGTCTGCGCATCTTCAGCTTCAACCGGAGCAAAATATTCTTCCACGGTTTCTTCCGTGATAGTTGAAACGTTTTCTGCCGATTTCATAATATCAAGCGTTTCGTTCGTAGAAGACGCCACGTCTGCCGTACCTTCTTCCCGTTCTATCGGACTTTCCATCGCCCATGAAAATTTTAGAATAATTCTCTTACGAAGCGCGTCCTCCGGCATTTCCCCCCCGAAATTCCCCGCAGAAAATCTGCGCAATGGAGTCGAAGACGGATGCCGAGTTGTCATCGGAATACATTTGATCATTGCCGCTTGAAACGTTGGGGATGCCTGCCGCCCTATCCGTATTTTTCCAACCACCAAGACAACTGGCGGGATACCATGTGGCGACCTGCGCCCGCGTGTTTCCGATGTAGCCAAAAAATAATATTCCAATAATCAAACAAGCACATAGAACAAGCGCGGAAAAATAAAAAAAACGTTTTCGCAACCGAAAAGATTCGTTGAACACAACGCTCATGTTGGAATTATAACAGGTTTATCCGACACGGTGCTAGGGGAAATGTCAGTCATCGCTTCGTTTCTGCCCCGGAGTATTATCACGCGAGAGACCCCGCGGACAAAAATCGGCAACGACCACGATGCCGATACGAGGAACGACCTCGCGTTTTTACTTGCCGCTTCACTCGTGAGCCAGCAGAGGGACTCGAACCCACGACCTGAGCTTTACAAAAGCCCTGCTCTACCAACTGAGCTATGCTGGCCTATTTATGGTGAACGTACTTGAACTATTTTTTGCGCTTCTTCAACTCTTCTTTATGATGCGCAATGTCTTTTAGAAAAAAAGATGCCGCTCCCCTTTTTGAGTGTTCGGTGTTGTCATTCATTTTCGCCACAAGAGACGCATATTTTTTGCGAATGCTGTTTTTCGCGAACATGACCGTATTCTTTGCCGCGGGAACAAGCATGTTCATGACATAAGAAAACAATCGTCGTATCCGAGGATAGAAGACGGTTGAAAACGTCCGGCGGGGAAACCAAAGCGTTGCCTGCTCCGCAGACCGTTCGTCATCAATCCGTTCCGCCGCCGCGGTTTCAGAAAAAGGAACGACAAACCGGTATCCGATCATCCCGACGGTACCCGCAAGAGAAACAAGAAACAATATCACTAAAATAGACATGCAAAAACTACTTTCCCGCCACGGAGAACCTCACGAACCGCGTTACCTCGGTTTTCTCGCCGAATTTCTGGACCGCGGCGGTAATAATATCCTTTATGGTTATTTCCGGGTCTTTTACGAACGGCTGTTCAAGCAGTGTCCGTTCGGTCAAGTATGCCTGTATTTTCCCCGCGAGCATTTTTTCTTGTATCGCTTTCGGCTTACCCGATTTTTCAACATCCGCAAGACAGAGTTCTTCAATCTTTTTCTTCTCTTCATTGGAGACGCGGTCGACCGACACAAATTCCGGATTATTCGCGGTAACCTGCATTGCGATGTCGTACGCGAGTTTCTTGAACTCCTCGTTCCGCGCGACAAAATCGGTCTCGCACGAAAGCTCGACCATCGCCCCGACATTTGCGTTGGTGTGTACGTACGACGCGATAACGCCAGCGCCAAGAGACCGATCCGCTTTTTTGGAAGCAATCTCGCTCCCCCTCTTCTTCAAGATCATGATCGCCTTTTTTACATCGCCGCCAGCCTCCTCGAGTGCTTTCTTGCACTGCATAATCGATATGCCGGTTTGATCGCGTAATGATTTTATTTGTTCCGTGGTAATACCCATAGAGAGGATGAGGTGCTTATTCCTTTACCGTTCCCGCGCGATAAGCGGCGACAATACGATCAGTAAAAAATGCGATGCTGGTGATGGCCGCGTCGTTGGCCGGTATCGGGTAATTCGACCAGCCCATGTTGCAGTCGGACCCGGAAATACTCACCACCGGGATGCCGAGATTGTGCGCTTCGGCCACCGCGATATGCTCGCTTTTCGGATCAATGACAAACATCGCCGCTGGAAGCTCTTTCATGGAAACCAGCCCCGAAAACAGCTTATTGAACTTTTCAATCTCTCGAGTTAAATTGAGCTGTTCTTTTTTGGTGTATTTGACGAGCTCTCCGCGTTCTTTTTTCGCCGACAGATCGGCAAAGTACTCGATCCTTTTCTTTATTTCCAAAAAATTCGTTAACGTGCCTCCAACCCAACGATTGGCGACATACGGCATATCGAGAGCGGTTGCGGCGGAAACAACGATCCGCCGCGCTTCATTCTTTGTGCCGACAAAGAGGATAGTATTTTTCCGCTTCCCAAGCGTTGCGACAAACGCTTCGGCATCGGCAAGACAAGATGCCGTCTTTTCGAGATCGAATATTTCGACGCTATTCTTGACGCCGAATATGAATTTCTTCGCGGATGAATGTCTTCTTGATTTTGAATACGCGAAATGGGCGCCAGCGGCGAACATCCTATCAAGCGTCTCTTTTTGGCCTTTTTCGTCTGTGTTTATCATATCACTTTTCATGAAGAAGAAGTTTAGCAAAAATCGTCACGAAATGCAAATTGGCGATTGGCGTTCAAGCAGCCTCGCGTTTAAGAATTTTTGCCGACACGCCGATCCTCTTCGGCAATGGCATCAATGATCGGATCGAGACCTCCCGCAAAAATCTTTTCAAGATTGCTCCATGAACGCTTGATGCGATGGTCGGTAACGCGATCCTGCAAGACATTGTACGTCCTTATTTTTTCGGAACGATCTCCTGTCCCTATTTGGTTCTTCCGCTCCGACGACACCGATGTTGCCTCTTTCAAACGTGCTTCCTCCTCGAGCTTCGCAATGAGAATACTCATCGCCTTTTCTCTGTTTTTAAGCTGACTCCGTTCACTCGTGCACCGCACCATGATTCCGCTCGGTTTATGGACAATCCGAACGGCAGTTTCGACCTTATTAACATTTTGTCCGCCAGCACCGCCGGAACGTGAAAAGTCGATCTCAATATCGGCGGGAGATATTGTTATGGTACTTTTTTTTCGTATCGGCATGACCGCGATTGATGCTGTCGAGGTATGAATACGCCCCGATTTTTCTGTCGCTGGAATGCGTTGAATGCGATGCACCCCCATCTCAAATCGAAGTTTTCGATACACATTCATCCCTTTGATCTCAAAGGATCCCTCCTTGTACCCGCCAAGCTCGCTTTCCGATTCATGAAGTATGGTGAATTTCCATCCTTGTTTTTCAGCGTACCACTCATACATCAATGCAAGGTCTCTCGCGAAAATCGCCGCTTCTTCGCCGCCGGCGCCGGCGCGAATCTCAAGAATAATCTCATTCGGGTATTCATCTTCTTCGCGATCCGAACGCATGATCGATCGTATCTGATCGAGAATAGCTTTTTTTTGCGATACAAGCGCCGCGATTTCTTCGTCGGCAAGTTCTTGCATCGAGGAATCCTCCCCTGCCATCCTTATAACTTCGCTCTCTTCACGCGACAGGCGTTCGTATTCCTGCGCCAGAAAAGTAGTCTTGGGATTTTTCTTGAGTTCGAGAATATCCGGAACGTTAAATTTTGTTTCGGTCGTATTCATAGATCAGGTTCGCGCGTGTACATTCTCTTGCTTCCGCGCCTAAAGAGAGTGGCGCAAAAAATTATTTTGTCCCCGATGCAGCCGCCTGCCGCTTTTTGAATTTTTCAACTCGTCCTCCCGTGTCAAGTATCTTTTCTTCGCCGGTGAAGAACGGGTGGCACGCGCTACAGATCTCAATTTCAATCTTCTCCATGGTTGATCCAGTGGTAAAAGTAGCACCGCATGAACACGTCACTTCCGCTTTTGGATAGTATTTTGGATGTATCTCTTTTTTCATAACAGATAGTTTATACCAAAAACGTCCTATTTTTGCAATGACCCGCATAAGGCCACCCGCTTTTGCGCTCTTGCGGCAATTGATTGGCTGGTAATGATAAGAGGAATTGTACCGGAGAAAGTTTGTTTCCGAAAGCATAGCGCGCGCGCTCGGTGTTGTACCACGCAAGGTAAGACATCAGCTTGCGGTTGAAGAGAGCGGGCGTCATAAGGTCGCCCGTGTGGAAATCAACGAACTCATCCTGGATCGCGCGATTGAACCGTTCCACATGGGCGTTCATCTTCGGGGTCTTGGGATAGGCGTGGTAGCGGGTGAGATGAAGCCGGCGCACTTCTTGGTCAAAGTGTTTCTTGAATTCAGAACCATTGTCGGTCAAGACGAACTGAAATGGGAAAGGGAATACCTGGCAAAGTACATCACTTGGGAGTCCGACTCCCAAGTGATGTACGCGAGAACATAAAGGCGGAAGTGAATACTATGATGGCCCAGACGTAACAGCGGCGTTGGAAGAAGTTGGGACCTACAAAGGAAAGTCCTTTGTAGGTCTTTAGGTAGGTCTGAAAAGTGTAAATTTTCTACTCCTTGAATTTAATAACCTTGCCGTTGTGGTCTATGAATGCATAGTTTCCGTTAGTAAGCAGTACTTTAGCCTTGCCTTCAACAAGACCTCCGATATATAAGAACTGTGAAGCAAACTTTTCATAGAGCTCTTGAGTTCCTTTCGCGTCATATCCTTCCGAAACTTTTAGGGTATCGTGTTGTTTGAGTCTTTCCGTGGCGTCAAGTATCTTTTCATAGTCTTCCTCAAGAACCGCTTTTTTAGATCGTCGCGCAATACATCTTCCACCAGAGCGTGTTCATGTATCGCCCCGTAGAATGTTTCGTATCTTTCTTTGGCTCCTTTGAGCGAGGTTTCATTGCTCTACGCGATACCCATTTCTTCTTTTACGCGCTCGGCAATGGCGATAATCTCATCAGGGGAGATGCTTTCTTGCGTGGTGAACTCTGGCCAGCTCCGCTTTCAAGCCCGCTGTCAGCGTGACGCTTTCCTGGGGTGTTTTTCAGCAGTTTCCACGCCGCCTGCCATTTTTTGAAAATGCTCTCTTCCAAATGGTGCTTCTTTCATATATTTAATTCTTGGTCGGATGTAACTATACTATCCTAGTCAAAGTTATAATATAATAATATATTCAGTTTACATCTTTGCGATATTGGTTGCAAGGGCTTGTACGGTTAACCTTATGAGGTGGCACGGTTTCGCGCTTCATCTACCATACGAAACGATTTTGTTTGTATCAGAAACGAGATGTAAATCAGCACAGAGCGTCGCGCGCGCATCCGTGAAGGTTCTTCTGTCCGATTCCAATCATCCCCCGATCAAACAGGGAACAAATCTCTTCCGTAAGATCGGTCCTCGCGAAGCGCGGAGGTCACCTCATATGGTTAACTGTACACAGTGTTGCATAATCAAAAATAACTGCTATAATGCACACGCATGGAACTTCTGTCAGGAATACTGCCCTGGATGCAGATCGTATTAGCGATCATCCTCGTGGCAACGATAATGTTGCAACAAAACGCCGCGGGAACCGGCGGCGCTTTCGGAAGCAGTGATGGAAACATCATCAACTACACGAGAAGAGGATTTGAACGAACATTGTTTCAGTGCACAATAGTTTTCGGCATACTCTTTGTTTTGTCCATATTCATCCAGATATTCCTCTGAATTACGAACTTCTGATCCAAAATTATTGACGCAAACGTTTACGCAAGCATCCTTTTACGCCTCATGATGGATATTTTTTCTGTCCTGCTTGCCGTTTGAGATCACAACTACGACCATAATGTCATCTGATCAAAAACCCCATAAGGTATTCGCATTGCCCTTTGAGGAAAAAGCGGCGACTATTGTGCGGCGCTTTACTCCCGGAGAGCAAGTGATCTTCACCGTCTTCTTTGCAATCCTCGCGATAAGTGTATTCGGATTGCTCTGGAGCGTTAACGCCCGGCTTTCGGTTGAAGTACCGACACAAGGAGGGTCGTACGCGGAGGGAGTCATCGGCGCGCCGCATCTCATCAATCCCATTTTTGCGGTATCTGATTCTGACAAAGATCTCTCCGCGCTTATTTATTCCGGACTCCTGCGGGCAAAAAGCGGAGGCGGATTTGAGAATGACCTTGCGGAAGGATATACGGTTTCCGACGACGAACTTATCTATACATTCAAACTCAAAGATGATCTTTACTGGCATGACGGCATGCCGATCAGCGCCGATGATGTGGTGTTCACCGTGAATATCGCAAAAAGCGACCACCAGAACAACATACTGAAGAATCCCAAAAGCGCCGAGTGGGAAGGAATCACGATCGAAAAGACGACCGACCGCGAGGTACGATTCACCTTATCGCATCCTTATGCCAAGTTTCTTGTAAACGCAACACTGGGGATCCTTCCCAAACATATCTGGGGAAATATCGATCCGACCCAATTCGCGTTCAGTATATATAACGCGCAGCCAATCGGTTCGGGACCGTACAAGATCAAGTCGGTTAAACACGGAAAGAAAGGCAGTGAAGACATTGTCGAGTATTATGATCTCTCGCCATTCAAAAAATTCGCCCTCGGAGAACCGTTCATCAAAGATGTTCGCATACATTTCTACCCGAATGCTGAACAACTGTTATATGGATTCACTCATGGAAAGATCGGCGGCATGACAACGGCGTCTTCGGAACTTGCTGCTGAAACTGCCACCCGGGAAGATGGTATTCATGCCGTGAGAACATCCGCTCTTCCGATCACGTTTGGTGTTTTCTTCAATCAAAACCAGTCGAGCGTGCTTGCCGACAAAAACGTGCGCAAGGCTCTCAATGTGTCCATTGACCGCGAGACAGTCATCAAGAACGTGCTCAACGGATACGCAACGGCGATCGATTCTCCCGTTCCACCAGGAGCGACCGGCTATCGCGACATGGCGCCCTCAACGCTCTCAATGGAAGAAAAAATCGAGAAAGCAAAGACCATTCTCGAAGATGCCGGATGGGTATATAACGAGACATCGGGAATACGGGAAAAGAAAGTAAAAGGAGACGTACAGACGCTTACCTTCTCCATATCAACATCAAATGTTCCACAACTTGAAAATACAGCCGATATTCTCAAGACAACGTGGGGAAAGCTTGGCGCGAGCGTCGAGATAAAGATTTTCGAGATAGGCGACCTGAAAGAGAACGTTATCCGCCCGAGAAAATACGACTCACTTCTTTTTGGCAACTTCATCGAACAAAGTTCCGACTTATTCTCGTTCTGGCACTCTTCGAAACGGCTTGACCCGGGACAAAATATCGCGCTCTACACGAATATCACGGTCGATAAATTACTTGAAGGGACACGCAGTATCGCGAACAGAGACGAACAAATAGAAAAATACGAGGCATTCGAAGATGAGATCCGAAAAGACATTCCCGCAGTGTTCATTTACTCTCCCGATTTCATGTATCTCGTACCGAAAAAAATACAAGGAATGACACTCGAGCAGATAACGGTTCCATCGGAACGGTTCCTGGATATCTACCAATGGTATATCGAAACCAACAAAATATGGAAAATATTTTCTCCATCAGAAACTTATTAAAAAAATAAAATAACAATTCAACGAACATGAAAGAAAGAAGTAAGAAAGGCACAGAACAGACGGCGCCACAACAACAATCGCGAACAACCAATACAAATAAATTCCCGCGCAAAGAGGCCGCTGTCCGAACACACGAAAACGGCGAAAGTGCGCATCGGCAACATAAAAGACCCGATACGCAAAAGCGCGCCATAAGAAAACCGACGCGACGACGTGAAGAGCCTCCTCCAGAGCGTGAACGGCCGTCAAAAAAAGAGACACTCGTGCATATTCCATCGGCTGGTGACAATATACGCATAATACCGCTCGGCGGAGTCGAGGAAGTTGGAAAGAATATGCTCCTGATAGAATACGGGAACGATATCATCGTCATGGATGCAGGGTTCCAGTTTGTCGGCGAAGAAGAAGCTCCGGGAATCGATTATGTTCTCCCCAACACGAAATATCTGGAAGAAAGAAAGGAGAGGGTTAAGGCGCTCATCATCACGCATGGACACCTCGACCATATCGGCGGGATCCCCTATGTCATGAAGAAGATCGGCAATCCACCGATATATACGCGCGAACTGACAACTATTATGATCAAAAAGCGGCAAGAGGAATATCCGCATCTCCCTCCGCTTGATATACGAGTCGTGGAGCCAGGGAACCGGATAAAATTCAAAGATATCGCGGTAAACTTCTTCCCAGTGACCCACTCCATACCGGACTCAATGGGCGTGTCGGTCGAAACACCGCATGGAAACGTCGTCATTACCGGCGACCTTAAACTTGATCACGAAGATGGAGTCGCTTCGGAGCACGAACAAAAGACATGGGGAGAACTTGGCAAACAAAAAAATCTTTTGTTTATCGCCGATTCGACCAACGCGGAACAACCGGGATTTTCTATCACCGAAAAAAGGATACATGCCAACATAGAAAAGATTATCAAAGATGCCCAGGGACGACTTATCATCGGAACATTTGCTTCGCAATTTGAACGCATGATCAAGATCATCGGCATGTGCGAGAAGTATGGAAAGAAAGTCATACCCGAAGGAAGGAGCATCAAAACCAATATCGAAGTGGCGCAAAAAGCCGGGCTTTTGAAAGTCAAGCCGGATACGATGATTCCGGTGACGGAGATCGATAACTACCCGCCTGACCGGATCGTCGTGATCGCTACCGGCGCTCAAGGAGAAGAGTTCGCCGCTCTCATGAGAATATCGACCGGCAAACACAAATTCATTAAGCTCAACGCGCGGGATACGGTGATCCTCTCTTCTTCGATCATCCCGGGAAACGAAATAAGCGTCCAGAAACTCAAAGATAACCTTTATCGGCACGGCGCGAAGATCATACACTACAGGACATCGGAAGTGCACTCTACGGGACACGGCAATCAAGAAGAGCTCGCGTGGTTCAACAAGCAAGTTGGCGCGAAATTCTTCATGCCGGCGTACGGATACCATTCAATGTTGCGCGTCCACGCGGAAGTTGCCGAACGTTCCGGCATACCGAGAGAGAACATAATCATTCCCGATAACGGCATGATTATTGAGCTTACTGACAAGGGCGAAAAAATGATCATTCTCAAAGAGAAGGCCCCGTCGAATATAATCATGGTTGACGGTTTCTCTGTCGGAGATGTTCAAGAAGTAGTCATCAGGGACCGACAAATGCTGGCGCAGGATGGCATATTCGTCGTCATCGCGATCGTGGACACCAGAACTGGCAAGGTGCGAAAATCGCCCGACATCATATCGCGCGGCTTTGTGTATCTCAGAGAATCTCAGGATCTCTTGCGGCAAGCGCGTTATATCACCAAAAAAACAATAGAAGACATAACCGCGGGTATGAACCCGATAGAGTTTGATTTCATTAAAGGGCAAATATCAGATAGTTTGAGCAATTTCCTCCTCCAACAAACGGCCAAACGCCCCATCGTGCTCCCTGTCTTAATTGGAGTATAGATAAACACGTTACTTGTCGTGCTTATGCTATAATAGGGTACAATACATGACTGACATTGCGAAAAAGAACGGCAGAACATTCCGCGCTATTTACTCACTCGCCTTTTTTCTTGCGCTCACGATCTCGTTCCCGGCGTATATCAACTCAACTTTCCTTGAGCAATATATTTCCGAAAGCATGGTCGGCATTCTGTATACGATCGGTTCGATATTGACCTTGGTCGTGCTCATCAATATGCCGCGAATCGTGCGCCGATTCCATAATTATCATGTAACTATAGCACTCGGGATACTCCAGATATTGTTCCTCTTTACGCTTGCTTTCTCAAAAAACATTTACCTTCTTGTTATCGCGTTTTCCTGCTATCTTGCCGTCATGTCGGCATTGTGGTTCACCATTGATCTCTTTTTGGAAAATTATTCACAAAATAAATCGACGGGAGAAATCCGCGGAGCGTATTTGACTATCACCAATATTGCGTGGATTGTTTCCCCTCTGGCGGTCGGAACAATCCTCTCGGACAGCAACTACTGGCGTATTTACACGATCGCGGCTCTCTGTATTATCCCGGTAATGTTTCTGGCATATTTTCGTCTTAGGTCGTTTCGTGATCCGAACTATGAAACGATTCCATTCTTCAGCGCCATCAAACAATCATGGAAAAATAAAAATATTTTCAAAATTTTTTCCATTGAATTCCTTCTGCGGTTCTTCTATTCATGGATGGTAATCTATATGCCTCTCTATCTTCACAACCACGTGGGGTTCGAATGGCAAGAGATCGGTGCTATCTTTACCATTATGTTGCTCCCGTTTATCCTTTTTGAAACACCAGTCGGTACGCTCGCCGACAAGAAATGGGGAGAGAAAGAATTTCTTTCCATCGGCATTGCCATCATTTCAATCTCAACGGTGGCCATATACTTCATCGACTCAACAAACTTCCTCGTATGGACCGCGCTTCTTTTTGTGACAAGAATCGGCGCAAGTATAATAGAGATCATGGACGAGAGTTATTTTTTCAAACAAATAGACGGCACGGATGCTTCGCTCTTGGAGGTCTTCCGCAATACACATTCGCTTGCCTACATTATTTCGCCGATAGTGGCGATGATAGTGCTGTCGCTCTTTGGCAATGATTATCGGTATCTCTTCTTGGCGCTTGGGCTTATCATGGCAACCGGCCTCTTCCAAAGCCTGACGCTTAAAGATACCAAATAACCTATCCCTTATGAAAAAAAAAGCGCTCAATCTTCCTGAAGCAAAACTCCCTCATGTTCATCTTACCAAAGAACATATCGAGCAAGAATCGAAAAAACGAATTTCGAGAATAAACAAAGAATTTGCCAAAGGTTTTTCATTCATCAAGGATTATCCGAAGTCGGTAACATTTTTCGGCTCGGCGCGATTCAAAGAAACCAATCCTCACTATAGAAAAGCGCGCAGTATCGCGGTGCGGCTCTCATCGCTCGGATACACCATTGTGACCGGCGGCGGTCCGGGAATCATGGAGGCGGCAAATCGAGGCGCATATGATACGGGAGGACATTCGCTCGGACTCAACATCAAACTCCCCCAAGAGCAGGTAACGAACCCGTACGTCACCAAGTCAACCGAGTTTCATTATTTCTTCAGTAGAAAGGTCGCGCTCTCATTCTCCGCCGAGGCGTACCTCTACTTTCCGGGAGGGTTCGGAACACTCGACGAATTCTTCGAGATACTCACTCTCGTGCAAACGCACAGGATCGCACCGGTCCCGATTATTCTCGTCGGAGCCGACTATTGGAAGCCGCTTGATGACTTCATCAAAAAGCAGATGGCGGAAAAACACCGATCTGTCGACAGAAGCGATATGAAACTCTACACGATCACCGATGACGAAGACGAGGTTGTTCGCATCGTGGAAAACGCTCCACTACGAGACGAGTGACAAAAAAGCGCACAAATATTCTTTCGCTTTTTTGCCGCTTATCGAAGTGAACGAGAACTAAAGCGGCAAGACCAAACCTTCTTCCGTATCCCAAAAAATCGCGACAGCAACCGCGGATAGAGAAAGCCCGAAGAGCGTCCAATATTCCCGCTTCGAAAGCACTTCTTGTTTCCGGATCTTTTTTCGGATGATGATAGAGAGAATTATGACGGCAATAAGGAACTTCACTCCGATTTTCGCATGGCTAATCTCCTGCATTTGTATTTTAAGCCCTGCGAGAACGAGTCCGGTAACCGCAAGAAGAAGCGTGCCGTGTACCATCCCCGCTTGCATTATTTTTTCTTTCTGCTTGAATTACCCCAAGAGGCCGCCAACAAGACCCGCCACACCCAGAATGTGAAAAAAGAAAACGAGATGTTCAAAAAATTCAATCATACTGTTTTTACGCTTATACGTGCATAATGATCCTTTCCCTTTTATAGTACCACGACGAAGCACGCGGGACAACACTCACGCCAAATGATCTCACGAAAAATCTAACTATAAACAGACGCTTAAAGATTTAACGGACAGACGAAACGGAGTCAGATATGATATGCTTGAACTATTGAACTATATGAAGAAAGTTGCCATATTCGATGTTGACGGCACGGTCTTTCGTTCAAGCCTGCTTGTTGAGCTGGTCAACGCGCTCATCAAATCCGAACTGTTCCCAAAAAGCGCCCCGGAGGGATATGTGAAGCAATACACTCGCTGGCTCGACAGAAAAGGTGGTTACGACGAATACATCGCCGGTGTCGTTGACGTGTTCCTCAAACACATAAAAGGGATTCCATACGGAGAATTCAATGACGTGGTAAAAACGGTCGTTGAAGAGAAGAAAGATCGCATATATATATTCACGCGAGATCTAATCCGCGATCTTAAAAAAGACGACTATTTCTTGTTGGCGATATCACAATCGCCGAAAGGGATTCTCGACGAATTTTGCAAACGGCTGGGCTTTGACAAAATATATGGCAGATTTTATGAGCTCGGTCCGCAGAACCAATTCACCGGAAACGTCATTGATCTACACCTTATCGCAAATAAAGGAAGTATCGTCAAACGCGCCGTTCTAAAAGAACGCCTCACTCTCAAGGGTTCAATCGGTGTCGGCGACACAAAAGATGATATCCCATTTCTTGAACTTGTCGAACGACCGATCTGTTTCAACCCAAACAGCGAACTCTATCGGTATGCAAAGATCAATAAATGGGAGGTTGTCGTCGAGCGAAAGGATGTGGTATATCATTTATAAAAACTAGCGGGGATGATTAACACCCCGCTAGTCGAAACAACCTACATTTTATTCATTATCTTCGCGAGAAGAAGCGTCTTGCCCATCGCGAAGAGACTGATGAGATTTCTAACACCCTCATCGGTCAACGCTATCCCGTAGATCAAGGGAATCACCATCTGGAAAACGATGTCGCCCTCATTGTCGATAAAGGCGTTGGCGAATCCTGGCGTATCCCGATTCCACTTGTTGACCTCTTTGTTGAAGTCATTCCCAAAACTGGGAATGACTGTCATTAGATAAAGTGCTTTTTCGCTGGCACCGAGAGAGTATGTCCATCCCTCGGCTTTGAAAAAGACATTTTTCTCCGTCGTCTTCACGATGGGATAACCGTCGTGGGCGAGAATCAGCTTCAGCCGATTCATTGAAAACAACTCACGCGGCGCATCCTTTTTCGGAGAATCCGCAAACGAGACGGGAACGACCATCGTGATGATCGTTCCGACCACAAGAAAAGAAACGAATGACTTTGCGATACAGCGAACGACCAACATGGCGCTTCCTCCTACAGCGAGTTAGACGACACTGAGTATCTGGAAGAAACAGTACTAGTAGAAGCGATATACGTCAATAGCCAGCACCGACCCTGTTTCTTATATCCCGATTATCGGAACAACGATCCCGACGAGATAGCCGACGAGAAGAGCGATGCCCCCGAAAGCCAGCGTGCGCGCACCAGCGGTGATCCAACGTTGTTTTGTGAACCGCGCGATGCCGATTCCGAGCGCGAACAATCCGCACAGCGTCACTATTGTCGAAACGATCGTTGCCACTGAAAGCGGCAGAAAAAAATACGAAGTGAGCGGTGTCATGCCGCCAACGATATACGAAAAGAACATGAAAATGCCGTTTTTGATGGGGTGTTCCATCGCTTCAGGAGATATGTTGAGTTCGCGATACGCCATCTCCTTGAGCATAAGGTGTTTGTCTTTCGAGGCAACGCGCGTCATATTTTCCGCAAGGTCTTTTGGCCATCCATCGGCAATATAAAGTTCCAGTAGTTCAAGCCTCTCTTCACGCGGATAGTCTCTGATTTCTTCACGTTCTTCATGTAATATGCGTTCAACCATTTTTCGCTCCGAGAGTGTCGAGATGTACGAGCCAACCGCCATGGAAACGGACTCCACCGCGATGATCGCTACTCCCGAGAGTACCACAATAAAATGATCATGGCTCCCGACGGCGATGCCAGTGACCGCGCCAAGTGTTGACACCATCCCATCCTGCATGCCAAAGACGATCTCGCGGATATTGTTCGCGATACCGCTGTTGTTGTGATGTATGTACGACGGATTGTATTTATGCGGGTGAAAGCGCATGGAATTGCATTATTGGCGACGTACGCCCTTTTTTCGATAGATCACATACGAATAGACGATGGCGTAGAAGACCGCGCAGATCGCAGGAACAATGACAAAAAAATGCCCCACTCCCCAAAGAAAAGCCCCACGAGAGAAAGGACACCGATGATCTTGAAAAGTCGCGCCGCTATCCTGTTCGTCTTTTTCCACACGTCTTTATCGCTAAGCGTCCACGGTGTTCTGATCCCAACAAACCAGTTCTGTTCAACGTGATCAAGAAGAATACCGATGAAAAAGAAAAGCGCGGCCATTGGCAGAATCATTACAATATTGATGCTGAAACGAACACCGAGATTCCATAGGATCATGAGTGCGTGAATATAAAAAAGAAACGCTGAAATGACGACAACAAGTCCATCGTAGTATTTTCTGAATTTTGCATAATTCCTCGCCAGCGGATCAATTTTAGGGAGAAACTGAAACAGAAGAAAGAGCGCCGCGATAATCGTCGGTATCATGAACGCGCCAAAGTCTTTCCCACTGAAGCCGTCCGGCTCCCCGCCCGCATTCCAGTGCGAAACCATTTTTTCAGGAAGTGTTGGGTAGAAATATACACTTATCCCGAACGAAACAAGAATGAGAAACAAGACAACAAACGTGCTTTTTTTAGACCATATCATTGCGGTTTTATTATACCATGCAAAGCCGAATCACGTCCCCAGAATAATTTCACGCATCTCTTCAAAATCGTTCTTAGCATCATGAACCACCGCATCCCTGATTTCAAGCGGGTATACGACAAGTACTCCAAGCCGCTCAAGAGGGATCCATTCCGGATTATAATACTGCCCGCCGTCTTTCATGCGGGCACTCTCCGGAGAATCGGACGAAAGTTTCGGTTCACCTCCTTGATAGTCACATACATGGAAAAACTCTTCGCGTTCGGGGCTGGTAGCGTGATACGCAAGCTTCCGACATGATACCGCGAGATCGGTTTCCTCCTTCACTTCGCGAACCGCCGCTTCTGATATGTCTTCACCTACCTCAACGCCACCGCCAGGGAACACATAATATTCGTCACCGTAATTAACACGGTGTATGAGAAGAATCGTATCGTCTTTTATGATGATCCCCGCCGATCGTTTTTGTTCCATAAAAACAGTATACGCCATGGCACGCCAAAAACAAAAGTCGGCACTCGCAAAAGCGAATGCCGACCTGTTTGATCGTTTAAGCGCGTCCATCGAATACTGCAATCGTTTCCGATGGACGAAAATGGCCATCCCCAACGTTGATAGCGACCTGCCGGAGAAATCCTCTATGGGCACCGACATTCATCGCTTGCTTCATGGGAACGACATAGACTAGATCGTCGTCAATTCCATCACCGTCGTAGTCGGTAAATCGCCACTCGATAGGCCGCGATTCGAAATAAAAAACCGCTTCTCTGGTGCGAATGTCCGTTAGGGCATACTCGGCGACCACCTGCCCCAAAACAGAGAGCTCGACTCTTTGGACGCAAAAACCAATCCCTGTGTCTGCAGCGAAAGAACGCAGTGGACGTCTCTCGTGAGAGAACGAAAACACGAGGGCGAGCAACACAACGAGAAGCAAAAGGCGCCTTTTCATAATGAACCCTCCAGTGGGATACCGAGCTTTTTCAGTACAACATCTATTTTTTAAAGTACCACTACCAAATGGTAGTGTCAACGGTTGTTAAATTATTTCTACCCTCCTTAACAAAATCATAATTTTATCAAATTGACTGTGTCTCCTGAACAAAATCCGAACCTTTTTCCAACAAAATCCCGATGTGGAATGAATCGTTCCGCCACTGCCTCGCTTCACTCGGCAACACCAAAGAAAAATGTTCCTTGCTTCTCTCTCGTGGTGGTGAAATTTTTTTTGAAAAAGGAAAGGATATTTTTCTTTGGTGTTCTGCCCTCAAGGTCTCGGGCAGGTGGCGGGGCGACAATTCTATTCGTGCGGGCTTCGGCTTTCTTTTTTGGCGAAATTCTGGCGGGCTAATTTCAATAAGCATTACCAAATTGGTAATAACTATATTGACCGATATTTTTAACAAAATCAATTCTGCCACGAACGCAGCCGTCGGCTGCGGGCAGAAAAGCAAATTGCTTAATGTCGGCACTGGGAGTATTTATCGGCTGGTCGGCTAAAATTTTTACAAGCAATTTTACAAATTCAAGCCAATTACTTTTTTCTGTTAGAGAAATTGGCAATTCATATTCTTGTAAAAATTTTAGAATCTCCGCTTGTAAATCTTCCATGTACATAAAACCGATGACTTTCGTTTTTCCTCCCATGCCGACAAGAGCAGGATTAGCAATTTGCTTTTCAATATCCTCGTAAATATCCTTCATTACTGCTTCCATTTCTTTCGTTGAATCTTTATCGGTGTGAACAGACCAATTGCAGTAAAATCGTAGTATCGGATATTTACGATTATTTTCTCGGTCAAGCACTTTTCTTATTTCAACTAGCGTATAAAGAACATGGCACTCCTCCGTAAATGGAGAGTGCTTGTCTAAAAATATATTTAGTTTGTCTACGATTTCTATTCGTCCCATTACTGTTGAGATTTACGATAAGATTGCTCAATCAAACTCATCGCATAAGGAATCTCATCGGCTTTCCGAACGATAATTTCATAATCACCATTTCCCCAATGTCCTTTCGGTGGTTTTGTAAAATCCGTAGCAATGCTTTTCGGGTCATTCAATCCACCACTCCTTAAGTTTAAGGTTATGCGGATTTCTTTCTGATAGAAAATTAAGTCAGCAAAATTAGTTCCTGCTTTATACGCAACATATTGCTTTTTTGGCACTTCTTTCACATCAGCACCAAGCGAAAGAAGTTTTTCTCGCAATTCCTCAAAAACTATTTTCACTTCTGGATTTACTTTTTCAACATGATCTTCAAGGGTATAAACCTTAACTTCTTTCGCTACACCTTCAACAGTTTTGTTTTTGGTAATAGTTTTTATTGATTCCTTTGCTTCTGGAGAAAGGAGCTGGTTATAGAGAATTGTTGAGTTGTCATAAATTTTCACTTCCCAAAGCTCAATCGGCAAATCCCGAAAATTTATAGCATTTTGCTGATAGGTTGTGAAAGATTGAGCCAAAAACAAAACTCTTGATTGTGACCAATCAATATCGTCTCGCTTTAGATTTTCCTTGGTTTTTTCATTGTATTCAAGGATAAAGTCGGCTTTATTATTTAACATAAGAGCGAGATACGCGTAGCCTTGATCAATGACACTAAAACTTCTATCACGCTTATACTCAACAATTACAAAGGCATTAGCTTCTTTATCAAAAGCCAATGTATCTATGCGGAAATTTTGGAGAGAAAATTCTGTACTTACAAAGTGAAGACCAAAAACTGTTTCCAAATTCTCTTCGGTCAGCTTTTGAATGTCCTTTTCTAAGTCAATTGCTTTCTCTCTAATCGGTAATAGTTTTTGGTTTTGGATGTTGAAAATTGCCATAAATTATTTTCCTATCAACTGACAATTCCCATCGCGATATTTATTTTCGGCAATAGATTTTTGTAAATCGTCGGAATTAAGTTTGCTTCGGTCGTAATTGGTATAAAACACTTCCTCTAATGCTTCATCTTGGACATTTGTAGAAATTACGCCAAGAATAAAATCATCATTTGGTCCCGCCAGCGACATACTGATACCGATTGGAACCTCTTGCCGAAAATCCTCGTCGGTGATTTTTCCCGCTCGCGCCGAACCAAGAAATTTCTTTCCTTGCTCATACCCAAAAAGGAACAATCTTTCGGCTTCTTTTTGATCTCCAAAATGAGAAGCCCAAGTGGAGCACGAAAAGGCACTCCAAAGTTCGCGCCCCATTACAGCATATTCTTTCGAGCTTTGATTATAGGAACTATTTTCCTGTTTCGTGCTAGTCGTTTCCGGTGCTGCCTTGGAATTAGTAAAATAATAAACAGCTCCACCAGCTACAATGGCTGTGATTAGAATAGCAACTCCTATTTTTGATTGTTCTTTTTCCATATTTTTGTAAAAATTATTTTAATAATTCCTCCATGGGAACGCCTAACGACTTGGCGATTTTTTGAATTGTTTGAACACTTGGCTTGGTAACGACACCGCCTTCAATTTTTGTAAGAGTAGAGTATTTGATATTGGCCTTTTTCGCCAAGTCGTCCTGCGTAAGACCTTGTTTTGTTCGCACCCGTTTTATGTTTTGTGATATAGTTGCCATAGTATGCTACTTTTGCTAGTATAGAAATATGAGTCATTACTTTCTTTGCTCACAAAACAAGCATAGCAAAAATCGTAGATTTTTTCAATGTATGGTTTCTGATTTTGTAGCCGCCAATTTTTTCAAAAAAGAAAGCCGAAGTCCGCACGAATAGAATTGTCGCCCCGCCATCTGCCCGAATACTTGGAGGGCAGAACACCAAAGAAAAATATCCTTTCCTTTTTCAAGAAAAATTTCACCGCCGCCAAATCAAGAAAGCAAGGAACATTTTTCTTTGGTGTTGCCGAGTGAAGCGAGGCAGTGGCGGAACGATTCATTCCACATCGGGATTTTGTTGGAAAAAGGTTCGGATTTTGTTCAGGAGACACAATCAATAAGAAAATGATTGCATCTGCAATCATTTTCTTATTGATTGCCGGGGTGGGACTCGAACTAAAACACATTAACGGGGTCAAAACCCGCTGTCTTACCGGTTAGACGACCCGGCAATTTTTTTTATACTATGCCATCACGCAAGCGAACGCAACCAGTCATATCTATTAGGAAGTTTCCTAGAAACTCACGACAGCGCACATCGTGAGTTTCTAGGAAACGACTATTTTTACGAAAACTTTTTTACCGATCTTGTAAGTCGTTGTTTCGGATACGGTCGCGGTCGAATCGGTGATCTTTTCCCCGCTCTCCGCGTTCCTTACCGCTCCTTCTTCGAAAAGATGCCGCGCTTTAGTCTTTGATTCCGCAAGCCCGTTTGCCGCAAGCACCCCAAGAAGTGTGTCCCCGCGCTTTGCGGTTACTTCCGGCACGACATCCGGCATCTGTTTTTCGCTGAATGTTTTTTCCCAACGACTCAGCACTTCTTCGGCGGTCTTTCCTCCGTGGTATAGCGCAACGATCTCGCGGGCAAGTTCGAGCTTGATATTTTTCGGATTCTCCCCGCCCGCAAGCCGCTCCTTTTTTGTGGCAATTTCATCCATCGAGAGCCGCGTGCAATCGATAAAAACCTGCACCACCGCTTCGTCCGCAAGCGCCATCACTTTGCCAAACATATTGTCCGGGGGTTCGTTTATGGCAATGCCGGTTCCAAGGCTTTTGCTCATGAGCTTTTCTCCGGTCGTCGGATTCACGAGAAGCGTCGTCGTCATCACCCATTTTTCGCGATCAAGATATCGGCGCATAAGCGTCCGCCCCGCGAGCATATTAAAGGTCTGGTCCGTGCCGCCTACTTCGAGATCGACACCGAGCACCACCGAGTCGTACCCTTGCATGAGCGGATAGAAAAATTCTTGAAGATGGAGCGGCTTGCCCTCGCTTATGCGCTTCTGGAAGAGGTCGCGTTCGAGCATTTGCTGAACGGTAAAATTCGAGGCGAGCTCCGTAAGTTTTTGAAAATCGAGCGTGGAAAGCCACTCGCCGTTGTATTTGAACTCAATCGGGTTCCCGGTGTCGTTGAAATCAAGGATCTTTCCAATCTGCTCCTTGAAGGTTGTCATATTCGCAACCACCTGCTCGCGCGTAAGTATGACCCTCTCGGAGGTCTTGTCGCTCGGATCGCCGATCATGGCGGTAAAATCTCCGACGAGAACGACAATTTTATGCCCGAGCCGATGGAGCCGTTCAAGGACGAGATAATTGGTCGAATGACCGAGATGCGCATAACATGCCGTCGGGTCAATGCCGACGTATACGCTTATTTGCTTGCCTGAAGCAAGCAGTCCGCGCAAGCTCTCTTTGCTCGGATAAATCGTATCAACCGAGCGCGTTAGGAGTTCTTCTATTTTTTCGGCATCGGTAATGATTTCCGCCATGTCTCTAACTATAGCAGAATTTTCGACAATCGTGAAGCAAGAGCGAGTCGTATGTGTTACCACCACCATTCCCCAAAAACGATCGGAATCTCAAGCGCGTCGTCGTGTTCCGGCAAGCCGGATGGGTTGTCTTTTTTCAAAATAAGCGTTCCTCGGTCGAAATAGTTCCCCGATATGTCGGCTGTGTCAAAAGCAAGTTCCGCCTCAAACGGCACGAATGCTTCGGTCATCCATTCGTCCTGCGCCGTCGCATATCCTTCCGCGATAATCTTTCCGTCCCAGTCGACGACAAAGACCGGGAACGTTGCTTCAAAATACCATATGCCGCGCGCCGCGCCGGTGATCATAACCGGACTCATAATCGTTTCATTGGGACGTGGAGCACTAATACGGATAAGATCGGTCTTCTCAAGCTCGTTGCCAATATTCTCAACAAAGTGCTTTCCATCTTTTGTGCTACACTGACGTGGGTAACTTTCCATGACCGGATTTCCCACCGCGACACACGCCTCGAAACTGATGATCTCCGCTTGTTTGCTTAGTTGTGACGACTGGACCACAAAGAAGAGAACGCCGGTAACAATAAGGAAAATGCCGAGCACCATTCCGAGAATCGCCCGACGCTTTTTTGAACTCATAGCCGTAAATATACCTTCATCGAAACTAAAGCCCCCCGATTTCTTTTTCAATATCCTTGATCTCTTTTGCGATATAACGCTCTGCATCATCCAAATTCTTTTTGAATTTCTCAAGAATGTGCTCTTCTTCTTTTGTAAGATTGCGCCTACGTCCAACTTTTTCAAGCTTTTCGATATGCGTGTAAGTTTCTTCCCGCAGAAGATCAAAAGCTTTTCGAAGCGCATCTTCTGCTTCATAAGTTTCTTTTTTGATCTTTTTCTTTATCATGGTAAACCGATGCCATCCATACCAAACGACAACCACCAGCATGAAAAGAAGCGCTATAAGAGGTATGATAACCGCGAGAATGGTAACAATCCCTGTCCCGAACACAATAAACGGCGGACGTTTCACGGCGATAATAATCGGTCCCGTTGGATCGCTGCGCGCGCCATGCTTATTCACAACTTCTACGCGTATCGTGTAAATTCCATCATCAAGCCGATCTTTGGCGACAAAAACGAAATTGCCCTTGTCATCAGCTTGCGTACTTTCAGAAACTGGTTCTTCTTTTTCTTTCTGGACCAGAACAGTAACACTGCTATTTGGATACTTCGTAGTCCCTTGAAGCTCCAGCATATCGCCGCGCGTTGGATTCTTCGAGTAATCGGTAACGGTCGGCGTTTCGAGTGGCTCAATGGAGAACTCGCCAGATACTATCGCTTTATTGCCAGCCTTATCGGAAACACGCACAATAATGGTGTGGCTGCCTGGCGTAATTGGCGGTACGCGGAAAACGTGAGGTTCAATCAATCCATCATCAGATAAATAACTTGATTGAAGCCATTCGCCATCATTAATTTTTATTTCACAATACCCAAGCATGCCCGACGTGGCATCGCCATGATGAATGATGGCCAAAGGCCACGGATCTTCACGCGATGCCCCTTTCGTAATCTCCATTGAAACGTTCTCGGGCGGTGTTGTGTCTATCTGGAATCGAAAATGTGATACCGCCCCCCATCCAAATTCATTACGTTGCTGTACATGAAAATACCAAACACCATCATCAAGATTATCTATCGTCTTTTCGTGAATAGACTCTGCATAAAGAACATTAGGGATCGCCGTCGGCGCTTTACCAACAAGCAGCAACAGAGAAGTGGGAATATTTCTACAACTTTGTAAGGCCGCATCAGGCACTTGGATACCTGACACCTATGGCATTCTACAAATTGTGGAAAACGAATGCAGAAGA
>Ga0210021_1001216_pt1 | contig 25839 bp, 29 predicted proteins | sample CryGeymeta201517_FD_183981 | JGI IMG/M metagenome (GOLD analysis project Ga0210021, IMG submission 183981) | Groundwater microbial communities from Crystal Geyser aquifers in Utah, USA - Crystal Geyser metaG 2015-17 (SPAdes) (version 2) | ecosystem: Environmental > Aquatic > Deep subsurface >... | reverse complement strand
GAGGAAAGTCGTAGAGGATGACAGCAAGAAGAAAAATTTTGTTTCTGCAAAGAAGGCCCCCCCATGGAACCATCTATGCCCTCGAAGGCCTGGAGGCGGTCCTGATCTTCTGCTCATACGAACAGGAAATATCCCTCCTCTTCTTGGACGACGCGGTCTACTCCCTGAAAAAGGGACAGGACACATCCGAATTGGGGACTAAAAACTTCTCTTCCAGCTACCGGGTTCTGTTCGATTACGGAGTAGAAAGGGTCTGCGTAGATGAAAAATCCTTGAACTTAAGGGGATTGACCAAGGAGGACCTGATCATTGACGTGGAGGTGGTTACAGATCAGGAGATCATCAACCTGATGAATGATCAGGACATCATCCTCCCCTTTTAGGTAGGAAATTTTAATCTCCGCCTTTTGCCATGATGTTGTCGTAGAGGGTTTCAAGCGCCAGTTTGTGTTTGGCCTCTTCCTGCGAGAGCATCTGGAAGAGCTTCTTATGGCCGCCTGCATCCACACGGCCGGCGCAGTCGTCATAGAATTTCTTGGCTTTCTCCTCCCGCTTCATAGCCAGCCTCAGGATATCCGGGTAGGACATGCCCGCCTTGTATGCAATATCAACCATGTAGTCGCTGCGCTTGAGGTCGGCGATCCCTGCCGGCTTGAACCCGGCCACGTTTTTGGGATCGAGGTTTTCGAGCATGGCCTTGTGCTTTTTCTCCTCATCGGCAAAGGACTCAAAGGTCTTCCTGGCCGCGCTGTATTTCTCCTGCTTTCCCGCCTCGGTATAGAACTTCACCGCCTCTGCTTCTTTTTCTATAGCGTACTTGATGATATCCTCTATGGACTTAAAGCTCATGGTTTTCTCCTTTTACCAAAATTCGTATTGTCAAAACCTAACCACAGAGAACACAGAGTATTTCTCTCAGCACTCTGTGGTTTCATCTCTCATCCTTTTTTTACTGGTTCCCATTGGGTTTCCACCACTCGCCCGTCTGCAGGTACTGCTGGATGGCCTTGGCCGCATTCCGCCCTGCGCCCATGGCCAGAATCACCGTAGCGCTCCCGGTCACAATATCCCCGCCGGCAAATACGCCTTTCTTGCTGGTACGGCAGGTGGTTTCGTTTTCCACCTCGATGTATCCTTTTTTGTTCAGCTTCAGATCCGGCGTGGTCTGGGCGATCAAGGGGTTGGCGCTGGTGCCGATGGCAATGATGACGGCATCCATCGGGAGGGTAAACTCCGAACCTTTGATGGGCACCGGCCGGCGTCTGCCCGACGCATCCGGCTCACCCAGTTCCATCTTCAGGCACTCCAGCCCGGTCACCCATCCCTGCTCGTTGCCGATGACACGGACCGGTGCGGTCAGGTTTTTGAACTGAACCCCTTCATGTTCCGCATGATCAACCTCCTCCTTCCGGGCGGGCATCTCCGTCCTGGACCGCCGATAGACGATGTAGGCGTTATCCGCTCCGAGGCGCAGGGCCGTACGCACCGAATCCATGGCCACGTTACCGCCTCCGATCACGGCCACGTTTTTGAACTTCTTGATGGGAGTGTCATAAACCGGAAACTCAAAGGCCTTCATCAGATTGTTCCGGGTCAGGTACTCATTAGCCGAATAGACCCCGTTCAGATTCTCACCGGGGATGCCCATGAACCAGGGGAGTCCCGCCCCGCTGCCGATGAACACGGCATCGTATCCATCCTCCTTCATCAATTGATCGATGGTCCGGATCTTCCCGATGACATGGTTCAATCTCAGGTCCACCCCGAGCCTCTGGAGGTACTTCACCTCTCTACCCACAATGGCCTTGGGAAGGCGGAACTCCGGGATGCCGTAGACCAGGACCCCTCCCGCTTTGTGCAAGGCCTCAAAGATGGTCACATCGTGACCCCGCCGTATCAGGTCCCCGGCAACGGTCAAACCGCCCGGCCCGGCGCCGACCACGGCCACCTTCTTGCCGGTCTTCGGCGGGAGTTCAGGCAGGGGAACCTCGCCGTGTTCCGCCTCATAGTCCGCCACAAAGCGCTCCAGCCTTCCGATGGCTACCGGTTCTCCTTTCTTTCCCACGACACAGACCTTCTCACACTGATCCTCCTGAGGGCAGACACGCCCGCAGACCGCAGGCAGAAGATTGGTTTCCTTAATAGCCTGGACGGCCTTCAGAAACTCCTTTTCCTGGATCAGTTTGATGAACTTCGGGATGTTGATTGAAACCGGGCAGCCGGTTATGCAAAAGGGTTTCTTGCACTGCAGACAGCGGGAGGCCTCAGTCACGGCATGTTCAAGTTTATAGCCGAGGGTTACGGAACTGAAATTTTTGGCTCTCTGATGGGGATCCTGTTCCGGCATGGGCTGCCTGGGAATCTTCGGCTTCTTGGGTTTTGTCTCCTGCCTCCCTTTGGTTGGTTTCTCGTCACTCATAATTGCTCTTGATCCTCATTTAATGGTTTGATTCAATCTTTCAAGCCTGGCGGCAGGTCTGCTTCTCGCATATCTCTTTTGCCAGTTTTTCCTCAGGAAGATACTGCCGCTGGCGCATCATCATCTCTTCGAAATCAACCTGATGGCCGTCGAATTCAGGACCATCCACACAAACGAACTTGGTCTTTCCGCCCACGGTCACCCGGCAGGCGCCGCACATACCGGTCCCGTCTACCATGATTGTGTTCAAGCTGACAAAGGTCTTGATCTTATACGGCTCCGTGACCTTGCAGACGAACTTCATCATGATGGGCGGCCCGATGACCACAACCAAGTCGATGGGGATCTTCTCCACCTCGATCATATGCTTCAGTTCGTCCGTGACAAAGCCATGCCGGCCATAGGACCCGTCGTCTGTCGTGATCCGGATCTCATGGCTGACTTTTTTCATCTTATCTTCATAGATCAGAAGGTTCCTGGTGCGGGAACCCAGGATCGAGATCACCTTGTTTCCGGCGTCCTTCATGGCCTTGGCGATCGGATGGACCGGGGCGATCCCGATCCCGCCGCCCACGCACACCACCGTGCCGAACTTCTCAATATGCGTGGGCTTGCCCAGAGGCCCGGAGACATGATGGATACGGCCGCCTTTGTTGAGCAGGCCGAGGCACATCGTCGACTTCCCGACCTCCTGGAAGAGGATATTGATGGTCCCCCTCTGCACGTCCGTATCGGCGATGGTCAGCGGTATTCTCTCCCCATGCTCATCCACGATCAGGATGATGAACTGGCCTGCGTGATGGGCCTTCGCAATCTCCGGGGCCTTGACCATGAATTCCTTGATCTTCGGCGCTTCATCGGACCAGACTTTCTTCTCTAATATTTCAAACATCGGTTTTCTACCTTACACTCAGGTTACGGTTTAATATTTCTGATCCTGGAGGTCGTCATACTCCTCTTCAAAACGCTTGAGATGCTTTTTCTCCTCCTGGGCCAGAAGATTGAAGAGTTTCTTGGCCTCGGCATCATCCACATACCGGGAAAACTTGTCATAACTCTGGATCGCTTCCTTCTCCTTGGCCATGGCCGCCTCCAGAACATCCTTGTAGGAGGCGCCTTCATCCAGTTGACCCGCAGGTTTGATGTAGTCGGCGTACCCGAAGTTATGAATAGCCTCATGCACCTTCGGCACGATACCCTTTTTCTTGAGGTTTTTCTGCAGGGCATCCAGGCGGTCGTAGTGGCTCTGTTCCTCGCCGGCCAGGGACTTGAGAAATTCCTTCACATGGCTCAGGCTTGCGATATCGGCCGCATCCAGGTAAAACTTCTTTGCGTTGTCTTCTGCGATCTTGGCATAGCTGATGATTTCACTAAAGGTTATCTCTTCCATGGTCCACTCCTTGGCGCCGCTCCACTTCATTAAAGAATCTTGAACAATATTTTCTCCTCTTTTCAGGAGGACAAAATATTAGATCATGTCGATATAGCCGCAGGGGCACTCTTCGGCGCACTTTTTGCAGCCCTGGCAGGTCTCCAGGTGGAACTCATAGTGCTGCCCCACAGGCATATCCTTGGAGAGCTTTTTGACCGCGCTGTCGGAGCAGTAGGTGAAACAGTTGTCACAATCAAAACACTTGCCGCAGCTCAGGCATCTCTTGGATTCCTCAACGGCCTGTGCCTCCTCCAGCGTGAAATGAATCTCTTTAAAGTTGTCTTTCCGTTCTTCCACAGGGAGAGACTTAACCTGGGTTCTCTCCAGCGGGACATAGTGATTGAGATTCATCTTGTCATACCGGATCACTGGAAGTTCATCCGCCTTCTCCGGCTGGGTTCCCCTCAGATAATGATGGATCGCGCGGGCGGTCTTGGCGCCCAGGCCGATGGCCTGCGTCGCAATCCCGAGTCCCACGGTCACATCCCCGCCTGCAAAAACGCCGGGAACATCGGTGGTTCCGTCCTCATTAGCGGTGACCCACCCCTTCTGGTTCTTCAACCTCTCCAGTCCTTCATAATCCGGGGTCTGGCCGATGGCCGATATAACGGCCGTCACGTCCATGGTATATTCCGAGCCAGGCAGAGGAACAGGCCGCCTTCTTCCGGACGCATCCGGTTCACCCAGTTCCATGCGAATGGCCTTGAGCTGAACGGCCTTTCCGTTTCCATTCTTGATGATTTCTACCGGAGCGGCCAGAAATTCAAATTGAATCCCATCTTCCTCGGCAAGGGCGATCTCATGCTCGATGGCCGGCATCTCGTTCTTGGTCCGGCGGTAGAGGATGGTCACATCGGCCCCCATCCTGAGAGAGCTCATGGCCGCATCGATCGCGGTATTGCCTCCGCCGACGACCACCACCTTCTTGCCGATATCCGATCGTTCGCCGACGTTGACCTTGTGCAGGAAGTCAGCGCCCGTCCAAACGTTTTCGGCATCCTCACCCGGAATATTCATGTTCCAGCCGGTGTGGGCCCCGATAGAGACATAGACGGCCTTGTACTCACTCTGGAGATTTTCAAACGTGATGTCCTTGCCGATCTTTATATTGTATTTGATTTCCACACCCAGATCTTCAATCCTCCGAATCTCGGCATCCAGGATCTCTTCGGGAAGACGGTAGATGGGAATTCCAAAACGGAGCATACCTCCGCCCTTGTCAAACCTCTCGAAAACGGTCACCTGGTATCCCTGTCTGGCGAGCTGATAAGCACAGGAAAGACCCGAGGGGCCTGCCCCGATGACGGCCACCTTCTCACTGAATGTCCCCTCGTTCAATTTTTTCAAAGGGAGTTTGTGCTGAATGCCGTAATCGCCGACGAACCGCTCCATGCTGTTGATCCCCACGGCCACGTCCTTCCCCTTCCGGTTGCATTCGCCCTCGCAGGGGTGCGGGCATACCCTCCCCATGACCGCAGGGAAGGGATTGTTGTGGGTGATGATGGACCAGGCCTCTTTGAAGGATTCATCATAAGAACGGTTGTAGCTTTCCGACTGAGCGATATAAGTCAGGTACCCTCGTATGTCTTCACTGCTTGGGCAGGTGAATGTACACGGCGGGGTCTTTGGCGAATATTTCGGCCTTAGATTGGAAGACTCTCCACCGCCTTTCCCACCGACACGAGCGCCTAATGTTCTTTTCTTTTTCTTGACCTGTAGTGCCATAAGACATACTCCTTCTTGAGAGCAGAACTCTGCATTCAAGAGCGAAAAAGACAGCCGGCCGCTCTCAGAAACGGCGTACTCCAATCCGGAGGCGACCGGCTGTCTGATGCAATAACTTTGTTTCGTCCGACAAGGGCCGGATGCCATGGATAAAGGAAAACGACCTTTATCCTTTGGCAGCCCCTTCTGTACCGGGAAGGGCAATGAAGCTCCCGCCTGCATAACCGTAAATACAGCGCCCGGAATCCATAAGAGTCCGAATGGCCGTCTTGCAATCCTGCTTATCGACCTTGTCCCCGTACGTGGAGAGGATTTCCTTGGTCAGATCGCCGGCCTTGTACCGCTTCTTCCCGGCATACTGTTTTACGATATTGAACATGGCATCCGCAATTGCTTCGACAGACATTTTATCTGCCATTCTTTGGCCCCCCTTTACTGAAATTTAATATGCGTGGATCTCTTGAAGGTCTCGCCGGCATGCTTGAAGTCATCAATATGATACTTGGTGAATTCAAGACCGGTCATGCTGAAAAACTTGGGCCAGCCGATCCGGTCAATCCACTCACTGAGCCGCTCATACCTCCGGCCGTCCGATGCATAGACCTTCACGATGTTCTTCACCGTAGAGGTCACCTCGGGCCATCGCGGCGGGTTGTTCGGAATGAATGGGACGGCCAGTTTGGTGAACTTAGGCTCGGTCCGGGCGTTACTGACCTTCCCGCCCACCCAGATCGAAATCCCGTCGTTCAAGGGATCCGCAATCGGCATGGCCGGACAGACCGTGAAACAGTTGGCGCAGAACATACAGCGGTCTTCATCAATCTGTACGCTCGGCTTGCCGTTGACCGTCGTAGGCCGGATGGCCGCCGTGGGACAGGCCGAAACCGTGTTCGGTATCTCGCAGATGTTGGATACGTTTTCATGCTGAATCTTGGGCGGACGCCTGTGAACGCCCAGGATCGCAATGTCGGAACAGTGAACGGCCCCGCACATGTTGAGGCAGCAGGCCGCCGCGATTTTGAGCTTGTGGGGAAGTTTCATATCCACGAAATACTCGTAAAGCTCATCCATCAGGGACTTCACCACCCCGGACACATCGGTGGCCGCGGAATGGCAGTGCACCCATCCCTGTGTGTGGATGATGTTCGATATGGAGCTGCCGGTCCCTCCGACGGGATAACCCTTGGCCTTTAAATCCTTGATCAGGGGATCGATATTCTTCTGCTGGTCCAGCAGGAATTCCACATTGTTCCGGCTGGTAAAGCGGAGATAACCTCCGCAGTACTTGTCGGCCAGATCCGCGAACATCCGGATCGTGTCCACACTGATCAGTCTCGGCGATCCGGCGCGGACCGAATAAATTTTGTCTCCGGATTCCGATACATGAACCAAAACGCCGGGTTTGACTATTTCATGATATTTCCACTTCCCGTAATTTTTCTTGATGACGGGAGGGAGAAACTGTTCATAATGCGGCGGTCCGAGATCGGTTTTTCTTGGTGCAGTGGGTGCTGCCATGTTGATTACCTCCTTCTTTGATTTCTGAATCCGTTATCCATATTGTTATTGTTATGATTTCCCGTTTGTCTCCTTGCCTGCTTCTATGATTCATCCCCTTCTTCGAAGTACTCTTCGTAGAAGATGTAGGGGTTGGCTCTCGGATGCATCACCATTTCAGGGATAGGATCCACACCGATCTCTTCGATGAAATTTCCGAGGCCCACGCGCTGGATGCACTCTCCGATCCTTTCGCGGCTGACGCCGTGTTCATCCCAGAACTCCCAGATCCGTCCGACGAGATCCTTGAACTCCTTGTAATCGTCCTCTTTGCTCAGCTTCATGAAGGGGACCAGGACCGAGGCGAGGAGCGCCCCTTCAATAATCGGGGCCTTGGCGCCGATCAGAATGGTGGCCCCGGTGTCCTTGCCCGGCCGGAGGGCCTTGGGCATGACATTGATGCAGTGCATGCAGCGGTTGCACTGCTTATTATCTATTTTGATCGCCTTCCCGTCAAAGCCCATGCAGGCCGTCGGGCATTTCCGGATCACGTCGGCCCTGATGTCCATCCCCGAATCCGAGTATGCCTTGACCGCAGCCTGGTCGATCCTGATGTCATCCCGCCAAGTCCCGATCACGGAGAAGTCTGACCTCGCAATGGAGGCGACGCAATCATTGGGACAGCCGGAGAATTTGAATTTCCACTTGTAGGCGAAGGCGGGACGGTGCAGTTCATCCTGGTAGGCCATGGTGATGTTATAGCACATGTCCATGGTGTCATAGCAGGCGTACTCACAGCGCGCCGGCCCGTTGCAGCAGCTCGGGGTCCGGACATCCGAGCCCGAACCTCCCAGGTCCCAGCCTTTGTCGGTCAATTCCTTGAAAATCGGCTCCAGTTCCTCCGTGGTGGTCCCCAGAAAAACGCAGTCGCCTGTTGAGCCGTGCATATTGGTCATCCCTGAACCGTGCGCATCCCAGATGTCGCAGAGCTCCCGCAATGCCTTGGATGTGTAGAACCATCCGGACGGCTGGTTCACACGCATCGTGTGGAAGTGAGCGCAGGCCGGAAACTTGTCCGGGGAATCGGAATACCTCCCGATCACGCCTCCGCCGTACCCCATGACACCCACCAGACCCCCGTGCTTCCAGTGCCCTCTCTTTTCCTTATAAGAGAGTTCGAGCTGCCTCAGCAGGTCCTGAATCATCGGCTTTCTTCCAGCCACCCCTTTCAGTTCCTTCACAAAACTCGGCCAGGGTCCCTTTTCGAGCTCGTTCAAAAGGGGTGTTTCTACTTTATTTACAGTCGCCATTCTTTGTTTCTCCTTTCCTCACTCTCTCCGGCATCTGGACGGAGGAAATATGATTAAAACGTCAACCGACTAACCGTCATTCAAGAACCTTATTTTCTCCCCGCTGTACGGCAACAGTCACCTTCCCGTTGACGGGGTTTTACAGGTCTTTCTTGGTTCTTCTCCCATATAGTGGGTAAAAAGGGTTCGAGGATTCCAGGGTTCAAGGATTCAAGTGAAATACTTAAATGCAAGCAAAATCTCCAGAGAAAAACACAGTAACCCTTGAACCCTGATGTTTTTAGCACTTCACTCGACCCCTTGAATCCTTGGCCCCTCGGACCCTCAAGTCTTGAAAAGCACTTCACTTGACCCCTGGAATCCTTGACCCCTTGACCCCTGATGTTTTCACCCACTCTTTTGGAGATGAACCTTAATTCCCAATCAGGCGCAGCGCCCTTCCGGAAATCATGCCGACCGCTTGCTCCTGCAATTCGTCATCTTCATACAGCAGGAACCTTGCTTCATCATGGATCAGCCGCTCAAGCCCCTCCTTGGCGCTTTTCACGCCGATCTGACCCAGGCACCAGGCGGCATGGCCTCTGACCGAGGGCTCAGGATCTACGAGAAAAGATTCAATCACCGGGATGACTTTCGTGACCAGAGATGGGCGCCTGTTCCCCACTCTCCCTATGGCCCAGAGCACCCCGGTCAGGATGTCTATATTCCGGTTCGGAGACCGGCAGGTCTCCGGATCCTTGAGATATTGTATGACCACCTTGACGGCATCTTCTGCAAGGCGGATGTTGTTCCTTGCGATCTCCCCGATAGTCTCCGGAGCGGCCCTTCCTATCGAGCCTGATTCGTCGTTCAGCGTCCAGAGCAGCCGGCTGACCTCGTTTTTGATCCAGCCGGGTTTTTCCACGGCGAGCCTGCCTAACAGGGTCACCGCCCGCCACCTGATGATCGGCTCCTCATCGTATAGGATGGACCGAAGGAGCCTGACCATTTTTCGATTTTCACCCGCCAGGTTCAGGATCTCCTGGTATTTTTTATCTCTTAAGAATTCCTTTACAGCCTCTTTGGGATCACCCATCAATTTTCATTACAGCCAGGAATAGGGTACGTGCTTTTCGACGAGCGTTACGAAACAGGAATAGTCGCAAACCTGTATCCCCTCGATGATCCTGTCCACACCCCGAGCCTTGAGATCCGCCTGGATGGCGAACACGGGATGGGTCTTCAAGGCTCCCTTCATCATTTTCTCAAGGGCGGTCCCGGTCAGCGCGGCGTAGACACCGTCCTCGATCAGCATGATGGGATCATCATCCTTGGCGATCCGGATACAACTGTCCAGGTTCCGGAATTTAAAAGGTGATTTGTTCACGATATGAAGCAATGTTTCTCCTCCTTGCGAATACTCGAACCATTAAAAAGGCAAAAGCACGTCCTGCTCTCCCATAACCTTGCGGAGCGCCGCCCCGTCCATGACCTCGACGTCAACCAGCAGATCGTCCTTGGTGAGGCCCCTCTGTTCCAACGACTCCCTGTCCACATATCGGTTCTCCACCCCATAGGATTCCATTACCTTGAACGTCGCGGCAAACCCCTTGGTCCCAAGCTCACTGGTATCCTGCCCTTTTTTCAGGGAGAGAACGGCATCGTCCAGGAAGACGGCGCTGATTTCCTGATCGTACGCCCCGAAGATGAGGATCACTTCCAACCCCTCGTAGGCGTAAATGGAACCGTGAGGCGCCTTCCGGTTCACAAACATAATCTTTCTCGTTTTACTCTCTTCCATTGGCTCATCAACTCCTTTCGTTTAATCGCCGAAGGTCACCAGCCGGTCGGACTCGATACAGAGTTCGCTCAACTGCCCGAGCCCGTCGATCCTCGCGTTTTCGATGAGAACATTCTGATTGATGCCGCGCCGCTTGGCCGCCGCGACACAAACGATCAATTGGACACCCTTGGACCCTAACTCCGACCATCTTTTGCTGATGTGACGGTCATCGGCAGGGATATCCATCAGCTTCGTTGCATTGATGACCCCGTCGTTGTAGAAAAAAACGCCGGTGATTTCATGTCCCCTGGCCAGTGATGCCTGGATGAAATTGTAGGCGCTGTCCGACGCCTCGTGATTATAGGGGCCTTCCTGAACCAGTATTCCGAATTTCATTGTACCTCCATCACATAAATGTGAATCTTCATGCACGGGTTATCCGCCTCTTGAAAGGCAGTCCGGATGTACGACCCGCATCGTTTTTTTCTTCCAGACCTTTCTCCCCATAAGCGCAGGGATTCTACAACCGGAGTCAGCGCTTCAAGGGGAAGCTCCCCTGTCCATCCCTTTAAATGGACCGCTTATACGCAGCCCGTGGGCTTGGGCAAACCGGAAATCTTACAAGCCTGTTTGGCCGGCCCGGCGGGATAAAGTTCATAGAGATACTTGGTATTCCCCTTCTCCTTGCCGAGGGCCTTCCCGATGGCCTTGGTCAGGATCCGGATCATCGGGGCGATCTTGTATTCCTGGTAATAATCCCTGAGAAAGTTCACCACCTCCCAATGCGCTTCCGTCATATCGACGCTTTCGGTCTTTGCAAGCGCCAAGGCCACGTCCTTGCTCCAGTCATCCATATTTTTAAGAAAGCCATCCTCATCCAATTCAATTTTCTTGCCGCCGACTTCAATGCTGCTCATTACGTCTTCCTCCAATGTTGTTATTAATTTAAGGTTACAAACCTCCCGAAAACACCTTAATATTTTACCATCCGGCCTTCGCGGCCCGGATCACCCCTTCACTGAGCGGCCTCTTCCTTAACGGCCGTCGCCACTTTAAACAGAATGGTCAATATCAGAAACCCGATGGCCCAGACACCGAGGGCAATCGAGAGTTCGGGCAGGGTCGGCGCATATTCCACCACTTCTTCAAACGGGTTAGGGATGAAACCGCCCACCACCAGCCCCAACCCTTTGTCGATCCATGTCGAAACGATGATCAATATCGCGGCAACGGCCAGAAGATTCTCGTTTGAGCGCAGAGGCGGCGGGACCAGCATACCGATTCCTATAACGGCCAAAACCACAAATGTCCACATGAAGGGAACAAGCGCCCCATGCCCTTCCAGCCCGAAAAAGAGATATTTGAGGGAATTCATATGTCCCGGTATCCCGCTGTAAAAGGCGGTGAAGAATTCAAGGAGCAGAAAAAATACATTGGTGATCATGGCGTAAGTCACGATCTTGGCCAGGGTCTGGATGGCCTCCTTGCCCGGGTCGAAACGGGTCTGACTTCTCACGATCAGGCAAAGGATAATCAGAAGAGCGGGGCCTGATGCAAATGCCGAGGCCAGGAACCGGGCCGCCATGATGGCGGAGAGCCACATATGTCTTCCGGGAAGACCGGCATACAGGAACGCGGTCACCGTATGGATACTGACCGCCCATGGAATCGAAAGGTAGATCAGCGGTTTGATCCATGAAGGCGGAGGCGCGGACTTGCGCTCAGCGCCCAGGGTAGCCCATGCGATCACGATATTCAGCATGAAATACCCCAAGAGGACGATCATGTCCCAGAACATGACCGAGTTTGGGGTGGGATGCAGGACCACATTCATGACCCGGAAGGGCTGGCCGAGGTCGACGAAGATGAACAGGATGCACATGATCACGGCGGAGACGGCCAGGAACTCTCCGAGAACCGTGATCCTCCCGAATTTCTTGTAATTATGGAGATAATAAGGAATGACCAGCATCACCGCCGAGGCCGCCACCCCCACCAGATAGGTAAACTGGGCGATGTAGAACCCCCAAGTCACGTCCCGGCTCATACCGGTGATCCCCAAACCGTAACTTAGCTGCCGCAGGTAGAAAATAAACCCTACCCCGATGATCGCAAGCAGGAAAAATATCCATGCCCAGTATCTTCGACTTCCGGTCAATGCCTTTTCCAGCATAGTCACCTCATACAATATAGAAAACGGAAGGTTCCGTGCCCAGCTCCGGTTTTCGCCGGATGCTGTAGTTGGCCCTGAGAAGTTCCCGGACCTCTGAATTCGGATCTTCCAGATCACCAAAGACCAGCGCCTTCTCCTTACAGGCCTCTACACAGGCCGGGATCTTGCCTACGGCAAGCCTTTCGTCGCAGAAGGTGCATTTCTCCACAACGCCCTTGGTCCTCGTGGGGTATTCCGGATTTCCTTCATCCTTGTTGACAAAAGGCCGGGGATCTCTCCAGTTGAAGCTTCTTGAACCATAGGGGCAGGCCGCCATGCAGAAGCGGCACCCGATACAGCGGTGGTAATCCATCATGACCACCCCGTCCTTTTTCCTCTTGAAGGTCGCCTGTGTGGGACAGACCCGGACGCACGGCGGATTCTTACAGTGGTTGCAGAGAACGATGAAAGGGAGTTCCTTGAGTTTTTCCTCGACAAACTCACTCTCCTGCTCGGGAAAGGCATGCTGGAACGGGGCCTTCCAGATCCACTTGATCTCATCTTTGGGGTTCTTGAAATCCGGGATGTTGTGGACATGCCGGCAGACGTCAACGCAGTCCCGGCACTCTTCCTGTTCGGAACACTTTTTCATATTAATCACCATGGCCCAGCGTTCGGCCTTCAGGGCCTGCCCGCCCGACATGAACTCTGAGGCCTCAAGCTGACCCGGAGCAAGCAGTTCATAGGCCGATTTGCCCGCAAGGCCCGCCAGGGTAGAGAGTCCGGCGATCTTTAAAAATTCACGTCTTTTGCAGCCCATAACTCCTTCTCCTTCGGCTCAAGATGGCAATCCCAGCAGTAGAGTTGTGTAACCCCCACAAAATCGTGGCACTTGTCGCAGAACTTGTCCTTGTTGGAATGACAGTTAAGACAGGTGTTCTGGAGGCTGATATCGTGAGACTTCCCGTTGGATCCTACATAGACCCGCATGTCTTCCCGCACGGCCGAATCCCGCCATTGGTTCAGCAACTGCATATGCTTGGTCTTCATGAATGACTTGGGTTCCACGCACTCCTTTTCCTGCTTGGCCTTTTGCGAGAGTTCCGGCTCCGGCGCCGGCGAGGCCTTCCCCATGTTGTACCAGAGAGGAAACGTCATCACACCGATAAAGATCAGCAACCCGGCGATAATTTTCCCGGCATCATACATCGGCTTCGTCCTCCTCTACGCCTTCAAGAGGCTCTTCACGCAAACCGGTCGTCCTCTTCTTTTCGCCATCCATGATCAGGGCATTCCCCACCAGTTCGTGCACGCCGCTGACCTCGACTCCGGGAACCCAGTATCTCATCAGGGGAGGAAGCACGGCCCGGTCGATCGCACAGATACAGGTAAGCAGGTTCACGCCGTGTTTTTCCGCCACGTACTTCACGGCATTCGCCCTGGGGAGCCCGCCCCGGAGCCTCATCTCCATGAACTCCTCGGTATTCAGCCCGGAACCGGCCCCGCAGCAGAAGGTCTGCTCCCGGATGGTATTCTCCGGCATCTCATGAAAATGATTGCACACGCTCTTCAGGACGTAGCGGGGCTCTTCAAAGATACCCATGGCCCTTGCAGGATTGCAGGAATCGTGGAACGTCACCTTCCGGTGGTCGTTGCGGCTCGGATCGAGTTTAAGTTTGCCGTTTTTGATCAGATCCGCGGTGAACTCGGTGATGTGCACCATCTTGGTGGATTTCGCATTCTCGAATTTCGTCCCGGTGATCGGGGAGACCGGCTCCTCCAGAAAATCCGCGGGCCCGTTCATGGTATCCATGTACTGATGGACGACCCGCCACATATGACCGCACTCCCCGCCCAGGATCCACTTCACACCCAGCCGCTTGGCTTCCGCGTACATCTTGGCGTTGAGCCGTTTCATCATCTCGTTTGAGGTGAACAGGCCGAAGTTCCCCCCTTCGGAGGCGTAGGTGCTGATGGTGTAGTCGAGCCCGATATGATGGAAGAGGAGGAGATATCCCATAAAGGTATAGATTCCCGGATCGGCGAAGACGTCCGCGGAAGGGGTGATGAAGAGGATCTCGGCCCCCTTGCGGTTGAAGGACGGGGCTACCCGGATGCCTGTAATCTCCTCCACGTCGTCCAGCAGGGATTCGATGCTGTCTTTGAAGGAGTGAGGCTCCAGACCGAGATGGTTCCCCGTCCTGAAACAGCTGGCCGCAGGATCGAGGATCCAGTTGATGTTCACACCCACGAGATGCATGAGTTCCCTTGCCATCATGGTAATCTCGGCCGTATCAATGCCGTAGGGGCAGAAGACCGAACAGCGGCGGCACTCTGAGCACTGGTAGAAATAGTAGAACCACTCTTTCAGCACCTGCACGGTGAGCTTTCTCGCCCCGGCCGCTTTCCCGAGCAGCTTTCCGGCCGCGGTGAAATCTTTGCGGTACACCGACCGGAGCAGTTCGGCCCTGAGGACCGGCATATTCTTGGGATCACCGCTTCCAAGGAAAAAATGGCACTTGTCGGCGCAGGCGCCGCACCGGACACAGACATCCATGAAGAGTTTGAAGGAACGGAACTTGCCGAGCCGTTCCTTGAACCCTTTGTGGATGATCTCCTCCCAGTTCTCCGGAAGTTTCCAGTCCTCATCCGGCGGGGACCATTCCCGGGGATTGGGGAACCCGAGATACTCAATACTCTTGGGCTTCGCGCTGTAACACCAAGTCCCCTTTCTGAATTCAAAGGGCGTGTCCATCCACCCGGTCTTTGGAGGCGTGTGGTCTATCTTCATTTCTGCCGGTGTCGGAAGTTTATCTGCCATCGCTTATTCCTTCTCTACGGGAATGTGGGCTTTAATCATCTTTGCCCTGAATTCATCTTCATACTCTTCGTAGGTATGGACCTTGACCGGATAATTCCAGGGGTTGACGTGCCTGACCATGCGGTTGTTGTTCGCCAGATTTCTCGTGGGACTCAAGAAAACGCCCCCCAGATGCATGAGTTTGCTGAACGGGAAATAGATGAAGAGCGCGCTCACAAGAAAGAGATGAATGTAGAAGATGCTTCCGATCTGCACCCCCGGGATATGGGGATGCAGGGTTGCAAGACCCATGGTGAGATCCTTGACGGCCGCAATATCCACCTTGGTGAAGTATCTCATCAGGACCCCGCTCGTTCCGATAGCCAGAATCAGGAAGAGGGGGAAGTAGTCCGCGGGAAGGGAAATGTAACGCACCTGCGGGATGACCACCCTTCTTAAGAAAAGGAAGGCGACCGCCGCCAGAAAGATGAGGTCGGTCATATAGAGCCTCGGCACGCCGATCTGAAGGAGGCCGTCCATCCCCTCGATCATGTGCAGGGGAGAGGGGATCGGCATGGTGAAGAATCTCAAGTGCCTGATGAAAATGATGAGGAAACACCAATGAAAGGCCATCCCGGCCATCCAGAGCCATTTGGAAGAGCCATAGACAAGCCTTTTACCTTCTCTTAGTTCAGCCCGAGTGTTTCTGAAAAGGGAACGGAAGAAAAAGACCTCAAGGAACATCCTTGCGAGCACGCTGATGGTGTCGGACGGGCTTTCGAGTTTGTCTTGCTTGATCCAGGGGAGGGTTTTCTGCTGGCCGCACGTGGTTGGGATCCGGAAAGGAACCGGGGAGCGCGCCCACTGGACCATGCGGTAGATGAACCCGAGAAAGAATATGAGAACGGCCGCATAAGGGATGGTCACCCCGAAGAGGTAATTCAAGCCTCCCCGGTTCACTCCCACGTAGGCCAATAAAACGAGTACCATCACTGAGATGAGGGCGGATAGAACTCCCATGAATTTTTACCTCGCTTTATGTTAAACAAATGATTGGAATGGACCGGGCTCTTTACGAGCCGGTGGTCTCACACATCATGTTCGCTCTTTTCAGGAGCGTGTATGCCCTTTCCTTTATTTCATTTGCCTTGAGTTCATAGATCATCTCCCTGGATTTCATATAGTGGTCGAAACAGACCAGGGCAAGATCGTCTATGCGGGAGTCCAAGGCCTGCAACTCCGCCTGCACCCCATCCTCGCCGATCATCTCTCCCAGTTCCTCCCGGATCACCTTTTTGAGTGAGAAGACAAAGGAGACGGCCTGGGATGCTGAAAAATCCTGAACCGCCCGGATCTTGATCAACATCTCGGCGGAAGACGGATCCTGACTAAAATCAGTCCCTTTCAAGAGTGCGTCATAGATGGACGCCATCTCTTGAGAGAACGTGTGCCCCATGGGATTGGAAAATGGATCTTTGTTTTTCTTGAATAACGCTGAACTTTCAGAAGGATATGAATCAAGCAGCAGGTTAAGCCATTTTTCAAGGATGGCGGACTTTTTTTGTGATAAGAAGGTCTCAAGCTTCATGGATCAGCGTGCTCCTCCGGTCTTCAACTATCCGTATCATAAAAAACCGGGTCTGTTTTCATTTATATGGTCCCGCCCACCCTAAACCTTTCAGTTTCCAGTAAATATCAGAAGGCAAACCACAGGATCACCCGAAACTTAAAAATATAAGCATATAATGTTTTGTTAATATAAAGACCTCTAAAAGGTTTGTCAAGAATTTTTTTAGTATGAATAAACCGATATTTCATTATTCCGCGCGATAGCACTTTAAATGACGTGTTATTTAGCTTTACAGGATATATCGGGTTGCTAATATAATAGATTTAAAAGGCTAATGTCAAGGGATTTTTTGAAAAATCCTGCCTGAATAAAACGATGTTTGAGTTTCGAGAAGCCGGCCGGTCCGCCGTTCAGAACCAGTACTCGGGATAGGAGCGTTCCTTGGCCAAATTGTTGATGACCAGCGCGATCACGAGCATCATTGCAGCGCCCAGACACGCCGGAACGATGGCATAGAGGTAACCGAGTGAATGGATCTTGGGCCCGCCGATCACGGCGATCAACGCTGTCGCCCCTCCCGGCGGATGAAGACACTTGAGGGTATGCATAAGGACTATGGCAAGAGAAACGCCCATGGCCGCGGCCAGCCACTGCGGTTGAAACAACTTAAAGCAGGCGACTCCCACCAATGCAGAGAAGAAATGCCCGCCGAGAAGGTTCCAGGGCTGGGCCAAGGGACTCCGGCTCGCCGCATAAATCAGAACCGCAGACGCACCGAAAGAACCGATGACCAGGGTCAGGTCGCGAGGTTCCATGAATCGGCTGGACAGATAAGCCACGGCAAGAATCCCGGCAAAGCTTCCGATCCACGACCAGACTATTTCGGAAAGCCGAACCCGTTTCGGGCACTCTCCTCCGCCCCGCATTTTATGAAAGAAATTCTTCATCCCTTCTCTTTTCTTTTCCGGATTTTTCAGCAGGCCGCTCTTTGTTCTCTATATTTAGGTTCTTCTCGCAGTTAGTTTAAGAAGGGTTACGCTTCGCGTGCCCCGCTTATCTCTATCTTTGCCGTCTGCGACGGCCACTACATTTAGGTATCTTGGGGTCAAGGATTCAAGGGGTCAAGTGGAATACTGAAACACAAGCAAGATCTATTTACCCCCTCACCTCAATCCTCTCCCCAAGGGGAGAGGAAGTTTAAACATCCCTTCTCCCCTATGGGGAGAAGGTTAGGATGAGGGGGTAACACCAAAAGACACTACAAGGTTGACACGACACTAGAGAAAAACACTGGACCCCTGGGACCCTTTATCCCTATGACCCTTGACCCCTTATGTTTTGAGCATTTCACTCGACCCCTTGACCCCTTATATTTTCACCCACTCTTTTAGAGATGATCCTCTACTTATTATGTAAATCGTGGAGCACCTTGATGAGGTCAGCACGGGAAACAATACCTGCCAGCCTCCCCTCTTCATCCACCACAGGAACCCGGTTGATCTTCTTTTCCACCAGAATCGTGGCCACCCGGTTCACCGACATCCCCTTCTGGACCGTGATCGGAGGCGTCGTCATCAGGTCCTCCACCTTTTCGCATCGAGTCTTTTTGGTGTACTCCTTTCTGTGAAGAACGTGTCTGACCCGGTCCGTGAAGGACAAAAATTCCTGGTCCTCCATGCAATGAAGGAAATCCTGCTCGCTCACGACGCCCAACACATGATTCCCTTCATCGACCACCGGAAGCCCGCTGATCCGATGTTCGAAGAGCAAGGCCTCGGCGTCGTGAGGGTCGGCGCCCAGTTTCACGGATACCACATCCCGCGTCATCACCTGCTCGACCAAGAGATGACCTGTACGGCGGTTGCCCGCATGCTTGCGCGCCAGCCGGTAGAGTTCGACCAGATCTTTCTCGGTGATGTCCACAAAGCCGGGCATCTCTTTTAAAGCGGCCCTGAAATCTTCATCCAGAATTTCGGGATCGGTCATCTTTTCCTCATCAGGAATTACCATCTGCCGGGAAACCCCTTTACACTTTTTTATTGTATCCTATTCAAAAGGATTGCAGGCGTATGTGATGCATGTCACATATTTCAGAAGAAGGTTGACAAATCTTCTGATCATGATAGAAAGTATCGGACAAGGGCATAAAAAACAGTCCGGTCGAAGGCTCGTAGAGGGTTTGGAGGGAGGATCGTATGAAAAAAAGTCTGCTCATTCTGGGAATCCTCATCGTGATCGTCATCGCCGTTTTTCTGTTTCCCCGTATAGGAGGACGGGAAGAGTCCGGAGAACTCCGGGTTTCAGGAAATGTGGAGGTCACCGAAGTCAATCTGGGATTTAAAATCCCCGGAAGGGTTGTGGGACTTCTGGTTGAAGAGGGGACCCGTGTGGCAAAGGATCAAAAACTCGCCCTTCTCGACCATGAGGAGCTGAAAAGTTATGCGGCCATGAACCGGGCCCATCTTTCTGAAATGCAGACACACCTTGCGGAACTCAGGGCGGGCGGGAGACCCCAGGAACTGGAAAAGGCCCGGGCCGAGGTCAACCACCGGGAGGCGGAACTGACCAAGTCAGCCAAGGACCATGAAAGGGCAAAGATGCTCTACAGCCAGGGAGCCATGTCAGCCCAGCAGATGGAGGCTCTGGAGAAGGCCTTTCAGATTGCGCGGTCTCAGCATCAGCAGGCCCTTGAGACCTTGAGTCTCGCCAAAGAAGGACCGAGAATAGAAGAGATCCGGGCACAGGAAAACCGTGTGGCACAGGCTGAGGCGGCCCTGCAGGCCTCCGAGGAGAGGCTCAAGGATACAATCATTAACTCGCCTATTTCGGGTGTGATCCTGGAGAAGGATGTGGAGACAGGTGAAACGGTCTCTCCGGGGGTACCCGTTTATACCATCGGCGACATGGAAAATCCCTGGATCAAGGTCTATGTGAAGGAAGACAAACTCGGACAGGTCAAACTCGGCCAGAAGGCCGAAGTGACCGTAGACTCCTATCCCGGGAAAGTATACCAGGGGTCCGTGAGCTATATATCATCCGAGGCCGAGTTCACGCCCAAGAATGTCCAGACCCAGGAAGAGAGGGTCAAGCTGGTCTTCGGGGTCAAGGTGCGGGTCAGGAACGAAAATGATGAACTCAAGCCCGGGATGCCCGCGGATGTGAGGATTTTTTTAAAATGACGGACGCCCCGGTCATCAGAACAGCCGGCCTGACCAAGTTGTTCGGCGGGACCGCGGTTGTGGATCATCTGAACCTTGAAATTCGGAGGGGGGAGATCTACGGGTTGGTGGGGCCGGACGGCTCCGGCAAGACCACGGTGATGAGGCTCCTCACAGCGATCCTCGCCCCCACATCCGGGGAGGCCTGGGTGGCTGGTCATTCCATCCTGAATGAAGGCGAAAGCATCAAGGCCAGGATCGGTTACATGTCGCAGAGGTTCGGCCTGTATGAAGAGCTATCGGTCATGGAGAATATCCTTTTTTATGCAGACCTCTATGAGGCGCCTGCAAAGGAGCGGCCGCAGAGAATTCAAAGGCTGCTCAGCTTCAGCAATCTCACCCCCTTCAAAGAGAGGCTGGCCGGAAGGCTCTCCGGCGGCATGAAGCAGAAGCTCGGTCTGGCCTGCGCCCTGATCCACACGCCGGAAATCCTTTTTCTGGATGAGCCGACCAACGGCGTGGACCCGGTATCGCGGCGGGATTTCTGGAAAATCCTTTATGACCTTTTAAAACAGGGTATCACCATTCTCATCTCCACCTCTTATCTGGATGAGGCGGAGCGCTGCACACGTATCGGACTCATGTACCAGGGGCGGATCCTCATAGAGGACGATCCTTCGATCGTCCGGAGATCCATGGGAATTCCCATGGTGGAAATCCGGCCCGAGGATGCACGGAGGGCCATGGAGATTGCGGGCACACTGCCCGGTGTTCAACGTGTCAGCATTTATGGCGACCGGCTCCATATTACCCTCGAAAGCAGGGAGGTCCTCGGCCGCGTCCTTGAAGAAATGAAGCAAAACCAGATAGGGATAAAGGGGAGCCGGGAGATCGTCCCTTCGCTGGAGGATATATTTATTTCCATGGTTGAGAGCCAATGAACACGGAAAAGATCATTGTAGAAATTGAAAATCTTCGCAAGGTATTCGGCGACTTTACCGCAGTGGACGGCATCACCCTGTCCGTGTCCCGGGGAGAGGTCTTCGGATTTCTCGGCCCCAACGGGGCCGGCAAATCCACCACCATCAAAATGCTGTGCGGACTCCTGATGCCCACAGGCGGAAGCGGCTCCGTGGGGGGTTACGACATCCTGACCGAATCCGAAAAAATCAAACAGCACATCGGCTACATGTCGCAACGGTTCTCCCTGTACGATGATCTCACCGTGGAGCAGAACATCAAATTCTTCAGCGGAATGTACGGCGTCCCCGGACAGAGGCTCAAAGAACGCAGGGAATGGGTACTGGACATGGCCGGGCTCCGGGACAAGCGGACCGCAGTCACCCGGACCCTGGCCGGAGGGTTCAAGCAGAGGCTTGCCCTCGGGTGCGCCATTCTCCATGAACCGCCCATTCTCTTCCTGGATGAGCCCACCTCCGGCGTGGACCCGGTCTCCCGGAGAAATTTCTGGAACATGATTCATGATTTGTCCCGGTCCGGGACAACCGTGTTTGTGACGACCCACTACATGGATGAGGCCGAATACTGCGACCGCCTGGCCCTGATCTACCGCGGTCGGATCATTGCCTCGGGCACACCGAATGAACTCAAAAAAAATTACATGAAACGGGAGGTCCTGGAGATCGAAACCGATTCCGTGGTTGAGGCCATGGACGTCCTTGAACAGAATCACATCGAGGCCGCCGTGTTTGGAAGCCTGCTTCATGTCACCGTGGAACAGGCGGACCAGGCCATTCCCCTGATTGTCCAAAAGCTTGAAGCGTCCCGTATCCGGGTCAAGCGGATCGATAAAGCCATCCCTTCGCTTGAAGACGTGTTTGTCACATTGATCGAGGTCGCGTGATATGACATTCCGGCGGGTCAGGGCCATCGCCAAAAAGGAGCTGTTGCAGATCAGACGGGACCCCATGAGCCTGGCCATGGCCTTTCTGATGCCGGTGATGCTCCTCTTCCTCTTCGGCTATGCCATCACCCTCGATGTGGACCATCTCACCACCATGGTCTACGACCTTGACCGGAGCCTTCTCAGCCGAGAGCTGGTGGCGTCATTCCGTGAATCCGGTTACTTCACCGTGATTGCCGAGGCCGGCCGGCCTGAAGATATCGACCACGCCCTCGATACCGGAAAGGCCCGTGTGGCACTCTCGATTCCGTATGACTTCTCCAAAAACATCAAAACCGGGAAGAGCGCTGACCTTCAGGTGATCGTAGATGGAAGCGATGCCAATACGGCGACGATCGCCTTGGGGTATGTCTCCGCCGTCACGAGTCTGTTTTCACAAACCATGGGGATGGGCCGTAATCGAACGCTCATCGATCCCCGCATCCGGGTCTGGTATAACCCGGAGCTCAAATCACGGAACTTCATCATCCCCGGCCTCATTGCCGTGATCATGACGGTCATCGCCGCTCTGCTGACCTCCCTCACCATCGCGAGGGAATGGGAGCGCGGGACCATGGAGCAGTTGATCTCCACACCGGTCACAACCCGGGAACTGATCCTTGGAAAACTGATCCCCTATTTTCTGATCGGATTCATGGATATGGCCCTCTCCGTGCTGATCGGGACCCTGCTCTTCGGCGTGCCCCTGCGGGGCAATATCTTCCTGCTGATGGCCCTCTCCGGCATATTCCTCTTCGGGGGCTTGAGCCTTGGAATTGTGATCTCCATCTCTGCCCGGTCCCAGCTCCTGGCCAGTCAGATTTCCATGATCGCCACATTCCTCCCGGCCTTCCTCCTTTCGGGGTTTTTGTTTGCCATCTCCAATATGCCCATCCCCCTCCAGGTCATCACCTATGTCATCCCGGCCCGGTATTTCATCACCATTCTCAAGGGGATATTTCTCAAGGGGAGCACCCTGCAATTTCTGACCGTTGAGACCGTGCTTCTGACCGTGTTCGGCCTGGCCGTCTTTGCCCTGGCCAACAGGAAATTCAAAAAAAGGATAACCTGAGTATGATCGAACGTATCCGGCATATGATCATCAAGGAGTTCATTCAGGTCCTCCGGGACAAGAGGCTTCGGGCCATTGTCTTTATCACGCCGGTCATGCAGCTTCTTTTATTCGGTTATGCCGTGACCACCGATGTGAACAACATCTCCACGGCCGTCTACGATCTCGACCGCTCCCCCGAAAGCAGGGAACTCATGAGAAGGTTTACCTCCTCCGGATATTTCAGCATCCGTTATTATCCTGAATCCGTGCATGCGTTTCAGGATTTGCTGGATCGGGAGAAAGTGATCTGCGCCATTCAGATCAACCGGGGTTTTGCCAGAGATTTTCGGTCCGGACTCCCCGCGAATGTTCAGGTGATCGTGGATGGGACCGATTCCAACACGGCAACCATCGCCGCGGATTATGCCGGCCGGATCATCCGGATATATACCACAAATCCCGGGAGCAGAATCCCCGGTACTGATGGAACCATAGATCTGCGTGCACGGGCCTGGTATAACCCGGACCTCAGGAGCCGGAACTACAACCTGCCGGGCGTGATCGCCATCGTCATCATGCTGACCTGCCTGCTCCTGACCTCCATGGCCGTGGTGAGGGAAAGGGAGATCGGGACCATGGAACAGTTGATGGTCACCCCGCTCACACCGTTGGAACTCATGCTTGGGAAGACCATTCCATTCGCAGCCATCGGTTTCTTTGACATGGCCCTCGTGACCCTCACCGCCCTCTTCTGGTTCGATATCCCGGTCAAAGGCTCCATCCTCCTGCTGGTCGTCAATACCGCCATCTATCTCTTATCCGTTCTGGGGATCGGACTCTTCATATCCACCATCTCCAGGACCCAGCAGCAGGCCCTGATGGCCACCTTCCTCTTTTACGTACCCGCAGTCCTCCTCTCAGGGTTCATGTTTCCCATTGAAAACATGCCCAGGGTCATCCAATACATCACCTATCTGGATCCCCTGAGATATTTTCTGGTCATCATCCGGGGCGTATTCCTGAAAAACTCCGGCATTGAAAACCTCTGGCCGTCCATGTTGCCGCTCCTTCTCCTCGGCCTCACCGTGATTTCAACAAGCTCATTCAGATTTAAAAAAAGGCTGGAATAGATACCCGCTGGCTCACGCCCGGTGGTCTTCTGCAGCGCGCCCATCTACGCTTCATGGCTTGACAATATAAAAGAGTGGGCCCCATGACCTTTCGCATGGCCTTTACCTTGGTTATGCCTTTCGTAATTTACGTAAATTGACTTGCATATGAGAACAACGCCATTTCTACGTCTGCACAGTTCCAAACACTATCTACCCTAAGACCCGCTTCAACGAACTTTATAGGGTGTGGACAGTTTTTTGGCAACTGGCTGGAGAAAAAACGCAATATGTCGATCCACGTATCATAAGCAGTTGGCCAAGCAGCTTGAGGGCGTGGTATATACCAGCCATACCCATAGTTTCTTGCGCGAAGACTCAGCCAATCATGTTGATGTGCATGAGTATCTCCCTCTCCAAAGACTCTCACACATCTTGTATCTATTGCTCCGTATTCCTGAGGCAAGCCAAAGCGTAAGATTTTTGATAAATAAGTTGGGCCAATGCCTCGTGTGATATTATTCTCCAAAGTACGGACCGGTCCCATTGGGTTAATACGCACAGCCTCAGCAGGGCATCCATTGCCTGAATGAAGCGTCATAGGAGGCAAGCTAATTTCTTGTCCCAAGATTCGCCCTGAGTTTCTTAAGTTCCCCCAATTTGCCACGTCCTTGACATCTTGTAACGAAATCCCTCGATTATGATCGCTTTCCAACAACTGCCTTTCAAGCCTGAGAATATCTGGGAAGCCGTTCTCGTGCGTGTCGTTGTTCCAATTGTAGGATCTATATAGTTCAACAAAGTCATTTCTGTTCCTAAAATTACTGAGATCCAGAAACAAATGCTCCGGTAGTTCACGCGGTGGAAAAGCCATATTTAGTTTTCATATTCCTTTCTTGTATTGAAGGCATAACGACACGCCTCACCAGAGCGAGGCCCGTTGCGGGTCTCGCGTACGAGTGAAGGCGATTGTTAGCCCCTCTCAATCTGCTTCAGTCCTATCCACGGAGCCTTATAGTCAACGCCATCTGGCGTAAACTCGATCGCTTCTCGGAAACACGCCGTTGCCCGTTCCACGTCTCCGTTCTCGGCATGGCAGGCACCAATGTTGTTCTGAAAGGTGGCGTAGAGTATGTTCTGCTTCAATGCTTGGTGAACACGGCCCCATATCGCTGGTTTAAGATGGAGGGCGGTCTTGCCGTCCTCAGTTCTCGCCTCGCCGAAAAATTTCTCTCTTTCTGGGGACTGCGCGATCTGATTGATGATTGAGTCCATCAGTGACTCGACCCCCTTCGTGTAGCACTGAAGCGCTTCCCTTGGCTTACCCATCATTTTGAGTGTAAGGCCGAGGCTGTTGTGCGCCTCGACAAACTCGGGATTTAAGCTCACTGCCTTGCGGAGGAGGACCACGGCATCTTCATACCGCCCAGCCTGTTGCTCAAGGATCCCCGCCGCGAGAAGGAGTGATGGTTCGTTGGCGTTCAGTTCGAGGGCTCTGTCATAATGCCGCTTCGCCGTTTGGAAATCGCCTTTGCATCGATACGCGAAGCCCGCCAAGTAGTGGGTGTTCCGGTTTTTAGGATCGCGTCCGAGCATTCTTGTAAGCACCGCCAGAGACTGGTCGTACTCACCTTGACGTAGCAGGGCAGCCACCGTGTCAAGTTCCGTATCCATGTTGTTCATCTTGGGCTAACTATTGTATATATAGTTTCTTGATAAAACCTATGGACTGCTCGAATGCAGTATAATGCACCTTCGCACTTTGGTCCATAAGTTCATTTCCTTCAACAACTTGAGAATCGAATAGGGTCCGTCCCTAATTTCCCTACCTACTTGATCCTCTTGGATATTGCCTTGAACTCCGGCGTGCCTGCTTTCTCGATCAATTGGAATAGAGCCGTTTCCGTGCATAGGGGTCAGTGGGGTCAGGCCTACAGTGCGACCGGGC
>Ga0210021_1001202_pt1 | contig 26113 bp, 28 predicted proteins | sample CryGeymeta201517_FD_183981 | JGI IMG/M metagenome (GOLD analysis project Ga0210021, IMG submission 183981) | Groundwater microbial communities from Crystal Geyser aquifers in Utah, USA - Crystal Geyser metaG 2015-17 (SPAdes) (version 2) | ecosystem: Environmental > Aquatic > Deep subsurface >... | reverse complement strand
GTCAGATCGAGCCTGCCGGCAGGCAGGTGAATTTAGTTTTTGTGAACGATGCGAAGTAAAAAAAAATTGTATGGAGACCCTCTACCTTCTAACTACTAACTTCTAACATCTAAAATCTAAAATAAAAACCCTGCCGGCTACCCGGAATACTTCACCACTTCCGGTCTTCACCCAGAAACCGGCAAAACCTTGAAGGAACTTTCTGCCTATATGTTCCTTAAATACATCTGCCCGAAATAGCTCTTTTCTGGTTTTTTTTTACTTTTTTTAAATATTTTTCCATAATACGGAATGCCGTAAAATTTATCCATCGCACCTCTGTACGTTTGTATGGAGGGAAAATAACTACCCAAAATGGATGTAAAAAAGTATCAGGAAGTTATTTTTCTTAAAAAACTATTAAAAAAATCTTAAAATCGAGTGCTTACTGAAATCTGTTTGCAGTATAAAACGCTACACTTGTGAAACAGTATTTCAGTGAGCCTATGTTACGAGGGATGAACATACGAGTAGTGATACGCATACACGAAATGATTTGCCTTGAAAATACAGGGAAGCCACATTGTCTTGCAGAACTGCTGGATGTATCAGAACGCACAGTCTATAACTATATAGCTTTTATGAAAGAAGAACTTAAAGCGCCTATCCACTACTCCACGATTAAAGAAAGTTATTATTATACGGAGCCGCCGGGGTTGTGTTTTGTGGTGGGGAAAAAAATTAAAAAATGAAGAAAATAATATTATATATAGCTTTAATTTCCTTCAGTATTACTTCTTGCAACGGAAGAATCCGTGAGACCGAACAAATTAAAGCCACTACTAGCTTAAACACCTCCCCGGACAAGTTCATTGAGGGCAAAGTCACCCGCATTGCTGATGGGGACACATTCACTTTAATTTTTGATAACGGTTTTGATGTACGGGTCAGGCTCAATGGCATTGATAGCCCTGAAAAGAAGCAGGCTTTTTCTAAAAGAGCTAAACAGACCCTCTCTGATTTGATTTTTGACAAAGAGGTAAAAGTATATTATAAAAGTAAAGACCGCTACGGGCGCGTTTTGGGCGATGTATATGTTGGTGAGGTAAACATTAACCATGAAATGGTGCGCCGCGGAATGGCGTGGCATTTTACACGATATTCAGAGGATGAAACACTGGCCGCTTTAGAGAAAGAAGCCAAAAAAAATAAAATTGGCCTATGGGCAGAAGCTGAACCGGTGGCGCCTTGGGTGTATAGGGATAAACAATAAGTATTTGAAAATAAAATTATATGGAAAAATCTGATATTTCACTACAGCTTAAAAGTCATTTTTTAAGGTTGTATCAAATTGCCTTATGTGATGATAAGTTTGATCATTTAGAAATGCAACTACTTTATAAGTTTGCACAAGAGAGGTATATTTCTTCTGAAGAATTAGATAAAATATTAGTTGGCTCTTTTGGTGAAGTCACTATACCAGATTCATTGGAAGAAAGAATTGAATATTTATATGATTTTGCTATAATGATCTGGGTAGATAAAAAAATTACTGAGGATGAATTAAATACTTTAAAAAAATATTGTAAAAAGTTCGAATTTCTTGATGAGAACATCGAAGCACTTTCTAATTACCTCATTGAAAGTGCTAAAGAAAATAAATCCAAAGAAGATATACTTAGTGAACTTAAAAATTAAGATTATGGCGACTTTAAAAACTCTTACTATACTAAAAAATAAAGTACAACCCACCGTTGAAGAAAACAAAAAAATAGATTTTTACTCTTATCATAACCAAGGGGTAGGAGAATCAAGAGCCTGTCAAGGACAATACCATAATTTGAAAACCAGCCTAGAAGCTCTTTTCCATAAATTTGAAAATGATTGTAAGTTAAAAGATATCGAACAACAAAAATTAAAACAACCTTATATAACTGAGCAAAAAGGGAAAAATACTGCACTTTTAAATAAAACAGAAGAGTTGGGTCGTTTGAAAGAACAATTAACAAACGAGGAAAAACTAATCGAAAAACTCAAAGAAGATAAAATTAGAGTAAGAAATAATCCGTCAGAGTATGGACTTGAATCTGATAGAAAATCAACTATAAAGTTTTGGATTGGATTACTATTATTAATACCATTAAGTATCTATATATTCATTTATTATATTTCCACCTCCTATTCTGGTTTTTTTAGAAATTTTGATCCTTCTGTAGATTTGTTCGGAGGCATGTTTTATCCTGATGCATTACGGGAAGCTTCTATTCACGGGCCCTTAGAGCTTGGTTTTATAATATTTATTCCATTTGTGTTTTTTGGGCTTGGATATTTAATACATATGTTTCAACAAAAAAAAGGAATACTAAATACTACTAAAATAATTCTTCTTTTTTCAGTAACTTTTTTGTTTGATGCATTATTGGCATATCTAATTGATGGTAAGCTTTATGAATTAAAAAAGGTTTACGGTGACCCAAATTTTTCGATTTCATATGCACTGCAAAGTCCAAGTTTTTGGGTAATTATATTTGCTGGTTTTGTATCCTATATTATTTGGGGTCTTGTTTTTGATTTTGTAATGAAAGAACATGCTGACAGAGATGAAATTAGACTTTTTATTATTTCAAAAAATGCAGAAATAAAAAATAAACTTAAAAATATTGTCAAAATAAATCTAAGAATTGACTTTGTTCAAAATGAAATTAATACGTTAAAAGAAAGAATTACTGAATTAGATACAATTATAGATGGTTTTATTTTTCCAATAAAAAATTATAAAAGTTTATCATCTCAATATCTTCAGGGCTGGCAACATTTTATTGCTGCTGAATTAGCCATCAGTTCTTCTAACACAGAGGCAAAACTTCAAAAATGCAGAGACACCTATGATGAACATATACATCTACTAGAATTAGATAATTTTTCCTATCAAAATAAAATTTACAAAAAATCCTCCTAAGATGAAAAAAATAGCTTTATTACTATTCATTATATTTTCAATTTTATCGTGTAAAGAGTATAAAAACGACACGGAGAGTGAGATTACAAACTCCATAACAGTAGAAAAATCGCAAAACAATTTATCATCAAATTGCCCGCCTTATTTATTGAAGGAAAAAGACAATAATCTCAATATTAGTATTTTTCTAGACCTTTCTGATAGAATCGAAGAACCTACAATGATAGAAAAAGATTTAGCATATTTATCAAGTATTTCAAAGTCCTTTACTAATCATATTAAAACTAAAAAATTAGTAATGCTTAATGACAAAATGCAGCTATTCTTCAATCCTAATCCTTCTGATAAAAAAATAAATGAAATTGCAGGAAAATTAAAAATACATTTTACTAGGGACACACCTGAAAAAATGATAAATGAAACAATTAAGATCTATTCAACTGAACCTTCCGGACTTTATGAAATAGCACGTTTAGATGCTAATGAGAATAAAAAAAATTACCCAGGCGCAGATATTTGGAGATTTTTTAAGGACGATGTTAAAGATTATGCTATTGATGATTGCTATAGAAATATCCTTATTGTAATAACTGATGGATATATGTTTTATGATAAAACAGTAATGAAAGAAGGAAACAGAACCTCTTATCTCACACCAAAAAGCCTTGCCCAATTAAGTTTAAATAAAAGCAATTGGAAAGAAATTATAGAAACAAAAAATATTGGTTTTATACCTGCACTTACTGAACTCAATAATCTTGAAGTACTGGTAATAGGAATAAATAGCTTAAATGACAATAACCCTTATACCCTCAATATTATAGAAACTTATTGGAGTAAATGGTTTATAGAAATGGGAATAGCTGAAGAATATTTTAAAATAAAAAATGCAGATATACCATCTAATATGGAAAAAGTAATTAATGACTTTATAAAAAAATAAACCCTTCATGAAACCCCTCCTACTCACCTGCGCCCTCCTACTCCTCCTGGCATTGGCAAACCTGTCAATAGGCTATTACACCTTCCTTAGAATAGTAGTAACCATTGGTGCAGTGGCAGTAGTTATAACAGAGTTAAAAAATGGAGTCAATTTTTGGGTGATTGCGTTTGGTTTCATTGCGGTTGTTTTTAACCCTATCATTCCGGTGTACTTGTATGACAAATCGCTCTGGATGCCTATTGATATTGCTGCGGCTATACTTTTTGCAGTTAAAGCTTTTACAATAAAAATTGTAAAACTTGAGTAGGCCTGACAAGGCTTAATGTAATAATTAATACATATGAAAAAATTAATACTACTTTGTTTTATAATGATTTTTTTCTCCTGTAATAATAAGTCATCAGAAAAATTATCAGAAAGCGAAAAGAAAAAATCAGAAATAGAAAAAGACTATGAATTTGCCGATATGCTCTTAATGTTTGAAGGTGAAAAAATCGGTCTGTTATCAATAATTAAAGACGTGCCTTCAGAAAAAATACATGCTGTTTTACGAGATTATAAAGCAAAAACAATGAGCAATTCATCCTATTATTCATTAGAAGACCCCAATTATCTTGTCAACCTAATTGATACCATTGCAACCAAAAATAATCTATCAAAAAAACTTACTGCCTCAATAATATTCAGTTATAAATATGAAATGATTACAGAGGATGAAATTGTTGAGAATTATAGAGAATACTATGAGGAATATTAAAAACGGACTAATGTGTAAGACATTTTACCGAGAAAACTATCCTTGAAACGGAAACTGGAATAATAAATGGGGAAGCCGAAAACCACCATATGGAAAGAGTAGGCAAAAAATAAATTTTCAAACAATGAAATATTTAATTTTAACACTAACATTTATGTTAGTAACTATTGTAGGATTTAGTCAAAACACTACCTATAAAAAAGATGCTTGGGGTAATACAATTGCAGTTGACGATAGAGGTAACATTATTGCTACTCAAAAAACTGATGCTTGGGGTAACAAAATTTGGGTTGATACTAGAGGAAATACCATCACAACACAAAAAAAAGATGCTTGGGGTAATACAATCCAACAAGACAGCAGAGGGAATACTCAATCCACCCAAAAGAAAGACGCTTGGGGGAACACTATCCAACAAGACAGTAGAGGAAATACTGAATATACATACAAAAAAGATGCTTGGGGAAATACTGCCGTTTATGATGCCAGAGGAAATAAAGTTGGAACTTACAAGAAAGATGCTTGGGGCAACACTGTTTTTGTTAGAGAGTAAGAAAATTAAATAGAGTTTTAAGATAGTAAAACTCTATTTTTTAACTTATCGCAAACTAACTTTAAATATATAATATATAGAAAAGAAAAATCAACAGGTTCTTCCTCATAACGGTATTTAGGCTGTTAAGGGTGCAGATTACCAAAAGATTACTAAAACATTTGACAAGAAGCCCTATAAAAATGGCATACAATAAAAACTAAACTATAAATGAAAAGAATTTATTCATACGTATTAAGATTTGACGACGGTGCTGCCCCAAATCCATTTTGGGGAACTTGTACATTAACGATTTGCAAACCTGCAATTCGGCGAACCGCAAGAATTGGAGACTGGGTAATTGGAACTGGTTCAAAAAACTCTAAATTGAAAGATGGAGAAATATATGACCTGTCAGATAGTTTGGTTTATGCAATGAAAGTATCAAAAAAACTAACCCTGGAAGAATATGACCAATTTTGCTTGAGCAATCTAAAAGAAAAAATTCCATCCTGGTATAACAAAGATTGGCGAAGACGAATGGGTGATTGTATTTTCGACTTCTTAAATCGAGATGAACCGAATTTGAGAAAAAGTGTTCACAACCAATCGAATGCAGAAAGAGACCTAAGCGGAAATAACTCGCTATTATCCAATGAATTTTACTATTTCGGAGAAGAACCAAGAATAATTCCGCAAAACTTAAAGCGTATCATTAAGAAAAATCAAGGTCATTTAAGAATTGAAGATGCAGATTTAATAGCTGAATTTGAAAAGTGGATAAGCGGATTTAAGAAAAATAAAATTTACGCAGAACCGCAACTCGCGTTTGAATTTAAAATAGAACCCAATGAAGAGCTAATCAGTAAATGTTCCAGCAGACATAAAGAAAAGGAAGAAGACGAAATTGAAGAAACATTGAAATAAAAAAGAGGTAGCACATATGGGATTAATCTATGGCTACGCAAGCTCACTCAGTAAATCCTCACAGATTTTCCTCAGGTCTGGGTTTTGTTTGCTAAATTAATTGCTCAATTTATACCCTAACTCATAGCCTAGAAAAGTTAATCACAAGCAAAAACGAAAACCAGAATTTTAAACAAAAATTATAAAAATTAATGGAAGCAGGAAAAAGAACAATCAGAGATATATTCAACAGAGGTAGAAATTTAGAAATCCCTTTTTTTCAAAGGTCATACGTTTGGGATACTGAACAATGGCAAAGATTTTTAGAAGATATGATTATGGTGTCTACAACCAAAAGACCATATTTTTTAGGTTCTGTAATTTTAAAACAACAAGAAACTTCCTCTAATAAAGATTCGATTTTAACTGTAATTGATGGACAACAAAGATTGACAACTTTAAATATATTTTTAAAAGTTTTATGCTTAAAGAATAATTCAGACAACGATTTCACTGAGACTTTTAAAAAGCAACGTGATAAATCAATCATCTTGCTTCACAATCATAACGACCAAGAATCTTTTAATAAAATTGTAAACCTTGAAACTTCAGTAGTTTTTAATGACGTTTCAGAAAATGACAATATACTTTCTGCTTATAACTTTTTCAATGAAAACATAACGAAAGACGATTTAGAAAACTCACTTGACTTTTTTAATATTCTAGATAATATTTTATTTGTTGGTATTGACCTTGGTTATGAAGAAGACGAACAACAAATATTTGACACAATCAATTCGCTAGGTGTAAGACTAACAACGGCAGAATTATTGAAAAATTACTTTTTCAAACGAGATGAAATAGAAAGTTACAACAAGTACTGGAAACAAATATTTGAGAAAGATGACGAAACTAAAATCTATTGGGATAGAGAAATAACAACAGGTCGTTTAAAGAGAACCTTTATAGATTTATTCTTTTACTCATATCTACAAATAAAAATTCAAGAACCTGAACTCAAAGTAATATCTGACGATAAAATTGAGTTTTCAAAAGTTGAGCACCTTTTTGAGTCATACAAAAGGTTTATAAGAGATTACAATTTAGACAAGACCAAAATACTTGACGAAATAAAGGAATATGCAATTTTATTCAAAGACAATTTTGATTACGATATTGTTAATAACGAACTGACATCTGAAAATGGAATGGAACGAATAAATGCAATTATTTTTGGACTTGATACCTCTACTCTAATTCCATATACACTTTTTATCCTAAAAAATGTTATGGACAAAACCCACCGTAACCAGCTATTTGCTTTTATAGAAAGTTACGTGATGCGAAGAATCGTTGTTAAAGCGACAACTAAAAACTACAATCAACTCTTTACAGATAGACTAATTTCAAATAAAATTCTCTCAAAAGAGCAATTTGTTCAATATTTGGAAAGCAGAAGCGACAAAGTAAATTACTTACCAAATGACATGGAATTAAAACAAGGTTTTGAAAATTCTGTCTTAATTAATAAACAAACAGCTGGAATAATTTACTTAATAGAATCAAAAATTAGAAATCGTCACAAACAAGCTACAGGATTATTGGGGATTAGTAAATATAGTTTAGAACATTTAATGCCAAAAAAATGGGAAAACAAATGGAATAGTGTTCCTTCAAAAGAAGCTAAAGATTACAGAAATTTCAAATTAAAAACATTGGGCAATTTAGCAATCATTACCCAATCTTTAAATGCATCTATTAGAGACTCTAATTGGCCAACTAAAAAGCAAGGTAGTGGTTCTAAAGAAGGTTTAAAACATTATTCAGGTGGTATCGAAACCCTTGCACCATATCTTGAATTAGACGATTGGAACGAAACTGAAATAGAAAAAAGAGCTGATTTCCTCCTTAAAAAAGCAACTGAAATATGGACAGCGGAAGAATTGCTAACTACCAACAATTTATAATCGTAGCGCGTTAGCTAGCAATCAAAAAACATCGCCTTTTTAAAAACAAACTAGGGACAAATTCTTTCGGACTAAATAACAACTAACTATGAATTTACCAAGAGTAATAACACACGGTGGCGTTACACTAAACCTCTCCACCATAAAATGCTTCAAATTACAGACACACAGAGACCTGGGAAAAACAAATGTGATGGTTGTTGAACATAAAAAACGATATGACTATATACAACATCCTCAAACCCATGAATATGAAAAACAAGAATACAACGAAACAACAGAAGTTGAATATTCATCCTATGACTCAGCAGAAGCCCATAGAAATGAATGGGAAGAAATTTGGCAAGATTATTTAGATGAGCAAGGTTGATAATGAACAATTACCGGCTCACTTGGTAAAACCTCACAGATTTTCCTCAGGTCTGGGTTTTGTTTGTTAAATTAGTTACTCAAACCACGTTATAGACCATATGAAACGTTAGTCAGAATACAATGAATACACTTCAAAAAATAAAATCAACCTTTGAAAATGAATTTAAGCTTTTATCAGACAAATTTGTTGTTTTGGAAGAAAATTTATCTGATTTAGCCGATTCTAAAACTAAACATATATACAATCCAGGCGTCTATATATATTTTGATAAAGAAAAAATAATTAAAGTTGGGAGACATCTTACCAACAGTCGTAAACGAGCATTGGAGCATATACAAGCTAATACTGGAATTGAGGGTTTTGAAATGTCTAAATTGAGTATTGATTCAAATGCGAAAGTTGCTTTAATTAATGTAATTGACCCAAAAGATTATTATTGGGTTGCAACTGTCGAAATTTTTCTTGAAAAAGAACTTAGACCAATTATAAAATCCAAAAGAAACTAAATAAATTTATGAGAACTCTAATTTTTTTACTAATAATTACAATATTCTCTTCACATATAATTGTGGCACAAGAACACCCTCTTGATATAGAATTTGAAAAAGCCTTTCAAGAAACACGTGAAAACCGAATAAACGGAGCACTATCCTATGAACTTCTAAGTGAAAGTATGATAGTGGATTGGGATAATGAGTTAAATAGAGTTTATAGAGAGTTATTAAATAAGTTATCAGAGGAAAAACAAAAACAGTTACGTAATTCCCAAAGAAAATGGATTGAATTTAGAGATGCGGAATTTAAACTATTACAGGATATTGATGAAAACGCTATGTACCCACAGCAAAAAGCAAGAGAAATGAAGTATGTTCGTCAAAGAACATTGGAGTTAATTAAATTGAATAAATTTATTTAATGAAACACAAAGCACATCACAGCCTAGTAATCTAGGGCTTCTACCCGCTCACTCGGTAAATACTCAACTATTTTCCTCAGGTCTGGGTTTTGTTTGTTAAGTAGTTGCTCAATCCACGCCACAGCTCATAGGTGATATTCTAAACCAACAAACAGAATAAGATGAAACAATTATTATTTACTCTTTTTTTCATTACTTCCTTGACAAGTATTCAAGCTCAAAACGGATGGGCATTTGTTGAAGAAACATATATTAAGGGTTCCATTAGTGGGACAGTTACTCAAGGCTATATTTTTAAAGTATCGCGAGACTTTTACGTTATTAATGAAAGGACAAGACAGCGAGTAAGGACTAGAAATCCAGACGTTAAAATATTCCAAAATGGCTCTGACTACAAACTTATAATTGAGGACTTTGACGAACCTGTTATTTGTAAAAAACTAAAAACCGTAATTGAGACACAAATTTCAGGTGAATTTGAAGGTTGGGAAGGTGATACTATTTTTAAAATGATGAACGGACAAATATGGCAACAGTAATCATATGAATATATGTATCATTACTCATACAGCCCAAGTGTTTTAATTTATGAATTTAAAGGCTCTTGGATTATGAAAGTTGAAGATGTAGACGAAACAATTGAAGTAACCAAATTGAAATAAATCAGAATGAGTGAAAACGAAACAACCGAAACCAGTGGCTCAAATCAAACCAAAATAACCCCAATACGTATCACGCCTCCAACGGCCAATCCTTATACTGCCCCTCAGCCTGCTCAATTACTTCTTTCAGCAAATTATCGAGTTCAGAAAATGGCACTTTTCCTCGTAATTCTTTCTTTACTGCCAGGCGTATCGCTGCACGGGCATCTTCTTTTTTGGTCCAGTCCAATTGGAGGTTTTTCTTTACTGAAGCGACTACTTTATGCACAAGGTCCTGGATGGGTCCCGCTTCATTGAGTATCTTTTCGCTGGCGGACAAGAGGTCATAAAAGGCCAATTCATCCTCGGTTAAGCCCAGTTGCTTGGTTCTTTTATCATCTTGTTGAAATTCATTGGCAATGTCCAAAAGATGCTTTATGGCAGCTATAGAATCCAAACTGTTTTTGTGGTAATTGCCTAGCACTTTTTCCAGTTCTTCCTTGAGTTTTCTCATGCGCCGGATGTTCTTGGGCATCCTGACTTTTAGTTCATCATTGATGATCCTTCTGAGCAATTCTATCTTTATGTTTTCCTCTCCTTTTTCCTTGACAATGGCCTGGAACCTGTCATCGATAATCGAAATATCGATCCTGTCCAGGTCATACATTTTTGCCAGATCCACAATTTCCTGAGATTCCAGAGACTTGCTGATAAGGTCTTTGATCCGCTCGTTCTTTTCCCTTTGAGGACCGGGCGGGTATTTTATCTTTCGGATAGTTTGCCTGATTTTCTGAACAATCCCTACTTCCTCCTGTATTTCCCAGATTCGTTTATCTGAACTTGTCATTGCAACGAGTTCTGCCAGTTTTCGTTCTTCTTTCAAGAAATGATCGGTAACAGCATCTGAGCTCATTAATGCATTGACTATTGTTTTTGACCATTTCAGCTTATCGAGGTCTGTCATTTCATGAATGCCGGCACCATCAAAACCACCCATCAATGCTTTTACTTTTTCGTGTTGTTCCAGGCAAAGTTTTACGGCTGCATCGATATCAAGAGTAGGTTTTCCTTTTCCACCACTGCCTGTGTATTTTTTTGTTGCGGCTGCAAGGAATCCGGAGATTCCTATAAAATCCACTACCAGACCGTGCGGCTTGTCTTCAAAAACCCGGTTCACCCTGGCTATGGCCTGCATCAGGTTGTGGCCTTTCATTATTTTATCGACATACATAGTATGGGCACAAGGAGCATCAAAACCGGTAAGCCACATATCGCGAACAATAACAATCTTCAACGGATCATCTGGTGTGCGAAAACGCTTTTTAATGGCTTCCATGGCATCTTTTGTCCGCACATGCGGATTCCACTCCACGGGATCTTTACCGATGTTGCTGGTCATAATCACCGCAATTTCAGGGCAACCTTCCAAAGCAGTGAGCGCATTGTACATTTTCACACAGTTTCTCCTGCTCATACATACAATCATTGCCTTACCTTCAAGGCTTTCGGTCCTTTTGGTATAATGGGTGATGATATCTGCGGCAACGCGTTTTACCCTGTCCTCTGCTCCGGCGGCATCTTCCACTGCAGCCCAAACGCCTACGGTAGCATCTTCTTCATCTTCTTCAATGTCTTCCAGCTCTTTCGTGAAGGAGGCTTTAATATTTAAAGGAACCATTTTGGGTTCATAATAAATGGGCACCGTCGCCCCATCTTCCACGGCCTGTTTTATGTCATAGGTATGAATGGTTGACCCAAAAACTTGCTGGGTGTCTGCATCCTTGCCATCCACCGGGGTTCCGGTAAAGCCTATAAAGGAAGCATTGGGCACGGCACGGCGAATGTTTTGGGCAAACCCACCTTCGTGAAAACCATATTGGGTGCGGTGTGCTTCATCTGCCATTACGATTAAATTATATCGTTCTGAAAGTACCGGGTGAATACCTTCTTTTCCGTTTTCAAGATCCTTTAAGCGGAATTTCTCAATAGTCGTAAAAATCACACCTCCACCTTCCGTGCTTAACAAGGCTCTTAATTCCTCGGTGGTACCGGCGTGTTGCACCTGGCCCACGAGGTCTTTTGCCAACACAAAATTTTCATATAGCTGTTGGTCCAGATCACTGCGGTCCACCTGAATAACAATGGTTGGGTTTTTCATTTCGGGCATCTGCCGGAGGATCCCGGTAAGTATCGCCATGGAAATACTTTTTCCGGAACCCTGGGTATGCCAAATCACCCCAAGCCGGCCATCGCCCTGAGGTTTGATATTATTTACGGCGCTTTTTACGGCTTTATGAATACCCCAGTACTGATGGTATTTTGCCCCTTTCTTTATGATTTTCCCGTTGTGGTCTTCGTGAAAAATAAAGTTTCTCAAATAATCGAGGAGCGTGGCTTTTGGAAACAAGCCGTTCATCAGGGTTTCCAGTTGCAGTTCCTTATCCTGTTCAATATCATCGCCGTGCAAACTTTTCCAGGGAGCAAACCATTTTAGGGAAGCATTATACATCCCGTGCAGGGTTTCCAGACCATCTGAAATTATGGTGATGGCATTATAGTCAAACAACTGCGGAATATCCTGCAGATAATGTCCTATTTGCCGGTGTGCGTTTTCCACACCCACCACCGGGTCAAACATATTTTTAAATTCAAAAACAATTACAGGCAGGCCGTTGATGTAAATAAGCAAATCGGTACGCCGGCTGTTTTTGCCGATGATCTTTACTTCATCTGCACAGATAAAGGAGTTCTTTTCCGGTTCATTGTAGTTTATTGGGTAGAGGTGCCGGGCCTGTTCTTTTCCCGAAGCATCTTTCCAGCTTATGGAAACGCCTTGGGTCATCTTAAGGTGAAAATCCCGGTTGCGGTGGTCCAGGTCCATCCCTGCATGCTGGGTGAAGGCTGCCATGGCTTCATTAATCGCAGTTGCCGGAACATCTTTATAGGTCTTTTCCAAAAAACCCCTGAGATCCTCTTCCAGTACGACTTTTTTAAGGTCGCGTTTTAAGGAATTGCCTTCGCTGTGGGTATAACCCAAAGTTTGAAGGCATTCTATGGCGGCCTTTTGAACCGTGATCTCGATCATTTGTGTCATAAGGCTTCTGTTACTATTTTTTCCACTTCTTTTACGCGGACATCCCCGCTGATGAGTTTGGGCAATAAGGTGTCGCGGAGTTGTGTCAAGGAACTATTCTCAAAATAATTATTTATTATTTTCTGATGTAAAGGTTCTATTTGAGAATTAAAACTCTCTACTATAGCTGGATTTTTCGGAAATATAAATTTAAAACCATCGATATCTCCTTTACTTAAATGGATTACGGTCGTACCAACTTTAGCACCTTCATAAAATTTTAGCCACGGTTTTACCGCTTCGTAAATAAATCTCCTTTTAATATATGTATATTTCGGCTTAAAGAATACAACACGCTGGTTTAATACAGCAACTTCCCCAGACCAGACATACGGAGTGAAAAGGGCGTCCATTCCTGCAAGAATATCTCCCTTATGAATTACTGTTTTTTTAATATGATTTTCTTCTGTAAAATATTGAGGACTACCTGATTTTAAATCTCTAATCCTAATTAATGGATATCCTTTTTTGTCTTCATTAAATAATTTAGATTTAAATGGTGCTCCATAAATAACATCAATAAGATTATTAATATTTTGAACATCCCATCCCTTCGGAATTTTCCCCAATTCAGAATTCACAAATTCCCCATCCTGAAAGGGGCCAAAATCAACAAACCAATGCTTGTATAAAGCCATTGCCATTTCTTCCAGGGTTTTGTTCATTTGGAGGTTGAGTTCAATTTTATCGTCTAAAGCGGAGAGGATGGAGGCTATTGATTTTTGTTCTTTATAACTAGGAAAGGGAATTTCTACACTTATTATATCAGTCGGGCTTAAATTTGGTTGCCCACTTCCAACAGCTTTATCAAAAAGGTGATTTTGATATCTATCTGAGGTTAAAATATAGAAAAGATAATCCCTATTTAACTTGTTCTCATCACAAATAAATTTGCCAACTCGCTGATTTAACAAACCAAAATAATTTTTCTCGATTTTCACCTGTCCAACTCTTCCAACACTTCCTTGGCCGGTCATAGCAATTAGTACATCTTTATGAAACACCCTAAACCTGTCTAGTTTTAATTGAAATAAAGATTCAGGATAAAATTGACTTTCCTTAAAATCAACTTTGTTATTCTGAATATTCTTAATTTTTACAACAGGTATTCCCTCGTCAGAGAATTCTTTACTTTTAAAAGCAAAGCCGGATAAAAAATTGCACCCTTCGGAAATTGGTTTATAAGGGAATGGACTCTTTAGTAGCATTTTTTTAATTTTAGAATCTTTTAATTTATAATGTTTTCCAGTTTTTTGGCATCATTTTTTTAGATGTTTAATTTCACTTTCATTTATTAAAAACAAATTATTATTTGCTCTTGAACAAGCAACATAAAGTTTATTTTTTGAAATAGGTTTAAGCTCATTTAGTTTACCTTGTTCGTACTTACTCATTGATGTATTGTTTAAAACCACACAAACATCGTAATAGTGATTTTCACCTTTACAATCTCCCCAGTTTCTTGAATAACATTGGTACTTATAATTTTCTCGATAAAACAGCTTTATTATTGAATCATCTTCATATATTCTTTTTATCTCATCATTATCTTCAACGAAAACCACTCTACTATCAATTAATTTATGAGACTCTATTTCTATTCCAAGTTTAGAAGTTATAAATTCACACACACTTTTAGTGCATCTATGACTTTTATTTAAATATTCACTATTAACGGTAACCTTCTGTTTTGAGAATCTTTCTTGATATTTGTTAAAATCATCGTGTAAGGTTGAATTTGTTCTTCCATCTCTGCTTGTGTCGAATGTGTGTTGATAGAAATCTCCAACAAGAAGTATATTAATATTGCATTTTAAAATACTGGTGAGTAGATTGAAATCGTGCCCAGCAAAATCTTGAACTTCATCAATCAATAAATGGTCGTAATATTTAGCTAATCTATTATTGATATCATCAAGTACCTCACATTGGTCAAGTAGTTTAGCTATTCTATTATGATATAACATTTTTCCTTTTGTCATATATCTCAAAGGATGGTCTAGCTTATAGTTATCGGTGTATTTTGGTGTAGGTTCCCAGAAAATACCTCTAGGCCTAATTTTATAGGCAAGGAATGGTCTCAAACAAAATGAATAAAGAAAATTGTAATAGGAGTAAAGTTCAATGTTGGAGGGGGAGTAACCAAATTTTTTAATTATTGACCTTTTAAGGTTTCTTGTATTATTAATCGTGTAGGTAATAAGTAAAAAACGCTCTTCTAAATTCAGTTTAGAGACTATTAAACTCGTTTTACCTGAACCTGCAACTGCTATAATTAATTCTTTATCCATCGAATAGCATCTTTGATATATTCAGGAACTTCAATAACATCCGCTTTTTTGTCCAATAATTCGAAAGCCACGTCAGCTTTATTTTTTAACATAAACTGTTGAACAGTCAATGTTTTCCTTCCTGCTAGAAATAGTTCGTCGCAAATTTCAAAATTTGATTGATAGATTGATATTTCAAATGTTGAAACAGCATTATCTTCTGGGTAGAATATTTCAATATTATCAGCTATATAATCTTCATATCTATCAACACAATTAAGTTGAAAATTACCATCATTATCTCGAATAACAGCCGTTTTTATTTCAAGTAATTTGGCAATATCTAGATATCTTTTAAAGCTTGTTCCACCAACGGAAATAATATGAATATCAGAATCTTCAAGGTTTTGACCAGTTTCCTTCTGAAAAAACGATTCTAATAAAATGTACTCCGCATCTCCTTCGACAAGAATTACTTTTTTGGATAAAATGTATTCAAGAATATTGTTGTCTGGTGCTTTTATGAAGAATTTTGCTGTATCGTCAGACAACCCACTCAATAAAATTGGTGTTTGAGCATTATTGTTTAATAATATTGATTTTTTTAAATTAAGTCTAGTGCTTATTAGATTGCTGTGAGTTGCAATGAAAAGTTGTTTATTTTCTGAATTGTTAATCCTGCGGATTAACTTTTTCATATTGATATGACTTAAATGGTTTTCAGGTTCTTCTAACAAAATAATATCAAGTTCATTTTGATTTTTTTGTAAGGCAAAATCAGTTTTAATAAAACATTGCCTCCCTTTTCCTTTATTATCTATATCAATACTTCCCTCCCTTATAGTAAGGTCCGTTTCTAAATTTGATTTAGAACTGGTTTTGATGGAAAAGGAATAATCTTCTATTCTGTCATTTAAATCTGTGAGCACATTCTCGCGGAATGATTCTTTGTATTTTCTATATTCGTTCTGATGCTTGTTTTTTTCGGAATCTTTTACGCTATTAGAGTATAATTTCTTTATATATGATTTCGTAGCATATTCATTGTTGATTTGAGTGTTATCTAAAAGTATATGCTGCAAAAATCTTCTGTAACCTGTGTAGCTTTCTCCTGAGAATGTTTTGAAAGTGATAGAATAGTATTCAAAAGGGAAATTGTTATCCTCTTGTGAAAGAATGTCTTTTATCTCCTTGCTTAAATCTTCTCTTGGTTCACAGCTCAATAATATTCCGTGTGTATATAAATCTTCTGAATTGTATTTACCTTCCAAGTCTTTGTTTCCTTGGTCATTTAAATAGAGCTCCGCAAAAAGCACTGGTAAGTCCTCGTATTTCTTTTCAGATGCTAAAAACTCATCTATAATTTCAGTATTAAACAAGTGGTCCATTCCGTAATTTTCAACTTTACTACGACTGCCACTTAAGACAAAGTCTATTGCATTTAGAATAGTACTTTTTCCTGCTTCGTTGTCACCAATAAGTAGATTTAAATTATTATTAAATTCAATTGAAATTTCCTTAAATCTTCCAAAGTTATTTAATTTAATTTTTTCAATTATTTTCATTCTATATTGGTTGTTTTAGAATTGGGAAAAACAGTTTTGGCTATGAATAGTTGCGTGATTGCGAGCCACTTTATCTTTCAAGTTTGGATTAGTTTTACTTTCACTCTTAGCATTTCCATCAGTATTACCTATGCCATTGTTTGTGCTTCTTCGTCTTTCTCAAAATATATTTTTGTTAATCAAATAGTTTTCCTTGAACAGATGATATGTTTTTAATTGATGATGCTTTTTGCATTATATTAATTACACTTTTCGACATATTATCCTGTGTAATAATTGTAATGTCTTTTTGTTCTTTGATTAAGTCTCTGTTTAAGTCAAACATTGGATTATTCTCGTCAATATGTTGATCATACATTACAGCTCTTGGAATGCTATACTCTTTTGCGAACCCCATTGCTAAACGTGCACCACTGTCAAGTTTTTGTCCAAACATATTCCAACGTTCAGCCGAATTTTGAGCATAACTTGCGGCTAATACTATTGTGTCACAAAATAAAGCTTGTAAGCGATCCCGCTCTTTGTAACGACTGCTTAATTCCATACCGCTTTTAAAATCAGTTCCGTATTCTGTAACAAGCAGTCCAGCTTCTTCTACAATTTGAAACGCTAAACCTTTGTTTCTGGCAGGCATAATTTTATTTAATGGACTTGGTAAAATCGCAACTGTCCTTCCATTAGAATCTAATGCTTGTTGGTGAGATATACTGTCGCAACCAAAAGCCAATCCGCTTACTATTGTCGCACCATTTTTAACGAATTGAGCTACAATATTTCGTTCCCTTTCTTCTATGTCTCCTTCAGGGTTCAAAAGTCCTATCACAGAAATATTTTTATTGTCAATGTTCAACAAGTTTATATCTCCCTTGTAATAAAGAAAAATAGGTCTTTCGCTTTCTTTTACATTACCACGATGTTGCGGAAACTTTTTGTCCCCTAGAGCCACAACACCATCGCATAGTTCATTGTCAAATTTTTCTACAAGTTTTTCTTTAAAATTATTTTTCAGTCCTTCAAATTCATCTTTACTTATTGGTTCGCCCTTGATAGTTTTGTTTAGTAAAGACACAATTCTTTCAACACTTTCGTTGCCTTTCAAATTTTTTGCAATCCAAGCATTGCCAATTCCTTTGTATGACTTGGCTGTAAGAATGTTTAATGCGTTATCTGTAAATTTCATTTGTAGGGTGTTAATGATTTCTTTCTAAGGTTTTTCCAACAGAATAAAAGGAAACAGAGTTGGCTCCTTTGTCCAATAATGCCTGAATTGCATCTTCATCGATGTTTACAGTTTTCGTGTACAGATCATCAATTAGTAAAATATCTTTGTTTCTTACGCGTGCAGAAATTGTGCAAGTGTCCTTTGTAATTCCAGGGTATGGCAAATTTCCGTCACCACCTTCACCATTTCTGTCTAAATGTGTTGTTCTGGTATTCGTATGTCTAGTTATATAACTTGTACCATTTTCAAAATTCGGCATTTGATTTACTATATTGCTAATTGTCCTTCTAAATAATAATTGGTCAGCTCTGTAATAACCTTCTGCCTTTGAGCGTGGTACAACACAGACTGTAAAATTATTTTCTCTTAACTGATGAAGGATTTGTGGTAAATCTTGGCTTATAATTGTTGAGAGTTGTTGTTGTGCGTTTGGTAATCTTTCAGGAAATGCATCAACATCATTTTTTAGGGTCCAAATCATATTTTCAATGGTGTGCTTTCTTGCCCAAGCACCACCGCCATTATAGTCAGAGTGATAAAATGCACTAATATCTTGAGAAAGAAAATTTCCAATTAATCTAATTTCATTAGAAGCATTGACAAAAAAGCCTGTATTCATAACCCTGCCTTTTTTTCTTTCGCCAATTAACCTTCGGTATTGATTTTCTTTTTCACTCGGTATAGTATACCAGTGGTCTTCTGATAAAATCGTAAAACTTTCCATTTCTTATAGATATGTGGGGTTAATAATTGATATACCTGCTTTTTTAGCATTTACAATTTCCCTTTCTTCATTTTCAAAAGCGATAATTAAACTGGACGGGATGCACAATTTTGATAGAGCATTTTGAAACTTGTTTATTTTCTTTTCATTATCTCCAAACTCTCTGCAAAAAATATTACTGAATTTGTCTGTAAGTCCAAAATGATCTAACGTTGTCAAAGCTCTTTCTTTTCGACAATTAGAAACTAATACTGTCTTATTTGAATTTGAATACTTGAAAAGAATGTCGGCGGTTTTTCTATTAAGTTCAATGTTGTTCAGAAAATCGTTGTAATATTTTTCCTTTTCTTGAATAATCCTATTGTACTCGGCCTCTGTCAAGCTTGTAATTTCGCTTTTAAGAGTATTTCGGGTAAAACGTCTGTGAGGATTATAAGTTAGAGAGTTATCTGACTTTGTTACAGATTTAATTGCTTTATAGTAAGCAAGAAAATTAGCATAATCAGTATTAACCAATGTACCGTCCAAGTCAAAGAACAAAACTGTTTCAGGTGTAACACTATAAACTATTTCCGGTTCCATTGTTATCTCTATTGGTTATTTGCACTGACTATTCCTTGTATCCTTAAACTAGTTTCTCAAAATTAGCTTTAATCATTTCCTGTAATTCTTCTCCTTTTTCAAACTGCTCCAGCAACTGCACCTTAAGACCCTCCATCTTTTCCACAAAAGGAATTCCATCATCTTCCTCTGCTTCTGTGCCTACATAAATGCCCGGGGTGAGTTTGTAATCTTGTTTTTGTACATCGGCTATGGTTGCTGCTTTAGAAAAACCTTCGATGTCCTCATACCCTTCGGCTCCGCTCAGGGTGACGTTGCGCCACTTGTGGTAGGTTTCTGCAATTTTATTTATATCCTCATCACTAAAAACCCTTAATTTTCTGCTGGCCATGGCGCCCATTTTGGAGGCATCGAGGAACAGGATCTCGTTGTTTCGCTCCCGGTGGGTGCCGTCTTTTCCATCGCGGTTTTTGCTCAGGATAAAAAGGCAAGCAGGGATTCCGGTGGTAAGGAATAACTTGTCCGGCAATCTTACTATGGCATCGATCATAGAATTATCCACCATATGCTGCCGCACGTTTTTCTCCCCTTTGTTGTTGGAGGTCATCGCGCCGTTGGCCATGACGATCCCGGCAGTCCCGGTATCGCTTAAATGGCTCCAAAAGGTTTGCATCCACATATAATTGGCGCTGCCATCTGTGGTATATTCTTCTTTGGGCCCAAACAATCGTGGGTCGCCATCTGGCAGATCTTCAGGGTGCCAGTTGCTCACATTAAAGGGAGGATTGGCAATAATAAAGTCGGCTTTCAACTCCGGGAATTTGTCATCCAACAGGGAGTTTCCAAGTTTGATATCAAACGAAAGGTCCCGCAGCATCAAATTCATTAAACACAACCGCAAGGTCTGCGCGGTCATTTCCTGCCCGTAAATGGCGATGTCCTTTTTGTTGCCGCCGTGTTCTTTGATAAATTTTAAGCTTTGCACAAACATACCACCACTTCCACAGGCCGGGTCAAAGATCCTTCCTTTGTAGGGTTCCAGCAATTCCACCAATAACCTTACAATACTTCCGGGAGTAAAGAACTGCCCCGCACCGGAGCCTTCGGCCATGGCAAAGCGGCCAATGTAATATTCATAGATACGGCCCAGGATATCGCTTTCGGGATTTTCCTTTTCAGAAAACTTTGGGTGGGAAAGCAGGTTGATGATGCCGCCGGTTTGTTTGGGGGATAATTCGCTACGCACAAAAATACGCGGCAGCAAATTATTCAACTGTGGGTTATAGCCCGTAAGCAGATCCTGGATCACATCAAAAGCATCATCGATCTTTACCTTGATATCATCCTGCTCGGCATTATCTTTCAAATACTGCCAGGAAGCCGTTTCGGGGATTTTAAATGTATTCCGGGACCTGTACTCATCCCGGTCTTCCAGTACATAATTCTTTTCTTCCTTGTCGGTAGTGTAATAATCAGAACCGGGATCACTTAATAATCCCTTGAGCTCATCCCGCACCACTTCATAACGTTCGCTAAGATGTTTTACGAAAACGAGAGGAAGTATATAGTTTTTATAGTTGTTCTCAGATACGGCACCGCGTAATTCGTTTGCCGCATCCCAGAGTTCTTTTTCAAAATCGATATCTGCTTTTGCCATTTATTTACCTGATAATTTCTTTTGTATGATCTTTTTAGTTATGAGCACTAAAGTTTAAACAATTGCAATTTACGCATTAATTAATTTAGAAAAAGTATCTCCTGCTATACTTATAAGTTTTTTCGAAACGGTTTCACTAACAATCCCGCTTGCTACCATTTCCAATGATTTACCTGCAAGGTTTTGATACCAATTCTTTTTACCTATAAAGTAAAGGTTTTTCAATTCCTCTATCTCGTCAATGATGTCATCATAAATGATTTCTTGACCCATTTTTAGCTTATCGATTTCCTGACGTATTTCATCTAACTTTCTGTCGTTTTCTAACCGTTCAGCGCTTGTAAATACTTCGGCATTGTTGATACCGATACCATACTCCTCTAGCATTTGGTCGATAAAAAAAACGGCTTCCCTATGGGCTTTTGAAGTTGGGCAAGTAGCGGGGTTTTGACATTCTTTAGCATGCTTTTCTGATTCTTCTTGAACATATTGGGAGACAATTGTTATAAATTTCAGTTTGTCTTTTTCCTTTTTATAATTGTACAACTGGCTTTCTAAATCACTCATCAGTTTTTCAGATGATTTTGATATTCGCAAACCCCTGCTAATAAACTCAAGTGCTTTACTTTCTACTACATCCACCCTATTGATTTCCATAAACTATTTTTTCGGTTTTGGGTTCAACTTTTTCTTTTGTGTGCTTTCAATTTTCTTGATACTGTCTTCGGTCGGCAGGTCTTCCGGCATAGTTCCTCCTAATTTCTTGATTGTCTGTAGCACTTTTTTACCAACATCATAATGGGTTTGATTCGCCTTTTGCTTGCCTTTTATATTTTCCCTTTTTAATTTTTCCTCTGTTTGTGTGGCGCGGAATAAATTGGCTGCAAGTTCTGTACTTCCCATATAGTCAAGTATATTTTGACTTTTCTTCAAACCTTTTTTAGAATGTATATCTTTAGCTCCTAAACCATTATACAACCCCATATACCCATGATTTTGAAAAATAGCATACTCCCAAGGCTGAATAACTCCTGCTTTTTTGGCTGCATCTGCCAACTGTTTGTTGTGTTCTGCCATTTCTTTCCTAAGAAATAAGCGTTTTGCTTCTTCAGATTAGAGCTTTCCAAAATTTTCTTCCAAAACCTCTTGTTTCCTAGTTTGTATGGCAAAATAAGTTTGTCCCATAGCAACAACTTCCTTAGAAGGATCTGCATTTTGAACGATTAAATAACAAGCATATCTAGAAAGGTGAATATCCCCTATATCTCTTTGGGCTCTCGAACCAATTTCAACCATTTTCTCCATACGGGGAAAATGGTCTTCCGGCTCTTGCCCGGAGTTTTTACACGCTTGCTTTGCCTTTTCGATTACATGGAGAAATTTATCCCATTTTATGTACTCTAATACTTCATGCAATTGCCTTGCACTCCAGTATTCTTGACCAATGTCATTAATATGTTTGATTTCCTCAAACTTAGAATGAGTTGCCATATGCTTTTTATTTTAAAATACTATGCTCTTATGATTTGCCCTACCAAGGAAAAAAACCTCAGTAACAATATTAAATAACCAACTTCAGGGAAAATTAAAACGGGGATACCTCAAATATACTCCATTTTAAATTAAAACTCAAAACAAAAATAAATGAGAGAAATTAAGGAATATTGAATATCGAAGTGGTATTTAAATTTTCAACCTTAAACATTAATCTTTAAATTCATTTTTTAGATCGGGGTTAAAAAGTAATCAATGGTCAGCATCGCCGTCGGCAAGCCTATGGCAGCCAAAGGTGGCAGTGTTCCGTTTGATTGGTTTAGCCCTAAAGGACAACTAAAACTAAATATCTGCGCAAAAAAAGCGACTTTGGTTTCCGCCCATACCGGCAAACAAATCTATTACAATAAGTAATTTAACAACAAACAACATACTGCCATTTTAGCGATTTTGTGCGGTTTTGTGCAGTTTTTGTGGACTAACAATTATTAACTTTTGTTAACTATATTTTATATTATATTGTTTTTCAACATCTTACGACTTCAATTCCACGTCACACCTTATGTCGAATTTTATGTTAAATGTTTTTGCAAAAAGCAAACAAATTCTATATTTACAGCAGTGCATGTCAAGGCAACTTGACAGGGTTAACATTCAAATTACAGCTCAAAAAAGAAGTCGAGGAACTAACCGTCAGTATTTTTTGAGCTTTTTTCTTGCCTTTTAGTGAAGGATTTCTGCTAAAATAACCATTAATTTTTAGTTCTTTTCAGGGTTTTTAGAGGTGTCTTTACCACCCAAACCGAATATTTTTGGAAAAATGTATCTTCTAGAGAAATACATGGGAGTTACTTGCAAAACACTAAGAGGTTTTTAAGAAACACTAAGAGGTTTTAGCAAAACACTAAGCGTTTTGAGAAAATGAAACGGTTGTTTTTTGGGAAAGAAGCGGTAAAAAAAAGCATAAAAAAACCCGAGTAGATTTAAACTCGGGTTAACAATTAAATTACAATTAAAAATCTCGAGGAACTAACCGTCAATTAATTTGTAATCCAATGTTTTTAGCATCTTGCGTACACGCTTACCAGGCACATAATTGATATGCGCGCTGCGTACATTGGATGAGGTCACTTCTTCCAGCAAATCACTGCCATTAGAACGCACACCCACCCGGAAGTTGCCCAATGTTCCCAACTGCACAACGTTGCCCTGAGAGAGCTCGTCCATGACATTATGCTGGAGCGCATTAAGCACCGCAAGGCAATCTGACTCCCGTACGGTACACTGATTAGACACTAAATAGGCCAACCTTTCTAGGTCAACCAACCCGGCAGCTATTGCCTGGGCATAAAACCGCTCAGGAGCGGTATTGTCCTGAGGGTTTTTTCTAGGGATTCTTTTTATGGAAACCATAATTAAAGATATTTATTTTGCCCTTCTACAGGCAGTCTAAAGCACTATTGCTCAGACAGTTTAAATTTGGTTAAAAACATTTAAATTTAAAGGACTAAAAAGCAAACGTTGTCAACAAAGTTTTCAACACCCCCAACAGATTGACACTAAAAATAAAGTAAAACTAAAATATAAGTATCTGAAATTCAGTATTTTATTTCATTTTTAAAAATTATAAAATTCTCCTTAAAGAATTTATGTTATTGATTTATAGAGACTTAGAAAAACATAAAAAATGTACTTTTTTTATTAAATCATCACATTTTAACATAAAACAATCGGTTGTTTTTCAGTAGGATAGACAAAAAGAGAGGAAAAACCACCAAATTTTTCTAAAATAGTAATTTTTTTTGAAATCAAAAAGCAGATGGAACGTCAATTGGAAGCTAAAGCGTTACTTTTTTGTTTAAATTTAAGGCTATAAAGTACTCACAAACAGTTTTAGAAAAAGGAGTTTATTACCTGAGAGACACAAATGAAGGCGGCACTGAATTTGGCTTTGAAAAATATATTGTAAAGGAGTTTAGATATAGACTTACATAGCTTTACATTTTGTAGAAGCTGAAAATAATTAAAAGCAAATAATGGTAGATAACAACAAGCTCAATCGATTTTTAGAAGCCGTTAACCCCAAAGGTTTTGACAAAAAACCCAAAAGCGTGGCCGTTAATACTGCCGTCAAAGATATTTTAGGACTGCCAAAATTTAAAGGAAAAGTAAACGAACGCCAAGCCACTATTTTATATAAGCACTTTAAAGAAAACCCGGTTAATGAAGCAGAAGCTGAGTTAACTTCAAAATATGAACAAGCTATTTTAAATAAAGTTAGTGATTTACACATATATTTCGACGACAGTAGAACTGTTGAACTTACAAATTTTGGAACAGAATTTATAAAAGCAGTAAACGGCCGTCGGGAAAGTTTGTTGAACCTAAAAAATAACCTGTCATTGTTTGAGGGGCTGAAAGGAAATAAAAACAAAAAAATTCAAATAAACACGGATAAGTTTAAAAGCATGTCCGTTCTTGAATTACGAAAATTTACGTTTGATTATTATAATAAAAATCTCAAAGGCAATAAGGCTAAAATAAAAGACCACCTAAAAGAGGTTAGTTTTATATCGGATAGCGGAAGAAAGATTTTAAAGCCGATGTACAAAGAGAAAGCCGCAGCAATTGAACACATAGAGGATCTTATTAAAAATTCATCTTACAACAATTGGGGGGATAGAAAAGCAAATGATAATCCCACAGTTTTAGGTTACTTAAACTTTAAGAGCAAAGTTGTAATTGATGGAATAAAAAGACACGTTAGAATAGCAATTACCTTAAATAGAGATAGAGAAAAACTCTTTAAGTCGTTTGATGTAGGCGCAAAAGAAAAAAAGGTTAAACGCCCGGGGGCTACCGTAGTAAATCCCAAAGACGGGGGCGTTAAACCTATTTCTAAAAACAAAGATACAAAAAAAATCAATTCCAACAAAAAAGGTTTAAAAATACCGGCCGCCATTGTGCCACAAAAGCAAGAAACAGAAAACCTTGATACGGCTTTGTTAACTGTAATACAACCCGAACCGGCACCAACGGCGCAACACATTGATAGAGGGGATCAAGTTGCGCCGACCGCTCCGGTTAAAAACAGTAAAGTGCGCAATATGGCAAAAAATAGCAACCAACAAAGTAATGTAAAAAACAAAGCTTTCCTCTTCCATAATCAAAACAATTTGAATCAAAAAAGAGAACCGTTGGGGTTCTCTTTTCTTGTAGCGGGAACAGGACTCGAACCTGTGACCTTCGGGTTATGAGCCCGACGAGCTACCTACTGCTCTATCCCGCGATATATATTTTCAATTTTTATTCTTTCTTTACTCGAACCTGCGTCCGCCGCGGCGGATAGGAGCCCGACGAGCTACCTACTGCTCTAACCCGCGATATGTTTTCGATAAAAAAATTTTTCATAAGAAAGGCTAGCCATCAACTAACCATCTCGTTCTATCGGACTGCAAATATACAACAGATTTCTTTTTCCGCAAGAACAATCCTGATTTCTTTCTAAAATAAA
>Ga0210021_1001184_pt1 | contig 26409 bp, 21 predicted proteins | sample CryGeymeta201517_FD_183981 | JGI IMG/M metagenome (GOLD analysis project Ga0210021, IMG submission 183981) | Groundwater microbial communities from Crystal Geyser aquifers in Utah, USA - Crystal Geyser metaG 2015-17 (SPAdes) (version 2) | ecosystem: Environmental > Aquatic > Deep subsurface >... | reverse complement strand
CTCATTGATATGACAAGAGTTAATTTTTGATAGTAGCAAAATCCAGCATTAATCGGTAGTGTTTTCATGAACTTGGGCTAATGAGAATTGCTGCTGAAAATGAAAATCCCTTGACAATTAGTAAATTATCTGCTATGATTATTGTGCTCAAGTTAAAAGGTTTCAAGGAGAAGATAACCCATGAGATGGCTTAAAAATGAGTTTATTATTATTCCGATCCTTTTTATCTGGGCTATAGTTGTTGGTGTAAACTATCATCAGCAACATCTTCAATATTATCAATTATTAAAACCATTTTCAGACAATATTATCACCTCTTTACTCCTTTGCGTTATCCTTTTGGTGAGTTTTACTATAGGGCGGAGATTCTTGGGTCTTTTTAGAATAGAAGTCTTAAACCTTATGGAAACCTCTCTTTTTTCTATGGGTATAGGGCTTGGGGTTTTAATGTACAGTACCTTTTTACTTGGAACTATTGGTTTGCTTTACCCATGGGCAGGATATGGGCTTTTAATTATCCTTGGAATTGTTTCAATAATAGGCTTGAAATTAAGATTGCCTGCAAAGAAAAAACCAAATCAAAAGTCAATCCAAAAACAAAAAGAAAATTCCTTCACATGGGTTGAAAAGATAATTTGTGGAAGTATCATTCTTGTCTTAGTAGCTTGTTCTGTCTCTTGTCTATCACCAAATATCGCTTGGGATGCAGCAGTTTATCATCTTAACGCACCAAAGATGTATATTCAAGCACACCAACTTATCTATATTCCGCTTAATCTATGCTCAAATATGCCCTTAAATGTTGAGATGTTATATACCCTGGCTATGCTCATTCAAGGCAGTCAATTGGCTAACCTTATCCATCTTTCTTTTTGTATCCTGATTTTGCTGTCAATCTATGCCTTCTCTGTCAGATATTTTAATAAACAGGTTGGGTTATTGGCAGCAGCTATATTTTTGACAAACCCGGTGACCATTTTCGAAGCCTCTATTGCCTATATCGATTTAGCTTTAACCTTTTACTATCTTCTTGCCTTATATGGATTCTTTTTGTGGAGGGATTCTAAAAAGCAGGGTTTTATTCCCTTGATAGCTATTTTTTCAGGAATTGCCATAGGGATGAAATATACCGGTGTCTATGGTGGCTTTATCATAGGAATAGGAATTATTTTGCAAATGTGGCTAATAGATAAGTCCAATTTTAGCAAAATATTTACAAATGCCCTCTTGTTTGCTATTGTTTGCCTTTTACCTTTTGTTCCTTGGTTAATAAAGAGTTATATCTTTACCGGTAATCCTGTTTACCCCATGCTCTACGATATCTTTGGGGGTAAGGACTGGAACAAGGAGATAGGAGATGCGTTTGGGCAATTGATGCACTCTTTGGGTATGGGACACAAATGGTTAGATTATCTGAAGCTACCATGGAACATTACTATTTACGGGAATTACGGTCCAAAAACCTTTGATAATGCAATTACCCCTCTTGGGCTTATCTTTATCCCCTTGCTTTTATTTCTTAAAGGGGTACATAAGGTAATTCCGTATCTTTTGGCTTATTTGCTTACTTTTTTGATACTCTGGGCTGTCTCTTCACAACAAGCCAGATTTTTGCTTCCCATTTTGCCATTGGTAAGTTTAATCTCCGGTTATGCCATTTGGGAGCTTTTTGAGCAGGGGAAATGGATTAAAACACTTTATTATCCAGTGTTAATAGGGGTTTTTATCACTTTTTGTTATACTACTGTGCCCAATCTTCTCAATACTTGTTATGATTTACCTGTGGTAGTTGGGCTTGAATCAAAGGATGTATATCTTACCAGAACCTTTCAGCCGTATGCCACATTTAAGTATATAAATGAAAAGCTCCCTCAATCAGTTAATATCCTTTTCTTATGGGAGAATCGAGGTTATTATTGTGAGAAAAAGTATATGGCAGATAGTGCCTTTGAGGCATCGTATATGTTGCAAATGATTCGTCAATGTGGTAATGTTGAAAAGTTGCATGCTAAACTTAAGGAGCTAAAGATTACTCATATCCTCTTGAATAAAAATTTGGCATCTATATTTTGTGACCAGAAGGGCAAGGAACTACCTATAATTGAAGAATTTTTAGGCAAATATACCAAACAAGTGTATTCTGAGAATAATGTTGATTTGTTTGAAATGAGGTAATCTGTTTTTATGTTAAAAGAAAAAATATTATTGCTTAATCCTCCCGGTAAACGGCTTTACCTGCGAGACTATTATTGTAGCAAAGTCTCTCAGGCTAATTATATTAATCACCCCATAGATCTGCTTATCCAAAGTGGATACCTATCTATGAAATTTGATGTGCTTTTAATCGATGCTATCGTCAGCCAATTGAACAAGAAAGCTTGTTTGAACAAGATTAAACAAACCGATGTTTCCATTATTCTTCTTTTATGTGGTGCGGCATCTTTTGAAGAGGATATAACTTTTGTAGAAGAACTCCAACAAATGGGGAATTATCGAATCATTGCCTCCGGTGATATCATGCGAGAGAATCCCGAAGAAAAACTAAGAACATATCCGTCCCTTGAGGCAATATTGCTTGATTTCTCTACCCCTGATTTGCTTAATTACCTATCTTCTCCGGAGGTCATGGTAAGAAATATGGTTTATAGAAAAAAAGGGGTTATTGAAACAGGAGAACATTTTTCCCTATCAGGTCAATACGAGATCCCCATCCCCTGTCATGAACTTTTTATTGATTCAGGGTATCGCTATCCATTTGTGCGACATAAAAGATTTGCTACGGTGTTAACCGACTTTGGTTGCCCTTTTCATTGTGTCTTTTGTATCATGAGTACACTTGGTTTTAAGTACCGGATGGTGGAAAATGTACTTAAGGAGTTGAGATACCTTAAGTCATTAGGAATACAGGAGATATTCTTTCTTGATCAATCCTTTGGTGCGGTTAGGACCCGCTCACTGGAGCTTTGTCAAAAAATGATAGAGGCTAAGCTGAATCTTGAGTGGACTTGTTTTTCAAGGTCAGACATATTGGATGAAGACATGTTGAGATTGATGAAACAAGCTGGATGTCATACCATTATTTTAGGGGTAGAGAGTGGAAGCACAGAGATATTAGAAAAATATCGCAAGGGATATACCAAAGAACAGGTAAAAAAAGCCTTTTCTATGTGTAAACAGCTTGGAATTGAGACAGTAGGTACCTTCATCTTAGGGCTGCCAGATGAAACCATGTCTACAGCCAATGAAACCATGAGATTTATTAAGGAGTTAAACTGTGATTTTGCCTCTTTCAATGTAGCTGTGCCAAGAAGAGGAACTCAATTACGCTCTCAAGCATTGGCTGAGGGCTTGATTGATTCGAGCTTTGATGTAATGGACCAGTCAGGGACATCAATTGCTATGAATACTAAGTATCTCTCTAAGAAACAAGTGTTAGCCCTGAGACGACAGGCTGTACAAAACTTTTATCTACGGCCTGGATATTTGCTGAAAAGGCTTGCCTCTGTCAACTCTTACTCTCAACTTCTTAATTTTATTAGTCAGGGGTTATCTTTATTGAAAAGGACATGGGAGAAGAATTAGCTTTTTCATAATTTTTCTGTTATTGGAGAAGAAACTGATCAAGGATATATTCACTCACCTCTGAAACGAGGATGCTTCGCAAACAAATGATATCTTTGTCGCATCTAATCCTTTTCATATCCCGTACCCGAATACAAGGGCTACAGGCTACCTCCTGAAAAAATACTTTATTTTTGTTTCCAAGTGGACCATAAAGGGATGGTGTCTCCGGCCCAAAAAAGGAAACGGTTGGAATATCTACCAATGAGGCTAAATGAAGTGGGCCGCTATCATTACTTATTAACAGATTGCAACTTGATAATAGGGTGAGCAATTCCTCAATATTTAGCTTTCCAGCTAAATTTAATACAACCTGTGGCAGTGCCTCCATGACCTCATTTACATATTTTATATCATGAGGGGCACCAATTAAAACCATCCGAAACGGATGATTGTTGAGTAAATTCTTAATCAATAAAATAAAGTTTTCCTTGGGCCAGCGTCTTTCTAATGCCAATTCTCCAGCATTAACATTAATACATATTAATGGGCTGATATTAGATTCAAACTTATCTATTATAAATCTATTTACCTTGTTTATGATCACTGGAGAAGGAAAGAAATTTATTAAAGAAGTGTTGTTTGTGGGAATTTCTAATGGCTTAAGCAAGTTTAAGAAATTTTGTTTAATATGTTGATATTCACGAAACACTACCTCGTGAGTAAGTAGCTTATCCTTATTTACTCCAAAATGCTTAAATCCAATTCGAACAGGGATTCTGCTTATATATGCTAAAAGCAGGGAAAAATTTGCCAAAAATTCTAAATTAAACGAGATATCAAATTTCTGCTTTTGAAGATATAAAATTAATCTGAGTAAAACTGGGATAATCTGTCTTTTTTTATCTATTTGAAACTCTATGATAGAATCTACAATCCCTAAAGTTACAAGAATTTCTTTATTTCGACTAAAGGTCAAAAACTCAAGATGGCTATCTGGATAATATTCCTTAATCCTTTTTATCATGGGTAAAGCAAGAACAATACTGCCCATGCCCCAACATTTAATAATTAATATCTTTTTTATCCTTGATTTGTCAGGCAACTGATTTGGATTCTTTGAATTAAATAGATAGTCATATAAATTTATTATCCAGCATAGAGGCAAACCAATGTAATAATCAATAAATTTCATTAACCACATCTTCATTTTTTTCTCCTGATGATGGATAAAGGATGTTCTTGAGATGCAATTATATCTTGGTTAAATAAGAATGTCAAGAAAAAAATTGACAAGGTCAAGATTCTATGGTATTATTTGTTTATAAAAATAGCATGAATCACAACAGACCCTAATGAAAAAATAGAATGAGGATTTATGACAAATTTAGGTACAGTAGCCTTAAAAAGAACAGGTGAATCTGCCTCTACTTACAATAGATGGATTTATAATCAGATCAAACCCTTTTTGGGAAGTAAAATATTAGAGATAGGTTGTGGCATTGGCAATATTACTCGCTTGCTTTCGGAAAATAAATTTGTAGTGGCGACAGACATAAATATTGATTATTTGTCTTATCTTGAGGAAATATCAGAGGGTTGGGAGAATAGACCCAAAACAGTTATGCTTAATATTGCCTCTTCTATTTCATCAGAGTTAATTGGGGATCAATTTGATACCATTATGTGCTTAAATGTACTTGAGCATATCTTAGATGATACTACTGCCCTTAGAAACATGTATCAACTCCTGTCCCCTGGCGGCAAATTGATTTTGTTGGTTCCAGCCGGGCAATATCTGTACAACAAATTAGATAATGCCCTTGACCATTATCGGCGATACAAAAAAAAAGAGTTAACCCAAAAAGTGATTAGAAGCGGCTTTAAGCTGATTAAATGTTCAAACTTCAATCTGTTTGGTATCTTAGGCTGGTGGATATCAGGCAAGATTTTCAAAAGGGATGTGGTTGAACGAAGCGAACTTTCACTTTTCAATCTCTTTGTTCCCTTATTTAGAAGATTAGAACAGGTTATCCCACCCATTATCGGGCTTTCTCTTATCTGTGTAGCTTATCGTCCAAATGAGAATATCGTAGGGTCAGAGTCAGACCCTAAGTCGTAAATTGCTGGGGATTTTTGAAAATCACTTGACAATTAATGAATTATCTGCTATGATTACTGCTATGAAGATTTCAAGATGGTGGGTATTCAGCATTATATATATGGGAATAATCTTTGGGCTTTCCTCAATCCCCGGTGATAATATCTCATCCCTTCCTTTCCCTTTTTCCGATAAAATAGCTCATTTGGTTGAATATACCGGACTTGGCTGGTTATTAGGAAATGCCTTTCATTGGTCTCCTTTAGCTATTCTGGTTGGAAGTATCTATGGAATAACAGATGAAATCCATCAACTATTTGTTCCGGGACGAGAATTCGACTTCATGGATATGCTATGTGATGCCATAGGATGCAGCTTGGGACAATTTATTGGATTGTTAGTGCGGTTGAAGAAAAGGGGGAATTAAAATGCAGCAGTCTCTGAATCTTTCAGAATATAAGGGAAAACAGGATAATATTCGTGGATTAAAGATTACACCGGATTTAGAGGTGGTAGAGAATCAATATAATGATAATGATTATCTTGTAGAACTTAAAACAAATGAATTTACCACGGTTTGTCCAAAGACAGGCTTGCCGGATTTTGCCATTGTAACTATCCAGTACAAGCCTGACCAATATCTTGTTGAACAAAAATCCCTGAAATTATACCTTGTTGGATATAGAAATATTGGTATATTTCAAGAGCACGCTACCAATAAGATACTGGAAGATTTTATTGCCTGTGTCCAACCAAAATGGGCAAAAATCGAAACAATCTGGAATGCCCGAGGTGGCATTGATGTCAGGGTGAAACGAGAGTCGTAGGAGCAGGTTTTGTACCTGCCCTATATTAAGGCACAAAGAGTTGATCGTAAAATTTCGGTTGACTTCTGTAGCAATTCGTAACTACTCACCACAAAGGCACGAAGACACAAAAAGTTGATAAGTTGAATAGTTGATAGGTTGATAAGTGGATGAATTGATAGGAAATGTTTATGAATTATGAATCTGTGTTCCTTTAACCTATAAACTCATCAACCTATCAACCTATCAACTTATGTGTTCTCCGTGGTAAATTCCTTTACCTGAGTAGTTATTCGTAATTTATGAAACAATGAGATGTATAAATAAGTAAAAAGCATTAAGGAGGCTATCAGCCATGAGTCTATTAGAGATACAAGATTTACATGTTTCCATTGATGGCAAAAAGGTGCTGAATGGGCTTAATCTTACCATGGAAAAGGGTGAGGTTCATGTGATTATGGGGCCTAATGGTTCGGGTAAAAGCACATTGACCATGACCATTCTGGGGTATCCAAGCTATAATATTACTGCCGGGAAGATGACCTTTTCCGGGACAGAATTAAATTCTATGCCTATTTATGAAAGGGCAAAACTTGGCATATCCATTGCCTATCAGACACCGCCAGAGATCCGTGGGGTAAAACTTCGGGATATTATTCGTATCTCCGGCAACAAACCACTCTGGAATCCACAGGATGAACCAGAGGAGAATATTGCCACCCCATTATTAAAAAAGGTAGGGTTAAACCCGGAGCAGTTCAGGGATAGAGACATTGGCGTAGGGTTTTCTGGTGGGGAACGAAAACGAGCAGAGATTGCTCAGGTTTTTGCTGCAATGCCAAGATTAATGATTTTGGATGAGCCTGATTCAGGTGTTGATATTGATTCACTGAAAACTATTGCCGTTGACTTGGGTGAATATATCAAGGAGCAGAACTGTGCCTGTCTGATTATTACCCATTATCGCCATATTTTACCCTATCTTAAACCTGACATCGCTCATGTCATGTGTGGAGGAAAGATTATGAAAAGTGGAAACCCATTTGAGGTATTTACCCAGATTGAGGAAAAGGGATATTGTGAATATCTGGGATTATGTCCACCCGGGATAAAAGAAGAGACAGAAAGGGGGATGGAAATATGAGTTGGAAAAAGGAAGAATTAATAAAAAAAGCAACAGATGCCCAGAATACACCAGCTAAACTTGGTGAAGATATAGATATTTCACGATTCAAACAAGAGGCAGCACTCCTGCCTCAAGTAGCCTCTGTATCTCAACTCTCAAATGATATTGTTGAAAATGCTAAAAGTGTAGGAATAAACCCTAATGAGAATAATCGCTCGGGTACATATTTTCAGCTTGACCACTCGGTTGTTTTAGCCTGCCAGAAAAAAGAGATGGAAGGGGTTGAGGTATTAAGCACTACTCAGGCACTCAGCCAATATGATTGGCTCAAGGATTATTATTGGAAGGCTGCGGCTGTAGATGCAGATAAATATACAGCCATGTCAGAACTTCACCAGAATGCCGGTTACTTTATCCATGCCAAACCAGGGGCACGACTTACCATGCCCATTCAAGCCTGTCTGTTTATTGGCACTGAGGGACTGGTGCAATCGGTTCATAATATTATTATTGCTGAAGAAGGCTCAGAGCTTCATGTTATTGCCGGATGTACTACCCACCCAGGTATCTCTTCTGGCATGCATATCGGGGTTTCAGAGTTTTATATTAAGAAAGGAGCAACCGTTACCTTTACCATGATTCATGGCTGGGCAGAGGATGTGGAAGTGAGGCCAAGAACAGTGGCAATTGTTGAAGAGGGCGGAACATTTATCAGCAATTATATCTGCTTTAAGCCTGTTCGAAGTATCCAGATGTATCCAACCGCATACTGTGTTGGCAAGGATGCAAGGGTAAGGTTTCATAGCCTGATATATGGTTCAAAGAATTCTATAATTGACACTGGCTCAAGGGTATTTCTTCAAGCTGAAGGCAGTCGGGCAGAGATGACAGCCAGGGTTATTGCCGCTGATTCATCTAAGATAATCAGTCGTGGACATGTGATTGGAGAGGTGACTGAAACTAAGGGACATCTTGAATGCCGTGGATTACTATTGAGTAATACCGCAAGCATTCACGCTATACCAGAGATTGAGGGCAAGGCAGAGGGGTGTGATCTCTCGCATGAGGCTGCTGTGGGAAGGATACAACAAGCACAATTGTGCTATCTGATGAGCCGTGGTTTGAATGAAGATGAGGCAACAGCATTGATTGTACGAGGATTTCTTGACCCTGAAATACCGGGATTGCCTGAACACCTGAAGTATGAGATAAAACGCACCATAGAAATGACCTCGGAAAAGGTGATGTAGAGAATGAAAACTATTTGGAGGTAACATGAAACATTTGCGTGAATTTGACCCGGATATCTATAATGCTATTCAACAGGAGGCATATAATGAATCAAATCGATTGATAATGATTGCCTCGGAAAATCATGTCTCATTAGCCATACTTGAGGCACAAGGGTCTGTGTTGACAAATAAGTATGCAGAGGGCTATCCACACAAAAGATATTATGGTGGGTGTGAGTGTGCGGATATGGTTGAAGAATTGGCTATTAACCGAGCAAAAGAATTATTTGGATGTGAGCATGTCAATGTTCAACCACATTCCGGTTCTCAGGCAAATATGGCTGTTTATATGGCTATGCTTAAACCAGGAGACACAATCATGGGACTTGACCTGAGTTGTGGTGGACATCTGACCCATGGCAGCAAGGTAAGTTTTTCAGGTATTGTTTATAATTCTGTGGGATATGGGGTGAATAAAAGCACACATGTATTTGATTATGATGAGTTACGCATTCTGGCAAAAACCCATAAACCAAAGATGATCGTCTGTGGGGCAAGTGCCTATCCAAGGGTTATTGATTTTAAGATGTTTCGGCAAATAGCTGATGAGGTTGGGGCATATCTGCTGGCTGATATTGCCCATATTGCCGGTATGGTTGCAGCAGGGATACATCCATCACCAATAGCTGTATGTGATTTTGTAACTGCTACCACACATAAGACCCTTCGCGGTCCACGGGGTGGTATGATTATGTGTCGGTCAGAATATGCAAAAGCCATAGACAAGACGATATTCCCTGGTATTCAGGGGGGGCCATTGATGCATACTATTGCAGCCAAAGCAGTCTGTTTTAAGGAAGCACTTACCCCTGAGTTTGCCCAGTACCAGCAGCAGATTGTTAAGAATGCGAGGATTCTGGCTGATGAGTTTATGCACTATGGATTGAGTATTATATCCGGCGGAACAGATACCCATCTCCTGTTAATTGATCTCACCCAACAGGGGTTGACAGGCAAGGTTGTAGAAGATGCCCTTGGCAAGGCAAATATTATTGTCAATAAAAATACCATACCCTATGACCCAAAGGGTCCTGTTTTAACCAGTGGTATCCGAATTGGCACCCCAAGTTTGACTACCCGTGGGATGAAAGAGGAGGAAATGATAATGATTGGTCACTGGATAGAGCAGGCAATATCAGATCCAACAAATGAGGAAATACTTATAGGGATACAACATCAGGTACTTGCCTTAACTGAGAGATTTCCAATCTATGAAATGATGGGACAGTGAGGATCACGACTCAGTCTCAATTGGAGGACATATGTTTCGGCGTAGAAGAAGGAGGCTTTCCCAGCGATATGCTCCGGTAAAACCTTTATCTACCTTAAAGAAAAGATTGAGCTTAGGATTAGGGTTTAAGTCTCCTAATTTTCTGACAAAGCTGATAATTCTCAGTGGATTATTTGCATTTCTTGCCTTTGTTGGAGCCACAGCAGGTATTGTCATCGGGTTTTCTTCTACTGTGCCTGACTTGGGACCTGTTTTAGAGACAGAGGGCATGGAATACTGGGAATTGCCAACCAAGGTTTTTTCTAATAATGATGAACTTATCAGCGTTTTTTCTGTGGGTCGAAGGGAAATGATTAAGCTTCAAGCAGTACCAAAGAATTTGGTGGACGCTATTATTGCTACTGAGGATGCTGATTTCAAGAGACATCGGGGCATAAACCCAAAGGGAATAATCAGAGCCTTTGTGAAAAATCTACTCTCCCGCAGAATAGCTCAGGGTGGAAGTACCATTACCCAGCAATTAGTAAAAAATCTTTTTCTTACTCAGGAGCGAACCTACCGCCGCAAGATTCAGGAGATTATTCTTGCCTTGATGGTCGAGAAAAAACTCACCAAGAATGAAATAATGGAACGATACCTTAATAAGATTTACCTTGGGCATGGAAATTATGGGGTTGAGAGTGCGGCACTCTTTTATTTTGATAAACATGCTAAGGATTTGAGCCTTGCTCAGTGTGCCATGATAGCCGGTCTTCCAGGTTCTCCAAGCCATTTTTCACCCATTAGCCATCCTGATGCAGCAGCAAAAAGACAGGCTTTTGTCTTAAAACGAATGGAAGAGGTGGGAATTATTACCACGGAACAAGCGACTGCGGCAAAAGAGGAATTCCAAGGTCAACTTTCTGTGATGTCCAAAAAGGTGTTTGCTAAAGCCTGCACAACGATAAATGTATCACCATATTTTACAGAATATATCAGACAAAATATTTCTAAGGAATATGGGGATAATGCTGTTTATAAGGGTGGGTTAAAGATTTATACTACCATGGATACAGGAATGCAGAAGGCGGCTGAGGATGTTCTTGCCAGGGCGTTGAATGAATTAAATAAAAAAAGGACAAACAAGACATTAAAGATAGAAGGTGCCCTTGTGGCAATAGAGCCATCTACCGGATATATCAAGGCAATGGTTGGTGGCAGTGGGTTTAGGAAGTATAATCAGATCAATCGGGTGTTTCAGGCACATCGTCAACCGGGTTCAGCCTTTAAGCCATTTATTTATTCAACAGCAATTGATTCAGGCTATACCCTATGTACCCTGCTTGATGACTCACCGGTAAAATACACAGGAACGGATGGAAAAGAATGGGAACCACAAAATTATGAAAATAAGTTTCATGGTGTTGTTACCTTTAGAGAGGCATTGGAAAATTCCATAAATGTGGCTTCTATCAAATTATTAGAAAAAATAACCCCACGAAAGGTTGTGGCTTATACTCGTCGTATGGGAATCCAAAGCTACATAAGCCCTGACCTGTCCATGGCACTTGGCACTTCAGTGGTCTCGCCCATTGAGCTGGCCACTGCTTATATTCCCTTTGCCAATCAAGGGATAAAGACGGAACCAATAGCTATTAAGTGTATAAAGGATAAGGATAGTGTGGTTATTAAAGAACGAATGCCTCAGGAGGAAAGGGTGCTTTCCCCACAAACAGCATATATTATGACCAGCCTGATGAAGGGGGTTGTGGAACGGGGTACAGCCAGAGCAGCTATCGGTGGTAGTCTCGGCAGAGAGGTTGCCGGAAAGACAGGTACAACCAATGATTATGTAGATGCATGGTTTATAGGATATACACCAAACATGGTTGTTTGTGTCTGGGTAGGTTATGATAAAGGGCAAATTAACATGGGACATGGAATGACGGGTGGTGTTATAGCTGCCCCTATCTATCGTGATTTTATGCTAAGGGTTATTAATAAAATACCAGCTGCTTCTTTTCCAAGACCAGAGGGGATAATTACAGCTACCATTGACCCCTCTACTGGTTTGCTGGCTACTCAAAAATGTCCATGGATGAGAACTGAACATTTTATTAAGGGAACAGAACCAACAAAATACTGTACCACTCATGTCGGCTTGCCTGCACAAGGTGGTAAACAGGAACAAAATATCCCATTGCCAGAGGAGGAAGAGCCAGTGGAAGAGGATATTGATAAGGTAATGCTGGAGGAATAGGGTTCTTGAACACTTATATAGAAACCATTAATTAAGGGTCTGTCACAAAATAACTGTTACATTCGGTTGCCAATTCATCTCCTCCAGCGGCGTTACGAGACTTAAGGCATAGCTTGTGCTATGCCTTAAGTCTCGTGTCTTGCTGGAGGAGCAAATTGGCAACCTCGATGTGACACATTTATTTTGTGACAGACCCTAAGTTGACATGCGTACTCCACAGGCTGTTACGGAATAGGAACAGGCAGAAGGGTTATTTAATAGTAGCAAACAATAAAAAAGCAGTGGATGTTGGGGGTATTGATGCCTTATTTGTAGGAGGAAGTATGTTAGATAAAAATTTAGTATCAATGGGAAGCAGCTCCTTTGAAGATCTAAAAAAGTAAATGAATATGGAGCAGAATATTGGAGTGCACGGGAGATTCAGCCCTTCTTAGGATACACACAATGGAGGCGATTTGAAGATGCAATTAAAAGGGCTATAACCTCTTGTAAACAATCAGGAAATGAGCCTTCTCATCACTTTGCCGGCGTCGGCAAACCGATCGAAGGTGGTAAAGATGCAGTGCAAATAGTTAATGATTATCATCTGTCGCGTTTTGCCTGTTATTTAATTGCACAAAATGGTGACCCACGCAAGCCCGAAATTGCTAATGCTCAGAAATATTTTGCTATTCAGGCCCGCAGGCAGGAAATCTCAGATGCCATTGTCGCTGATATTGAACGATTAGAACTTCGCAAGCAGACATCTGAAGAATTTAAGGCATTGTCAGGTGCGGCGAGGGAAGCAGGGGTGCAGGACAGAATGTTCGGGGTCTTCCATGATGCAGGATATAAAGGCATGTATGGAGGGCTTGGCAGGGATGCGATAAAGAAGCTGAAAAGAATACCTGAAAAAGAAAATCTTATGGACCGCATGGATACTACAGAGTTAGCAGCAAACCAATTCCGTATGACCCAGACTCGCGATAAACTTACTCGTGAACGGGTAAAAGACCAGCAATCGGCTATCAAGACTCATGAAAGTGTCGGTAAAGAAGTTAGGAATGCTATCAAGCATATTGGGGGAACACTGCCTGAAAAATTGTCTCCAGCGGAACATATCAAACAAGTAGAAAATCGCGTAAAAATTACTGCTCCTAAAATGAAACTGAAAGAAAAAGATGCAAAGGGATTGATCGGCAAACAGAAAGAAGAATGATGTTGAGAAGTAAAGGGCGAAAAATGAAAAATGATTGGCATTGAGGTAATAAACCATATAATTATCAGTAGAAATGGACGCTTTAGTTTTCAGGCAGAAGGGATGTTAAAAATTGACAAATAATATTATTCTCACTATGTGGAATTGCTCAAGTTGGATAATAATGCAGTTTCTACTCGAATTGGGCAAGGGTTTTACCTTTGTCGGGCGACAATATCGCATCACTATTAACAATACGCATTACAGGGTTGATCTGGTTTTCTACCACCGCATACTCCGCTGTTTTGTGCTAATCGATCTTAAAATAAATGATGTTGGACACCACGACATTGGCCAGATGAACATGTACATGGGCTATTTTGCCAACGAAGAAAATACCGAAGGCGACAATCTACCCATTGGCATTATTATGACCAAAAACAAGGATGAATTGCTGGTGCAATACGCCACATATCAGATGAACAGCCAGCTTTTTGTGCAAAAGTATCAGCTCTATCTGCCCAATGAAGAGGAACTGCGGCAGGAGTTTGAGATGATTTGTCAGGCAGAAGGCGACGATGAGGGAGTATTGGGTCTGCCCACAATACTGTTCTGAAGGAATTTTTCGCATATTAAAGGGGTTGTGTTTTACGAAATTATTGATAGGTAAGGTGCAATGAATACTGAATTAAAAAAACCAAGAGAAAAATTGCTTGAGATTAAAAATCCTGCCCAAATAAGCACTGAAGATTTGATTGCTATCATTTTGGGGCATGGGTCCAAAGGGAAAAATGTCTTTGATTTAAGTAAAGAACTGGTTGAATACATTCGCACAAATCTAAACAATTCGATTTCTATAGAAGAACTGAGTGAATTTCCGGGAATTGGAACCACGAAAGCGTTACAAATTATTTCATCATTAGAATTAGGAAGACGCTTCAAATGGACACAGGAGAAAATTAGAGTCCATAAAATTGGACGAGGGGAAATTATTCAAGGTGACTGTCTGGAAGCTATGAAATCTATTCCTGATGATTCTATTATCCTTGCCTTTACTTCTCCACCATATCATAACGCTATTAATTATGAGGAACATATCCAAAAACTTGAAGGGAAAATCGAGCATTGGACACGCAAAGAAGTCTCCTATGATTTTTATCGAACATTTTTGATTGATCGGTTTAAGGAATTGTATCGTATTATTAAGCCAGGAGGTCATAATGTTGTTAATATTTCTCCAGTGGGGTGGAATGGTATTCGGGTACCATTACCTTTTCATTTTACAGGATGGATGGAGGAAATAGGATGGCAGTTTAAGGAAGATATTGTTTGGGAAAAAGAGATTGCAAAAGATAAAAGAAGTGGGGTCTTAGTGCAACACCCATATCCAGGTTATTATTATCCAAGTTTGGTTGCTGAATATGTATTGGTTTTCCAAAAGCCGGCAGGAAAAAAAGAAGAAAATAATATCTACCACTTTCGTTCATTCAAAGAGAAACAAGATAATAAACTGGATATGAATAATTATCAGGGAGAAATAAGTAAAAATGTCTGGAAAATTCCTCCGGTTGCTCCTCAGCAAAATCTTCATCCTTGTCCTTTTCCAGAAGAATTGGCAAAAAGAATTATTCAGTTTTACTCGTATAAGGATGATACTGTCATTGATATATTTGCTGGAAGCGGGCAAACGAATATAGTTGCTGAGAAATTAGGACGAAAACATATTGGGATTGATACTCAAGAAAAGTATGTTCAATATGCCATTGAACGCTTAAACCAAATGATTAAAAACTCAAATGACTAAATGAATAGGAGGTCGTAAATATGCCTAAATTAGTTGGCAAAATAACGAATATGAGGTACGAAAGTTTCCTCAAAAGCCCTTTACTGACCGTATCATTTGATACTGATGTGAATGATTGGCAATCAAAATGTTGTGTTAAAGATAAGGATACGATTTATGCTGTCAGTAAATGGACAGGACCGAAAAGGACGAGAACATATCCATTTGCCAGTGTGTATGATACTTTATCTGCTTGTGGAGGGAAAACCGTTACGAGTATCCCTATTGTAAAAGATGAAGGAGCAGATTCTCAAAATATGGATTATCTCCAGTGGGACACTGTCCAGTTGATGAGTCTGTTGAATGTGTATGTTATTCTTGTCTATTACACAGATGCCCAAAAGAATTGTCGGGATACTCAAAAACTGAACAGAATAACAAATCAACAGTTAGATAGTGATTTTGTAAAAACTCAAATAAAGGAGTTATCCAACTACCATTCATCTGCTCTACACTGGAATTTAGATCAATTAAGCCCTGAAAACTTGGATAGTCTTATGCAAAAAGTCATTCTCAGTTATCGGGCAATTTCAAAGAAGACAGGTGTTAAACTCCATAATGAAACAGGATTAGAAGCCTTCAGACAGCGTATCATCATAAGTCGAGAGAGTTTTTTAGACTTTTCAAGATTCAAATCTGCTCAAGCCCAGAAAAGAGAAATAGGGACGACCCAACCAAAAGAAGCCCTCAGTGTAGGGATAAAAACACCTATCGAGATAGAGAATTATTTAGGCGGTAAATATTTTTTAACGATTGATGATGTCATTATTTGCAATAACAGGTATGAACTTATTGAAAGTAAGCATTCCAAAAAGGCAATCTTGCCCGGAGAGAATGATATAAAAGATGGGCTTATCAAAATGATGCTTTTTTCAAATATAGATAAACTTTATGAAGAAACAGATATTAACTCGAAAACGCTTGTCAATTTTATTCCTGTACTCAGACTAACATCTGAAAAAATACAGGGTAAAATTACAACAAATATGGATGAAAACGAGATTAAAACATTCTTTAGAGAAAACTGTTTCAGAAAAAATAAAGAAGAGTTTATTAACACCCTTTTCAAAGAAGCAAGAGCAAACAACTTTGAGGTCATAATAGAATACGGTGAGAGGAAAAAAGATGATTAAAAGTCCTTTACGCTATCCAGGTGGAAAATCCAGAGCAGTAGGTTATCTCTCTGCGTTTATTCCTCAATATGAGGAGTTGCGAGAACCATTTTTTGGAGGAGGCTCCTTTTCATTTTACTGTGTTCAGAAAAGTCCGTATGTCCAATATTATGCAAGTGATGTAAATTATGATTTGTATTGTTTCTGGAAGGAACTACAATCAAATAAGGATAAGTTAATCAATGAAATTCTCAGAGTAAAGCAAGAATATAGCGATGGGAGAGCATTATTTCAAGAACTTATTGCCAAACGACAGCATGATTTATCAGATTTTCAGCGAGCAGTTGATTTTTTTGTGCTAAACAGAATTACATTTTCTGGTATTGTGGATAGTGGAGGATATTCAGAACAAGCATTTGAAAAACGATTTACGCTATCTTCAATTGAGAGATTGGAACATGCTTATAGCATTATTAAACATATAGAATTCAGCCCAAAAGATTATACTGAACTCATATTTAGGGAGGGGGAAAATGTGTTTATTTTTTTGGACCCACCATATTATTCAACTACTCAGTCAAGATTATATGGAAAAAAAGGGTGTCTTCATGTAGATTTTGAGCACAAAGCATTTCTTGAAAATCTCAAGCAATGCAAGCATAAATGGTTAATGACCTATGATAATAATGACTATATCCGAACATTATTTAAAGACTTTTATCAGGTTGAGTGGGAATTACAATACGGGATGAACAATTATAAGCAGAAGTCAGCACAAAAGGGAAAAGAATTATTGATTGCAAATTATGAGATGAAAAAATTAAGGTAAGGAGCAATATTTTATGGCGAAAAGAAAAATGGTGCAATACAATTTGCTGAAAAATTCTATGTCAGCATATTTTGCCGCAATAGAATTACACAACAAGCCTAATATTGCTTATCGCTATGAAACAGTAACTTTATTGATAATGAATGCTTGGGAGTTAGCCTTAAAGGCTTTTATCCGCAAGTATATCAAGGACAAGGATAAATCTATTTTCAAAGATGAAAAACATACTATTCCTTTTGACACAGCTATCAAGTATGTTGACGATTATATTAATGGGAAAGTCAAACCGAAAAGCTTTTTGTCAACAGCAAGTAATCTTACTTTGATTAAATATTACAGAAATAATATTGCTCATTTTTATAATGAAGCACTTGAACCATATATTTTTATGTTGGTAGCTCGGGCAGCTCTTAATTTTGTGGAATTTATAAAGCAATTTTTCAAAAAAGACATCATTGCTAACGAAGGCTTATTTATTATGCCTCTTGGATTTAAGTTGCCATTCAAACCCGAGGATTTTCTATCAAAGAATTCTGCAAATTACATTAGCTCCGCAGAATCAAAAAACTTTATCGACAAAATTCTAAAGGTTGTTAGTGACTTAAAAGAAGCTGATGTTGAAGAATCCGTAGTTTTGGGATTTAATATATATCTTGAGAGTGTGAAGAAGATGACCAATAGCGATTTGCTTATAGCTATAACAAGTAAAGAGGAAGCCAATGCAAGTTTTTCCAAAACGGATAAGATACAAATATCGAATGATCCGAATGCTAAACCTGTTTATTTATCCGATGAGGAATTACACAAGATATATCCGTTATTCTATACAACCATTAGAAATAGATGCAAAGAACGGTACACAGCTTGTCCAATATTTCATGATTTGATTGTTATGATACAAGGCAATCCGATTTATGCCTATAAGAGAGTGCCTCACCCAGCAAGCAAAACAAAAGATGCATCGTACATATACTCTGAAAGAATCTTTGAGTTTCTTGATGAACATTATACAAAAAAGAGTGAGGAAAATTAGAACCGTTGCCCATCTTTAACCATGTAGCTATATAAAAGTATAAAAAGGAAACATCTTTGAGTTTATTGATTTATTTTATCTCAAAGAGTCGCAGGCAGATAAGAGCCGAAGTTGAAATGGTTGACCTTATCCTTTTTAATCCTAACAATCTGCGTCCATCTGCGTCCTATTAAGAAATCGCCACTAAGGATTACAGAGAGGCTGAATAATCAAATAAGGAGAAAGACAAAATGGAACGGAATAAAATAATTGTTTTTGAGAACAGGAAAATTCGTCGTGTGTGGCATAATGAAGAATGGTATTTTTCAGTAGTAGATGTATGCGGGGCATTAACCGATAGCCCGGATGCAGGTGCCTATTGGAGAAAATTGAAACAGCGATTAAAAGAAGAAGGAAGCGAGGTCGTGACATTTTGTCACGGACTGAAATTAGAGGCGTCTGACGGCAAAAAATATGCAACCGACTGCGCCAACACAGAAAGTATGTTCCGCATCATTCAATCTATTCCCTCTCCTAAAGCAGAGCCCTTCAAACGCTGGTTGGCTAAAGTGGGTTACGAAAGGGTTAAGGAAATTGAAAACCCTGAGCTGGCACAAGAACGAATGAAGGAATTGTATGAAAAAAAGGGGTATCCTAAAGATTGGATTGATAAACGGTTGCGAGGTATAGCCATTCGCCAGAATCTTACTGATGAATGGAAAGAGAGGGGAATGACAACCGAACGGGATTTTGCCATTCTTACAGCTGAAATATCAAAAGCTGCTTTTGGCTTAACCCCTTCGGAATACAAGGAATTGAAAGGATTGACTAAGAAAAACCAAAACCTGCATGACCACATGACCGATTTAGAATTGATATTTACTATGTTAGGCGAGAAGGTTACCACTGAGATTTCGCAAAATGAAAAGCCCGAAACCTTTGGAAAAAACAAACAGGTTGCCAAACGCGGTGGAAGGGTAGCCGGAAAAGCACGCCATGAAACCGAAAAGGAACTGGGGCGAAGCATTGTAACCAATCAAAACTATTTGCCAGAAAATCTATCTGTGTCCCATTAAGGAAATTGCCATTGCGGAGGATGGTGTTAAAGGAGCTAATCTATGAAAGAATTAATCCCACAGGAAGTAATAGAGAAAAAGATTTATTTGATACGCGGTCAGAAGGTTATGTTGAGTACTCATTTAGCAGAGCTTTACGGGGTAGAAGTAAGAGCATTAGTTCAGGCAGTAAAACGAAATATTGAGAGATTCCCAGAAGATTTCATGTTTCAATTGACAGATAATGAGTTTGAAAACTTGAAATCACAAATTGTGATTTCAAGTTGGGGTGGTGCTCGTCGTGCCAATCCGTATGCTTTTACCGAACAAGGAGTGGCGATGCAGCAATTCTCATTATGTGGTATTTGAATACAATATATTGTTGTTTGTGTATCGCTATGCCACTATCTGTATATTGGAGAAAATGCGCCATAATGAGAATTGCTGGTGGCGATGCTTTCCAGCGTCCTCAAAAGCCAAAGAGCAATACAAATGAATGTTGCCATAATGCGTGCTTTTGTGAAACTAAGAGAGATTCTCTCAACCCATAAAGAACTTGCACATAAATTAAACGAACTTGAGAGAAAAACAGAAAAGCGCGATACCCAGATACAAGCAATTTTCGAGGCAATTCGCCAATTAATGACTCCGACAGAGGAGACAAAACAGCACATTGGGTTTTATAAGGGTTAGTGAAGAATTAAGCAATATTTGTATTCTCTCAATATTTTACCGTAGGGTAGGACAGACATTCCTGTCTGTCTCGTATCTCACAGGCATGAACACGAATAAGGTATATTTATAAATGCAACTATCAATTAAACTTCTATTAGCTACTACTATTATTATTATTGTATCAAGTATTGCCTTTACGCTTTATATGCAAGATATTCTTAAGGGACTACCTGGATTATCTTGCCTGAAGGATGATAAAACCCTGGAATACTGTGATCTGCCTACAAGTGTTTATGCCAATAGGGAAGAATTAATTGCTGTTTTCACTGTTAGCCGACAAAAAATAGTTAGCCTCAAGGATATGCCCAAGCAGTTAATAGATACAGTTATTTTGATAAAGGATCCTGATTTTTATCAACATAAGGGTGTAAACTTCAAGAAGATTAGAGCCTCATTATCCATTCTCCCTTTTGGAGAGAAGAACGGGATGAGGGGAACTACAGCATTTCATCACTACACCATTACCGAAGAATTAATCATGCCATTGTTTTCAAAACGAGATGATACCCTCAGGCACCGGATAGAGGTGGCTATTCTTGCCATGCAGGCTGAAAAGAAATTTGCCAAGGATGAAATAATATCTCGATACCTGAACAAGATCTTCCTTGGGCATGGAAGTTATGGGGTCGAGGCTGGTTCATGGTGTTATTTTCACAAGCATGTGAAGGACTTAAATCTGGCAGAATGTGCACTTTTGGTCGGGCTTTTATCTAACCCTGAAGCATTTTCACCCTTTATCTATCCGGATAAGGCAGGAAAAAAACAGGATGAGATATTGAGCAGGATGGAAAGGGCAGGTTTTATTACAAATAAACAACACCTTGACGCTAAAGATGAGATGGAAAGGAAACTTAACCGCATTAAGGCAAAAGGGTTGACAAACATAAAAACAACATGGAATAAGGTCCCCTATTTTACCAGATATATCAGACAGCAACTCTCTATGGAATATGGTGATGCAGCTATATACAAACAAGGCTTAAAGGTATATACCTCGTTGGATCTTAATTTTCAACGGCAGGCAGAGATGGTGCTTGGCAATACATTGGCGAAATTAAACAAAAATAATACCAATACAACAAAGATAGAGGGGGCATTAATAGCCATTGACCCAACAACAGGATACATAAAGGCAATGGTTGGTGGCAGTGGGGTAAAATCGTTTAACCAAATAAATCGGGTGATTAATACCCGCAGACAGTCGGGTTCAGCCTTTAAGCCATTTGTGTATGCTGCTGCCATTGATTCTGGTTTTACCACCGCATCCCTGCTTAATGATTCGGAAATATCATATGGAAAATGGACACCTAAAAATTATGAGGGTAAATTTCTTGGAACCATTAGCCTGAGATATGCCTTAGAGCAATCGATAAATGTTGCCTCCGTAAAGCTGCTGAACAAAATAGGCGTTAAAAAGGCAATTAGCTGTGCTCAGAGGATGGGTATAAAAAGCAAGCTTGATGCAGACCTTACATTAGCCTTGGGCGTATCTGCTGTTACCCCATTGGAGATGGCTGAAGCCTATACTGCCTTTGCCAATAATGGTGTCAGGGCAGAGGCGATGGGGATCAGGTATATTAAAAATTATGAAGGGAAACTATTGGATGTGTATTTACCCAAACAGAAGCAAGTGCTTTCCCCGCAAACAGCTTACATTATGCTGGATATGCTGAAAGGGGTAGTCGAACGAGGTACAGCCAGAGGTGCCTTGCGGGGTAAATTGGGAAGAGAGGCAGCTGGAAAAACCGGAACGAGCAATAATTGTGTAGATGCATGGTTTATTGGCTTTATCCCTCAACTTCTTGTGTGTGTTTGGGTTGGATATGATAAGGGACAGATTTCCATGGGAAAAGAAATGTGTGGTGGTGAGGTAGCAGCCCCAATATGGAGGGATTTTATGCTTAAAGTTATCCCTCAAATACCATTAGCTTCATTCCAGAGGCCATATGGTATTATTGAGGTGAATATTGATCCATTTACAGGCTTGAAGGCTACTCAATATTGTCCAAGAACAAAAAATGAGATATTTATCACAGGCACAGAACCAAAGAGAACTTGTACAACCCATGCCAGACCAAGGAAGAAAGTGGTAGTGCCAACACCATTAGAGATGGAGATGGGGGTAAACCGGGGACAGTCCCCGGTTTACTCTGCCCCATCAGTACCTTAAAAAAAGCGGCAGCAAGTAAGCTGTCGCACTTCAAACCTACCTACAATTCCTCTGTCCCACCTACCTCAGCTATTGCCGTTACCCGATCCTTATTCTTTAATTTAATCAACCTTACCCCTTGAGTATTCCTGCCAATAACCGAGATATCCTTTGCCCGACAGCGGATCATCTTTCCTGACTCTGTCATAATAATCACCTCGCTATCATCAGATACTTCCCTGATAGCTACAACCTCACCATTTTTTTCTGTGGTTTTAATATCAATAACACCACTGCCGCCCCTTGCCTGATTTCGATATTCTGTAATGTTTGTCCTTTTGCCATAACCATTAGCTGTTACGGTTAAGAGGGTAAGTCCTTCTTTGGCAACTACCATGCCAACCACCTCATCCTCTTTCTTCTCCTTACCTTCTTCATCTTCCTCACCTTCTTTTCCCTTGTCCGCGAACCTTATTCCTATTACCCCAATTGAACCACGGGCAACGGATCTAACATCTGTTTCATGGAACCTAATGGCTTTCCCCAGTTTGGTTGAGAGGATAACATCGCTGCTGCCATTAGTAAGCTCTACTCGAATCAATTCATCCCCTTCATTCAGGTTAATGGCAATTATCCCGCCAACCCTTGGACGGCTATATTCCATCAATTGCGTTTTCTTGATTATACCTTTTTTTGTAGCCATCAAAAGATATGAATCAGGGGTAAACTCTCTTACCTGAACAGAGGCAGTAATCTCTTCGCCCGGCTCTAATTGAAAAAAGTTGACCAATGCTTTGCCCCGAGCTATTCGTCCTGCTTCAGGTATTTCATGAACCTTTAGCCAATAAACCTTGCCTTTGGTAGTAAAGAAAAGGATGTATTCATGGGTAGATGCCACATAAACATGCTCAACAAAATCCTCGTCCCGTGTACCCATTCCAGTCACACCCGTGCCTCCCCGGTGCTGTGCCCGATATGCACTCAAGGGGATTCTCTTGATATATCTTGTATGGGAAATGGCAATAACCATCTCTTCTTCGGTAATTAAATCCTCTATATTAATCTCTTGGGGCATCTCTGTAATTATTTGTGTTCTACGACCATTATCATACAGCTTTTTTATCTCTAATAAATCCTTTTCAATTATTTCATCCACTTTTTTCCCAGAGGCAAGGATTGACCGGAGTTGTTCTATAAGTCTTATAAAATTCAGGTATTCTTCCTCTATCTTATTTCTTTCTAAGGCAGTTATTCTCTGTAGCTGCATCTCCAATATTGCCTGTGCTTGTATTTCAGATAAACCAAAGTTAGCTACCAATGCTTTTTTTGCTTCAGCCGGGCTTTTTGCTGCACGGATAGTAGCAATAACTGCATCCAGATTATCTAAGGCAATCTTAAACCCTTCTAAGATATGTGCCCTTTCCTCTGCCTTTTTAAGCTCATATTTAGTGCGTCTGACAATAATGTTCCGTCGATGACCGATATAGTACTGCATTATTTGTTTAACATTTAATATCTGGGGCTGATTATCGACTAAGGCAAGCATGATAACCCCAAAAGAGGTTTGAAGTCGTGTGTGTTTATAGAGCTGATTCAGGACTACTCTGGCATCGCCATCCCTTTTTATCTCTACTACTATCCTTAACCCCTCACGATCAGATTCATCCCGTATCTCTGAAATATTCTCAAGTTTCTTTAGCTTTACCAATTCTGCAATCTTCTTAATCATCTCAGCCTTATTTACCTGATAGGGTATTTCTGTAACAATAATACTTTCCCTTCCCTGTTTTGTTGTTTCAATGGTTGTTCTGGCTCGAGTCAGGATTGCCCCTCTGCCGGTAAGATATATTTGTTTGAGGCTTTCTTTGCCAAATATAATTCCTCCGGTTGGAAAATCAGGTCCCTGTATTATTTCCAGAAGTTCTTCTATAGTTGCCTGTGGGTTATTAATAAGTTTAATAGTGGCATCAACTATTTCGCCAAGGTTATGCGGGGGTATATTGGTGGCCATGCCCACAGCAATTCCTGTGGTGCCATTAAGCAGAAGATTTGGCAATCTTGCCGGAAGAATGGATGGTTCCTCAAGGCTTTCGTCAAAGTTTGAAATAAAGTCAACTGTTTGAGAATCAATATCCTTTAACATTTCTCCCGCTATCTTAGACAATCGTGTCTCTGTGTATCGCATGGCTGCCGGGTTATCACCATCAATGGAGCCAAAATTACCCTGACCATCTACGAATGGATAGCGATAGGAAAAATCCTGAGCCATTCTGACCATAGTATCATAAACAGCTGTATCACCATGTGGATGGTATTTACCAAGCACCTCTCCAACAAGTCTGGCTGATTTTTTATACGGCTTATCATAGGTAAGACTAAGATCGTTCATGGCATACAAAATACGGCGATGGACAGGTTTCAGCCCATCCCTGACATCCGGCAAGGCACGGCCAACGATAACGCTCATGGCATAATCAATATACGAGTCTTTCATCTCATCTTCGATATGTCTGGGTATTACTCTTTGTTGTTTGGATTGATCAAGTATGATTGACATTTTTTCCCTTCCCTTCAGGCTTGAATTTTATATTAGTATAACATGTTAATGTGAAAAAGTCAAGTGTTTTCACAAGGGCACTGAATATTCGATATAAGCAAACGCCCTCTATATGGAAAAGAGCTTTTCCCCCTTCCCACTTCAGACCCAATCAAAGCAAGAACTTGATTCCCGGAAAAAAAGTTACTTTTTTGAAAAAAAAATTATCATTAAGGGTAAAAACGAAAAATTTTTACCCTATTATAAAGTCCTTCAAAAACAGCCATTAAAGCCTCTCTATGCCGTCATAGAGAGGCTTTAAGCCATGAGATGTCTCCCCCCCGTGTATTGAATGCAGAAAGTCCTGTAAAAACGAGTAAAAGTAGTATTTTTATGGCATCTAACACTAATAATATCAAGCACTTACAAACCATGCTCAGTTGACATTTTTTCCATTTTATGATATAATATCCCTTATGAAAACAGCTAAAGGTCTCACTTCAAAAGCTTCTCAAAATATCGTTGATCGTCTTGTATGGCATACTGCCCAAAGGAACCAAGCCGGCATTGCCCAGAACCTTGCTTCAGGTAAAGACATACCTGAAGTCTACGGACTTGGGCATTGCTGGTCTTTTTGATGAATTCTTTTACTTCCTCAGTACCCTTGGAATATCAAGCCTCTTTAATGCACTTACCCCAAATTCAACAAAACGGCAGTCTACGATAGATTTTTCCGCTGTCTTACTCATCTACATGATGCGTATTGTATCAGGACTTCCTTTCTTTTGGCATATTGGACCAGTGCTTCTCAGGTCTCAGCCATTGATGCGGCTGGTCGGATTTAATGGCAGACAAACCCGTGAAGGCACATGCCAGCGGGGGGTCAAAAAGAAGGTGCACGAGGAAAATGGCAACAAACTGATTGTTTTTGATGAAGACCATTATGCTATTTTTGATGTTTACGAAGTCTTTATCCTCTGCAACAGGAATGTTGCTAAGCCAAGAGGAATAATAGAGACCATTATCAAAGAGGCTCTCTTGCCCTTCCTATGCCCTCTTATGGGCAATTCTATGGGATAGTGTACGGTTGATTTTGTTATATCGAATATTCAGAGTCGTCTGCATATCTTATCATTTTGACATCCTGTTTTTTTATCTTCTCGTCAAAGGAGTCAAGATAGAGGTTTGCCAGAAGTGGCGAGAGGGGGTTTCCCTGAGCAAGCCCTTTTGTCCGCTCATGATAAGAGCCGTTGAGGATATAGCCGTTTTTTATGGTTTTAAGGAGAAGCTCCTTTAAGCAAATATCATTTTGCGGCAAACAGCGGTTTAGCAGCTCTGCAAGTTTGTTCAAATCCACTGACGGAAAAATCCTCTTATCAAAAGACCTCTCCTCTATTCTCCCTCTCCTCATGGGAGAGGGACGGGGTGAGGGTTCAACCTTTCCAGGATATACGATGTCAAAGTTCTTGCCTGTGGAAGGGTTTGACATATACTCTTTCAGAGCATCCTGCCATTTCATGACATATTCGCTATCCTTGCGGCAGAAGATGATCTCTACAGGAATGTCGCCATATTTACGCAGTTGAAAGTTATACCATTTGTCCT
>Ga0210021_1001173_pt1 | contig 26649 bp, 26 predicted proteins | sample CryGeymeta201517_FD_183981 | JGI IMG/M metagenome (GOLD analysis project Ga0210021, IMG submission 183981) | Groundwater microbial communities from Crystal Geyser aquifers in Utah, USA - Crystal Geyser metaG 2015-17 (SPAdes) (version 2) | ecosystem: Environmental > Aquatic > Deep subsurface >... | reverse complement strand
TCTAAAAATAATCCAGTCCTGCGATAAAAATATGGAATTGAACCATTCCAATCTTCTTGCTTTTCATACTTAAAAATAACATCTACATATTTTTCGCTCGCTTTAGAATGCAAACGAAGCCCTACAATTTTGATGTTAGAATTTGTTATTAAATTTTGGATATTCTCTAATGTCATATTAAAAAAATTCAGCAATTCTGATATTTAATGCTTTAGCGATTTTTTCAATATTTTCTAAGGTGATATTTTTTTCAGCTCGCTCAATCATACCGATATAAGTACGATGAACACCCGCTCGCGAAGCGAGCTCTTCTTGCGAAAGACCAAGTTTGTGTCTTTCCTCTCTTACTTTTTCACCAAATTTTTCTAATGTTGTTTTGCTCATAATTATTTTCCTAAAGCTAACTATAGTATATTCTCTTGCTAATTTTGGTTCTACATACTATAGTTAGCATATGGATTTAAGCATTGGCGAAAAAAAATTGGAATCCGTCCGAAAACCCGCCCGCATTCTTCCCCAGACCCCTCCTGCGGGCGGGAAATCAGCCGAGGCAGGGCGAATCCATTCCCCCAGAAAAATTGTTTCGCCCTGCCGAGTCCGTTTTAATCATTTGGATTTTGCTCGAAATAGTTTCGAACTTTGTCCAACAAACACCGCAGTGAACGTAGTGAACAAGGTGAGCAAACAGTCTGGGAGACTGTTTGGGGATTCGAAGCCAGATTGAGTTGGATTATGAGCGAAGCGAAACAATCCGACCAATTGGGGTACTGAACGTGTAACGTTCGAATCACTTTCCGCCAAAGCGATCTAGCAAGAGACGCGCCGCAATCGCACGTAAAAAACAAAGCCCGTCAAAAATGACGGGCTTTGTTTTTTTCATGTATCTTACATCTTATAGTTTTAGGTCTGTATATAGTGCTACTTCTTTCATGTTCAATAACACACTAGCTGGCTTTCCATGTCCACCATCAATATGTTGAGCCCTCATGTTCAGTGCATTAATAATTTTGGCTTTCTCTTTTCCAGTAACTAAAACAATTGCTTTTTGTATACATTCAATTAAAAACGTATTAGTGACAGTCACTCTATCCGTGTACTCATTCACTTCTTTAGGTACAGAATAACCAACCACCCAGTTACTGCCGTTAAAATCTACTCCATATTCACCAGGGAATATTCCAGCAGTGTGTCCATCTGAACCAATGCCCATAGTAACTATGGTCACTCCATCTTTATTTTGTTCTTTCCACTCATGAAGAGTACCGTCAAATCGGTCTCGTAACCCTTCTATACTTTCACCTTCAAGCACTTTTGTGGAAATAATGTGAGTATCTTTTTCGACACAAGTTTTATAGAAGCCTGTTTGCTCGAGCTGAGCAAAATTGTTGACCTTGGAATCAGTTGAATAACGCTCATCAAGCATGGTAACAGTGACGTGTGGACCGAGAGCTTCAGGTGATACAAAGCTGAGGATAGTGAACGCGGATCCACCTGAAAGCATGAGGAGAACCGGTCTATCTTTATGTTCAAGCAGTGCTTCACAAAGCGCTTTGCCCGCATCCTCACTTGGTGATTTTGTTTCAATGATTTCCATACTACTCACGAGAAATGACTTTATGACCGCCGAACTGATTGCGCATCGCTGCGACTAGCTTTCCGAGATACGATTCCTGTTTACGAGTTTGCTTTCTTTGCGCCAGGGCTGCTTCAAGTACTTTCACCTCTCCGAGAGTGGTAATGTGTTCCATTTCAAATTCAGTTTCACCCTGTGGCACCTCACCCTTAATAAGTTCAATCTGACCCTCGTCGTACGCAGTACGAAGCCAAGTCACAAGCTTGCTAGTAATAATACTCTCATGTTCATATGGCTTAAATACTTCTTTAAGATCAATACCAAATTCTGCTTCGTGTTCATGAAGTACACTCACGCCTTCGGCAATTGCGCCCATCATGCCGTACTCAATACCATTGTGAATCATCTTCACGAAATGCCCCGCCCCTTCGTTGCCCACTCGTGCATACCCACCGGATGTCGCAAGGGCTGCAAAAATATGTTCGACTGGAGCAAAGACTTCAGGTAATCCTCCAACCATAATCGAAGCACCATGTCTTGCCCCTTCCATACCACCCGATGTACCAACGTCCAAAAACTTGAGCCCCTTCTCCTTCAGTGCCTTGTGGCGACGAAGTGAATCTTGATAGAAACTATTCCCTCCATCAATAATGGTGTCCCCTGGATTAAGGTGGGGGAGTAATTCCTCCAAAACAGCATCCACATACTTACTCGGTACCATTACCCAAACAGTTTTTTGGGAACTAAGAGCGGCAGCCATTTCAGCGTAATTACTCACAATTTCTACTCCCACTGCGGCCGCAGCCTCTCGCGCCTCTGAACTCGGGTCACTTCCCACAACTCGATAACCTTTCTCCACAAGAAGTGTCACCATGTTGATCCCCATTCTGCCAAGTCCAATAAATCCAATTTCTTTTTTCATAAAAAAACTATTATTTATTAATCGGCGTACTACTTCCTTTTTGATATTTGTGAAGCGAAATATTTTTAAACGATTCAAGTATTGGGGTAATAAAATTCCACGCAGCTACCACCTCCGCACCGCTTACAAAACGTGTTTGATCCCCAACAATACAGTCGTGGAGTACACGCTCATATGCCTCTGGTGACCGAAAAACCTCACCCTCGTGCGAAGCAAGAACAAGTTCACGTTCTTGGAGTTTAAACTCAAATCCTGGCTCCTTTACCCACATAGTGAGTCTGATACTTTGCTCTGGGGAGAAAGTAATTTTAAGCACGTTACGATGCATATGCACTTCAGGCTCTGCGGCACACATACACTTATCTATTGGTCTAAAGGTTACAACAGCTTCTGCAAAAGAAGCGTTGAGTGCTTTTCCAGACTCAAGCGTAACTTCCACATCTTTCCATAGCTCACTATCAATATGTGTGCCAATTTTGAAATACGTTTCCGTTTCGCTTGCTGGTTTCACACCAACGGTCTCATTGTACCCATCATACTGTGCACGAAAGCGAAGGTCGGTGTCGTGCATAGCAAGCGACTTGATAGCAGCAAGGCGACTTGTTCGTACTGCTTCTGCATTATGGACATCTGCAGGATGCATAGTGAGTAGTGCGAGCATCTGAAGCATATGATTTTGACCTACGTCTCGGAGCGCCCCAATACCGTCATAAAACGAACCTCGGGTTGATACATCTTGTGACTCAAAGAGTCGAAGTGCGATGGACTCAATTCGGCTCCCATTCCATGAATCTGACAGAATACTGTTTGCAAACCGAAGTGAGATAATGTTTTCGATAGCATCTTTTGCAAGATAGTGATCAATACGGTAGACCTGGTCCTCGGTAAACAATTCGCATAATTGCTTTTCAAGTTTTTCAGCAGTAACGAGGTCACTTCCAAATGGTTTTTCCACCAGAATGCGTGACCATGAACCAACACCATCGCAAAGAGCCATAGCATCACTCTGCTTCAATTTTTCAAATATTTCACCATAGAGGTTGGGCGGTACCGCGAGGTAAAATAGTTTGCTCGTACATTGTCCAACCGTCGTATCAAAGGCAAGTAATTCCTGCTTAATAGCATCATATGAAGCATCGTCACTAAAGCTACCTGATGCAAAACGAATACGTGTACAAAATTTTTCTAAAGCTCCCTCGTCACTCATAGGCACTTTGGCATGGATACTTTCATGCACAAAGTTTTGATACGCCTCATGTGACAACTCCTTACGGGAAAGACCGATTACGACGAATGAATCGGGGAGCATCTTTCGTGTGTATAGATCAAAAAGGGCTGGAAGTAATTTTGTCTCTGCGAGATTTCCTGTACCACCAAAGATGACGATGGCAGTAGGCTGATTATAAGTTATGTGTTCCATATATTTGTACAGACAATTATGATGCTTCTAAAATTCGTTTTGTTTCAACCTTATATGATTCTACATTTGGTTGATCAAAAGGATTGACGTGTAATAGTTTACCCAAATACATCATCTCAATCATTTTAAATTGCATAAAAGCACCTAACTCGTAAGGTGTAATGCCTTCTAATTGAACCTCCATAAAAGGTAATTCTTGTTTTCTATAAGCCTCCTTAACACCACCCAAAATTGCTTTCATAATATGATTAGTATTTTTTCCTGTAATCATCCCTACTATTGTTGGAAAAATACGCTCAGTTGGAATATCTAATGACTTACTTATATCTGTACTGTAAATAAAAGTCGTAATTTTATCTTTTGGACCTCCTAAATAAAGTTGACCGACTGAATGAAGGTCAGTTGACCCTACTGATACGGTCGGAGTTAGACCGGCATTAATTACTTCACCCATAGTGTTCTTCTCCTTTCCAACACTTTCACCCATCAGTTGCCGATACCACTTTCCCAATGATTCAAGCTCACTATTAAAGACAAAGTTATCATTAATAGTCTTTCTTTGTCCAGCACTGTCAGCGAGCAAAGTGGCTGATTTAATGGCTATGTTGTCCTCAATATCAGTATTAAGACAGTATGGTCGAATATCTCTGGCACCGGCTCTTAAAGCAGTAATATCCATACCAAATGCCAGAAGGGGGAACAAACCAACGGCTGATAAAACCGAATATCGACCACCGACTTTCTTCGGAATTGCTAAACATGAAATATTCTTTTCCTCAGCTGCGTTCCAGTATGCAGACCCTTCATCGGTAATAACCACTGTACGATTATTAATATCAGGGATTCTGTGTTTCAAAGCCGATAGAATAATTTCGGTATTAGCTAGTGTTTCAGTCGTACCTCCAGATTTACTTATAGTTACAACAAGTACCTCTTCAGCTTTAGAAATATTGGGAATTATTTCGGTACAATATAGCCGTAAGAAAACATCATTAGCAGTATCTACGAATAACATTTTCGGACGTTTTGTTTGCACTATGTCATATGGTGCGTACAGAGCATCATAAATTGCTTTAGTTCCTAGGTTTGAACCCCCAATACCAACAACAAATATATATGTAAGGGCTGGGGTGACTTTTTGAGATACCAGTGTCTGTACCTGATGAAGGATATCATCATCAAATGCTAAATTTAGTGATGCTTCATCATGTTCATAATTATTACTATCAGCTACTTCCCGCAAGGTTTTACTGTATTCAGTGACTAATTGAGCTTTTTCCGACGTTAAACTACTATTTGTTTCGTTTTTGTTTTCAATAATAAGTTTCATAAGAATAATATTTAAGTAAGTTGATCTACGAATGTATCGAACCGAAAGCAAGCAGTATTAAGGAAAAAGCAATTACCGAAAATAACATAATTAACGCTTTTTCTAAAACTTCAGGTTTTAATTTTGTTGCTAGATGTGGTGCAATTTGACCACCGATTACTACTGCTGGGATGTTCATCAAAACGATATTCCAAGGAATAGCTTCTACGGTGGCCTCACTAAGAAGTATATGCATCAGCGCGGCCACAACAGCCGTACTCGCTACCACCAAATGACTGGTACCAATAGCAATTCTGGTGGGAATATGTGACAGGATCATAGATATAATACCCATCTCACCAATTCCAAATCCAGCTGCTCCTTGAAAAAGGCCCCCAATTCCATACCCAAGAAATCTTTTTTTATATCCATTTTGAGTACGACAATACCGATATACTTTCTTATCTTTTGTAGTAATTGTTACAGATTCACCGGTATCAACGGTGTAGTTGATATTTGATGTATGATGTTCATCATGCAGACGAGCAGCAATAATTCGCCGATAATACACCAATGATACAGACAGCAGTAATAAGATAGCAATTAGAAGATACAGCACAGCCTGAGGAATAAGTACTGTTACAAGTGTCCCGATAATAACAAATGGCATTGCTCCCAATGCAGAATAAACAGCTAATTTTTTATCAACTAGTCCAAATACTAAAAAAGCAATTGCCGAACTAGTCAAACCAAATGATTCAGTAATAAGACCGATCTTTACACTTTGGGTTACTGATAATGGTTCAGCCAATAACGGAAAGATGAGAATAAAAAACGGGACAAACAGTGCCGCTCCACTTATACCCAAAGTATTAACCGTTAACGAAATTAAAAGTGCTACTGGAAACATCCACCAAAACTCAAGCCAAAAAGAAGCATCGCCTGGAATGAACGCTAACAACCAAATAATAAAAACCAGCACAACAAAAGCGATGAAAATTGTGGGATGCTTTTTAAGAATCATGCCGTAATATTATTACTATTTGGTTAATACATTATTCCAGTCACTGGCGAAGCGCTCAATGCCTGAATCAGTTAATGGATGGTGCAAATCAAACGTGCGCCAATCGGCTGATAAATCGTGTTCTTCATACGCAAATGGCTGCAGATCACCACTATCATACTGGTATGAATCATCGGGAACTGGTTGCCCAGCTTCTGTCCATTCATGAAGAATTTTAGCCGGTGAAGTTATGAGACTTACTCCTATTTGTAGTGAGTACAAAAAATGATCAAGGGAGCGGACACTGGCCACTAGGGGTTGCACATGACCATCGCTACCCTCGAACATCTGGACAACATTTTTAATAAAACTCATACCGTCTTCTCCCCGATCATCGAGTCGCCCCACAAATGGTGAGAGAAAGACATCGCCCGGTTTGGCACCACGAGTTGCTGCGTAAACCGCAGCGGCTTGGGTCTGAGTAAAGCATAGTGTCATATTGACGCGAATTCCCTCACCGGTAAGCACTTCAGCTGCTTCTAGTCCAGCTGCATTGATTGGAAGTTTGACGTGGGCATTAGGAATCCAGGTGTTTAGTTCTCGCCCCTTTTCAATCATTTCTCCTGCCGTGGTATCTTTGTCTGCATAAACCTCAATTGATACTGACTCGGGCACAAGTGGCGAAATTTCTGTCACAATGGCTTTATATGCTGTCCAGAGATCTTTATTCGTACAACCTTCGGGTTTTTCCCTACAAGCTGCAAAAAGCGGATTTTTCGCTACCAAACTAGGGTTAGTTGTCTGTCCGTCAAGAAAGCCTAGACTGGCTTTAATTTCTTTAGTTTCTACTGGAATTACCACTATCAAGAAATATTTTTGTTTTTAGATTACTTGGTTTATTCATAAAATGTAACTTACTGTTATTTTGTAATTTTTCTTCAGTCTTTTTCTGCTCCATTAATTCGATTAATCGCGATTCGATAATTATCTGAATGAAGAGTCATGTAGGTATCGTCTGGAAATCGATACTGATATTTTTGTCTTCTTTAATCTGGTTAATCATACTGTATTAAAAATGATTGATACGTAATAATATTATACACTATTACTTTAGTATATACGCAATTGTTCAAGTATTTCTTTCTGAACAGTATAGGCAATCTGCTTTTTGGGTGATTCGACAACAAATTTTAATGCATCCTCGGTCACGCTCTTCTTTATCACAAACCAATACTCAGGAAAGTGAATGGTCACACCGTCAAAGTAAGTAATGCTTTCCGGATGCTTGGATTCGTAACGAGAGGCTATTTCTTGTAGTGCTAATTCTTTATATTTCACTTCTACTAAGACTTCTTCAGTCTGAAAGTATGTCGAAAACGGCCTGATAATCTCTGAAAATTTTTTCTCTGCACCCAACTTTTCAGCCAACGCTGCAGCCACAAATAAAAAGGCAAGAATGCCGGAATCAGTGTAGTAGTTATCTTTAAAATAAAAATGAGCGGAGTGCTCACAACCAAAGAGAGCGTCTTGCTTATGCATCACCTCTTTAATAAATGCATGCCCAACTCGAGCCCGTATCGCCTTCCCTCCAGATTTTTTGATAACCTCCTCGTATGCACGACTCGTAAAAACTGTGTAGATATAGGTTGATTTTGGAAATCGCTCTATGAGATGTTTGGCTATGAGTGCACCGATAAATGCACTATTAATGTAATTACCTTTCTCATCAAAGAACGCCACTCGATCAGCATCGCCGTCAAACGCTACTCCAAAATCATACGTCCCTGCTTTGAGTGTACGCCTTATCTCTGTCTGGTTTTTTGCGAGTGTTGGATTTGATTCACGATTTGGAAACGTACCATCTAGCTCAAAAAATAGTGGGGTAATTTCTATCGGTAGATTTGCGCACAACTCTTTTATCAAAGGTCCGGCCGTACCATTGCCAGCATCAATGACAACCCGCAAACGTCGCTTTGTTACAAATTTAGTTTTTTGTTTTATATACGAAACGTACTTTCGCATCATTGACTGTTTCTTTAATGCACCTCGTTCAATAATGGTCCTAGACGCGTTCATTTCAATCCGTTTCAAAATAGCAGTAAGGCCAGTCTTACCTGTTAGCGGAATTGCTCCAGGTGAAACTAATTTGAGCCCATTATATTCTGCCGGATTGTGAGAAGCGGTGATCACCACTCCGGGCAGGTCAAGTGAACCTGATGCAAAATAAAGACCAGGTGTATCGATGATGCCTATATCAATAGCTGTTGCTCCTGCATCACGAATACCTGCTACAAATGCCTTTCTAAGTGACGGGGAAGATACGCGCATATCACGCGCGACAATTACTTCATTCCATCCGAACTCTTCGACAAACGCCCGAGCAATCCGATAGGCTACTACTTCATTTATTTCTGTTGGGTACACGCCTCGAATATCAGCATCTTTAAAGGCTTTTTTATATGCGTTAGGAAGATTTAGAGTGTTATATTTCATATGCTCTATTATTTTTATTTGTTTGCTAGAATCTCACAAATTTTTTCTTTCACTGCTGATACAGTGAGGCCATATTTACGCATTAATACATCCCCAGGTGCAGAAGCTCCAAAAGTATCAACGGTAATAAATCCACCTTCTTTACCAACAAACCGCTCCCAACCAAAACGACTGCCGGCTTCTACTACTACCCGAGCAGTAACATCAGGAGGCAATACATCATCTTGGTAAATTTGTTCTTGCTCACTAAAGAGCTCGAAACTCGGCATACTTACTACGCGCACTCGCGTACCATCCGCTTCGAGTTGTGTTGCAGCTTCAAGCGCCAACGATACTTCAGAACCAGTGGCAATAATAATTGCCTGTGGTTCAGTAATGTTTGGATTGAGGACATACGCCCCGTGTATGAGACCTTCTGCCGATGCGTATGTAGTACGATCAATAACTGGTAAATTTTGTCGTGAAAGCACTAGTAGCGAAGGGCCTTCAGTGCGGAGAATCGACTGTCGCCATGCTTCAGTTGTTTCGTTCGCATCAGCTGGTCGCCAGACACGCATGTTTGGCATCGCGCGGAAACTCGCCAAGTGCTCTACTGGTTGATGGGTCGCTCCATCTTCTCCTTGCCCGATTGAATCGTGAGTCAGCACAAAAATTGAACGGGTGCCCATTAAGGCTGAGAGTCGCATCGCGCCTCGCGCATAGTCTGAAAAGATAAAGAAGGTTGCTGCAAATGGAATGATGAGCGGAGAGAGTGCTAAGCCGTTTGTAATAGCTGCCATCGCGTGCTCCCGGATGCCGTAGTGTTGGTTGCGTCCAACTTCATCTTGTTGGAGACCAGTCCACTCACCTAGTCCTTTTAGGAAAGTTTTATTTGATGAAGCTAAGTCGGCGGAACCACCCATAAATGTTGGGATAGATTTAGCAATTTCTTGCATCACCACTTCTGAAGCACTGCGGGTCGCAATGCCCTTTTTGTATTCAGACGGATTGAACATTGGTAGTTTAGCGTCCCAACCAGCTGGTAATTTTCCAGCCTGAAGAGTTTTAATAAGTGAAGCCTTTTCAGGTTCATCGACTTGGTAGGCTTCCCACATTTCTTGCCACACGGACTCAGCTTCCGCGCCACGAGTGATTGCTTCTGCCATATGTTGGCCTACCGAAGTCGGAATGTGGAAATCTTCATCTGGCCAGCTGTAGAATTCACGCGTGATTTTACGAGCATCAACTCCGAGCGGCGAACCATGTACTGCTTCGCTGTCTTGTTTGGGGGAACCAAACCCAATATGCGAATGCACGATAATAAGTGACGGTCGCATATCTGCTTGCGCAGCGGCGATTGTAGAAGCAATCGCCGCTGCGTCATTTCCATCTTCTACCCGCAGCACCTGCCAACGGTACGCCTCAAATCGTTTGGCCACATCCTCAGTAAAAGCCAAGTCGGTCGAACCCTCAATTGAGATACGGTTACTATCATAGAGATACACAAGCTTCCCAAGCTGTAGATTGCCAGCAATTGATGCCGCTTCAGCGGACACTCCTTCCATCAAATCGCCATCGGAAGCAATACCATACACATGGTAATCAAACAGATTGTGGGCATCAGTATTAAATGTTTGCGATAAGAATCGCTCTGCCATCGCCATGCCAACACTTGTCGCAAAGCCTTGACCGAGCGGACCAGTCGTCGTTTCAATTCCTCGTGTGTGCCCGTATTCTGGATGCCCTGGTGTTTTACTCCCCCACTGTCTAAATTGTTTTAAATCATCAAGCGATACATCATACCCAGAGAGATGCAATAGTGCGTAATGAAGCATTGAACCGTGCCCAGCTGAAAGGACAAAACGATCACGATTGAGCCATTGTGGATTTCGTGGATTGTGCCGGTAAAAATGTTGCCACAATGCATACGCTGCTGGAGCAGCCCCCAGTGGCAACCCAGGATGACCGGAGTTGGCTTTTTCGACTGCATCGATTGCCAACATACGTATAGTGTTAATACTTATATAATCAATTTCTTGCATATGGTATCGAGACATAAAATATGGGTTAATACTAATTTCTATACTTGCGCAAATACTTAAATAGTATACACCATCAAAATTTTCGCTACGGGCTCACATCGGTAGTTAATGGACAAGTACAAACAAACACCACGCCTACGGCTCTCCTACTTGTTAGCATCAGCCACTTTCTTTAGCGCAACAGCAAGTAAACTCTCTGCCCAACCAAGTGGAGAGTTTTCATTTGGTTTATCTGTTTGTGCGTAGTAGAGTTCTGGCATTCGATCATGATCGTCTTTGGCGGCTAAAGCTCGCACGAGATAATGCTCCGCTTCCACTCGCATACCGAGTTCTGCGTAGATAATTGAAAGCCATGGCAAACCCATAGTCCACTCAGCTTCTTCACTTACGCCGTCAGCGTTTTTATTGTAGTAGTGATCACCGTGATAGCGGATTACACCCTTATCACGCAGGTTGTAATATTCAATATTTTTAACAACTTTCGCGCACGTTGTCTTACCCAAGACTCCAAACGGGTACTGTAGTGAAAGTAAAGCTAAGTCAGTAAATTTTCGCTCTGATTCACGAGGTAAAAGGGCTACTAAAGCCGCTTCGCCATTTTCGATGCAGTTGGCTGGTACGGTGATATATGGCAAAGCGGTGGCGGCCTTAAGCCCAGCAATGCAAGCGCCAATTGACGACGCATGGAGTTCTTGGTCTTCTTCCCAAACACCAGAGTCTGGAGATTCCCAGTATTTAATACTGTAAAGATAGTCGACCAAAAGCTGAATCAGCCCGCGCTCGAGATTAGTTTCGACAAAATTGTGTGACGAGCAGTCACACGCGGCCAAGAGATGGAGTACTTCACCAACCGCATCGTTCTGTTTATTACCCCATGGTTCGTGATATTCCTCCAGGGTCACGGGATTGTACCGGGCGTGGATAAACTGCCAAGCTTCTTGCGGTTCGTTTTCAATTGCCCATTTGATTTTGTCTTGGTGTTTGCAGAGAACTTGTAACAGCCCTTTTCCTGCCGCATGCACTGGTTGCCATTCACCACAGGCTTGAAAGCCGAGCGTCATGAAATAATTGTCACGCAGCCATGCCTTGTTATATCCGGTACTGACATTAAGTGCTGAGGCCATAAAAAGTCCTGACGGTGCCTGGAGGCTAAGCACGGTATCTAGTCGTTTTTTAATTTCAACTTCAAAGTCAAAATTTTCTGGTAGTTTTTCAAAACACGTGTTCATATCAATTAATTACACTAATATAACATTTGCATCTACATATCAAAACTTTGTACGTTGTACTTAGCTGATATTAGTGTCCCATCCTCACTGTGCACACTGCACATGAATATACCTATCCGAAACATTTTTTTTGTTAAAAGAATTCTTTAACTTACTCTATCAGAATATATTTTTTATTCCCTGACCATTGTTATTTTTTTATCAATTTCAATATAATTACAATGTTCGCACTACAAAGCTAATATAGTAAGGGATAAGTAAACAGCGTATCACTGCTTTTGAAAATAAGTTGTTATGTTTACCCACTAGTCAGACATAAATACACAGTGTGCTTGTCTAAAATATGTAATGTGATAATATTTAAGTAATCACGCAAGTAATAAAGTATTATGCTAGAAAAAACAGCAATAGACCAAATAAAAAAGCGTCTGGATGCATCGGAAGATGATGCAATCCTTACGGAGGTGTTTAAGCTTCTTGGTGACAAAAGTCGGTATCTAATTGTAAAAATCCTTACTGAGGAAGGTGAGCTATGCGTGAGCGACCTCGCTGCGGTTCTTGATGCTTCTATGTCAGCAGTGTCTCAACACCTGCGTGTCCTTGAAATGTCTGGACTCGTCGAGGGGGAGCGGATGGGCCAAATGATGTGCTATAAGCCACTTACGGACCATCCTAAGGTCAAAGCGATTATAAAATTAATGCAATAAAATATATGCATACCGTATCAATCTACTCATCACCTACTTGCCACTTCTGTCACATGGCCAAAGACTTCTTTGCTGAACACAATATTCAGTTTACTGATTATGACGTAGCCACCGATCCTAATGCAATTAAAGAAGCTATAGCAAAGTCTGGCCAAATGGGAGTACCGGTCATTGATGTTGATGGAACAATCATTGTTGGTTTTGACGAACCAAAACTTCGTGAACTACTACAAATAGCGTAAAGATTTAAAATTTATTTATACAAACATATGCAAGTATCACATATAAAAATCGGAATCGTTATCTTACTCGTCGTTGTAGGAGTTGGTTATTTGGCCACTAAAGATAGTGGGAGTAAGACAATCACTGCGGAAGAGACAACTGAAGTTGTAACTGAAAAAAGTACTGTCGATACTGTTGCGACGAAAGTAGCTGAAATACCTTCAACTTCTGACACACAGGTAGCAGAAGTTGGTACATACCAAGCGTATGATCCCGCACTGGTGGCAAACAGTGATGCCGAACATATTGTCCTCTTCTTTGCGGCTAGCTGGTGTCCTAGTTGTCGAGCACTCGATAAAGACATTCTTGCTAATCAAGGCTCAATTCCATCTGGCGTAGAAATTTATAAGGTTGATTACGATACTGCCATTGCACTCAAAAAACAGTACGGTGTCACGACACAACATTCTCTCATTGAAATAGCATCTGATGGTACTGCCAAGAGTAGTATTACGCATCCTGCGACTCTTGCTGATGTACTTAAAACCATATAAGTCATGACGTTGCTGCTTATCTCATTTGTCGCCGGTCTTCTCACGGTACTTGCGCCATGCGTACTGCCACTACTCCCTGTCATTATTGGGAGTAGTGTTGGAGCGAGAAGTAAAGCAACACCATATATTGTTATTGGTTCGCTCGCATTGTCGATTCTCATCTTCACCTACCTCCTCAAAGCATCGACTGCACTCATTGATATCCCACCGTACGTCTGGAGTTATCTTTCAGGAGGCATCCTCTTTGGATTTGGTCTTACGCTCCTATTTCCAACACTCTGGGAACACCTACCGTTTGTAAATAAAGGAAGTGTGGGAGCTAACAAAATCTTAGGTGCTGGGTATCAAAAGAAAAGTATCTGGGGTGACGTGCTTATGGGTGCGGCCCTCGGTCCAGTATTCTCGACCTGCAGTCCAACGTACTTTGTCATTATCGCCACAGTACTGCCAGCCAGTTTTTTGTTAGGAACCGTGTACTTGTTGGTATATCTACTGGGACTCGTGACCGTACTTGTACTCATTTCGCTACTTGGCCAGAAAATAACCTCAAAACTCACAGTGGCCTCCGATAGTCGTGGTTGGTTTAAACGAAGCATTGGTGCATTCTTTATCCTCCTCGGTATTCTTATTATTACCGGCAACGATAAAAAGTTTGAGAGCTGGGTACTGGATCAAGGAATCATTGGCGGGGTGCTTCAGATAGAACAAGGCTTGTTAAATTCGCTCGACGAGACCGAATCGGAGCCGATAATCAAAAACACTTCCACCATTACAGTCCCTCGTACTTTATCCGCTCACTTTCCTAATACAGACTGGTCAAAGGCGGATCCTCGGATTGAAGGGGCAATTTCTGGTGGCCCCGGAAAGGATGGCATTCCTGCCATCGACAAGCCAACATTCATTCCTCTTTCATCTTTCACTCGACCTGATGCAGTGCAAGCAATTGTTTTGTTTGGAAAAGATACAGTTAAAGTCTACCCCTATAACGTCCTGACATGGCACGAAATTGTGAACGATGAGATTGATGGTAGGCCGGTAGCTATCACCTTTTGTCCCTTGTGTGGAAGCGCACTTGTGTTTGACCGCACACTTCCTAACGGCACAGTATCGACATTTGGCGTGAGTGGGTCGCTCCTTGAGAGCAATATGATTATGTATGATCGTGCAACTGAGAATCTTTGGCAACAAAGTACAGGAAGGGTTTTGGCAGGGTCGTTATATCCAGCGGAACTTGTTCGGACACCCTTTCAACTCCTGACTTTAGGCGAGATAAGAAAAAGTTACCCCAACGCCATTGTACTCAGCGAAGACACCGGACATAGTCGCGATTATGATCGAAATCCGTACGCTGGTTACGAAACTGACGATCGTTTTGTTTTTTACCCCAGCAACCTAGACACTACATTTGATCCAAAGACCATTATGGTTGTCTTTCGTGATAACGATACCACCTTTACCACACCGTGGCTTACTCTACGTGAAGCAAAATCACTTGAGAAAGATCATGATGGTACCCGTTATGCACTCAACGTGACTGATGCGGGCGAACTGACCATTACTGATAGCCACGGCACAGTGCACCCCTTCTATTTTGAAATGTGGTTTAGCGTCGCAGTACAGCATGGTGACGGTTTAGTAATTTTAGAGTAAAGAATATGTCAGATTCATTTGTCTGTGAGCTGTGCAGAAAAGTTCATGGCGATTCAGAAACGCCATGCGAGCACTGGTGTGATAAGAATTTGAAAACTGATAAAACAGAAACAATACATGAAAAACAGACTGACAATTAAAAATATTCTTGGTGCACTATGGATTGTTGCTATCCTAGGAGCTATTTACTACTACATCACTGTTGGAATTTCTATTGATGATATCCGTGCATACCTTAGCGGACTCGGTGTCTGGTCAGGACTCGCTTTTATTATTGCGTACACGGTGCGACCACTTGTCTTCTTTCCTTCATCAATCATGACTCCTTTGGCAGCTGTGCTTTTTGGTCCGGTTATGGGTTGGATATACACCTATATCGGTGAAAGCCTTTCAGCCACAGTTGCATTTTATACGGCTCGATTTTTTGGAAGGAATTTTGTCAAAGAAAATGAAAACTCCTTTATTAAGAAATATGATGAAAAACTTCGTTGTTGTGGATTTGAGACGGTACTTATGTTACGACTCATTCCACTCTTTCCGTTTGATTTTGTAAACTATGCTTCCGGGCTCTCTGCTATTCGTTACCGAAGCTATATAGGTGCAACCTTGCTGGGTGTAATCCCTGGTCTCACCGCGTACATTTTCCTTGGTGGATCATTAGCAAATCCATATCTCCTCATCCCAACCATACTGCTTTTTGGTACCATTTCATTTTTCGTCCACCGACATCACAAAAAACATAATGACAAAGTGAGTGTTGTATGAAAAATAAATTATTACATAGAAAGATCATTGGGAGTGCACTTGGAATAGTTGGAATTATTTTATTTTTTATTGGATCTACCCTTATTGCCAATAAATACGAAAGCGAGTTGCAATCAATTGTTGGTAATGATGGTGTAATGGGGATGATTGCATATGTCTCTATTACCGCTATTGCCATTGTAATTGCCCCCGTATCCACACTACCACTTGTACCACTTGCGGTTAGTATTTGGGGCTGGGTCACCACAGGAATACTCTCCATTATTGGCTGGTCTATCGGTTCACAGGTTGCTTTTCATCTTGCACGCAGGTATGGAAGAACGCTCATAGAAAAATTTGTTTCTCTTGAAAAATTGAACGGTTTTGAGAAGTGCTTATCACAAAAAGACATTTTCTGGTCCGTCGTTTTTCTCCGGATGACCGTTCCAGTCGATGTGCTGTCGTACGCACTTGGTCTCCTCTCTACAATGTCGAGTGGGGCATATTTTTTGGCAACCCTGATTGGAGTCGTGCCGTTCGCTTTTATTTTTGCGTACACAGGAAGTCTTCCTCCCGGACTACAGATTATTACGCTGATAGAAATCTTGTTATTTATTACTGTAGTATATGTGCTGAAAAATAAAATAATGAAATGTTCTAGGTCTGTCACATAAGTGAATAAAAAAGACGTAATAGTCGTTTTACCCTTGTAGTTAGCCGTCCTCGTTCACCATTTGTAACTACCCGCTTGTTAATACGCCCAGCGGTCGGATAGGGATAGATCTTATTGAATATAGCCGAGGTGGTAAGACCACTTGTCGTAGCCATAATGAGTTCTTGAATAAGTTCACCTGCATTTGGTGCAATCATGGTTCCACCCAGAATCTTTTTTGTCTTACTATCCACAAACATTTTTGTGTACCCGTACCTGGCATTATCAGTAATAGCGCGATCATCTTCCGCAAATGAGGATTCGAGTACTTTGTACGCTACATTTCGCTTCTTCAGTTCAGCCTCATTAAGCCCATAGGTTGCAAGCTCTGGTGTGGTGTACGTGACCCACGAAAGTGCATCGGTCGAGAGTTTCTTTTTAAAAAACGGAGTGAGTAGGTTTTTAATAATAACCCCAGCGTGGAGTTCAGCGGCGTGCGTGAACTGATGTTGCCCAGCCACATCACCGCAGACAAAGACCTGTTTGTTCGTAGTGCGGAGATATTCGTCAACCAGTATTTTTCCACGCTCGTCTGTTTTGATACCAGCGTTTTCTAGCGTCAGTCCGTCTGTATTAAGTACACGCCCAATTGAAACCAATACCGCATCAAAATAAAGCTTCTCTTCTGTTTTAGTAGCACTGTCCTCGACAACTAGTGTGTCGTCATTTTCGAACCGAAGTGTATTTTTGCCAAAGTGAAATACGACGCCGTCTTCCTTTAGACGCTCATGGAGTATCGAAGAGAGTGTGCTATCTTCTCGCGGGAGAATCTTCGCATCATTTGTCACAATGCTAACTTCAGAGCCGAGGTGCCGAAACGCCTGTCCAAGTTCAATACCAATTGGTCCTGCACCAATAACCAGAAGCCTCTTAGGTAAATTTGTTAGAGAAAAGATGTTTTCATTGGTAAAAAGACGACCGCTCTTTTCTACTTCCTCAACACCGGGAATAGTGAGCGGACGTGGTCGAGAGCCAGTAGCCAAGATAATTTTATTTCCATGGTATACGGAATCACCAACTTTAACTGCATTCTTTCCAGCAAACGTTGCTTCTCCCAGCACCACATCCATACCCTTTGAGCGAAAGTATTCAGCACTCTCGTGTTCACGAATCACGTCTTGTGCACCCTTCACGTGTGCCATCACTTTCTCAAGGTCTATCGATCCACCGAGCTGTGGACCATAGGCAGTCACTTCCTGTGCATTTTTATGTTGGCGAGCAATATGAATGAGTGCTTTTGACGGAACACATCCTGTATTGAGACAATCTCCACCAATATGCTCATCACTGCGGTCAATAAGAAGCACCTTAAGACCAATACTGTTCATGAATGAGGCGATATTGAGCCCGCCAGACCCAGCACCAATAGCAATAATGTCGTACACTGGATGCGTCATACAGTTATCGAGTTATCTTTAATAACACCAGCCAATCGTTTTGGCATCATAATGAGCGCTACTAAGATACCGAGTAGCAGTACGAAAATGCCGGTCAAGATCTTTCCAACACCAACGAGCTTAAGCTCAAGCAATGTCGATGGGTAGTTTTGAATCTCAACCAGTTTTTGGTTAAGTTCTGAACCAGTCGTAGCTCCTTCGCGCTCAGCTTTTGCGAGGGTAAAGTACTCGCGTTGCAATGTATGGAACTTCGCCTCCTCGGTTTTTACTTGTGAGTGCATCACAATTCCTTGTCCAGCAAAAAAGAGAGCAACAAACATCAGGATAATCATTGGGATAAGTGGTTTTTTCATATATAAGTTTAAAAAGTTATGTGGGCAATTAACTGACCCTCTAATGATACTAATACTTTAGTGTATACGCAATTACTTAATTCACACACGAGAGTAACTTACATTTAATATTTCACCACTAAAACAACTTTGTCTCTGAATAGTATTGGGGAATTTAAAATTCCCTATACTCGAGAAGCAGTGCTTCAAGAAACCCAAGCCCCTTGATAGCAAAGATCCTGTATTCTTTTATGCTTTCTGCTAAAATTGTAGCAGTGTTGCTTGTACTATCATCTCAAAGAACGATTATTCAAAAAGTTTTAATAATATAAAACTATGAAAAAACCCGCCATCATTGCCGTCCTCGGATTAATTGTCTTATCAGTAGGAGCTTTGTATTTTCTCAATAACCAAAAATCTGGTCAGGCACCAGAGCAAGTGGTGTTGGATCAAACGCTAACAATTGCTAAAAATTATACCGCTTTGAGATATCAAACTGATCATGTGTTGATGAATGCCAAACAATACGGTGCATATGATCTGTGGAACAAAGAAATAACAGATAGTATCTCTCAGTGGAAAGCATTAGAAGAAGACGCTGCTATTTTAGAGAAAATAGCCTCGGTGATGGCGGAAGAACAAATAAGTTTCGGTTTAGTTTCAACCGCTTACGCTTATGACAAACAGGAAATTTCCAACATCATTGACAAAGCCCCAATGGGCAAGAAAATCATGACATTAGCCAAGCATTTGGGCGTTGATGCCAAAAGAGCGCAGCTCATCCTCAATCAAGACCAAGCTCAAGTTACCAGCGATGCTTGGAACGAAGCAGGAAATACTTTGCAAACACTGGAAAACAGCGCGGTTAATATCAAAAATGGCTCTAAAGTGAGTATTTTTGTGGGGACATGGGTAGCAACCGGAGGCACCTCTGCCTTTGTTACTTCCGGAGCCTTGGCGCAAACAGCAGTCGTCGTTTCTGGAGCTGATCTGGTTCTTGAAGTGTCCGACGATGAAGCCAGAATGGCCTTGGGAGACAGAAATAAAGTGTCCAAAATGATAAGCAATGTGCGGGCAGTGACGGAACCAGCGGCAGGGATTTTATCCATCGCCAGTATGCCGGGAAATGTTTCCAAAGCGATTGATAAGTTTGGAGTGGCCTACCTTGGCGCTGATCAAATCAGATCGGCTATACAAGATGAAAAGATCTTAGGTGTGAGCATCAAAATTGGTGAAAAGGGTGAAACGAAAACCGAAATAGCTGGTTTAAGTGAAGATGAATTGTCCAAATGGAAAGAAGAAAATAATGCCCCTGACAGTACCGAGACAGCAGAAGAAATCATTAAGCAAGCGGTCACCGTTCCAGAAGAAGCTAAAAAAACAGAAGAGAAAAAAGAAGTTGAAAATAAAGAAGAAGCGATTGAAAGCAAAACAGCGGACATTTCTAATCAGATATACAAAGTAGTAAATGTGAGCGGGTCTTCTTATATGATGGATGTCTGCCATACTCCCACCTGTTGGGATGATCTGGCGGCTGATCCCACAGAAGATAGAGATCTAGGCGGCATCTATACATTAGGGAAAGTTTTTGGAAATGGAGAAAGTTTTAAACATGGTTTTCGTCCAGCCGACCTAAAAAAATCTGGTAGGCTAGAGGAGACATCAGCCAATAGCTACAAAATAACCGTGTATTTTGCGATAGCACCTTTTGAAGGTCCAAAAAACAAGACGATTGATTATGGAACTTGGCTAAGCAAATCTGTAGAAATCAATGCCAAATACGGTGATGAACCGGTGATTGAATGGGATGGAAGTAGTTTAAAACAGGTACAATAACCCCAGGATAAACAAAAGTAGAATACTTTTTTTAAAGCTTGGTTTCGGTGTTAGCATCATAGCCACGACGTCGCCGGCTGGGCTTGATGATTTAATGAAGTAAAATTATGGAAACAAATATACTTATCACTATCGCAAATTTAGTTAAAAACCCAATCACAAACTTATTTTCTCATTATCGTTCTTCCAATAGGATAAATAATATAGGCGATGCCTTGGAATTTTATATTAAAGATTTATTTTGTAATTCATTGGAAGTAAAATGACCTTGAAAAGAAAAATGAAATTTACTGTAAATATTTTTCTTATATTGGAAATCAAAATAATCCACCAGATATTATTATCAAGCAAGGCGACGCAATCGAAGTAAAAAAGATTGAAAGTTTGCGCTCGGGAATTGCATTTAATAGTTCATATACAAAAGATAAGTTTTTGATAGCCCGATGATAACTACGGCTTGTAGAAATTGTGAAGATTGGCAGAAAAAAGATCTAGTGTATATCGTCGGTGTTTCAAAGGATGACGAATTAAAAGCATTGTGGCTTGTTTATGGTAATTGCTATTCGGCAGGTAAGGAAGTTTATGAGAGAGTACGAGATAAAATTTCAAAAGGTGTTAACGAATTGCAAGATGTTGAATTTTCAGAAACCAATGAGCTCGGCAGGGTCAACAGAGTTGATCCGCTAGGAATAACTTATTTGCGTATTCATGGAATGTGGGGAATCAAAAATCCTATCAGGGTTTTTGATTATGTCGTTCCGACAGAGCAAGCTCCGAATTATTTGTTAATGTAGTTTTGCTAAAAGATAAATATTTATCCTTTCCAGAAAAAGACAGAAAGAATCTTGAAAATTTGGTTAGTAATAACTTTTCAAAAAAGATATCAAAATAAAATCGCCAAATAACCCAGCAAAATCACTGGAGGCAAAGTTATTTAGTTTTAGAAAATAATATGAATATAGCTTCTTTATTTACAGGTGCTGGTGGATTAGATTTAGGCTTTGAGAGAGCTAGTTTTCATGTTGTTTGGGCGAATGAATATGACTCTACGATTTGGGAAACATTTGAGCATAATTTTCCAAAAACAAAACTAGAAAAAAGAAGCATTGTAGTTGTTCCAACGTCTGAAATTCAAAATGTTGATGGAATAATCGGCATCTATGATTTACGTTTGGCAAAACCAGCGTTAGATAAAAACAAGACAAACGGCGATGAGTTGAAAATCCCAAACCACGAATATATGAATGGTGGTTTTTCCTCAATTTATATGTCAAGAAATCGAGTGCGTTCATGGGATGAACCTTCTTTCACAATTCAAGTTGGAGGTCGCCATGCACCTATTCACTTTCAAGCACCAAAAATGAAATTTATAGGTCAGAATGAAAGAATTTTTGTTCCCGGAAAAGAAAATCTATATCGGCGCCTATCGGTGCGGGAATGTGCAAGAAATTCAAACATTTCCTGACGATTTTATTTTCAAATATCGTGATATTGCTGACGGGTACAAAATGATTGGTAATGCTGTTCCAGTAAATTTTGCATATTATTTAGCAAATAAAATCTATACTGGTCTAAAAATATAAAGTAAACCCTTACCTTTCAAACTTTCTAATAGCTTCCATAAAAAGTGCGCCAAATTTTGCTAGTTTTTTTTCACCAACGCCGTGTATGGTGAGAAAGGATTCGTCGGTTACAGGGCGCTTACTTGCCATGTCGCGCAGTGTTTTGTCACCAAATACGATGTACGGAGGGACCTTTAGACGAGTGGCTTCAGCGGTGCGGACCTGGCGGAGTATTTCAAAGAGGGTAGGGTTAAAGTCACTGCTTACTATATCGGTATTTTCCTTGGTGGTGCTTTTGCGCATTGCTGGGGTAGGGGGAAGCAGCGGTGCTGGGGCGACGCATTTATCGCAATTGTGACAACTCACGGCTTGATACTCTTCATTAAAATAACGAAGCAAAAACTTTCGGCGGCAATAGTGTAGGGTGCAATAAGTTATTACTTGGTTGAGATTTTCTCGCACTTGCTGCTTTTCTCCTTCGTCAGCAATACGGTTGATAAAGAACTCGTGTTTGAATTTATCAGCCAAGGAAAACAAAAGTACACAGCGCGCGGGGAGACCATCACGACCAGCGCGACCGGTTTCTTGGTAGTAGCCTTCTACTGATTTTGGTAGACTGTGATGAATAACCAGGCGAACATCTGGTTTATCAATACCCATGCCAAACGCAATAGTAGCTACCATTATACGTATGTCATCACGGATAAAACGTTCTTGGTTATCGCGGCGCTTTTCGGCGGTGAGTCCAGCGTGATACACACCAGCTTTGTAGCCATGTTTCGTTAGTTTATCAGCAATACTCTCTGTATCTTTGCGTGAGAAACAGTAGATGATGGCACTTTCGTTTGGATAGTGGGTCAAGAGCGATAAAATTGTTTTGAACGAATCTTTTTTTGGCAGTACTTCATAGCTAAGATTTTGTCGATTAAAACTAGAAACGAAGATATTGGGTGACGGTAGCGCTAATTGTTTTACAATATCATCACGCACTTTTTCGGTCGCGGTGGCGGTAAGCGCAATGATTGGAATGTTGGGGAACTTTGTACGGAGTCTATTTAAATTTCGGTACTCTGGACGAAAATCATGACCCCATTCTGAGATACAATGTGCTTCGTCAATGGCAAAAAGACTAACGGGAAGCATATGGAGCGTTGCTTCAAATTCGGGTATACCAAGTCGCTCGGGGGCGATGTACAAAATCTTTACATCCCCAGACTTAATTTGTTCAATCACGGTTACGATGGCTGACTGAGTAAGAGAACTATTAATGAGTGCGGCATTCACTCCACTGGCGATTAGTCCATCGACCTGATCTTTCATTAAAGAGATGAGTGGCGAAATTACTACTGTAATACCATCGCGGATAAGTGTCGGTAATTGAAAGCAAAGAGATTTGCCACCGCCCGTTGGCATCAACACGACACAATCTTCATTGGCGATGACTCTTTCAATGATTTCTTTCTGAAGTGGGCGAAAGGCATCGTAACCAAAGTATTTTTTTAAGGTGATGTACATACTCGTGGGTAACCACTGACGCTGTATTATGTCATGCTTACGCGGCATCTGCACAAGTTGTATTTTTTGCGTAAAACGGTACAAAATGGCAGAATGTCATGTTGCCAGATTTTCTGGTGTCAATGGAGGATTGGCCGAGTGGCTGAAGGCAGCGGTTTACTAAACCGCCAGAGCAGAAATGTTCTCGTGGGTTCGAATCCCACATCCTCCGCCGTTGACAGCTAGCACGAGACGCGTCGTAATGACGTTATCCTAGCAAGTAAAAGGCTCATCAGAAATGATGAGCCTTTTACATGATCAACTGTCTAAAGAATATGGACTCCTGTGGCTTCCAGCTTTTTTCGTCTTTTCCTATTTCTGGCACTTTTCATCTTGAAAGCAAAACTGCTACTTTATCAAGCTTCTTGTATTGCATGCGATGGAGCTATCAAGGAGTGCAAAAGTGGGTGGACTTATTCAAAAAATTGTTAACCTTGCATCCAAACACTAGACACTTATTCTGAGAGGATGAATCGTTTTGATGTTCGGTATATGCAATTAGTGGAAGAAAAACTTTTAGCCATAATTAACAAGGAAAACTCAGCAACCGCAGTCGCGGAAGAATTAAATGTTACCAGACAAACTGTCTATACATGAAAATCGAGATATGAACGATTTGGTATTGATTGACTGGTTAAATTTCGAAAGAGGCGTACGGATACGCCACACAACAAGATCGCTCCTGAAACTGAACAGCTGGTCATCAATACCGCAGGAACGTATTGGACTGATGGCGTAGAAGCTCTGAGTGACCATCTGGCACGTCTCTATAATCTTTCCATCAACCCCACCACGGTGTATCGCATCTTAAAGCGGTGTGGTATTCGGTATGGAGAATACCACCCTCGAACTACGAAGAGGTGGAAGATTACACCAAACACCTGGTCTAGAGCTTCAAATGGATACCAAATACCCCTTTGGATACAAACAAGGACGAGTGTATCTATACCATCATCGATGATGCTTCACGCTGGGTATATGCATGGACATACACCACTGCGAATGCTGAGAATACTCTTAATTTTATTAAATAGGTAGAAGCACATACCCCGTTTACGATTCAAAAGATACGAACCGATCAAGGGAAAGAGTTTCGCAATAGGATGGTACAAGAGTACCTCAGTGCACAGGGTATTAAGCATCGTCTCAATACTCCGTATTGTCCTGAGGTAAATGGCAAGATTGAACGGTTTCATCGCACACTAAACGAGAAGTGTGTAGTGGGTATGTATCCGAGTGATTCATTGGATGTTCTGCAGTATAAACTAACGTTATTTCTGAAGTACTATAACTATCAGAAACGACATCGTGGACTCGGGATGGAAGGCATGACACCCATGAAAAAGATAGACAGTTGCCGTAACTGTGGATAGTGTCTATTTTAGGCTGCAATGTTACAAAAATTGACAATATAAAATTTATATGTCAATATTCCTGCAGGAATTCTGTTCAATCACATCTATCTTACTTCAAAGGAGACTCGAAATGAAACAAGAACTGATGTCGCCAGAACGTCTGGCTGCTTCTTTGTCAATACCTGATCTCACTGACCCGAGAAATGGGCGTCATGCTGTTAATATCGTCGTCGAAAAGCTCATCAGTGCTCTGAAAACTACTTATGGCGAAATAATAGCGAATGAGTACAGAACCGATCCTCGCGTCACGGTCATTGAAAACTTCGACGACCTGCTTTTTCCTGCTGATAATGCCGGGCGCTCGTCACGGTATACACGGTATGTGACGCAGGACATGGTTCTTCGTACCCACACCTCTGCCGCTATACCAAAGTGGCTACATGAGGTGAATTGGGAAACGGTAAACGATATCCTCGTCCCTATACCGGGAATTTGTTATCGACGGGATGTGGTTGACCGCACTCATTGCGGGGAACCACATCAAATGGACTTGTGGAGAATCAAACGAGGCAGCCCACGGCTTGATCGCCGTGAGCTCATCAATCTGATTGAAACAGTCCTCAACTGCATGATTCCAGGTTGTCAGTATCGTGCAAACGAAGTACTTCATCCATACACCATCAACGGGCTTGAGGTTGAAATCAAAGTTGGTGATGAGTGGCTTGAACTACTCGAGTGTGGCGAAGCACATCCGGTAATCCTTCGGAATGCTGGACTTGATCCTCAGCACTACTCAGGACTTGCTATGGGGATGGGGCTCGATCGGCTGGTTATGCTCGTCAAAAAAATCGACGACATACGCGTCTTCAGGTCCACGGATCCGAGAGTTAAGAAACAGATGGCCAACCTTGATCCGTATGTCCCGGTGTCTGATCAGCCTGCGACTCGTCGGGTACTGTCCTATTCGGCATCGCTCGAAAAAACAGAGGAGGATATCTGCGAAACTATCCGAGATGCATTGGAGGCGGATACACGGTACCTTGAAGACGTGCACGTTGAAGAAATAGCGTACGACGACCTAGAAAAAAAAGCGCGCGAGAACCTTGGTATATTACCTCACCAGAAAAATGTGGTCGCCACACTCACACTACGTTCTCTGGAAGGATCCCTGCCAAAGAAGACGGTCAACGCATGGATGCAGAAGATCTACCCTCTCCTCAATGAAGGTCAAAAGGGATACATGTGAGGTCAAGCATCAAACCCTACTCATGAGCCGTAACAAACCCAGTTTGTTACGGCTCTTTTTTTGCTGTACAAGTAGCCTGCGTCGTTAACCAAGTTTAAAACAATCTTTTGAGAATTATAATCACTTGCTTAAAATCCTTTTCTGATGGAATACTTATCCTAAAAGCATCATGTAACAAATTACCAGAATCAATATGCGTTGAAATATCACTAACTAAAATCTTCTCTGCTTCAAATTCTTGTATGATGTCCTTGTGATTTTTAGACTTGATAATTACAAAGTTCGTGTCTGTATCATAGCACTTGACACTTCTCTGTTTTAAAAATGAAATTAGTTTTTTCTTTCTTTGCACAACCCCAGCAATTTGCTTTTTGAAATATGGCTTATGCTTTAAAAGAACACGAAGAGTATGTATACTGAAATTACTGATTGGCCAAAACATCTCTCTTTCATCATCTAATTTTTCTATAATTTCCTCGTTAGCAACTATGTAACCGAGTCGCAAACCAGCCAAACCAAATTCCTTAGAGAAGGACTTCAATATAATTAAATTGTCATATTTTTTTGTGAGATCCAAGAAAGATGTTCCTGAGAATTCTGAGTATACCTCATCTACAATTACAGGGACTTTGAATGACGCTGTTTTCTTCAATATTTTTAGTATATCTCTCCTTGAGATTGAACAACCTAATGGGTTGCTGGGGTTACATAACACAACACCTTTAGTGTTTTTGTTTATTAAATTAACAATTTGAGTTGTCGGTGGGAAAAAACTACCTTTCCTTTCTTTATAAAGTAATATTTTTGG
>Ga0210021_1001170_pt1 | contig 26749 bp, 23 predicted proteins | sample CryGeymeta201517_FD_183981 | JGI IMG/M metagenome (GOLD analysis project Ga0210021, IMG submission 183981) | Groundwater microbial communities from Crystal Geyser aquifers in Utah, USA - Crystal Geyser metaG 2015-17 (SPAdes) (version 2) | ecosystem: Environmental > Aquatic > Deep subsurface >... | reverse complement strand
TTGCGCTCCGGCTATTTCTCAAAAAGCGGTGATCTTCGCTTTAAAACAAAAAGAAAAATCACGAAAATCAATTAAAGAATTAGTCAAACAAATGGCTTTTAATCGAAGCCTGATGTGCCAGGAATTGGATAAGTTATCAGAGATATTTGAATATCAAAAACCGAGAGGAGCTTATTATATTTTCGTCAAAGTCAAAGTTCCAAAAATTGATTCTTTTAAAATAACCTTGAAGATTCTGCGCGAGGCGCGCATTATCGTCATCCCAGGCCGGGCTTTTGGTCCAAACGGCGAAGGGTATATCAGATTTTCTTTCGCCGGGGAAGGAAAAAATATTATTACTGGTTTCAAGCGCCTGCAAAAATGGGCTAAAAAATGGAAGGAAGAAAAATATAGATTATAAATAAGTCTTGCAATTTAGTTATAATTGAATTATAATACATATTAATGAACAAAGAAAAATACAACCCATTACAATTAAGAGAAATTTTTCATCTGGAATTTTTAAGATGGCTGGGAAGAGGAGTCAAACCATCCTACTACGTCCTAAAAGGAGGGGTGAATTTACGTTTTTTTTATAACAGTTTCCGTTATTCTGAAGATATAGATTTAGACGCGCGCTTTCTCCGAGTTGACGTCCTGCAAGATAAAGTTATGCGGATACTAAAATCAGCCTCTTTTCAAAATAATCTTAAACCTTTTGGCATAGATAAAATCATTCCTCCTGATATGGCGAAAGCAAAACAAACTCAGACTACTCAAAGATTTAAAATTCATTTAATCACACCCTCAAAGGAAGATTTTTTTACAAAAATTGATTTTTCTCGCAGAAAATTTGAAAACAACATCAAAATTGAAACTGTCTCAAACACTATTTTGCGCGAATATAAATTAGCTCCGTTACTCGTCCCGCATTATGATATTATTTCCATGGTCTCGCAAAAGTTAGACGCTCTTGCCGCAAGAAAAATAATCCAAGCAAGAGACGCTTTTGATATATATATTTTAAGCGCTCAATTTGAACCATCTAATAAAGAAAAAATCAAGCTAAATCCGGAGAATATGGATAAAGCGTATAAAAACATTTTTGAAATTAGTTTTGAACAATTTAGAGACACTGTTGTCTCCTACCTCTTGAAGGAAGACCAAAAAATATATGACTCGCCGAGATCTTGGGATGAAATTAAATTAAAAGTAGCTAATTTTATAGAGGAATTAAAAAAATAACATGAAAAAACAATCTATTTTAAGTTTTATTAAGAAAATAAACAGGCCTCTCTTTACTACCGCTGAATTGTCAATGGTCTCGGGAAAATCTTCATCAAACACCACTCAAGCGCTTAACTATCTTCAAAAACAAGGAGTAGTTTTTAAGATCTATCGAGGAATTTGGGCTGAAAAGACAAATAAACCATTAAGCCCTTATAGTATTATTCCCTTCTTATTCCCTCGAAATCGAGCCTATGTATCATTTATAAGCGCTTTGCATCTTCATGACATAATTGAGCAAATCCCCCAGGTGACAACCCTGGCTTCAAATACGCACACAAAAACGATTGTCACCAAATTAGGAACTTTTTCTGTCCATCAAATAACACCTTCTTTTTTTGATGGATTTGAATGGTATAAAGGCGAAAGCGATTTTTTGATCGCTCAACCGGAGAAGGCGTTAATTGACTGTTTGTATCTTGCTGGGTATAAAAAAAAGCAATTTGCGAATTTCCCGGAATTGCATTTCTCAAAAACTTTCAGCTTTAAAAAGGCAAAAAAATGGATTGAAAAAATACCAAACATTAAGATTCGTTCGTTTGCCCAACAAAAACTAAAGATAATAGAAAAACAAATAAAAATGGGCTTAAAAATGGAAAGAAGAAAATTATAGATTATAAAAATATGGAATTAAGAAAAGAAGAAGAAATTTCTCTTTATAATGAATTAGCCAGAAAATGGCAAGATGAACACTTGGAAAAAAAAGATTGGTTAATAGATATCGAGGATTATGATGTCTTTATTTTCTCAAGTTACCGTTTTTGTCGGGATTGGTTTGAAAAAAATATCAAAAGTGGAATGAAATTTCTTGATTATGGCTGCGGCCATGGCATGCACTCTGTTCTACCCGCTTCTCTTGGCGCCGAAGTTTATGGCATTGATTTATCAGAAGAATCTTTAAAAATTGCTAAGCGACGGGCTCAAGAGGAAAAAGTAAGCGATAAAATCAAATTTTTAAAAATGGATTGCGAAAAACTTGAATTTCCCGATAATTACTTTGACCTTATATTTGACGGCGGCGCTTTTTCCTCAATAGACATAAATAAAGCCTATGCCGAGTTATCTCGTGTTCTCAAGCCCGACGGAAAAGTAATCGGCATTGAAACTTTTGGCCATAATCCATTAATGAACCTGAAGCGCTCTATTAACAAAAAAACCGGCAAAAGAACCCAATGGGCAGCTTCGCATATTATGAAGATGAAAGATTTAGAATCAGCCAAGAAATATTTTGATTCAATAGAAACAAAATTTTTTCATTTATTTTCCATGCTTGTTTTTCCTTTACGCCGATTGCCTGGTCTAAAAACAGTTTTTAATCTTTTAGATCATTTCGACTCAATCCTTCTTAAAATCCCTTTTTTAAAAAAATACGCTTTTAAGGTTGTTTTTATTTTTTCTCACCCTGTTAAATAATCCCGCAAAAATGTTAAAAAGACTATTTAATGTCAAAAAAGATTACGCAGGGCAGGACTTGACAAAAAGTTATCATTTCCTATAATAATAAAAAAGGGTTATTTTTAGAAATATATGACTTTTAATGAATTAAAAGAAAAAATTAAGAATTATCCATTATTCAAATTGGAAGACGCTTTTAAATGGTTTCCCAAGGCTAAAAAGCAGTCTACTTTGAATCAAGTCAATTTTTGGATAGAAAAAAAGTGGCTCGAAAGAATTAAAAGGGGCATTTATAAATTAAAAGATTTTGAGATAAAAGACCCTTTTATTGTTGCTAATTTTATTTATACGCCTTCTTATATAAGCTTGGAGAGCGCCCTAAATTGTTACGGCATCATTCCCGACGTTCCTTTTGGTATAACTTCAGCGACAATTAAGAAAACCAAAAAAATTAAGACTGAAAATTACGGCACTTTTCATTATGGTCACCTAAAAAGTAATTTGTTCTTTGGCTACAAGACAGTTTTGGCTCCCAAAAATTATAGCTACAATATTGCCTTTCCCGAAAAGGCCTTGTTTGACTATTTTTATCTCAGAGCAAAAGGATTTAGCTCGCCTCTAGGATTTATTGAAGAATTAAGAATATCTTTGCCTTCAGATTTTAATAGGAAAAAATTTTTAGAATGGCAAAAACTTGTTTCAGACAAAAATAAAAATTTCCATAAAATTATTGAAGCTTTTTTGAAAAAATATGGCAAAAAAATCTAAGAAAATTTCTAACGGGGTAAATGAATTCTTATTAGAGACATTGCGCGAAGAGGGAAGAAGGTTAAAAATCCCGCCCCATAAAAATAGGGCTTTAATCAGAGAATATCTACAAACCAAAATTATTTATTATCTTTACGAACTTCCCTCAGCCGGCAATCTCTCTTTTATTGGAGGAACGAGTTTAAGAATTTTGAGGGAGTTAGACAGGTTCTCCGAAGATTTAGATTTTGATAATTTGGGATTGAGTTTTCCAGCCATTAATAAACTCTTTGCCGAAATAAAAAATAAACTTGAAAAAGAGGGTTTTGAAATAGAATATCAAATGAAAAAAACTGACAATTCTGGCATTGGCGAGATGAAATTCAAAAATTTACTTTTCCAAATAAAAATCAGCAGCTATGAAAAGGAAAATTTAGTGATAAGAATAAATTATACTACCCCGAGGAAAAAATCAGAAACAGAGACCCTTATTTTAAGTCGTTTTGGATTAGCTCAAAGCGTTGTGACAAATACCGCCGAATTTTTATTTTCTCAAAAAATAAGAGCGATTTTTACAAGGAAAGACCTTCAACCGAGAGATTTTTACGACGTGGTCTGGTTTTTGTCTCACAGAATTAAACCTTCTCCTAAACTTTTTTTTGAACTTGGAATAAAAAACGAGAAAGAACTTTTTTTAAGAATTAATCAAGTATATCAAAAAAAAGTGCTGCCAGAGATTAATCAGTTTAAAAAAAGATTATCTCCATTTTTAATTGACGAGAAAAAAACCTCTTATCTTGATTTGTTTGGAAATTTAATTTCCTCTTTGGCAAAGTAAAATCAAAAAAAATGAGCAAAAGATTATTTGATCTATTTTTCTCCTTAATAGGAGTGATTATTCTCTCTCCCCTTCTCTTGGTTTTAGCTATTTTAATAAAAACTAGTTCACCCGGTCCTGTTTTTTATCGCGGAATAAGAGCGGGAAAAAATGGAAAAAACTTTAAAATTTTTAAATTCAGGACCATGGTGGTTAATGCTGAAAAAATGAGCGGGCCTTCAACCGCCTTAGACGACCCTCGCTTAACCAGAATTGGCAAATTTTTGCGCAAATGGAAACTTGATGAATTGCCACAATTATTTAATGTCATTAAAGGAGACATGAGTTTAGTTGGTCCAAGACCGGAGGTTTTAGAATACGCCAATCTTTATCAAGGGGAAGAAAAAATTGTTTTTAGTGTTAAACCGGGCATCACTGATTTTGCTTCTTTGTGGGACTCCCACGAAGAGGAAGTTTTGAAAGGCAGTCCGGACCCGGAAAAAACTTATTTAGAAAAAATCAGGCCGGAAAAAGTCAGGCTGCAAATGAAATATGTTAAAGGAAAGTCTCTTCTAACTGATTTAAAAATTATTCTAAAAACAATTAAAAGAGTAATTTCAGGTTAATAAAAAATCATGAAAAACAAATATCCAAAAAAATTTCTAACTGGGCTCTATCAAAAAATGCTTGAAATCAGACTATTTGAAGAAAGTCTGGTTGAGCCAATTCTAAAAGGCGAGATTAAAACTCCTTGCCATCTTTATACCGGACAAGAGGCAGTCGCGGTTGGCGTTTGCGCCTCTTTAAAGAGAACTGATTATGTTTTTGGCAACCACCGTTCTCACGGACATTATTTGGCTAAAGGCGGAAATCTAAATGCCTTAATGGCAGAAATTTTCGGCAAAGAAACAGGCTGCTCAAGAGGACGGGGCGGCTCAATGCACATCATTGATACCTCGGCCGGCTTTCTTGGCTCGGCGCCGATTGTGGCTGGCACTATTTCTTTGGCTGCTGGTCAAGCTCTGGCCTCAAAAATAAAAAAAGAAAAAAGAGTCACAGTCAGCTTTTTCGGCGATGGAGCCACTAACGAAGGGGTCTTCTATGAATCTCTTAATCTCGCTGTTTTGCATAAACTGCCAATTATTTTTATTTGCGAAAACAATCTTTATTCAACCCATATGCCGATTAGAGAATGTTCAGCTAACACCAAAATTTATCAAATAGCTAAAGCTTTTAAAATGCCAAGTTTTAAAATAGACGGCAACAATGTCTTAGAAGTTTTTGAAACAGTAAAAAAAGTAGTTGATCGCGCTCGCCAGAATAAAGGACCCGCTTTTATTGAATGTTTAACTTATAGATTAAGAGGCCATGTTGGTCCTGATGACAATGTTCAAGGATTACATACTGATATTAGAAGCAAAAAAGAAGTTGAGACTTGGCGGAAAAAAGATCCGATTAAAAAATTTGAGGAGCTATTTATAGAAAATGGCGTTATAAATAAAAAAAACTTAGAAGAAATTTATCAAAAAACAAATCAAAAAATTAAAGAAGCTCATAAGTTCGCTCAAAAAAGTGCTTTTCCTAAAAAAAGTGAATTATTAAAATATGTCTTCAAAAAATAAAAAAATCTTGCCTTACAGTTTAGCTATTAACGAGGCCTTGCACCAGATGATGGCGAAGGATAAATCTGTTTTTATTATTGGCCAAGGCGTAAAATCTGTCTGGTACGTTGGTAATACGTGTCGAGGTTTGTTGGAAAAATTTGGAGAAGCTCGGGTTATTGACACGCCTGTCTCGGAAAATGCAGTCACTGGTATCGGCGTAGGTGCCTCGTTGGCCGGTTTAAAACCAGTGGTTATCCATCCGCGCCTGGATTTTATGATGTACGCCTTTGATCCAATTATTAATGAAGCAGCCAATTGGCATTACATGTTTGGAGGTAAATCATCAGCAGGGGTAGTGATTAGAGGGATTATCAATCGCGGCGGCGAACAAGCCGCTCAACATTCTCAGGCCATAGAAGCTTTATTCGCCCATATTCCTGGCTTGAAAGTCGTAATGCCGGCCACTGCTTATGACGCGAAAGGACTTTTAATTTCTGCCATACGGGACAAAAATCCAGTCATCTACATTGAAGACCGCTGGCTTTATCAAGAGAAAAATCAAGTCCCTCAAAAAATTTATGCGGTGCCAATCGGCAAAGGCGTGATCAGGAAAAAGGGGAAAGATATAACTATTGCCGCTATTTCTTATATGGTTCCTCAAGCCATAAAAGCCGCGGAGGAATTGAAAAAAGAAGGGATTGAAGCTGAAGTGATCGACCTCAGAACCGTTAAACCATTAGACATCCCATTGATTCTAAAATCTGTTAAAAAAACTAAGCGCTTAGTAATTACTGAAGCGGCTTGGTTGACTGGAGGAGTTGCCGCTGAAATCTCCGCTCAAATTTCAAACAAAGCCTTTAAATATCTTAAGGCGCCGATTGAGAGGGTCTGTTTGCCTGACGCTCCGGCTCCCATGAGTAAACCCCTTGAAAAATCCTATTTTATAAACTATAATGATATTATTAAAACTATTAAAAAAATGATTTATGTATAAAGTCCGCTTTGTTAATCCACAAAAACAGTACGCTGACCATCGAGAAGAACTTATAAAGGCCTTTGATGAAACTCTCTCTAGGGGCGCGATTGTTAATCGCGAAGAGCTTTGGAAATTTGAGGAAAATTTCGCAAAATTCGTCGGAGCCAAATACGCGGTTGGCGTTAATTCCGGGACATCCGCTTTAGATGTGGCTTTGCAGGCTGCAGGAATCAAATCGGGCGACGAGGTAATAACTGTAGCTCATACTTTTATAGCAACGATCTCCACTATTTATTTGACAGGCGCAACGCCGGTTTTAATTGATGTCGACCGAGATTTTAATATGAACCCGAAGCTTATTGAACAAGCGTTGAGCCCGAAAACAAAAGCGATTTTACCGGTTCATTTGAATGGCCGAATTTGCGATATGGATGTCATTCTAGATATTGCAAAACGTAAAGGATTGATGATTATTGAAGATGCCGCCCAGGCGCTCGGCGCCACGATGAAAATGGCTGATGGAAGTATAAAAAAGAGCGGAACCTTCGGTTTGGTCGGATGTTTTAGTTTATATTGGGCGAAAACTTTAGGAGGGGTTGGCAATAACGGGATGGCAGTAACCAACGATCCGGAAATCGCCAAAAAAATGAGGTTGATGAGATATAATGGCGAAGACCGCGAAACGCGTCACTTTTATTATCATGCCCATAATCTTTTAATGGATAATGTACACGCGGCCATTCTTGATGTTAAGCTTAAATATCTGCCTGAATGGCTAAAACGCCGCCAAGAAATCGCTCAACTATACAAACAGCAGTTGTCAGATGTTAAACAAATATCTCTGCCTCATTTTGAGGACGATCGTTTTACCGATGTTTATACAAACTATGTTATCCGCGCCGAAAGAAGAGATGAACTGAAGAAATATCTTGATGATAATCAACTTGTTGAAACTATGATCTCTTGGCCTCAACCAACCTATGCTGAACCGGTGATGGTAGAAACAAAAAATAGATGGCGTTTTGGCGATCCAAACGCTAAATATCTTCCGGAAACGGAAAAAATCTGCCAGGAAGTCATTTCTTTGCCGATGTATCCAGAGCTAACGGGTAATGATGTCAAATATGTTATAGATTCTATAAAAAATTTCTATAAAAATGACTAATTTCTTAAAGAAAAATAAAAAGTATTTGTTCCTCTTAATTGCTGACGCCTTGATTATTATTCTCGTTGCCTGGCTTTCTTTTTTACTTCGTTTTGAATGGGCCATCCCTCAAAAGTATTTTTTCCATCTTAAAAATTTTATTATTTTATCACTACTCATTTCCCTGCCAATTTTTTATTGGCAAAAACTTTATCATTTTTCCTGGGCTTATGTCAGTATTTCTGATCTTTACCGAATTATTAAGGCCATTACCCTTTCTAATCTAATAATCGGTTCCATCATCTTACTTTGTCTAGGTTTCGAACCATTTTCAGGTTTTCCCCGTTCAATTATTCTGATTAATTATTTTTTTACTCTCTTAGCGATCAGCGGCTTCCGAGCTGGAAAAAGAATCTTTAGCGAGACGCTTAGACCTGCGAAAGCCGGTCATAAAATTTTAATTATCGGCGCTGGCGAAGCTGGCGAAGAATTAGCTAGAAATATTTCTAAAACAAGCCTCAATCTAGTCGGTTTTGTTGACGATAACGAGCTTAAACAAAATGCCATTATTCACAATTACCCAGTGCTTGGTAAACGAAGAGATTTACCCGAAATTATTAAAAATTATGAAATTGAGGAAGTAATTATAACCTTCCCCTCAGTCCCCCAGAAAATCACGAGAGAGACAGTGGAAATTTGCCGAAAGGCCGGGGTCCAAAAAATAAAAATTCTTCCTTCCATGAGAGAAATTATGGATGGCAAAGTCACGCTTGCCAATGTCAGAGAAGTTTCTATTGAAGATTTACTGGGCAGGGAAGAAGTTAAAATTGACAAAGAAGCAATTAAAAATTTTATTTACGGCAAAAAGGTTTTAATCACCGGAGCAGCCGGTTCGATTGGTTCTCACTTATGTCAAGAAATTTCAAATTTTTCCCCGGAAAAACTTATTGCTTTTGACCAAAACGAGACAGGAATTTTCCGCTTAGAGCAAGATCTCGATAAAAAATTCCCTGAAATTCCTAAAATTTTTGAAATTGGCGATGTTTGTGATCAGAAAAAAATTGAGTATCTCTTCAGCAAAACCAAGCCAGATATTGTTTTCCACGCCGCGGCTTATAAACATGTCCCTTTAATGGATCTCCATCCTGAAGAAGCAGTTAAGAATAATATTTTTGGCACTTTAGCGGTGGCTGAAGCGGCGGTAAAAAATAATGTTGAAAAATTCGTTTTTATTTCTACTGACAAGGCGATTAATCCGACCTCGGTGATGGGCGCAAGTAAACAAGTTGGAGAAATGATCTGTCTCGCTTTAAATAAAAAACAATCAACAAAATTTTGCGCTGTTCGTTTTGGCAATGTTCTTGATAGCCAAGGCAATGTCATTGAAGTCTTCAAAAACCAAATCGAAAAAGGCGGGCCCTTAGAAATAACCCACCCGGAAATGAAAAGATATTTTATGACTACCGAGGAAGCTTGTTTTTTAGTGATGCAAGCAGCCGCCGCCTCAAAAAGTGGAGAAGTTTTTGTTTTAGATATGGGCCAACCGATTAAAATAAAAGATCTGGCTTACGAGATGATTAAACTGGCTGGCTATGAGCCTGATGTTGAAATCCCAATTGTTTTTACAAAAATAAGGCCAGGCGAAAAATTGTTTGAAGAAATTCTGACTGACTCAGAAAAACCAACAAAATATGAAAAAATCTTTATCGCTAAACTAAATGAGATAAACGAAGAAAAATTATCTCTCGGCCTTAGGAAGTTAGCTGAAGCCTGTAAAGAAATGGAGAGGGGAAAAATTATTGAAATTTTAAAAGAGCTTCTGCCGAATTATCAACCGAAATCTATCTAAATTTTTGTATCGGAATTTCTAAGTTCCGATACAAGCCCGCTCTAATTTTGCCATCCTATCAAGAATAAGTCTATTAATAAGATAAACTTAGTTTAACCCTACGAGACAGAGGGCGAACAACCCCGAGCGAGCCGTAGGCGAGCGAGTGTCTCGGCCTTAAGATACCTCGCAAAATTAGGGCGGAATAGAGCCGTGAGGGAGCGAAGCAACTGAACGCCTATGTGCCTTTGACCATAAAAAAACCGGAGTCTTTCCGGTTTTTTTAATTTTTCCTTATCTCAAGCTTTATTAGACAAAAGCAATCTTTTTATTTAAAACAGCGATTATTTTCCCCAAAGTATCTATTGTTATATTTTCTTTGCCCGCTTCAATACGAGCAACAGCGCTCTGAGTAGTGTCTATTTCTTCGGCTAACTTTTTCTGGGTAAGGCCATTTTTTTCTCTTAATTTTAAAATTTGGTAAGCGACATCTAAACGACACTTCTCCTCTTCGTATTTTTTTCTGAACTTACGATCCTCCATTTTCTTTCTAAAATGTTTTTCATAATTAGTAAGTTTGCGCATACTTTTATTTATTTATAAAATTTTTTATAATTATTTAATGCTTTATTTAATTCACCGCTTGGAGTTTTTTGTGATCTCTTCCGAAAAATATGTAGAAGTATTATTCTTTTGTTAGTGAATATAAAATAAAAGATACGATAAGGAAGCGGTCTCAATTGCCAAATTTTATCCTTAATATGTTCGGCGTACGGGAACCTAAGACAACCTTGTTCTTCAATCAATTTATTAATATAACTAAATATTTTTCTCTGGTGTTTTTCGCTTAATTTATCAATATAACTTTTAACCGGTATTTCTTCTGTGCATCTGTTTATATAATATTCAGCCCGATACGACGAGTCTTTTGTCATAGATTTGTTATATTTAAATATAGCATATATGCTATACAAAGTCAATAAAAGTTATCCACTGTCTAATTATTTTTGATTTACAACAACTTGAAATTATTAATCACCAAGCTGAACTTATAGCCTAAATATTTCGCGGCCTGGCGGCAATAAGCCATTCGCTCAGTAAAGATCTCGAAATATTCCATAATCGGCACAATCTTAGTGTCAATTTGCAGGGTTAAAATAACCTTTTTTTTGTTTTTATCAATTTTTAGTTTTGTATTCGTGGTTGCAAAATTAACCCGGTCATGAATATCGTCGTTGATTTTTTTAAATGATTTGACGATCACTCGCGAGCGATGAACATCTGATTTGTCCGCGATAACCACCGCGGCTGAGATCTTATTGGAAAACTTCATCTCTTCTTTGTCGTGATTAGCAATGGCTTGAATAATCAAAGTTAATTCTTGAGCAGGGAAATCTTTTTGGAAAATCTGGTGAAAAAGCAAAGCCGCCCAGTAATGATGTTCTGTTCGGCCTAAAAAATTTCCCATATCATGACAATAAGCGGCAATCTCAGATAGCTCTTGTTCTCTTTTGGTCAAACCAATTTCTTTGGCTAAATTTCTGGCGCGAGAAGCCGTGAGTTCTGCGTGCCGCAGGCCATGTTCCGTATATTCCAAAACTTCTAGAGCAATCTCGGTTTGTTTCAAAAATTCAATTATCTGGGGATGTCTCTTAATTTTTGCCAAAGTTAACATAAATTCTAAACTACCCCAGTAGTAGAACCGGGTTCACTACGGGGCTCCGCTTCCGCGGCTATTTTTTCTAAAATTTTCTTTTTTAATTCTTCGGCTATTTTTGGATTACCTTTTAAAAATTCTTTGACCGATATCTCGCCAACCCCTAATTTTGTTTCGCCAAAACTAAAAGTATTGCCTGTTTTTTTGATTGAACCATGTTCTAATCCCATATTCAGTAAATCTCCGGCATGAGAGATGCCTTCGTTATATAAAATTTCAAATTCACAAACTTTAAATGGGGGCGCCACTTTATTCTTAACAATTTTTGCTTTCACCTTATTGCCGATTATTTGCTCGCCTTTTTTAAGTTGGGCTAAACGTTTAAGTTCAATCCTGATTGAAGCGTAAAACTTTAAGGCCATTCCGCCAGTAGTTGTCTCTGGATTGCCAAAGAAAAAGCCGATCCTCATTCTGGTCTGGTTGATAAAAATAACCACGGTTTTTGTCTCAGAAATTACAGCGGACAGTTTCCTCATCGCTTTTGACATTAAACGAGCTTGAAGAGCAATATTTTGATCCCCCATTTCTCCTTCAATCTCGGCTCTCGGCACTAAAGCCGCGACTGAATCAATAACCACAATATCAACCCCATTTGAACGAATAAGAGTTTCAACAATTTCTAGGGCTTGTTCGCCGGTGTCAGGCTGGGAGATTAAAAGATCATCGACTTTTACGCCGATTTTTTTTGCGTAATCAGGATCAAGGGCATGCTCAACATCAACATAAGCAGCTGTTCCGCCTCTCTTTTGCGCTTCAGCCACGGCATGAAGAGCTAAGGTCGTTTTGCCGGATGCCTCGGCCCCATAAATTTCCGTCATCCTTCCTTTAGGAAGTCCTCCAACTCCTAAGGCTAAATCTAAAGAAAAACAGCCGGTTGGCAAAACTTCAACTTTCATCTTGTGCGCCTCACCTAATTTCATAATTGAGCCCTCGCCAAACTTCGTCTTGATTTGATCAATGGCCGCTTCCGCTGCTTTTTGCCGCTCCGTCTTGCCTCCATCGTCAATACTTTTAGTTGTTTTAGACATATAAATAGATGTTAAATAAATTTAAAATAAAGTCAAGAGTTAAATTATTGATTTTCATCCTCTTTCAGCTCTAAGTTTTCTCCGGTTTCATAGACTCTTCTTGGTTTTGCTCCGTCAGCTGGGCCAATGACCCCTTTTTCTTCAAGAAGATCAAGCAGTCTGGCCGCCCTGGCATAACCAACCCTCATCCTTCTTTGAAGCAAAGAAGCAGAGGCCTTTCTTGCTCGCGTCACTATTTCTTCAGCCTGAGGCAGGAGTTCGTCTCCTCCCATCTCAAACTCTAAACCTTTGATTTCTTCTTTTGGCGGCTCGGTCACCTCCTCTTCGTAATCAAGAGGGAAAATATTTTTTAAATAATTAACCACCCGCTTAATTTCTTTTTCTGAAATGAGTGGCCCTTGCAATCTTTTTGGTCGAGAAATTTCAGGAGAGATAAAGAGCATGTCGCCCATCCCTAAAAGTTTCTCTGCGCCGGAAAAATCAAGAATAGTTCGCGAATCAACAGCCGAAGCGACAGAAAAAGCAATCCGATTAGTAATATTAGCTTTAATTAAACCAGTGATGATGTCAACTGATGGTCTTTGAGTCGCCATCACCAGATGAATCCCAGTCGCTCTGGCCATTTGCGCTAAACGAATAATGCAAGTCTCTATTTCTTGAGGAGACGCTACCATTAAATCAGCTAATTCATCAATAACAATCACGATGTAAGGGAGTTTCTCTTCTGCGTCCTGATTATAACTTAAGATGTCTCTTTTTTTCTTCTCTAAAAATAGGTCAAACCGTTTGGTCATCTCAAGAATAGACCATTTCAAAACATTAATTGTTTTCTCTACCGAGGTCACCACTGGCGCTAAAAGATGAGGCAGGTCTTCATACAAACTTAACTCTACTCTTTTTGGGTCAATTAAAATAAAACGTAAATCTATTGGTGAGTTCTGATAAATTAAACTTAAAATGAGAGAGTTTAAAAAAATAGTTTTTCCTGAACCAGTCGCGCCAGCCACCAAAAGATGAGGCATTCTGCCTAAATCAGCTAAAAAAACTTCTCCGGAGACAGCAAATCCAAAAGGAATAGTTAAATTTGAAGATTGGGTTTTAAATTTTTCACTTTCTAAAATTTCCCTTAAACGAACAATCGCCCTTTTTTTATTCGGCACTTCAACGCCAACTAAGGACTCTCCGGGAATAGGCGCTTCAATTCTAATCGGATGCGCAGCTAAGGCAAGGGACAGGTCATTTGAAAGAGTAGTAATTTGAGATAATTTTATCCCCTGAAATGGTTTGAGAGTATATTGGGTAACCGTCGGTCCAACCTTAACTTCCCCCATTTCTACCGGGATAGAAAAACTCTCCAAAGTTTTGTGAATGATCAATTTATTATTCTTAATATCACCGCTCTGCGGCTCCATCAATCCTTTATCTAATAAATCAAGAGGAAATTTTTCTTTGCCGAAAGATTTAATTGATTTTGATTTGAATAAAGTTTTTTTCTTTCTAAAAAATAAAATTCCTTTTTCTAATTTTATTTTTTCAGGTTTTGCCGGATTCTCTTCTTCTGACTTTTCTCTGGTTTTAAATTTTTCTAATTCTTCTTCGCCCTTTTCGCCAAAGGTCGGCTTGCCTTTTTTAGAGAATAAGTCAAAAAGAAGAATTAAAGAAATAGCCAATAAAGAAAGAAAAATGACGAGGCTAGCCCAAAAACCAAAAAATTCTTTCAAAATGAAACTTAGAGCATAACCAACATATCCGCCGCCGCGGCCTTGCTCAAGAACTACCTCATTATCAACAAAAGGCAGATGAAGGATGCTGGTCAGGGAAAGAACAAGAATGACTAAAGCCCAGTATTTATAAGGGGGGATCTTTTCTTTACGAGATTCTATCAATAGCCAACCTAAATAAAAAAAGGGCAGGAAACTAACAAAAGACAACCAACCGAAAAGCAAACGAAAAAAAGAGAACAAAATTTCGCCAACCTTACCTGATAAGTTCCAGAAACTCAAAATTAAAATAATTCCTAAAGCAAAAAAGGCGATGCCTAAAATCCAGCCTTTTATTTCCTCGGGTAAGTCGCGATTATCGCTTGTTTTCATTTTTTTATATTTTATTTTTTGGCTTTCTTAAATCCCGTCCCAGCTGGTATTAGTTTACCAATAATTACATTTTCTTTCAACCCATAAAGATAATCAACTGTTCCGCCGATGGCAGCGTTTATTAAGATACGTGATGTCTCTTGGAAAGAAGCAGCGGACAACCATGAATCGCAAGAAAGAGCAGCTTTGGTAATCCCTAAAAATAATTCTTTTCCTTCTGAAGGTTTTTTGCCCTGCCCTCTTGCCAGCTCATCGCAAACTCTTTTATATTCTCGCGAAATGATCATTCCGGCTGAAAGATTTGTCTCTCCGCTATCAGTAATTAAAAATCGAGAAAACATTTGTCTAATAATTACTTCGAAATGTCGACTATCTAATTTTACTCCTTGAGAATAATAAACATTTTGTAATTCCGCCAACATATATTTTTCTACTGCCTCTCTTCCTCTCAATTCGTAGAGTTCTCTCAGATCCAAAGAGCCGCTGGTTAACTGCTGGCCATACTCTACCTCTTCTCCTTCCTTAACGTAGATTGATTCTGTTTTAGGAACGATATATTCTTCCACTCCTGCTTCTTCATAAATAACTTGGAGCACACCCTCTTCAAAGCTAATTTTGCCTTTATGTTGAGAAAAAATTTTCTTCTTTTCCGATTCAGCTAAAATTGTCTTTTCTCTAACTAGGTCTCCTTCTTTTACTTCTACCTGCCAATCAATTTCTGGATCGAGAATATGTTTTTCTTTTTGTTGTCCCTGATATTTTATTTTAATAATTTTTTGTCCTTTGCCGGCCACGCCAGAAACGCTCTCAATAGAGGCCTTCCCCTTATGCAAAGCCATTAAAGCTTTTACTTTGGGCGGCCTGAGCTCAAAAATTTCTTCAGCCCGAGGCAAACCTTGGGTAATATCTTTGCCAGCCGCGCCACCAATATGAAAAGTTCGCAAAGTAAGCTGGGTCCCTGGTTCGCCTATACTCTGGGCCGCCACTATGCCTACGGCTACTCCCTCTTTAATCGGTTTACTAAAACCTAAGTCATAACCATAACATTTAGAACAAACGCCTTGTTTTGCCTTGCAGCGCAAAACAGAACGTAAATAAATTTTTGGGGGATTAACTTTTTCTATTTCTTCAAGTTTCTCATAATCAACAATCTCTCCCTTCTTGACAATTACCTTTCCAGTTTTTGGATTCTTAATGTCGGCTAAGGCGGTTCGGCCAAAAATCCTGTCCCGCCAAGATAATCTTAAAATTTTATTCTCCTCCTTTGTAAGCATTATTCCTTTTTCGACTCTACAATCAGGTTCTGTCACTAAAACTTCCTGAGCAGCATCAACTAAGCGTCTCGTCAGATAGCCGGCGGAAGAAGTGCGTAAAGCTGTGTCAACTATACCTTTTCTTGTCCCGTGGGTAGAAATAAAATATTCCAAAACATCGAGTCCTTCTTTATATGAAGAACGAACAGCCAATTCTATAATCTTGCCAGCTGGTGAAGCTACTAGCCCCTTCATCCCAATCATCTGATTCAATTGCGTCCAACTACCCCTCGCGCCCGAATTTACCATCAAAAAGGGAGATGAATGAGGATCAATCTTTTGCTGGACGAGAGCGCTTACTTCATTTATTGATTTGGACCAAGTCTCAATATTTTTCAAGTATTTCTCCCTTTCTGTCAAAAGACCGCCTTCGTAAGATTCATTTGTTTTTTCAACTTCTCGCTCCGCTTTCTTCAATATTTCTTTTTTCTCTGGAAACGGAGGCAATTCTTCCATTGACCAGGTAATTCCTGAATAAGTTAGATATTCAAAAGAAACATCTTTAAGTTTATCAAGCAGCTCTACTGTTTTCTCCTCGCCATATGCTCTTAAATATTTAACAACCAAATCGTTTAAAGAGCGTTTATCAACCACTTTGTCTAATTTATAAAAATCTAAAGGAAAAATTTCGCCAAAAATAAGTCGGCCGACACTACATTTATAAATTCCATCTTGAACTTTTACTTTTACCTCCTCCTGTAAAGAAATTTTACCTAATTCATAAGCATTAATTGCCTCTTCTTTTGAAGAAAAGCCTCTAAGATTTTCTTTTTCGCGCTCATGAGGAATTGAAGTTAAATTGTTGACGCCTAAAATAATATCCTGGGTGGGCAGAACGACTGGTTGTCCGGTTGCCGGTTTGAGTAAATTTTTGGTTGAGGCGATTATTTCTTTTGCTTCTTCTTTAGCTTTTTGTGAAATCGGCAGATAAACGCCCATCTGATCACCATCGAAGTCAGCATTGAAAGCGTCACAAATTAAAGGATGAACTTGAATTGTTTTATCATCGACAAGAATTGGTTGAAAGGCTTGAACGCTTAGCCGATGCAGGGTTGGCGCTCGATTAAGCAAAACCCGGGATCCTTTAACCGCTTCCTCTAAGGTCGCCCAAACTTCTTCATCGCCATCATCTATCTTGCGATTAGCTGACCTGACATTATGAACAACGCCCCGCTTTATAAGTAAAGAAGCGACAAACGGTTTAAATATCTCAAGGGCAAGTATTTTCGGTAAGCCGCATTGATGAAGTTTAAGGTTCGGCCCGACGACAATCACTGAACGGCCCGAGTAATCAACTCTTTTACCTAAAAGATTGCGTCTGAATCTGCCCTCTTTGCCTCGCAGGATATCGCCCAAAGATTTAAGGGGTCTTTTTTGGCCAGCTTGCATAGTTGTCGTTTTACCTGGCCGCATAGAGTTATCAAGTAGAGCATCAGTTGCTTCTTGCAGCATCCTCTTCTCATTTCTGATAATTACCTCAGGCGCTTCTAGCTCAAAAAGTTTTTTTAAACGATTGTTTCGATTGATAACTCGACGATATAGGTCATTAAGATCTGAGCTAGCAAAACGACCGCCATCAAGTTCAACTAGCGGCCTTAGATCTGGTGGAACAACCGGCAAAACCTGTAAGACCATATCTGATGGTCTAATTTTATTTTCTATAAAATTTTGAGCTAACCTGATTTTTTCAATAATCTTTTTTTTAATCGCGTAGTTTGCTGTTTTTCTTTTTTGTTTTTCTAAAATTTTTAAGTACTCTTTAAGGTCTAAATTATTTAACAAATTTAAAACTGCCTCAGCTCCAATTTGCGCTTCAAAAATATGACCATATTTGAAAGACAAATCTTTATATTCCTCATCTGATAACAAGCGCGACATAACAAGGCCTGAAATTTCTTTTTTAACTAAATTATACTCTTTAAGAAGATCAAGAGATTCGGAACCTTTAAGTCCCCTTTTCTTCTCCTTCAATTCTGCTTCTAATTTATTAAGGGCCTCTTCTCTTAAATTTTCATTAACAGAAGTAATAATGAAATTAGCAAAATAAACAACTTTTTCTAAAGATTTAATTGAGAGATTAAGTAGAGCGCCAATTTTTGAGGGAACACTGTGCAAAAACCAGATATGAACAACCGGCACGGCTAATTTGACATGGCCCATCCTTTCTCTCCTAACAAATGACCTTGTTACCTCTACCCCGCAACGATCACAAACAATGCCGCGATAACGTATTCCTTTATATTTGCCGCAAGCACATTCCCAATCCTTTACCGGACCAAAAATCTTTTGACAAAAAAGACCGTCCCTCTCTGGTTTTTGAGAACGATAGTTAATAGTCTCTGGTTTGGTTACCTCGCCATGAGACCAAGAAATGATCTCTTCGGCTGAAGCTAATTTTATTTTCACGGCATCAAATTCCAAAGTTTTTTTCTTTGACTCTCTTTCTAGAAATATAGTTTGTGTAGTTGATGGTGTAGACATGAAAAAATATTAAATATGTATCTTTTATTTTTTATTTTTTCTTTATCATTTCCACTTTCAAGCATAAACCGGCCAGTTCACGACATAAAACATTAAATGATTCGGGGATAGAAATTTTTTCAATTGGTTCGCCTCTGATAATTGCTTCATAAGCCCTAGCTCTACCCTCAACGTCGTCTGATTTTATGGTTAGCATCTCCTGTAGAGTATAAGCTGCTCCGTAACCCTCTAAAGCCCAGACCTCCATCTCACCAAATCTTTGCCCGCCAGATTGAGCTCGACCGCCAAGCGGTTGTTGAGTAATTAGAGAATATGGACCGATAGAGCGTTGATGAATTTTATCTTCCACCATATGAATGAGCTTCATGATGTAAATATAACCCACCATCACTTCTCTTTCAAAAGGTTTGCCTGTTCGACCATCAAAAAGTTTTACTTTCCCGCTTGACGGAAAACCAGCTTTTTTTAATTCCTCTTTAATTGTTTCTTCTCCCGGACCATTCAGAGAAGGAATCGCCGCCTTATAACCTAATTTCTTAGCTGTTAGGCCAAGGTGAGTTTCAAGTATTTGCCCCAGATTCATTCTTGAAACTACGCCCAAAGGATTTAAAACAATATCAATAGGCGTTCCATCCTCAAGATAGGGCATCTCCTCTTCGGGTAAAACCTTGGAAACAACTCCTTTATTTCCGTGTCGGCCAGTCAATTTATCGCCAGCCTGAATTTTCCTTAAATCAGCCACTAAAATATGAATCGATTTAATTACGCCGGCTGATAGTTTGTCGCCCTGGTCGCGAGAAAAAATCTTCGCTCCGATTACTTTCCCATGTTCACCATGTTCAAGATACAAAGAAGAATCATAAACATCTTTTGCTTTCTCGCCAAAAATAGCCTGAAGTAATTTTTCTTCCGGAGAAAGTTGAATTTCGCCTTTTGGAGTAATTTTACCGACTAAGATATCGCCGGAGTCAACTTCTGAACCAACAATAATAATCCCGTCTTCATCAAGATGAGATAATTTCTCTTGGGAGATATTAGGAATGTCTCTAGTAGTCATTTCCGACCCAAATCTTATTTCTCTCACATCAATAACATGTTCTTTAACAAAAATCGAGGTTAAAACGTCTTCTTTGACTAACCTCGATGAAATTAAAATTGCGTCTTGATAATTATAGCCGCCCCAAGGCATAAAAGCGACAAGAAGATTACGACCAAGAGACAATTCGTCTTTTTCTATGGCTGGACCATCGCTTAACGCCTGGTTTCGCTTCACCTTTTGCCTTTTATCAACAATCGGGTGCTGATTAAAACAGGTATCAAAATTTGAACGAGCAAACTTAAGAAGAGGATAAGTAATTCTCTGATTATCTTTAGTTTTGAGCACAATATGATCAGCATCCACTTCTTCAATTTCGCCATCTTCATCAGCTAAAATAATATAGCCAGAATTTTTCGCCACCACAGTTTCAAGCCCGGTACCGACTAAAGGCGCCTCCGGCTTGATTAAAGGAACCGATTGACGCTGCATATTCGCGCCCATCATTGCTCTTGCGCCGTCATCATGTTCCAAAAATGGCACTAAGGAAGTGGCCACGCTTAAAATTTGGTTTGCTCCAACGTCAATAAATTCTATTTCTTCTGGATGCGCCAATCCTGGTTCACCTTTTATCCTGACTTCCACTCTTTCTTCTAAAATTCTGTTTTTAGAATCACATTCTGTAGTAAAAGGAGCAATAATATGCTTCTCTTCTTCTTTGGCGTTGAAATAAACAATCTCTTCTGTGATTTTCTTGTTTTTCACTTTAAAATATGGTGTTTCAATAAAACCCATTTCATTCAGTCTGGCATAAGAAGAGAGATAGCCAACCAGTCCGGCATTCTGACCTTCGGAAGTAGAAATAGGACAAATTCGACCATAGAAACTACTATGAACATCTCGAACTTCAAAGCCAGCCCTTTCTCCGCTTAAACCACCTGGACCGGTTAGAGTAAAGCGTCGCTTATGCTCAAGCTCGGCCAAAGGATTGACCTGATCCATGAATTGGGAGAGTTGACCGGTCAAAAAAAATTCGCGAAGAATGCCCACAATAGGCCGGGTAGAAATAAGTTGTCCCAAATTAAAATCTTCATCCTTTAAAATGCTCATTTTATCCCTGATAATTCTCTGCAATCTCATTAGACCAACCCTTAGTCTCTCTCTGACCAATTCTCCAACGGCTCTAATTCTTCTATTACTTAAATGATCAATATCATCTGGCTCTTCTTGAGACGTATCTAGCCTAAAAATTTCTTTTAAAATTGCGATCAAGTCTTCTTGGCGAAGAAATTGACTTGTTGAATTTTGTTCAAAGCCAAGCCGCTGATTAATTTTAAAACGACCAGGTATGCCCAGGTCGTATCTATTTGATTTTAAAAACATTGAATGAATCAATGTCCTCGCGTTTTCAGTTGTAGCTAATTCACCTGCTCTAATTTTCCGATAGATTTCTTTTACGCCGTCTTCTTCGTTTTGACAAGGATCTTTTTCTAAAGTAGCTTCTATCTCCTTATCTCTAAAAAACTTTCTAATTTCTTCATTGGTCTCTAAACCAAAAATTCTTAGGAGAGCTGTGACTATTATTTTTCTTCCTCGATCAATCCTAACAAAAATAGCCCTGTCAAGATCTGTTTCAAATTCAAGCCAAACGCCGCGCTCTGGAATTACTTTTGCGCCATAAAGTTTTCTGCCGGTTTTTTTAATTAAACTGGCAGTAAAAAACACGCCCGAAGAGCGTGTTAGTTGTTGGACAACCACTCTCTCAATACCATTAACAATAAAAGTTCCTCTTTTTGTCATTAGAGGAATATCACCGAGATAAACAACTTGAGATTTCTTTTTACCAATCTGTTTGTTGATCAAACGCAATTCAACTCTTAAAGGAGCTTCATAAGTCAGGTTTCTTTTTTTACAAGTTTCTTCGTCAAATTTTGGTTCTTCTAGGAAACACTTTACAAACTGAAGATCTAGCCTTAGACCGCCAGAATCTTCAAGCGTTAACATTTCCTTAAGGAGTTTTGGCAGGTCTTTCTTCAGAAAAAGGTCGTAAGAATTTTTTTGAATCTCTAGAAGGTCTGACGTGGCTAGATCGTGTCGATAAGAAATAAAATATTTTCTTTCTTCTGAGATCATAAAGAATAAAAAAACTTAAAAAAACCTCCTGATTCCCATCAGAAGGATGATTTTTTAAATCTTAATTTTTAATATCCGCCGTTTGACGGAACGTTAATTTGTCTGAAGTCATTATGCTTATTAATATATTGTATATTGTATAAGGAAATATAACAATTATCTAGTTTTTGTCAATTGTTGGGTTATAAAGTTTTCCACAGGTTATCCCCAACTCTTTTTCCACCACCCCTTTATCGCTCCAAAGAATTTTCTTCCCTCCTTTCACCACCATAGATTTCTCCGCCCCTTTTCCAGTAATTAAAACTATATCCCCAATTCTCGCTAAACTCAAGGCTTTTTTAATCGCTTCTCTTCTGTCAAGAATCTTATAAAGATGATTTCTATTTTTTCCGCCTTCGGCGGATCCGCCCCGCCAGCTGGCGGAGGCGGAAATCCCTTGAGCAATTTGTTCAATAATCTCTTGAGGATCTTCATCATAAGGATCCTCGTTGGTTAAAATAATCTCGTCAGCAAACCTTGAAGCAATTTCTCCTAAAACTTCTCTTTTCCATTTATCGCGTCCCCCTCCGCAAGAACCAAAAACGGCGATTATTCTTGAATCTGGTTTAAATCTTCTAAAGAATTCATAAATTCCTAAAAGTTCGTCAGGTGTGTGCGCATAATCAATCACTACTTTGAATGGCTGATGGGTAATAATTTCCAACCGGCCAGGAATTTTGTCTACCTCTAAGAGGGACTTTCTTATTTTTTCTAAATTTAAACCATAAGCCAGACAAACTGCAATAGCTGATAGAGAGTTATAGAGATTAAATCCGCTTAGTAAATTAGTTTTGAACTTTATCCCTTCCAAAATAAATTCTGAACCGTCTTCTTTAATTTCAAATTTCGTTGGAGAAATAATTTTATCACACTTTTCTGCCACGTCTTTCTTTATTGAATCAAAGCCTTTAACTGTATAACCATAAGTTAAGTCTGATTTGAAATTTAAAAAATAACTTGACTCTTTATCGTCTAAATTTATAATTTTTATTTTTTTGATTTCTCGACCATTAATAATTTTCTTCTTCTTAGAAAGGGCCTCGAATAAAAATCCTTTCGCTTGTTTATATTTTTCAAAAGAGCCGTGGGATTCAAGATGCTCGGGCAAGAGATTCAAAAAAACAGTCAAATCATAATTAATGCCCAGATGACGCTGATGAACCAATCCTTGAGAAGTGGTTTCAATCACTGCATACTGACAATTTTCTTCAACCATTTGGTGGAGCAATTTTTGTAAATAAAAAGGACCAGGCATAGTCATCCTGGTGGTATTTGGCCATTCTTTTTTATTAATTTTGAAATTAAGACCGCTAATCAAACCAACTCGGAAGCCTTCGTCATCTAAAATTTTGGCAATTAAATTAACCGCAGTTGATTTGCCGGCCGTCCCAGTGATGCCAATCACAATTAATTTTTCTCCTGGCCAACCATAAAAAAAAGCTGCCAAATTTGCTAAAACCTGGCGGTAGAAAGAATATGTTCTAGGAAATAATTTTTTTATTTTTTCTTTAAGCATAAGCATCTCCCCCTGACAGGAATCGAACCTGTATTTCAGGCTCCGGAAACCTGCGCTCTGTCCATTGAGCTACAGGGAGATAAAAATGGGTGGGGTAGGATTTGCACCTACGAAGGCCGAAGCCAGCGGATTTACAGTCCACTGCATTTGTCTACTTTGCTACCCACCCAAAGCCAGAGGGGGGAATCGAACTCCCGACTTTCTCCTTACCAAGGAGACGTTCTACCACTGAACTACTCTGGCAAATTTTATAAACTCTGCCACTCCAGATCGGAAACTCTTCGTCTCAGAGACCCTCCAAACCGAAGGCTGATTTGCTCCAGTATTTTCTTAACATTTCATCAAGTGCTTTTTTCAATTTTGTATTATGACAAGAAGCCGTTAAAACCCCATATTTACATTTCTTTTTATACGTTCCTTTGCCTCGTGATGGTGTTACTATTGTTTTAGTAAATTGAAAAACTGGTACTTTAAGATTATTTAACCAAAAATTAAAAGCTTCTTTAGGATTAACATCGCTAAATATCTGCAATTGAAATCTAAGTTTTTTTCTCTTCACTCCACAAATTCTTTCTAAAAATTCTATAAACTTTTTAATCAACATTGGATCAGTGTTTCCTAGTTTAACCTCAAATCTATTTGTATGGCATCCCTCGCCCCAGAACAAACCAAGCCCTAATCCCTTAAGTTCAACTTCTTTTTGGTTCAGTTTCTTTTTTATTTTGAAAGGATCACCATTCGGATTTCGCTTAACATAAGTCGCTTCGCTCCACGATCTTCTCGGTATTTTATATTTTCCAAAATAATATTTAAGCGTATGATAGTTTATTTTTAATTTATCGGCGATTTCTTGAATAGAAAAACCTTTATTGTATAATTTCGTCAAAAAATTTTTATTTAATCTATTCATTTTATCAATTCGTTTATTGTCTTTTTTTTAATTTATTCTTCAAAGCAATTAATTTATTTTTTAAAGAAAAAATTTGTTCATTAATAGTTTTATAGAGTCGTTTTTGTAATATTTGCTTTTTTGTTTTGATTGTTTTTTCTTTGGGAATTTTTTCTAAATCTAGATTGGCAACTAAAGAAAATTTGCTAATTAAAACAAAAATAATTATTCCTGAAGAGGAAATCAAGATAAGCCAAAGAATTATTTCAATAATAGTTAAAAACATATGCCAAAAAATCTAAAATTTTAGAACGGAGTGAATAAAATTTTACTAATTTTTTGAGCACCGAGCACATAGTTCGAATTTTCGTTGTCCACCATTAATAAAGAAGCGCTTATTTATTTTAACTACACGTTTTTATAAAAGGGCTATGTGCTTGGTAAAAGTTTTGTAAATAAATTTTGTTCGTCTTACGGCTCCAAAATTTATACAAAGCCTTTTACTGCCCAAAATCTCCGATTTTTCTTTTAACCAACTCTTTAATTGCTTTTATCGAAGGTTCCAAAATTTTCCTCGGATCAAATTCTCCATTTGCCCCTGCTTCAGCTAATGACCTAGAAAGACTTTCTCTAAAGGTCATCCTGATTTCTGTGTCAATATTAACTATCTGGACGCCTAATTCTCTTGCTTTTTTGGTTTCCTCAACTGAGATACCTGAAGCGCCATGTAAAACCAAAGGAACATTTACCTTCTCCCTGATCTCTTTTAAATGGTTTAAAAAAAGATGAGGAGCGCCATTCTTCATTTTATAAAATCCATGGACATTGCCAATCGAAACCGCTAAAGTATCAACGTTTGTTTTTCTTACAAACTCACGAGCTAAATCCGGATCAGTCAGGAACTTTTCAGGGTTCCTTCTCAATTCTTCTATTTCAAGGGGTTCTTTAACAATTTTTCCTAATTCACCTTGAGCCCAAACTTTATGTTTATGAGCATAATCAACCGCTTTCTTTGTTAGGGCAACGTTTTCGTCAAAAGGTAAGTCAGCCGCGTCCATCATAACTGAAGAAAACCCCGCTTTAATACATTCAACCACCGATAAAAATTTTTTCCCGTGATCTAGGTGCAGAGCGATCCTCGCTTTTCTTGCTTGATTTTTCGCCACTGTTTTGACGATATGGGTAATGGCTTTAAGCCCAGCGTAGCTAATAGTCGCTTCAGATACTTGCAAAATCGCCGCTGCTTTTTTTTCTTCAGCCGCTCCGGCTATACCCAAAGTTGACTCTAAATTAAAAGTGTTAAAAGCGCCTAAGGCAAACTTTTTTTCTCTCCCCTCTTTTATAATTTCACTGATATGGATCAACATGCAAAAAATTATTTAGTTCTCTATTTTTCCGGTTCTACACTAATTGCTTCTGCCGGACAGGTTTCTTCCGCTGTTTTAGCACAACCCAATTTCTCTACTTTCTCTACTAATACCTCTGCTTTTCCATCATCGCCCACCTTAAAAACCTCAGGGCAAACCGCGGCGCAACTACCACAACCAATGCATTTTTCTTTGTCTAATTTTATTTTATAGTTCATATGCCAAAAATTATTAAAAATTTTAAGATGTAATCGCAAAAATTTTTACTATAATTTTGCGCACCCAGCACATAGTTCGAATTTTCGTTGTCCACCATCAATGAAGAAGCGCTAACTTATTTTGACTGCACATTTTTATAAAATGGCTATGTGCTGGGTAAAGTCGCCGCACATATCCCGAGTATGCCGAAGGCATACGAGGTTAAAGTGCGCGATCCAGCCCATTCGGGTATTTCAAAGAATAACCATAATATGTGCGGGATCCTCGCCCATTCAACTGCTCGGCTTTGCCTCGCAGGAATGGGCGGGAGTTTTCTAAATAAATTTTATTCGCCTAAGGGCTCTAAAATTTATAGAATACTTTTAATTAATTTAACAAATTGATCAGGATCTAAACTTGCGCTGCCGACTAGCGCGCCGGAGATTTCACCAGTTACAAAATCTTTTATATTTTTTTCATCAACGCTTCCGCCATAAATAAAAGAGGATGCCTCTTTGGTTAGAGAAAAACCAATAAGATCAATTATTCTCTGCTCAATCACCTTTGCTGTATAATGCGCTTCTTCTGGCGCCACCGCCTGGCCAGAACCAATCACCCAGACTGGTTCATAAGCAACAATAATTTGCTCGCCTGGCTTTATCTCTGTCCCCTCAAGGGCTTTTGTGACCTGATTGATAATCTTATAATCCTTAACCCCTTTTTGCCTCTCGTCAAAAGTTTCGCCAACACAAAGAATAGGAATAAGTTTAGCGAGGAGAGCTGCTTTTATTTTTTTATGTATCATCTCATCTGTCTCAGCCAAATTTTCTCTCCTTTCTGAGTGGCCTAAAATTACATAATCTGCTCCCATCTCTTTAAGATCTGAAGGAGACGCTTCGCCGGTAAATGCTCCTTTTTCTTCCCAAAAACAATCCTGGGCTCCTAGTTTAATACCTTTATTTTTTAAGAGTTGCGCTGCTTGAGGCAAAGCGGCAAAAGAAGGACAGATGATAATTTCTATCTTTTGCGGATCTATTTTTTCTTCTTTAAAAAGCTCTAGAAGTTTTTTGGTCGTCTCTAGCGTCTTTTCCGATGTAAATTGCATTTTCCAATTGGCGACAATGATAGGTTTCATACAAAAAATAAAAAATTAATAAGTTGG
>Ga0210021_1001169_pt1 | contig 26789 bp, 24 predicted proteins | sample CryGeymeta201517_FD_183981 | JGI IMG/M metagenome (GOLD analysis project Ga0210021, IMG submission 183981) | Groundwater microbial communities from Crystal Geyser aquifers in Utah, USA - Crystal Geyser metaG 2015-17 (SPAdes) (version 2) | ecosystem: Environmental > Aquatic > Deep subsurface >... | reverse complement strand
TTGAATTACGGGTCTTCCCTAAAAAACACTCGCCTTATTTTGAAGATACCAACAGAGAAGATTTGAAATGGGTAGTAGAGGCTTTGCAAAAAGCTTTAATGAAAATTGAGAAACGACTTAAAGACCCGGATTACAATTTTTTTATCCATACCGCACCGATTTTAAATAAGGAAAAGTACAAACATTATCATTGGCACATTGAAATTCAGCCAAAAATCAGCATCTCAGCAGGCTTTGAGCTGGGAACCGGCATTGAAATTACCGTGGTTGATCCAGACGAAGCGGCAAGGATATTGAAACAGTAATATGTTTTCGCTAATTTTGGAAACAGTTTCCAATTTTATTCTTTTAACAATTCAAAAAACCGGTTATCTCGGCATTTTTTTTCTGATAGCTTTGGAGTCAGCCAATATTCCGATTCCTTCAGAGATTATTATGCCATTTTCCGGGTTTTTAGTTGTCGGTGGCATTTTCAATTTCTGGCTGGTAGTAATTTTTGGGGCGTTTGGTAATTTAGCGGGCTCGCTTTTTTCTTATTGGCTCGGATATCTGGTTCGTAAAAATGTTCTTAAATGGAACAATTATAAAGTTAGCGCTGAAATTGGGCGGGCGAAAGAATGGGTGAGGCGTTTTGGCGATTGGGCAGTATTTTTTTCCCGCCTTTTGCCAATTGTCCGCACCTTTATTTCTTTTCCTTTGGGTATTTTAAAAGTTAAATCGCTTTGGCGATTTTCTATTCTGACTTTTAGCGGCTCATTCATCTGGTCAATGCTTTTAACTTATCTAGGCTTTGTCCTCGGCAAAAACTGGGGGATTTTAGAAGTTTATTTCCGAAAATTTGATTATTTGATTTTGATATTGATTTTAGCTGGGATCGGCTGGTGGTTGTGGAGACATTTTAAAAACAAATCTTCCCATAGAGATTCATCTACAGATTTGCTTGGAACGAATTAAAAAACGGCTAACGCTACCGCATGCGGTAGCGTTAAGATACTCTTGGAAAAGGATAATCTTGGAAAAAGATAATCTTGGGGAAAGGATGATTATGGGAAAGATGCTCTTGTAGATTCGTCCAGAAATTCGTTCGGAGCGGATTAAAACATATCTCATAACACTACCGCATGCGATAGTGTTAGGCAGAGCTGTTTCTATTATTTGACCAATACATTTGCTATACATTTGCTATAATATTAACAATCATCTGACCAACAAAGTCCTCTATTCAATACTACCGCATGCGGTAGTGATAGACAGAGAGAGATGCCAATCATTTAATAAATAACGGAATAATTTGATAAATTCATTATTATTTAGCATGAAAGAACTTTCTAAATTTAAATCAAGAAAAGAATGGGAGAAATTTATCTGGGGAAAATTTTTAAAAAGTATTAAAGACATAGATTCAAACAAAGGGTTAGGGAAATTGCTGGATTCTGTCTTAAGCGAAAATGAAAAACGATTGATTATTAAACGAATGGTAGCAATTTCTTTAATTAGGCAAGGGAAAACCTATAAAGAAATCGGAGAAATTTTATGGCTTTCGCCGAGCACTATCAGTTCAATTAAGAAAAGTTTAAAAAGCGGCCTATTTTATCAAAGCCGTCGGGATATAGACAAAAAAAGAAAAAAACAGAAGCGAGATTTAAAAGAAAAAGCGATTCCAGCGCTGACAATTTTTGATTACTGGCTTAATTTTCCCTTGCCGCCAATGACTGGCAGAGGCCGCTGGAAATTTTTAAATTATCAAGGATAAATAATAAATACTACCGCATACGGTAGTATTTATATGTTGGTTGTATTAATTATAATGAAAAAACATTGGTTGAGATAGCACCCGAAGCATCATTATGAGGATTTTACAAAAATCGATGCTTCGGTGTTTGCTAATCTCTGTATTCTGGCCCAAAGGGTGGCAGCCATTTTTTTAGGGGAAGGCAGTTTCCCCAGTATAAGATTTGTCATTTTGCAGGGCAAGGAAGCCGGGGCCACGAAGAAACATTCTCACATTCATATCATTCCCCTTAAAAAGGACGAACCACCTCCTCTTCCCCGCGACCCAGGAAAACCAAGGCGGGAGGTTGCTCCGGAACAAATTGTCAAGTTCCGGGAATTGTTCAAAGACTTTTCTTCGGTTTGAAATCCGATCTTATTACCGAACAGGCCCTGGCTTTGCCATGGCCTGTTTTTTTATCCAAAAATTGGGTATAATAAAATTAGATTAATATAATTATGAAAAAAATCATAATCTTTAACTGGAAAATGAACATAGCGGATTTTATCCGAGTGAATAAGAACAACAAGATTGAAATAGTGGTTTGCCCTCCTTTTACACATCTTGAAAAAGTAAAGAATTCATTGTCCTCAAAAATCAAACTTGGCGCCCAAAATTGCTTTTGGGAAAACCGGGGCGCTTATACCGGAGAAATTTCTCCAAAAATGCTCAAAAATTTGGGTGTGGAATATGTTATAATTGGACATTCCGAACGCCGAAGGTATTTAGACGAAACCGATGAAATGATAAATAAAAAAATTTTAGCGGCTTTGAAAGCGGGATTAAAAGTAGTTTTATGTGTTGGCGAAGATTTAGCCATTCGCCGCCGCGGCAAAAAAGCCGTTGAGAATTTTATTGAAAAGCAATTAGAAAAAGATTTAAGGGGATTGTCAAAAGTCAAAAGTCAAAAGTCAAAAGTTATCGTGGCTTACGAGCCGGTCTGGGCAATTAGTACGAGCAAAAGCGGTCATTCTGACACTCCGGAAGATGCCTTGGAAATGATAAAATACATTAAAAAAATACTAAAAGCTAAAAACTTAAAGCTAAAAGCTAAAATAATTTACGGCGGCTCGGTTGATTCCAAAAACATCGCTGACTTTCTGAAATATAAAGAAATCGACGGCGCTTTGGTAGGCGGAGCGAGTTTGAAGCCGAAAGAGGTTAGAAAAATTATGTTAATTTTTTTAAAATTGTAATAATTGAAAGGTCGCAATAATAAAAAAAAACAAATTATGCCAAACGATAATCAAAAATTAAAAAATATCGCAGTTGTTGTTTTTCTTGTTTTTTTGATGGCGACGGTTGTTTATTCAATTTTCTTGGGACCGGCAAAGAAATTTACTGATTCTATAAGGCCGGCAAAAACCGTGACGGTTTCAGCTGAAGGAAAGGTAATAGTTTCGCCTGATATTGCCAAAATTTCTTTTGCGGTTATTTCCGAGGGGCTAAATCCGAAAACCATTGCCCAAGAAAACATCAAACAAATGAACGCCGCCATTGATTATATCAAGTCCAAAGGAATTGAAGAGAAGGATATTAAAACAACTCAGTATAATCTCAGCCCGCGTTATGAATACGACGAGAAGACCAAAAAGACCTTTATCAGCGGTTATACTTTGACTCAAAATGTTTTGATTAAGGTAAGAGATTTAAACAAAGTGGCCGAGGTTGTCGCTGGTTTGCCGGAATTGGGGATAAACAGAATTGAATCAATTTCTTTTGAAGTTGATGAACCTGAGAAATATTTAGCCGAAGCCAGAAATCAGGCATTTGAAAAAGCCAAAAAGAAAGTCGAGGAGATGGCAGTCAAAAACAATGTCAAACTTGGTGAAGTGATTGATTTTTCTGAATGGGGCCCAATAACGCAGCCTTATGAGAGCTTAAGAGCCCTGGGAATGGGAGGAGAAGCAGCAGCTCCGCAAGCTTTGCCTCAGATTCAGCCTGGCAGCGAAGAGGTGACGGTTCAAGTAAGCGTGACTTATGAGATTAAATAAGAAAGCCATTAGTGTTATAATTATTTTAGTATCGTTGGCCACGGTTGTTGTGATGTCAGGCTTGAATTTTATCATTCCTTCGGAAACGCGGAAAGTCGCGGATCAAGGCGCGGATAAACGCGGAGACATATCAGCTTCTATGAACAAAATTTTTCTCACAACTAAGGACGGAATAAAAATTGCCGCTAATTTATACTCGGTGGAGCCAGCTCGCGGCTGGTTGGTTTTAGTTCATATGATGCCGGCTGCCAAAGAATCGTATCGGGAATTAGCGCAAAGATTTCAGAATTTGGGCTATGAAAGCATTGCCATTGATTTGCGAGGACACGGCGAATCTGATGGAGGTCCAGATGGCTATCTAAACAAGGATTTTGACCATAAAAAAAGTATTTTAGATTTGGAGGCAGCGGTTAATTACTTGATTAACAACCGGCAGGCAACTGCCGATAAAATTTCTTTTATCGGCGCCTCAATTGGCGCCAACCTTTGTCTTCAATATATTGTTGAGCATCCGGAGTATAAGACGGCGGTTTTGCTTTCACCAGGCTTAAACTACCGGGGGATAAAAACCGAGCCCCTAGTAAAAAATCTCAAAGCCGGACAAAAAGTATTTTTTGTCTCCAGTCGCGATGACCCTAATGCCGAAAATAACGTTGAAGAGAATCAAAAACTTTATGATTTAGTGCCAAATGGAGTAGAGAAGGAAATTAAAATTTATGACATTGCTGGCCACGGCACGGATATTTTGAAAAATCAGCAGGAACTGATGAGTTTGATAATCGAGTTCATAAAATGATAACAAAAAAAGATTACCTTCTTGTTTCTATTATTGGTTTTTTCTTTGGGCTGTTGCTTCTACCGGTTTTAAATAATATAAAACTTCCTTTTGCGGAGATAACTTTTAGCAACGCCTTTTTAATTGTTGTCGGATTTGTGATTTTCGCTAATTTCGCTTTATGGCTTACTTCTTTGTTAAGCCGTTTATTTCCGGTTTTATTACAGATTGCTAAATTCGTAGCGGTCGGCGGCCTCAATACTCTTTTGGATTTGGGTATTTTAAATACTTTGATTTTTTTAAGTGGTATTGCCGTGGGCTGGTGGTATTCAATATTTAAGGGAATTTCTTTTATTGCTGCCGTTATCAATAGTTATTTTTGGAATAAACATTGGACTTTCGGCGTTTCAGACAGCGCTAATATAAAAGAATTCAGCCAGTTTATGGCAGTCAGTCTTGTTGGTTTCGCAATTAATGTCGGCGCCGCTTCTTTATTGGTTAATTTTATCGGTTCGCCTGAGAGTATCTCTCCGGAGCGCTGGGCTAATATTGGCGCTTTGTCAGCGACGATAATTTCTTTAGTTTGGAACTTTGTAGGATATAAATTTATTGTATTTAAAAGATAGAAGCGAAAGGGTGCGAATATCAACGCAAATTTATGCGAAATGTTTTCGCGTAGGTATTCGCGTAAATTCGCTTCTATTATTATGTTTGAAGAAAAAATTCCATTATCAAAATACAGCAATTATAAAATCGGCGGACCGGCCAGATATTTTTTTGAGGCAAGAAGTGTAGAAGAAATTATCAAGGCCGTCGATAAAGCGCGTCGGATGAAGTTGCCGGCTTTTATCCTGGGAGCGGGCACGAATATTTTATTCAGCGATGAAGGTTTCGACGGGCTGATTTTAAAGCCCAGTATTCAATTTATTGAAAGAGAAAATAATGTTCTAAGAGTCGGCGCCGGTGTTTCAGTTACTCAATTACTCAATGACTTAATGACTAAAGGCCTAGCCGGCTTGGAATGGGCAGCTGGCTTGCCAGGAACTCTTGGTGGCGCCATTCGGGGTAATGCTGGCGCTTTTGGCGGAGAGATAAAGGATATTATTAAAGAAGTGGTGAGTTTGGATATCTCAAAACCAGGCGGAGAAATTATCAAAAGAAATAATCAAGATTGTGATTTTGGCTATCGTTCCAGTGTTTTTAAAGCCAATAAAGGAAGAGAAATTATTATTGAAGCCGCTTTAATCCTAAAAAAAGGGGACAGAAAGTTAATGCAGACAATTATTGAGGAAAATATTGATTACCGCCAGCAAAAACAGCCCTTAGAGCATCCCAATATCGGCAGTATTTTTAAAAATGTCAGCCTCAAAAAAGTGGCTAAAAATCAACATAAAAGCTTCGAATCAGTTATTAAAAACGACCCTTTTCCGGTAATTCCAGCCGCTCATTTGATTTCTGAGGCAGGACTTAAGGGAATTTCTTATGGGGGGGCAATGATTTCGTCAAAACACCCGAATTTTATCGTTAATGTCTTGGCTGCCACCGCGAAAGATATCAAAAATTTGATTCAGTTGGCAAAAAAAGAAGTGAAGAAAAAGTTTAACATCGAGTTAGAAGAGGAAATAGTCCGTCTTTGAGTTATCCACAGTTGCAATTAATTTCATTTATTCTAAAATTAAAGTAGCGAAACGTATTAAATGTCAGCGTGATTGGATGGTCGACAATCAAACGTTGACTATAAAAATAATTCTTTATTTGTAAATGCTAAAAATATTATAAATAAGGCGTTTACAAAATGCCAAAATGGCAAAGAAAAAAGGAGGTAAAAAAAAGAGATAAATTTTTTCCCCTCTTTCCCCACTTATTGAAAAGTTAAGAAAGAGGGGTTTTTTATTTATGACGCGGATAGACGCGGATATTATTATAGATTATAATTAATGGCATGAAGATTAACATTAAAGCCACCAATTTAGAATTAACGCCAGCGATTCGTCAGTATATAGAAATCAAAATCGGTTCTCTTGACCATTTTCTCCGACATTTTGTCGGAGTCCGACCTTGCGTCGGACTTAAAAGATTTGAAAGCAAAAGCGAAATTGAAGTTTTTGTAGAAATAGCCAGAACTACCAGACACCATCATAAAGGCAATATTTTTTATGCCGAGGCAATCTTCTCACTTTGCAAAAAAATTTTAAGAGCCGAACATTCAGATTGGGATATTAGAGTGGCGATAGATAAAGTTAAAGATAAGTTGCAACAGGAAATAAAGAAATACAAAGAGATAAAAATAGAGAAATGTAGAGAAACATAGAGAGAAAGATGATAAAATTTTTCAAAAAATTTTTCGGCCAATACAATTTTGAGCCGCTAATAAAAAAAATTAATTCTTTAGAACCGGCTTTAGAAAAGCTGACAGAGGAGGAGCTTAAAAAAGAAAGCGAAAAATTAAAAAAAACTTTTCAGGAAAAAGGGAATTTAGACGAGATTTTGCCCGAAGCTTTTGCCTTGGCGCGGGAAGCGGCCAAAAGAACTTTAAATCAGCGGCATTTTGATGTCCAACTCATCGGCGGCATAGTTTTGCATCAAGGAAAAATTGCCGAGATGTTGACCGGCGAAGGAAAAACTTTAGCAGCCACAGCTCCGGTTTACCTTAACGCTTTAAGCGGCAAAGGCGTTCATGTCATTACTGTCAATGATTATTTGGCTCGCCGCGATGCGGTTTGGATGGGACAAATCTATTACGCATTAGGGATGTCGGTTGGTTGTTTAACGCACGAAACAGCATACTTGTATGACCGAACATACAATAAAGAAATTTCCAATTTCTCCCGCAGTGCGGGATCCCGCCCAGCGGGACAATTTCCAATTTCCAATGACGATAAAGACAAAGAACGAGACACATTGGGTAGTTTTAAAGTTGTTCAGGAATTTTTGCGACCGGTGCCAAGAAAAGAGGCTTATTTGGCTGACATTACTTACGGCACCAACCATGAATTTGGTTTTGATTATCTCCGGGATAATTTAGCTTATCGGTCTGAAGACCAAGTCCAAATCCGCGTGAATCCGCGTTCCAATCAGCGTGAATCCGCGTTCTATTATGCCATTATTGACGAGGTTGACAGTATTTTAATTGATGAAGCCCGAACGCCTTTGATTATTGCCGCTCCGGATACCGAATCCAGCGATTATTACCGGATTTTTGCCAAAGTGGTCAGCCGGCTTTCCGAGAACGAGGATTATTTAGTTGATGAAAAATTAAAAACAGTCAGCATTACTGACCAGGGTATTGATAAAGTTGAGAAAATGCTAAAAATCAAAAACCTTTACGGACCGCAAAATTTCCGGCTGGTCCATTATTTGGAAGAATCTTTGAAAGCCAAAGCATTATTTCATCGGGACAAACAATATGTGGTAAAAAACGGCGAAATAATCATTGTTGATGAATTTACCGGCCGCTTGATGTATGGCCAAAGATATTCTGCTGGTTTGCATCAGGCCATTGAGGCCAAAGAGGGAGTGGAAGTCAAACAGGAATCGCGAACTTTTGCCCAAATCACTATCCAGAATTATTTTCGTTTGTATGAGAAAATTGCCGGAATGACTGGTACGGCCCAGACTTCAGCCGAGGAATTTCATAAAGTTTATAATCTTGAAGTAGTCAGCGTTCCACCGAACAAGCCGATGATTAGAAAAGACTACCCTGATGCTATTTATAAAAATCTTGAAGCCAAATATCGGGCAGTGGTTGAAGGGGTAAGAAAGCGTCACTTATTAGGCCAGCCGATTTTACTGGGCACCGCTTCAATAACGCATAATGAACTTGTGTCTTCTTTATTAAAACAAGCTAGCATTCCTTATGAAGTTTTAAATGCCAAGAACCATGAACGTGAAGGAGCGATTATTGCGCAAGCCGGAAAATTAGGAGCGGTCACCGTAGCCACCAATATGGCTGGCCGGGGCGTTGATATTATCCTCGGCGGCAACCCTCCTGAGCTTGTCGAAGGACAAAAAGTCAAAGAATTGGGCGGACTTCATGTTATCGGCACGGAAAGGCACGAGGCGCGCCGGATTGATAATCAGCTCCGTGGCCGCGGCGGCCGGCAGGGCGACCCGGGTTCTACCCAGTTTTTTCTTTCTTTGGAAGATGATTTATTGCGGATTTTCGGCGGCGAAAAAATCAAATCTTTAATGGAAACCTTTAATCTTCCAGAAGACCAGCCCATTGAATCGTCATTAGTTTCCAGAGCTGTCAATGAAGCCCAGAAAAAAGTTGAAGGTTTTAATTTTGACTTGCGAAAGCATTTATTGGAATACGACGATGTTTTAAACAGACAGCGAACTGCTTTTTATAAAAAGCGGCAGGAATTCTTGGAGAAACTAGAAGCGGATATCCGCGGATCTGATAATAGTATAGAAGCGGATCAACGCGGATATAAAATGCAACCTTTGACAATGCTGGATATTTTATGGATGAATCACTTGGAAAATATTGAAGCCTTGAGAGATGCAGTGGGAATGCGGGCTTATGGTCAGCATGACCCCTTGGTGGAATACCGCCGGGAGAGCTACATTTTATTTAAGGAAATGATGGAAAATTTTGACACTTGGCTGCGCCAAACGCAGATAAGCGCAGATAACCCCGAAGCAGAGCAAGCTCGCTACGGGGCAGGCAAGCAGATAGGCGCAGAAATTCAAACTTCAAAAATTGAAACCCCTCGTCAGCCCGCATATGGCAAAGTCGGGAGAAACGATCCTTGTCCGTGCGGAGCGAAAAAGCCAGACGGCACGCCGATTAAATATAAGCGATGTCACGGATTATAAAAACAATATGCCCTTGTCATAGGTACCGAAAACCCTTGTTTTTATTATAAAATTTTGTTAAAATGAAAGTACCCAAAAGCGGGTATTTTGTTTTATATGCCCAGTAACATTACTTCGATTACCTTGTTTTTTAGCAAAAACAAGGCAGAAAAATGGACTGGGTAAAATTAGTAATCTTACTAAACAGAATTTCGTCTAATAACTCATTTATTGAGTTATTAAGTCGAAGTAATGTTACTGGGTATGCCTAAAAAAGTTAGCAAAAAAGCAGCTAAAAAAGCGATTAAAAATGAGCCGGTGGTTACTGCCTCGGACCAAAATTTCAATAATAAAGCCTCGGCTTCCTATGAAGCTAAGGATATTTATGTTTTGGAAGGTTTGGAACCGGTCAGAAAGCGGCCGGCAATGTATATCGGCTCAACCGGTCCTGATGGCTTGCACCACTTAATTTACGAATGCGTTGACAATTCAATTGACGAGGCAATGGCCGGTTTTGCCAAGAATATCAGGATTGAACTTTTTAAAAATAATCAAGTGGCGGTGACTGACGACGGCCGGGGCATTCCGGTTGATATTCATCCTCAGACAAAAAAATCAGCTTTGGAAACCGTGATGTGCACCTTGCATGCTGGCGGCAAATTCGGCGGCGAATCTTATAAAGTGGCTGGCGGACTTCACGGGGTCGGCGTCTCAGTGGTTAATGCTCTCTCTAAATGGATGCGGGCTGAAGTTTGTCGCGACGCTAATCTTTATTCTCAGGAATATGAGAGGGGAAAGCCCAAATATAAAGTCAGAAAAGAAGAAAAATGTGAAAAAACCGGTACTAAAGTAATTTTCCAGCCAGACCCAGAAACTTTTTCCAAAATTGAGTTTGACCGAAAAAGAATTTTAGACCATCTTCGGCAGCAGGCCTTTTTGACCAAAGGGGTTAAAATTGAATTTATTGACTGGCGGGAATCCGTGCCGTTCTATTATGCTTTTTGTTTTGAAGGCGGACTTTTAGCTTTTATCAGTTATCTTAACCGCTTTAATCAGCGAATTCAGGACGAAATTTTTTATACTCATAAAACCTATGAAAATATTGAGGTGGAGGCCGCCTTTGTTTATAATCAAGAAATCGAAGTTCAAGAAATAAGTTTTGCCAATAATATTTATACGCCGGATGGCGGAATGCATCTGACTGGTTTTCGCTCGGCTTTAACCAGAAGTTTAAACGACTACGCCCGGGCTAATAGTTATCTCAAAAATTCCGATGAAAATTTAATCGGCGACGATATCCGGGAGGGATTGGTGGCAATTGTCTCGGTTAAATTAAGAGAGCCGCAATTTGAAGGCCAGACCAAAGCCCGTTTAGGCAATCCGCCAGCCCGGACCGCGGTTGAAGTCGTGGTTTCCGAAACTCTGAAGGAATTTTTAGAGAAAAACTCCAGCGAAGCCAGAGCGATTATTGAAAAATGCCTCTTGACTGCTAAAGCCCGGAAAGCCGCCAAAGCGGCCAAAGAAACCGTTTTGAGAAAAGGCGTTTTAGAAGGAATGACTTTGCCGGGAAAATTAGCCGACTGCTCGTCCCGCGACCCTGAAGAGTCGGAGTTGTTTATCTGCGAAGGCGACAGCGCCGGCGGTTCGATGAAAAGCAGCCGCGACCGCAGATTTCAGGCAATTCTGCCTTTGCGGGGAAAAATCTTAAACGTGGAAAAAGCCCGAATAGATAAGATGCTTTTAAACAAAGAAATCCGTTCATTGGTGATGGCTATTGGCACGGCCATTGGCGATGAATTTGATATTTCTAAAATCCGTTATCACCGAATTATCATTGCCACTGACGCTGATGTGGATGGCGCCCATATTCGGACGCTCCTTTTGACGCTCTTTTACAGGTATTTCATTGAGATAATTGAAAACGGCCATCTTTATATTGCTCAGCCGCCGCTTTACCGAATCCAGACTGGAAAAGAAATAAAATATGCGTATAATGATGCGGAAAAGGAGACGATTATAAAAGAACTGTCAAAAAGCGAGAAACGGCAATTGACCAGTATCGGCATTCAGCGCTATAAAGGTTTAGGCGAGATGAATCCCGAGCAACTTTGGGAAACCACAATGGACGCCGAGAAGCGGACTTTAAAGCAGGTAACTATTGAAGATGCTCAGGAAGCGGAAAGATTATTTGATATTTTAATGGGAGAAGCGGTCGAGCCGCGAAAACATTTTATTCAAAGTCAGGCAACAATGGTGAAAAACTTGGATATCTAACTATATGTTGAACAAACTCAAATCCTACATTAAAGAATCATATTCCGAGTTTCGCCGGGTGAATTGGCCGACCCGGGCCGAAACCATTCGTTTGACATTAGTTGTTATTATTCTGTCTATCGGTGTAGCAATTTTTTTGGGTATTTTGGATTTGGGATTTACATATTTGTTGGACAAATTCCTTATATAATTTAAAATTCAAAAATCAAATTTTTAAATCTGTCCCCAAGGGATACCTAAATTTTACATTTTGATATTTACATTTTAAATTTAAGCAAATATGGAACAAACAAAAGAGAAAAAATCACCTGCATCCACCCCGAAAGAAATTAAGAAAAAGGGAGAAAGACATTGGTACGCAGTTCACACCTATTCTGGCTATGAAGATGCGGTGGCTCGCTATTTGTGCCAGAGGGTTGACTCTTTGGAAATGCACGACAAAATTTTCAATGTTTTGGTTCCTAAAGAGAAAAAAGTTAAAATAAAAAATGGTAAGCGCAAGACAGTAGAAGAAAAAATTTATCCCGGCTATGTTTTGGTTGATATGATTATGGGCGAGGATTCCTGGTATGTAGTCAGAAACACGCCCCGGGTAACCGGTTTTGTCGGCGCTGATTCAACTGAACCTACTTCGCTTTCCAAAGAAGAAATTGAGGCCTTAATGGGTCGGATGAAAGGCGAGGAGACCAGATTTAAAGTTGAATTTCGGATAGGCGAGACAGTCAAAATTATTGACGGACCTTTCAAGGACTACGAAGGAAAAGTCGCGGCCATTGACGAAGAACACGGCAAAATTAAAATAATGGTGCCGATATTTGGAAGAGAAACAACAGTTGAGTTAGATTCCTTACAGGTACAAAAGATTTAAAATGCCAAAGCCAATTAAAACAATCGTAAAATTACAGATTCCTGCTGGCGCGGCCAATCCAGCCCCTCCGGTCGGTCCTGCTTTGGGCCAGCACGGCGTTAATATCGCCCAATTTTGCCAGCAATTTAATGAAGCCACTAAAGATATTGCTGGCGACATTATTCCGGCCGAAATTACGATTTATGAAGACCGGACTTTTGATTTTAAATTGAAAACTCCGCCGACTTCGGATTTATTGCGAAAAGCAGCGGCTATTGAAAAGGGCTCTGGCGACCCGTTAAAGAATAAAGTCGGCAAAGTCACCAAAGCTCAGATTAAAGAAATCGCCGAAAAGAAAATGGTTGACTTAAATACCGATGATATTGAAGCGGCAATGAAAATAGTTGAAGGAACAGCCAGAAGTATGGGGATTGAAATAGTTAATTAGTTTATTTTTTATGAGGCTATCTAAAGACGAATATTACTTAAAAATAGCCAAGCAGGTTGGCTTGAGATCTACTTGTTTTCGTAATAGAGGAGGAGCAATTATTGTGAGAGACGACCAAATTATAGCTACGGGTTATATTGGGGCTCCTCGAAAAACCAAAGATTGTTTTGAGAGAAATGAATGTTTGAGGGACAAACTGAAAATTCCCCATGGAAAACAATATGAAATGTGCCGGTCAGTCCATGCAGAAATGAACGCTATAATCAATGCCGCCAGAGCCGGCGTTTCTGTTTTGGGAGCGGATATTTATATTTCTTTTGAAAACCCAAAAGATAATACATCAAGGGATAGTTTTCCCTGTTTTATTTGTAAAAAAATGATTATTAACTGCGGCATTAAAAGAGTTGTCTGTACTAACAATAAAGATGAGATAGTTATATTTAATGTGGATGATTGGATTAAAGATTGGCAGGAAAAAGACATACTTGACGATGAACATCAATTCGGTACTGATTTAAATATTAAAGAAGGGTATAACTAATAAAATTTCAAATGAAAAAAATAATTGGCGTAGTTGGTGAAACCGGCTCGGGAAAAGATACTTTTTGTGACTATCTAAAGAAAATTAAGAGAAATGTTTTTGTCTTTCGTTTTTCTCAGCCATTAACAGAAGCGCTGAGCATTTTTTTTGATGAAGTTAAAAAGGAAGACCAGCAATGGCTGGCACCGGCTTTAAGGGAGAGATTTGGCAACAATATTTTGGGTGAAGCAATAAAAAAGAAAATTAAAAATATTAAAAGAGGAATAATCATTTTAAACGGGATTAGAGCTTTTGAGGAGGCAAAAATGATTAAAAATTTAGGAGGCAAAATAGTTTATATTACCGCCGACTCCAAAACGAGATGGCAAAGAATACAAAACAGAGGAGAGAAAAAAGACGATAAGGTTTCTTATCAAAAATTTTTAAAAATGGAAAAAGCGGCGAGTGAAATTCTAATTTCCGAAATGGGCAGAAAAGCAGATTTTAGAATAGAAAACAACGGTTCAAAAGAAGATTTATACAGAAGCATTAAGACGGTTTTAAACAAAATCTAATCAGTAAAAACGGGGGGTGGCAAAAGCCGCCCTTTTTTGTTAGAATAGAAACGATGCAAAAAAATCCTTATCCCGGAAAATTTATCGTGTTTGAGGGTTTGGATGGCTCCGGCCAAAGTACGCAGGCCGCGCTTCTGGCCAATTATTTTATCAAGCAGGGCGAGAAAGTATTATTAACCAAAGAGCCGACGAAAACTACAGTCGCCGGTAAAAAAATCAGTCAAGTACTGAATGAGAAAATTAAAATTTCTCCTTTGGCTTTGCAGAAATTATTTGTTAAAGACCGAGCCGAACATTTGAAAAAAGAAATTATCCCGGCCCTCAAACAGGGCAAAATAGTGATTTCTGACCGTTATTTTTTTTCCACCCTGGCTTTTGGTGGACTTGACGTACCAATGAACGAATTAATCAGACTTAACGATAAATTTATCTATCCTGATATAATTTTCTTTTTGAGAGTTAGGCCCGAAGAATGCCTGCGGCGGATTGTCAGTAGGGGAGAGGGAATAAAATTTTTTGAGAAATTAAACAAGTTGAAGAAGATTCTGAAAAATTATCAAAAAGCGATCAAAATATTTACCTCAGTAGTGACCGTTAACGGCGAAAAGAGCATTGAGGCAATCAGTAAAAAAATAATTTCGCTTTAAAAAAAATATAAACTATGGCAAAGATATTTATTTTTGACGAGTTTAATCCGGAAGATATGGCCATGCTTCAGGCGCTATATTCCCGGAGTCCAAAAAGCGTTGTAGAACACGTTAAAAAGGTAAAACAGACCGGTTCGGGAAAATTTATGGAGCAGTTTTATATCGGCTATAATCATAAAAGCATTGCCGATTGCGGAAGCACTACTCTTTTTAACGAAAAACTAAGTATTTTGGCCGATAAGGCGATTCAAGATTGGCCGCTTTATTCAGGCCAGGAGACCAGCACTCGCTATATCAATATGGCAAAGCAGCCCCTAATTGATCCGATCGCCAATTCTGTTTCTAAGAAAATTCACGAGCGCTGGATGGAATTTTATATCGGAAGCCAACGGAAAATGGAAGAGCATTTAAAAGGGAAATATCCGATAAAGTCCGGAGAAGCGGGGGCGGTTTATGAAAAGGCAGTACACACAAGAGTCTTTGATAGTTTACGCGGATTTCTACCGGCCGGCATAACAACTCAACTAAGCTGGCACACGAATCTGCGTCAGGCCAGCGATAAGCTTTGTTGGCTAAGGCATAATCCGGTTGAGGAAATCCGTGACGTGGCCGAGATAATGCTGAAAAAACTCCGGAAAAAATATCCGCACAGTTTTAGTCATAAATTATACAAAGAAAGAGAGGATTATTTTGGATATGTGGCAAAGCGTTATAATTTTTACTACAACGATGAATCTCCGGAATTTTCATACAGAACAAAGATAAAGAGGCGGGAGTTGAAAAAATACGGAGATATTCTGCGTCTTCGGCCTGAAAAAACCGACTTACCCCATTTTTTAACGGAATTGGGAAATATAACGTTTGATTTTCTTTTGGATTTTGGTTCATTTCGAGATATTCAGAGGCACCGTAATGGAGTGTGTAGGATGCCTTTACTGACGACAAATCTTGGATTCAATTCTTGGTATCTTGAACAGCTTCCTATGGATTTAAGGCAAAAGGCCGATTCTTTAATTAAAGAACAGACGGCGGCGATAAAAAAGCTGAAAGAGAAACCAGAAGTTCTTCAGTATTATATTGCAATGGGATTCAATGTCTCGTGCAGAGTTTCTTATGGGCTTCCGGCAACAGTATACGTGGTTGAACTTCGCAGTAGCCGAACGGTGCATCCGACCTTGCGCAGGGTTGCGCATAAAATGCACAATGCTTTGAAAAAAATGCTTCCGCAAGTCAAACTGTACTGCGACCTGAATCCTGACGATTGGGATATAAGGAGGGGTGTCCAGGATATCATTGTAAAAAGATAATTCATAATGAAAATCCAGGTTAAAAAATTAACGCCCGACGCGAAATTGCCGGCTTTTGGACGGGAAGGAGACGCGGGGATGGATTTATATTCGTCGCAAGATATTGTTTTAAAGCCCGGTCAGAGGATTTCCTGCAAGACCGGTATCGCCATTAAAATCCCAGAAGGTTATGTAGGTTTGATTTGGGATAAAGGCGGGCCGTCGCATAAATTTGGCATAAAAACTTTAGGTGGAGTTTATGACAGTAATTATACGGGCGAATATCTGATAGGTTTGGTTAATCTAAGTCAAGAAGATTTTAATATAAAAAAAGACCAAAAAATCGCTCAGTTATTAGTACAAAAAATAGAAAGTCCGCAGATTGAAGAGGTAGACGATATTCCTAAAACAAACCGCGGCGAACAAAGATTTGGTAGCAGCGGGTATTGTAAAAAAATAATTTAAAAATATGGATTCAAAAATCAACGCTTTAATTAAAAAAGAAATTATCAGGCAGAAAGAAGGTCTAGTTTTAATCCCTTCAGAAAACTACGCTTCACAGGAGGTCCTAAGGGCTATGGGGACTCCTCTAAGCAATAAATATTCCGAAGGTTACCCTAAAAAAAGATATTACGGCGGCAATGAATTTATTGATGAGATTGAAACTATCGCCATTGAGCGAGCAAAAAAATTATTCAAAGCAGAACACGCCAATGTTCAGCCTCATTCGGGCTCCCAGGCCAATGCCGCAGTTTACCTGGCCCTGCTTAATTATGGAGATAAAATTTTGGGGATTGATTTATCGGCCGGGGGGCACTTAACTCACGGTTCAAAAGTTAATTTTTCCGGAAAATTATACAATTTTGCCCATTATGGAGTTAATTCAAAAACAGAGAAAATTGATTTAAAAGAAGTGGAAAAAATCGCCTTAAAATTCAGGCCAAAATTAATCATCGTTAGCACGACCACTTATTCAAGAACCCTTGATTTTAAAAAATTCCGCCAAATTGCCGATAAAGTTAAAGCCTATTTAATGGCAGACATTGCTCATATTGCGGGTTTGGTGGTGACGGGTCTTCATCCTCATCCTTTTCCCTGGTGCGATGTGGTAACCACTACCACCCATAAAACCTTGAGGGGCCCTCGGGGCGGTTTAATTTTATCAAAAATAAAAGATAGATTGGATAAGGAGGGAAAGTATAATTTAGCCGAGAAAATTGACAGAGCGGTTTTCCCCGGAACACAAGGAGGACCTTTAGACCACGTGATTGCCGCCAAAGCTATTTGCTTTTCAGAGGCGATGAAACCATTTTTTAGAAAATATCAAAAGCAGATTCTCGTCAATGCCAAAGCCATGGCCAATGAGTTTTCAAAGCAGAAAATCAGGGTGGTCAGCGGAGGAACGGATAATCATTTAATGGTCATAGATATTTCTCCTTTCGGCGTTGGATCCAAGAAAATTCAGGATGAATTAGATAAAGTCGGCATTTACGTTAATCGTAACACCATACCCTTTGATAAAAGGCCGCCGTATAATCCTTCCGGCATCAGATTGGGTTCGCCGGCCATAACTACTCGAGGGTTTAAAGAAGAAGAATGCCGTCAGGTTGTAAGATTAATCGCGAAACTTATTACAAACATTAACAACCCGATAATTAAAAATCAGATTAAAAAAGAAACAAAGAAGTTGCTCAAAAAATTCCCCATTTATGAAGATTTTAAATGGTAAAACTAAAAATAAATGACTAATTATTCGCCTACGATCGGCTTAGAAATACATATTGAACTTAAAACCAAAACCAAAATGTTTTGCGGCTGCCTTAATGACGCGGATGAAAAGCACCCTAATATTAATGTCTGTCCGATTTGTCTGGCCCATCCCGGAGTTCTGCCAGTCATCAACAAAAAAGCGGTTGAGTCAGTTTTAAAACTGGGCTTGGCTTTGAATTCCAAAATTCCCGAGATTTCAAAATTTGACCGAAAAAATTATTTTTATCCGGATTTGCCCAAGGGCTATCAAATCAGTCAATATGATAAACCATTGGTTGTCGGCGGCAAATTAAACGGCGTCAAAATTACAAGAATTCATTTAGAAGAAGATACCGGCCGTTTAACACATAGTCATCGTCAAAAGTCATCGTACAGCTTGGTTGATTTTAACCGGGCTGGCATTCCTTTGATGGAATTAGTCACTGAACCAGACATTAAAAGCGGCGAGGAGGCGGTTAAATTTGCCAAAGAACTTCAGTTGATTTTGCGTTATTTGGAAATTTCCGATGCGGATATGGAAAAAGGACAGATGCGAGTTGAAGTAAATATTTCTATTAGCGACAAGCGGCAAGGGACAAGCGACAAGGAATTAGGTACGAAAGTTGAAATAAAAAATCTTAATTCCTTTCGGGCAGTTGAGGAATCCATAGATTATGAAATAAAAAGGCAACCTGAAATTTTAGATAAAGGCGAAGAAATAAAACAGGAAACGCGCGGTTGGGACGATATAAAAAAACGGACTGTTTCCCAACGACTCAAAGAAGAATCGCACGATTACCGCTATTTTCCCGAACCGGATTTACCGCCTTTAGATTTGACAAAATTTAATCTTGAAGAGTTAAAAGTTTCCATTCCGGAATTGCCGGCTCAAAAACGAGCCCGATTTATTAAAGAATATGGCCTTTTGGCAAATCAGACAGAAATTCTCATTGAAGACAGGGGACTGGCTCAATATTTTGAAGAATCAGCTTCGGAATTACGAACAAAATTACCGATTCCTGATTACCAATTACTTTTTAACTATTTTTCCAGCGACACGAGGGGTTTGATGAATGAACAAAAAATCACTGTCAGGGAATTAAACATTACTCCGGAAAATTTTGCTGATTTAATTGTTTTACTCAGCAAGGGCGAAATTTCCAGCCGCTCGGCGAAAGACATTTTAAAAGAAATGTTTTTAACCGGCCTTGACCCGCGTCAGATTATTCGAGACAAAGGATTGACAAAGCTTTCAGACAATACTATAATAGAGCAAATAGTTGGGGAAACAATAAAAGAAAACCCCAAAGCAGTTGAAGATTATAAAAAAGGCAAAGAAAACGCCTTGCAATTTTTAATCGGTCAGGCAATGGCAAAATCAAAAGGTCGCGGCAACCCCGAGATTTTTAGGAAATTATTTAAAGATAAATTTTAAAATGACTCCCGAAAAAGAACCAACTATCCAAAAAATTGAAGTAGTCACCGAAACTACAGAAGAAGAAAGAAGATTAAAAGACAAAAAAGCAACGGTTGGTCAATTGAAATTTTATGAGCAAGAGATTGCTGAAATAAGAAGTAGTATGGAAGAAGCAAGGCATAAAGGATTAAGCACTAAAGATTTAGAGAAAAGATTGGAAGACCTTAAAGAATTAAAAGAGAAGACAAAAGAGGAATTAGGTTAATATAAATTCTTTGTCTTTTTTGAACCAAGTCATCTGGCGTTTAACATATTGCCAACTTTCTTTTAATATTGAATCAATCATTTCTTTTTTATTGTTGCTACAATTTTAAGCCAGGCCTTGACAAAAATAAAATAAAATAATACAATAAATTATTGCTATTTTAAAAAATAAGAAAGGAGGTGAAAAACATGGAGAGGTTAAAGATATTGGTTGTTGATGATAATAAGGCTGTGCGTGAGTTATTAACGGTTATGCTCAACGAGTTTGGCCATGAGGTTGTGACAGCTCAAAATGGTCAGGAAGGGATAGCGAAATGTGAGAAATGCGACAGTTTTGATCTAGTCATAACTGATCGTCAAATGCCGGGTATGCTCGGGGAGGAGTTGATACACAGGATTAAAAAAATTCGCCCCGAGCTGTCGGCGATTCTAATCACCGGTGATTGCGATTCAGGTCTGTCCCAGGTGGCGAAAGCTGCCGGCGCAGATGAAATTCTGATCAAGCCCTTCCAAATGAAAACCATGGAGAGGGTGATCAAAAACCTTTTGGAGAGAAAGGGGGAATGAAATGTTAATGTTTGGGAGATGGACGAGAAGTATCGATAATAAGTGGCGGCTGAGTTTACCGGCCGCCCTTGGAAGGGAAATTGACAACTTCGTTCTCATTTATGAGAATGAAGAGGGTTGTATTCGTATTGAAAAACCGCCCCTCAAAGTAGATGAGGTGGCGGATCCAACCTCTATTTTTATAATAGAGGTGGAAAAGGGAGGGCACAACGGCAGGAGAATTTTAATTCCCCGATCCTTGCGTGGGTCAACCTCTTTTTATTATGGAAGGAAGGTTACCTTAGCAGGGAAAAGAGACTATTTAGAGCTTTGGCCCAGACCATGAGAAGAGGTGATCACACAATTAAAAAAGAGCGGGGGAGAGCATTTTGCTCGTTCGCACCTCGCTCTTGTTATTTGCTCATTTGCAGAAATTGTTTTATCAATTTTTCAGCTTCGCCGTAATCTTTTATCCAATGAATTCTTTTGTCCTTTTTAAACCCGCCTAAGTTTTGCTCCACAAAATTTTGGCGGGTAAACCAGGTCATTTGTCTTTTGGCATAATTTTGAAGTTCCTTTAAGGAGTTTTCAACCATTTCTTTATAGTTTAATTTTTTTTGCAAATATTGAGCTACTACTCGATAATGAATTCCAAAATCTTCAATTCTTTTCCAGGAAAGCCCAATTTTTTTTAAGTTTTTAACTTCTTTAATCAAGCCCTGTTTTAACCATTTGAAAAATCTTCTTTTAATTAAGAAGATTAGCTCCTTTTTTCCCTTTTTAATTCCGATTATCAAGACAGGGTGGGGAAGAGGATTTTTCTTTAAAAGAGGAATTGGTTTTTTTGTTTTGGTAATAATTTCGATTGCCCGGATTAATCTTCTGGGATTTTTCTTTTCTATTTTTTTTGCTCTTTTGGGATCAAGTTTTTTTAAAATTTGATAGAGCTCTTCAGTTGATTTTTTTTCTAATTTTTTTCTCAATTTCCAATCGGGTCGAACTTCTGGAATGACTATTCCATCAACAATTGCCTGAATATAAAAACCCGTCCCTCCACATAAAATGGGAATTTTACCTTTTTTTAAGATTTTTTTAATTGCCGCCAAAGCAAATTTTCTATATTGAACTACGGTAAAACGCTGTCTAGGAGAAACGATATCTAAAAGGTAATGTTGTATTCCTTGATGGAAATAATCTTTTTTATTTTTGATTTTTGATTTATCGCGTGGGACTTTGCCTGTTCCAATATCCATTCCTTTGTAGACCTGTCTTGAGTCAGCCGAAATAATTTCGCCATTAAACTTTTTGGCGATTTTCACTGCCAATTCCGATTTCCCGCTTGCCGTCGGCCCGAGAATAACGATGATTTTAGGTTTAAATAGTTTTATTTTCAATCTCTTTTTTGAGTTTTTCAATTAGTTTTTCTATTTTAATTTCACCCTCTTGGCCGCGGCGGTAGTGCCGGACATTGACGGTTTTATTTTTTAGTTCTTTGTCGCCGACAATCAGAATATAAGGAATTTTCTGGATTTCCGCTTCGCGGATGCGCTTGGAAACAGTTAAATTTTCATCGCTGATTGAAGCCCGAATATTATTTTCTAATAATTGCGAATAGATTTCTTTCGCATATTGGCGATGGCCTGAGCCGACGTTTATGATTTCTAATTGGACAGGGGACAGCCATAAAGGTAAAGCGCCGCTAAAATGTTCTAAAAGCACGCCGACAAAGCGTTCAATTGAACCCAAGAGAGCCCGATGAATCATAATCGGCTGTTCTTTTTTGCCTTTTTCGTTGATATAACTGACGTCAAATTTTTCCGGCAGATTAAAATCAATTTGAATGGTCGTACATTGCCAAGGCCGACCCAATGAATCTTTAATTTTCAAATCAATTTTCGGTCCGTAGAAAACGCCTTCGCCCGGATCGACTTGATATTTAAGGTTGTTTTTTTCCAAAGCGTATTTCAAAGCCGCGGTGGCTTTCCCCCAATTTTTAATGGTGCCGATGTATTTTTGCGGTCGGGTGGAAAGATAAATGTCGTATTCTTTGAAACCAAAAATTTTAAGCACTTTTAAACCGAGCTTGAGGCAATCGGTGATTTCCTGATTAATTTGGTTTGGCGCGCAGAAAATATGGGCGTCATCTTGGGTAAAGCCGCGAACCCGCGTCAAGCCGTGCAATACGCCTGATTTTTCATAGCGATAAACTGTTCCCAGTTCGGCAAAACGCAGCGGCAGATCGCGATAACTTTTCGGCTGATGATTATAGATAAGAATATGCCCTGGGCAGTTCATCGGCTTGACAACATATTTTTCTTTTTCAATTTCCATCGGCGAATACATATTTTCGCGATAGAAATTCCAGTGGCCGGATTTTTTCCATAAATCAAGCCGGGCGATATGAGGCGTGCGTAGAAGCTGGTAGCCGTTTTGTAAATATTCTTTAATAGAATAATCTTCAATAATTTGTCTTAAAAGTGCTCCTTTGGGATGCCAGAGTGGCAAGCCTAAACCGAATTCTTCGTCAAGATGAAAAAGGTCTAATTTTTGACCGAGCAGTCGGTGGTCACGCTTTTCGGCTTCTTCTATCATCCTTGAATATTCATCAAGTTCTTTTTTAGTGGCAAAAGCTACGCCGTAAATTCTGGTCAGCATTTTGTTTTTTTCGTCGCCCCGCCAGTAAGCGCCGGCTATTTTGGTCAATTTAAAAGCGTCGGGATTGATTTCTTTGGTAGAATTAACGTGTGGGCCAGCACAAAGGTCTAAAAAGACAATATTTTTACTATCAGAAGTTTTGTAAATGGAAATTTTCTTTTTGTTTTTTTGGAGTTCTTTTATCAGGTCTAATTTATACGGTTGGTCTTTAAAAAGTTTTTTGGCCTCGGCAAAAGAAACAATTTCTTTCTTGAATTTCAAATCTTTTTTAATCAATTCTCGCATTTGCTTTTCAATTTGCGGCAAATCCGCTTCGCTGATTTTTATATTGTCAAAATCGTAATAAAAACCGTTTTCAATGGTCGGCCCGATGCCGAATTTGGTTTTGGGAAACATTTCCAAAACCGCGGCAGCGAGAATGTGGCTGGTTGAATGTCGGAGAGTATCCAATTGATTTTCTTTTTTCCACGCTCGTTTTTTCATATTTTAATTATTTTAATGAATTTGAAATTTATTTTTTTGGCGGCACTATGTTATAGCATAGTGCTATGACATGTCATAGTGGGGTGTTATTTAATTAAAAACCCCATCTCAAAAGTTTGCCAAAAACAAACTCTTGGGACGGGGTTCTTACCTCGTGGTTCCACCCAACTTGTCCGACCGTGGTCGGACCACTCTTTAAGCCAATTTATCCCGCTAAGCGGGGTATCGCCGGCTTTTGCGTGAGCTCCGCGATTGGTGAATTCGCCTCATCGCTCTTAATTATTATACTATAAAGATAGCATTGATAAAATAAGTTGTCAACAACTGTACAGATTTTCATTTGGCGGAGCACCTACAAACGAGAAAGAATTTTCTGCTCAATTACAGCTCCACTGCTTGCTGGCAGATAAACTTCGGCTCATTATTTCGCCAAGAAAGCCGCCCCTCAACTATTACCACATTATTTTCCCGCCAGACAGTCGGGTTTTTCGCCAGAGTGTCAGAAAACACTATCACTTCCAAGCCACCGCCTAAATCTTCAATTTTAGCAAATAAAATCGGCTGGCCGAGTTTACTGATAATTCGTTTAACGTTGGAAATTACACCGGCTATGCGGCGGCTGTTCCCATTAACTCCCCTTTTATCAGCCAACAATTCTTTAATTGGTTTTATCCTGTTGTTTTTAAGTTTTTCCGAAAATTGATTTAAAGGATGGCCGGAAATATAAAGCCCGACCAATTCCTTTTCCCAGCTAAGTTTTTCTTTGTCTGGAATTGGTGCGCCATTTCCATTTAATTCTTTTTTAAAAAGACCCGGGCTGGCCTGATAGTTGGCGCCGAAAAGGCTGATCTGGGAGGAATTCAAAGACCTTTTTATGTTTTGACTAAAAGCGAGAATCTCTTCGATTTTAGCCAAAAGTTCGGCCCGGTCCGTATTTAAAGAATCAAAAACGCCAACTTTGATTAAACTTTCCAGAGATTTTTTGTTTAAATCCTTATGCCGGACCCGGATTAAAAAATCACTAAAATTCTGAAAGGGTCCGCCCCGTTGTCTTTCTTCAATAATTGCCTGAACAATATTAAGCCCGACGTTTTTAATTGCCAGAAGTCCGAAGCGAATATTTTTTTCTTCGGGAACGAAATTAACAAAACTTTTATTGATATCCGGCGCCAGAATGTTAATGTCATTTTTCTGGGCTTCGCTGATTAAAAAAGCAATTCTTTCGGTATCGCCGGAATCGGCATTTAAAAGAGCGGTCATAAATTCAATTGGCCAGTGGGATTTTAAATAGGCGGTCCAATAACCGATTAAGGCATAACAAGCGGCATGCGACCGGTTGAAGCCGTATCTGGCAAAAGGCGGGAAAAGTTCCCAGATTTGTTTGGCGGTCGGTTCGTCAATTCCGTTTTCCATCATTCCCCTAAGCAGTTTTTCTTTTTGGGCCCCAAGGAGAACTTTTATTTTTTTGCCGATGGCTTTTCTCAGTGTGTCGGCCTCAGCTAATGAGAAACCAGCCAAGTCGCGGGCAATCCGCATCATCTGTTCCTGATAAATTCCGATGCCGTAAGTTTTTTCCAGAATCGGTTCCAGTTTGGGATGAAGGTATTTCACTTTTTCCCGGCCGTGTTTGCGGTTAATAAAAGAGGGAATTAATTCTATAGGCCCGGGACGATAAAGAGCCACCATGGCAATAATGTCTTCAAGCTCGGTCGGTTTTAATTCACGAAGGTAGCGCCGCATCCCCGACGATTCCAGTTGAAAAATGCCTGTCGTATCCGTTTCTTGAAGAAGCTTAAAAGTTTTTTTGTCATCCAGCGGTATCTGGGAAATTTTTATTTCCTCTCCCTGTATTTCTTTAATTAGCCGAATGGCTTCTTCAATAATGGTTAAATTTTTAAGGCCCAATAAATCTATTTTCAAAAGTCCCAAATCCTCAATACTATACATATCAAATTGGGTGATGACGATATTTTCATTCTGAGGCGCGCGCTGCAAGGGCACATAATCGGTCAGCGGTTCTTTGCTGACCACCACGCCTGCGGCGTGAACCGAAGCGTGTCGCGCCACCCCTTCAAGTTTGAAGGCTGCATCAATCACTTTTTTAGCATCAGGATTGTTTTTATAAAGTTCATTTAACTCCGGCACCTTTTTAATCGCGTCATCCAGTTTTTGATGAGGCAAAGCCGGAATTAATTTAGCCAACTGGTCGCAAAAACCGTAAGACAGCCCCAAAGCCCGGCCCGCATCGCGGACTGCGGCTCTGGCTGCCATTGTTCCGAAAGTAATAATCTGAGCCACCCTATCCTCGCCGTATTTTTGCCGGATATAAGCAAAAACTTCATCGCGCCGGACATCGGTAAAATCCAAATCAATGTCCGGCATGGAAATTCGGTCGGGATTTAAAAATCTCTCAAAGAGCAAATCATATTTTAACGGGTTAATATCGGTAACCCCCAAAACATAAGAGACCAAACTGCCGGCTGCCGAATTATGAACTGCGATTTCATTAGCAACGTAAGAGCTGTCTTTTTCCACTGTTAAGTCACAAACCTTGCCTTTATATCTTTCAAAAGAAATTTCTTTTACTGGAAACCAAATATAATTTCGCCAAATAAAAGTATCATTACGATAAAATTTCTGCTTTTTGACGGGTATCTGAAATTCTTTAAATAATTTATTGAATTTGAATAATTGTTTTCCTGAAATAGTCAGTTTGTAAGAGGGCTTACTTCTTCTCTTTTTTTGGGGCTTTCTGATTTTAATTGAAGACATTATCCCTAATCGCGCCAAGAGGACTTTAATCTGTGAGACTAAATTAAGAGAAGTTGAATCAAAACTTACTCTCATTGTATCTTTACGAGAACCGTCTCCTTTAAATAAAGAAGTTAGTAGAGCTATTATTATTTCATCCGAACTCTCAAAAATTTGGTAGGGAATATCTTTATTTTGGCTATATTTTCCGCAAAGTCTTTCTAAAAATCTAGCTGCTATTCGCGAATAAGCAAGAACTTGACAAGAATTTTTTGTTTTGTGAAATACTACGGAGCTATCTAATCCGAAAATTTGTTTAAGCAATTTTCTTGTTTTCTCTATATACTTTTTTTCATTTCGATGAAAGCCAAATCCAATAGTTGCTTCGCGATATTTTCTCCTGCTTCGACTCCATCCTTCGCTGATATAAAAACCTAATAATTGAGCGAATTTTTTATCCAATTTTATATATCGCTTAATCTTTTTTTGGATAAGCCGATTTGTTCCGATTTCATACCAGACATATTTATTGTTTCCTTTTAAGCGGCTATCAAGATGATTAAAATTAAGGAGGTCAAATTTTGTTTCTATTTGGCGGAGTTTGAAAATGGGATAAAGCAAGAAATCATTTTTTTTCAAATTTTGAGCTTCTATCCACCGTGGATTGTAGCCGCTCCATAAATTTTTTTTACATGACCGATTACAGGACGGTTTACAGATAGTGCCCTTGATTGAATTTACAGGACACATTTTATGCTTTACCGCTAAGACTTTGTGGTCTTTTGTCAGCCTCAAATTAAAGATAGGCATTTTGCTTTTAATAATTGCTATTTCCTCGTCTATATCATAGCTTAAAACTTTTTTTACCCTTCTTTTATTGCCAAAGGCGCTAATTACTCTTTCTTGCGGTTTAATATCTTGAATATTTTTTTGTCGTCCATCTTTTAATAGAATTTTTGTATCGGGCAAAAAACAACCTCTTCCCGG
>Ga0210021_1001145_pt1 | contig 27201 bp, 29 predicted proteins | sample CryGeymeta201517_FD_183981 | JGI IMG/M metagenome (GOLD analysis project Ga0210021, IMG submission 183981) | Groundwater microbial communities from Crystal Geyser aquifers in Utah, USA - Crystal Geyser metaG 2015-17 (SPAdes) (version 2) | ecosystem: Environmental > Aquatic > Deep subsurface >... | reverse complement strand
ATTGCTTTGTAATGGCTGATTAAAATATTCGCTGATTGTCCTTGCATAATTTAATGCACTTTTCGTGCAAAACTCTAAAAATTTATGCGCTCTTTTGGGGTCATCATAGGGAAGGGTCAAAAAATCTGAGCCCATAAGCAAAACCGCAGTGGTTATTGGTCCCTCTAAGGGATGGCCAATAAAGTTAGGGCTTTCTGGACAACGTCTTTTTATTTGAGCACAGATTTTTAATCTTTCTTGAATCAAGGGCGCGGCTAAATAGTCCTCTGGTTCGGTTAATGCATCAATCTCTTCCGGTCTTTTTATCATCGGAAATGGTTTTGGTTCAGCATCCTCAGCAAAGACAATCTCTGCTCCTAAAGATGCGATATGGGGATAGCAGAATCCCGCCAGTCTTGGCGTGGGAGGTTCCACACCCAGCCGTCTTGTCAATGGCTTAATTTTTTCGTAGGCTTTAAGAATAGCCTCTACATCAAAATGTAACTTGTTCTGCTTGATTCCACCTACTTCGGCTATCAGAGGGTCTGTGAAACCAAAACCAAACTCCTGTCCCATTTTTCTTTCTCCTATAATTTCAAAACCTTTTCCGCATTCTTCCGGGTGATCTTGTCGTAAGCGATTTGAGAAATTTTCCCCTCGGCTAAGGATTTCTTGAAGTAAGGGACAATCGGGACATCCTGATTGACATGACAGATATCGGTGCCAAAGAGAAGTTTATCCTGAAACTCTTCCAAGAACTTATAGCCAAATTCGGGGTCCCTGGAGATAGCATTAAAACCGCTTCCCGCCGAAAGGTCACCATAGAGATTAGGATATTTCTTAAGAAGTTTTGGAACTCTTCCCGGGGATTTTACCTCTCCTTTGGGATACCCACCCCTGGTTTCTTCATCTACCTCTGAAGTAATCTCACTCCAGAAGGCCATCGCATGGCCGATAAAGATAGTATCAGGGAGTTCCTTAAGCACCTTTTCTAAACGCGGAAGATGAATATCATCAGCGGCACCATAGATTCCGTATTTTACTCCCACCGCTAAATGGAAGAGAGCCGGCAACCCAACCTTTCCACAGTGATAGAATAGGTTTTTATAGAGGGGGTCATCGATATATAGATTTCCGGTTAATTCACCTACCCCTTTACAACCTTTCTCCTTGTATTCCTCTAAGAGCCAGGAAAAGTTAGTATCCGGGGAATTCCCTCCATTTCTGGGGTCGAGCTTGCAGAAGGAAATAAATCTATCCGGATGTTTTTTGTAAACTTCTAAAACATCTTCTGTTTCAAAATGGAAAAAGGAGCATTCTGGGCTTACCCCCCTTGGTAAAAGCACCGCTCTCTCTATTTCCAATTCATCCATTCTTTTTAATAACTCCTTTTCATTCACTGCTGGCTCATCCTTTACCGTCCCTCTCCCGATATGGGTATGAATATCAATCATCTCAATCCTCCTTATAGAATTTTTAAAGCACTATCTACCGTCTTGACCACAGTGCGACCATTAGTTCTTTTCCAGCCATTTCTTTCATAACCGTCAGCGATATCGGTATTCTGAAACTCTATCCTTACTTCTATCGGTGGTTTAACAATATATGGCTTGAACTCCTTAATCCTTTTGATAGCTCTTGCCACTCCTTGTTTAATCAACTGATGCGCTTTTGAAGGAGCAATTATTCTGGCGCAATTCCGCGACAGCCCTTCTTTTACTACTACTGTTTCAACATTGCCAAGAAGTTCTTTTGCTTCTTTGCCTACCGCTTTATCTCCGGTTACCAAGATGATGGGAACTCCGAGACTTCCCGCCATAACGGCTTCCTGTCCCACTTCACCCATTTTCTTGCCATTTATAAAGTAGTTAAACCAGGTTCTTGAACTCTGCGTGTGGTCCAAAATGCCACAGAAGGTTCCGGCCATTGCATGGAATCCCAGTAAAATTACCCCATCAAAACTTTTATCAAATCCGGAAAGAATATCTCTTCTTGAATAGCCGGTAATATATTCGCCATCTGGATGCAGTTCCTCAATGATAAAATTATAGCCCCCATTATGTCCGTCCATTACGACAACTTTTTCCACTCCATTTTCTTTGCAGGCTTCTACCACTGCATTGGTATCCTGAGTATAAAGATGACGAGCTTTTTCGTATTCAGGGTTCATCCCATCCCTTCCAGTTTGTTGCCAAGTAAATACTCCGCTAATTCCCTCCATATCTACCGAAACATAGATTTTCATTTTCCTCCTATTTTTCTTAAAAGAGCTGCTGAATCCTTTTCCAGATATATTTTTACTGATGCGTGAAAGCGCAGAGCAGAGGAGGGGCATTTTTTGGTAATTGGACCTTCCCACATCTTTTTAACCGCCCGCGCTTTTTGGGAACCTGGCACAATAACATAGATTTCCTTTGCCGAAAGAATTGTCGGAATGCTTAAAGTAATTGCTTTACGCGGAACTTTATCCAGAGAAGGATACCTTTTTTTCTGATCCGGGTCATTTTTGTAGTCATTATATTGCTGGCGCACTGATTCTTCATCTATGGTTATCACCCTTGCAATTTTTTCATCATCAATCAGGGAACCTGGCTCATTAAAAGCAATGTGCCCATTTTCCCCGATTCCAATACAGGCAATATCTATTCCCTTTTCTTGAATCAGTTTCCCGTACTGCTCACATACCTCGTCGGGAGTTCCTTTTAGTTCCTTAATAAAATAAAATTTTTTAGGTTTTACCTTCTTAAACAAATGCTCATTTAGATAGACCTCAAACGTGTTCGGGTGATTCTTGGGTAAGTCAACGTATTCATCCAGATGAAAGCAGGTAATCTTTGACCAGTCAATATCTATTGCAGACAATGAAGCAAGAAAGGTATCTTGGGAAGGAGCTGCCGCAAAAACCATATTTAATTTTCTTTTTTTATTAATATATTTTTTTATTGCTTCCGAAACATCAAAAGCAGCTATTCTCCCCATTTCCTCTGCATTGGCAGAAATCTTAATAACGTTTATTCTCTCCATTTTTCACTCAATCAGGATTGGACTACGGTAATTAACATAAAAAGGCTCGGCTAATTTATCCGCACCAAAGAACTTTGCTCCCCAGAGTTGCGACCTTGCAATTATCATTTGTTTAAAATGCTTTAAATAATCCTTTCTTGCTTGCGAAAGTTGTGCTTCCAAAGCACTAATCTTTGCCTCTAAATCTTCTCTACTAATCTGAATTACAATGTTGGGTTCAGTCAATTCTTGCTCCACCCCGTAATAGAAGATAGGCGCGGTTGGCCAAGGTTTCCCTAAATAACCCAGAATTGATTCCGAAGCCTGAAATACTGCTTCCCGGGTAATGGTGTAAACGGCATTGTGGTCGCGATGGTTATCCCTGGAATGGGTAAAGATAAGTTCCGGTTTGTATTCTCTGATTAGTTTTATCAACTGATGATGGAGTTCATCCGTTCCATAAGCGGCGCGGTAAACCTCCTGGGACTGATAGTTCAAAATCGTTCTTTTTGTTATCCCGAAGATGCGGTTGGTACTTTCCATTTCCCGGCGTCGTTTTTCAACCATCAATTTCATCTTCTCTGGTTTATCAGCGGCCGTCCCTCCGCAGGTAAAGGTAATCACATAGACCTGTTTTCCTTTGCGGGAGAAACGATGGATTGTGCCCCCGGGGCCAATAATCTCATCATCCGGATGTGCACCCAAAACCAATATCCTCTTTACCTCACTAAAATTAAAAATATTCATTTTATTTATAGAAACCGGAAATCTTTTTTGCCTTTTCTATAAGACGAATCTGCTCCCGCACATCCTCAAGAGGAACCCCTAACTTTTCTTTGCCGTAAATAGTAGCCAGCAAATTGTCATAAAGGTTTAGCGCTTTGCTTTTATCGAGAGGAATAACCTTTTCCTGCCAGGGAATGCGGTCTTGATTATCATAGGTTCTTCCTTCTACCGCCAGCGAATCATTAACCGAGAGAGACATTAATTTATTTGGGTCAAAATATTTTATGCGAAAGGTCTCATTCTGATAGGTGAGCGTTCCGGACTCTCCCATAATATACCACGAAAATAAAGAAATAGGGACAGCGACCATTTTTTAATCTATCTCAACCTCCTGGTTTGTTCTTGCCGACTTATCAATCGCCAACAAAACTTTAATCGGCATCAGAAGTTGTTCATCGGTAAGAGGTCTAATATTACTTTTTATGCTTTCAATTAAAGTTTTAAAGCCGATGTCATATCCATCGGATGTATCTACAGTTAAGTAGCGGCTTCCTTTTTCGCAATGCAGGAGAACCTGAAAATTTCCTCCGCCTTCTCCGATAAGATGCAGGGAAACTATTTTTCCGCTTTCCAGTGTAGTTGTTACCAAGCAATTCTTGTGATGAAGTTTTGCAGATATTGTTTTGACATCATAGCCGAAACCCTGGAGAAGCATTTCAACGGTATGAATTCCGTAGAAGAATACTCCGCCAAACTCACTTTCAAAATCAAAAGGACCGCCTACCATTCCGGAATGAATTGCTCCCAGTTCCCCTTTGGTCTTTTTAAAGAAATTCTGAAAACTTGAGGTTTTCCACACCGTGGAGGAAGAGGAAAGCCAGGTGTTGGTCTTATGAGACAGTTCAATTATTTCTTTGGCTTCTTCCAAACTACAGCTAAAAGGTTTATCAATGAAGGTTGGGATTTTATTTTCTAAAAAAAGCCGGGCATATTTGCCGTGATATTTCCCATGCCTATTCATAATAATTACCGCATCTATTTTGCCCAGCATATCCTCGGGTTTCTCCGCAAGCAAAGGGACTTTTCCTTCCTTCTGGACTTCTCTGACATGCTCTAAAGTATCCCCTTCCCCGGGATATAATGCCTCTACCACAGCGCCTTTGATATTTTGCTCAAGATTAAATCTCTGACAGGCCTGATTGACATGGGAATTCTCCGTTCCAATCACGCCAAATCTAATTTTTCTATCTTCCATCTTTTTTTCTATCCTCCTTTTGTTAACTTAATTAAAAGTAATTCTAAGCCAAGCCGGGGGGAGAATTTTCCTCCTTTAATCGCCAGTTCAGTTGCCCGCAATTGGTTGAATTTCCTCAAAAGTTCTTGGTCAATTTCTCCCTTTAGTTTGCTCTTTTGTCTTAACCACCAGGCGAGCATCCCCAGAATTCTGGGAAAGTCTCTCTCCTTTAATAAAAGGGGGACCAGTGCCTCAAAAGCCTTGCTTAAGTTCTTTTTCCCCAGCCAAAAAGTAAGGTCAAAAGGATTTGTCTCCCCGGCAATTTGATTAATGTCTCCTTTTTTTAACCTGATGAGGTTAGCGGAAGGAAAAGATTCGTTTATTTTTCCTTTTATAAAAAGAAAAAGAGAAGTAAAAGAAGCTGGTTCGCTAAGATAAGAAAAAACTTTCTTTCTTTCCGAGATTTTTATTTTCTCTACATCCTCAACAACTATTAGTCTTTTTGCCGAGGAAAAAGGCAGGGTTTTTGCAAGGTTTAAGATGGTGGAGGTCGTGGTATTCGTTCCCGAAAAATTATGATAGTTAAAGGCGTTTTCTTTAGTAGATAAAGCGTTTTTTACCCTTTTTAGAGCTTCCTTTATTAAAAAGTCATCGGTAGCCTGGATAATATAGAAAGGTTCAAGCTCTCCTTTCGCTATTGCGTTTAATAATTGGGAATAGGTCATTGCCAGAATTCTACGACCTTTTCTACCACCTTTTTGGCCAAATCTTCGGTAGCATCGGTTAAGGCTTCTTCTTCGGTCTTGCTGTATTTGCCGGTGATAAAATAGGTTGTTGTTCCGGTAAGGCTGGAAGTATCCCAGAGGATTTTCTCACTTCTTAAATCCTTAAGAATGAACCTTAATCTTACATAGAGCCTATATTCGATTGATTCATCAGGGTCATCTGAACTGAAAGCGATGGTGGTGCGTTCGTAATCAGTAATTCTACCTGAAAGAAGCAAATCACTGTTAATTTCTTTCTCCACTTTCAAGGAACCATCCTGAAGGAATTCTCTGATGATTTGGTTGGTGATTGCAACTTCAATACCCGGCTGATAAGTTTCATTTTTTAGAATCGGGACGGCTATTGAAGAAATATCCGGCGGCAGGTGATAGGCAATGCGATATCCGCAGGAAGAGAGTAATAACAAAAAGGTAAGAAAAAAGAGTTTCTTAAATATATCCATAAAAATTTCCTTTTTTGGACGCAGATTTACGCAGATTAGAAATACAGAAATAAGCATTAAGAATTCAGAATTAAGTTACTTATTCCTTACTACTTATTCCTTATTGCTTAATCCTGTTATTATCCTGATGTTATCCGCGTCCAATTAATTTATTTCAGTTTCTTGAGTTTTTCTTCGGCGGTTTTTGAAGCTGATGTTTCCGGATATAATCTGATAATTTTCTCGTAATAGATAGTAGCGGCTTTGCTTTCCCGCTTCCTTTCATAAAAGAGGCCAATTTGATAAAGTTTCTCGGCCTCTTTCTGGCGGGCATTTTCCATCAGGGCATTTATTTGCTCTTCTTTTTTGCTTTCTGAAAACGTGCTTTTGAATTCTTTACATTTCTCTATTGTTTCGGAAAGATGACTCTGGTCTTTAGTAATTCTTTGATTCTTCTTGGTAGAGAAAACAATGAGTTGATAAGAGGCTTCCTCCGCCCATTTAGTTTTGGGATAGTTATCCGCAACTTTTTCAAAAGCCTCCTTTGCTTTTTCCTCGTCGTTTTCCCGGAGATAAGATAAACCAATTTTATATTGGCTTTCAGCGGCGTATTTACTGAATGGTTCATTTTCTACAATCTTCTCAAACAGTTCTGCTGTTTTCCGTGAACCGGTGATAGGAATTTTAGCAAACCTTTTTCTTCTTCCGTTAAAGAGAGAATTAGCAATCTCAAATTCTTTGGCTACAATTTCGTTGATGAGAGATGTTTTGGGGTAATTCTCAATCGTTTTTTGGAAGGCCCAGAATGCTTTTAAGTCGTCTCCTTTTTTAAAATAGAGTTCCCCAATGCGGTATTGGGACATCACGGCATAGGAACTAGTCGGGTAATATTCAATTAATTGTTCGTGTTTTTTAATGGCTTTGTTCAAATCGTCACTTTTAACAAAACTTTCCGCCCAATCAAATTGTTCTTTGGGAGTGTCCTTAACGCTGTATTTAGGATTAATCCAGCGATTTGTCTTTGGTGTCCAGATCCAGTAAGCGAAAAGATTTCCCGAAAAAGTGATAATGCATATCAAAACTATTAAAAAAAATTTAAAATGTCTCATCGTTATTGTAATTTATGGTTATGGTAACATATCCTTAAAATTCTTACAATGGCTAAGAGTTGCTCTTTAGCCAGTTGATTGTCTGCCTCATCCCTTTCTCAAAATCTACCGCAGGGGAGTAACCTAAAAATTTTTTAGATTGAGATATGTCTGCCCATGAATTTTTGATATCTCCCGGCCTTGGTTTGACGTAGATAGGTTTTATCTTTTGGTGGAGAATTTTACTCAAGGAAAGCAGAACCTCGTTAACGCTTTTTACTTTTCCTGAGGCAATATTAAAGACCTTCCCGACGGCCTCTTCCGGAGCCTCTGAAGCCAAAATAGTAGCCCTTACGGTATTTTCCACATAGGTAAAGTCTCTCTCTTGCTCTCCGTTGCCGTAGACAATGGGACTTTGATTTTTCAGGGCTGAGGTAATAAATTTAGGGATAGCGGCAGCGTATTCTCCCTGGGGATTTTGTCTTTCCCCGAAAACATTGAAGTATCGTAAAATAATAGTCTTTAGATGGTAAACACTAAAAAAGAACTGGCAATAATATTCTGCGGCTAATTTAGAAACCCCATAGGGACTGATTGGAGCAGGAGGCATATTTTCTACTTTCGGCAATTTAACATTTTCTCCATAAATTGAGGAGGAGGAGGAATAAATGAATCTCTTTATTCGGTTTTCTTTGGCGGCGATGAGAAGATTTAACGTCCCTTTGATATTTACCTCATTGGTTGGCAAAGGGTCTTTTAAGGAGCGGCTAACCGAGGGAATTGCGGCTAAATGGAAAATATAATCAATTCCCCGGCAGGCTTCCTGGACTGTTTTTAGATTGCGGATGTCTGCTTCAATCAACTCTACATCTAATCCCTTAATATTTTCCCTTTTGCCGGTGGAAAGGTCATCAATAATTTTTACCCGACCTCTTTTTGCCAATTTTTCTACCAGGTGAGACCCGATAAAGCCCGCTCCTCCGGTAACCAAATAATTTGTCATTAGATGGAAGTATAGCATAAAAAAATAACCTTTGACAACGTAGCAATGATATGGTAATATGAACAATATGTAAATTGTAAAATATTCATATGATTACACAGATTAAAAAGATAGATTACACAGATAAGATACACCCCCACCTACTTCCTCCCCCCACTGCTTCGTTTCGCGAAGCAAAACGGTGGGGGAGGATTGAGGAGAGGGGGAATCAGTGTAATCTCCGTTAGAAATCTGTGTAATCTGTGGTTAAAAAAGGAGGAGACGATATGGGTGGTTTAGGAATTTTTTTGGTGGTAGTGGTGGTTATTATTCTGAGCAATGCGGTCAGGATTGTAACTGAGTATGAAAGAGGAGTAATCTTTAGGTTGGGTCGCCTCATTGGGGCAAAAGGACCGGGGCTTTTCTTTCTTATTCCCATGGTTGACCGGATGGTAAAAGTAAGTTTGAGAACGGTTACTTTTGATGTGCAACCCCAGGAGATAATGACTAAGGACAATGTGCCGGCAAAGGTTAATGCGGTAGTCTATTTTAGGGTTCTTGACCCTTGTAAGGCAATAGTGGAGGTAGAGAATTATCAATTAGCGACAATGCAGATTGCTCAAACCACCTTACGGGGAGTTCTTGGTCAATCGGAACTTGACGATTTGCTTTCGGAAAGGGAAAAAATTAACCAGAAATTGCAGCAGATTATTGATGAGCAGACTGACCCCTGGGGGATTAAGGTGAGCGTAGTAGAGGTAAAGGAGGTAGAACTTCCCGAGACAATGAAGAGAGCAATGGCAAGGCAGGCTGAGGTAGAGAGAGAAAGAAGAGCAAAGGTTATTAATGCTGAGGGTGAATATCAGGCATCCGAGAAAATTGCTGCTGCGGCCAAAATTCTCTCCCAATTCCCGGAGGCGATGCAATTGAGATATCTGCAAACCGCCAACGATATTGCCGCGGAGAAGAATTCTACAATTCTTTTTCCTATTCCCATTGACCTTTTGGGGGTGATAAAAAAATTGTCCAAACCTGAGGAAAAACCCAGGGAAAAATAATAATATTGGACGCGGATAACATCAGGATAAAATAGGATTAAATAAATTAATTATGAATTAAAGATCTATTTCTGTCTTTATCTGCGTTAATCTGCGGAAATCTGCGTCCTATTATTTTTTATGTTCAAGAAAGTCTGCATTGTTGGGCCGGGGTTGATTGGTGGTTCTCTTGCTCTGGCCTTGAAGAAAGCGGGAATGGCGGAGACCATTGCAGGAATTGGACACCGAAGTATCTCTCTTGAAAGAGCGTTAAAATTAGGGGCAATCGATAAAGGTTTTCTTGAATTTAGAAAGGGGATAAGCCGAGCAGATCTGGTTGTTTTGGCCACCCCGGTAGCGACAATTTTGAAATATCTTGAGAAAAATTTTTCTTCTTTAGAAAAAGGTGCGCTCATTACTGATACCGGCAGCACTAAATCCGAAATTGTAAAAAAAGCAGAATTTCTTCTGCCCTCTTCGGTTTATTTTGTTGGCGGACATCCTATTGCCGGTTCAGAGAAGAAAGGGGTAGAGGCGGCAACCCCCGGTCTTTTTAAGGGTAAAACAGTTGTTTTAACGAAGACAAAAAAAACCAACAGAAAAGCATTGCAGATGGTAAAAGAACTCTGGCAAAGTGTTGGGGCAAAAACTAAAGTTCTTTCTCCTGCCGGCCACGACCGAATCATTGCTTATCTTAGCCATCTTCCTCATTTGGCTGCCGTTGCCCTCGTAAAAGCAATAAAAGAATCATCGGAAAGAAAAAATTTTTCTTTTGCCGGATCTGGTTTTAAAGATACTACCAGAATTGCGTCCGGCAGCCCGCAATTATGGTGCGATATTTTCAGTACCAACAGCAATGAAGTTCTTTCCGCTCTGGATGATTTTAAAAAATCCTTAAACACTATTGAGAAGTTAATTGAGAAAAAAGATTGGAAAGAACTGAAAAATCAATTACAAAAAGTAAAGCATTTTCGCGATCGTTTGTAATTCTTTTTTGGACGCATCCGCCAAAGTTCTCTGGCGGAAGGATAAAAACACGCTACCACGAGAGCACGAAATAAAGAAGACGCGAAAATGACAACCACAGATTAAAAAGATTCTCACCACAGAGTCACAAAGCCACAGAGAGGCACAGAGAAAAAACTAAAATAGCAACCACGATATTACCTCTAATTACGCAAATTAAAAAAACAATATTCACCACAGAGTCACAGAGACACAGAGTTCACCAAGAATTATAAATAAATTTTTTCTTGGAGTGCTTTGAGTCTTGGTGCCTTTGTGGTAAAATTTTATTTGTGGTTAGAGTGGTGATAGTTTTTCGTGCTTTCAGATTTTCGTGTCTTCGTGGTTAATATTATATTTATCTGTGTTAATCTGCATCCGATATTTTGTGAAATTTTGTGTTTCATGATTTCATATGAAGGCAGTGGCTCTTTTGTCTGGAGGGCTTGATAGTGTCCTGGCGTTGGAACTTGTTCTTTCTCAAAAGATAGAGGTGAAGGGGGTGAACTTTGTTACTCCTTTTCTGCAAAAAAATCAAGAGTTTGTGCTAAGACAAGCAGAAGAACTCGGGATTGCTCTGGTAACGATTAAATTAGGAGAAGATTATCTGGAGCTTGTTCGGAATCCAAAGCACCATTATGGCAGGTATCTTAATCCTTGCATTGATTGCCGGATTTTGATGTTTGGAAAAGCGAAAGATTTATTTGAAGAAGAGAAGTCTTTCCTTGTTACCGGAGAGGTTTTGGGACAAAGACCCAGTTCGCAATATAAAAGTGCTTTTTTGGAGATTGAAAAGGAAGCGGGTCTTTTTGGTAGAGTTTTGCGTCCTCTCTCGGCAAAACTTCTTCCTCTGACCATTCCCGAGAAAGAAGGTTTGGTTAATCGGGAGGAATTATTGGCGATTGAAGGCCGGAGCAGAAAACAACAATTAAAATTAGCGAAAGAATTTGGCATAACTAATTATCTTTCTCCGGCCGGGGGATGCTTACTTACAGAAAAGGAATTTTCTGTAAGGCTTGGTGACCTTTTTGTGCACAAAAAAAAGATAAAAATTTCGGAGATGGAACTTCTCAAACTTGGTCGTCATTTTCGCCTTTCTCCGGAAATCAAACTTATTGTTGGCAGGAACGAGAAAGAAAATAAATCCCTGGCTTCTTTGGCCGGGGAAGAGAGCTTTTTTTTGGAAGCAGAAGGCGTGCCAGGACCTCTTGCTCTTTTAGAAAAGGGAGATAAAAAATTTGTCTCTTTGGCAGCAGGAATTGTCGCCGCTCACAGTGATGCGAGGGATTTTTCTTCTGTCCCGGTAAACTACTGGAATAGTTTAGAGAAGAGTAGCATTGTCGTGAAACCATTAAAGGATATTGAAAAATTGAGGGTTCTAAGAATTGGTAGCCGATTATGAAGACGATTGCCGAAATTAATGAAAAGATTAAAAAGGGGAAAGCAGTAGTAACCACTGCCGAAGAGATTATTGATCTGGTAAAGAAAAAGGGAATAAAGAAGACAGCCAGTGAAGTTGATGTAGTTACCACAGCCACTTTTGCTCCAATGTGTTCATCCGGAGCTTACTTTAATATTGGCCAACCCAAACCCAAGATTAAACTGGGAGGAGGGAAACTTCATCTTAATGATATTCCCTGTTATCCTGGTTTTGCCGCAGGAGATTTCTTTCTTGGCGCCACTGCTCTTGCCGATGATAACCCCAAAAATAGACCACATCCGGGAGAATTTCGCTATGGAGGAGGACATCTTATTGAAGACTTAGTCTCGGGTAAAGATGTGAAATTAGAAGCTTATAGTTATGGCACGGACTGTTATCCGAGAAAAAGTCTTTCCGCCTTGGTGAATATTAAAGATTTTAACGAGGCCATCCTCTTTAATCCACGCAATTGCTATCAGAACTATAATGTAGCGGTGAATTTTTCTAAAAAAACAATCTATACCTATATGGGGGTGTTAAAGCCAAATCTTGGCAATGCCCATTATTGTAGTAGCGGCCAACTCTCTCCGCTTCTTAATGACCCTTATTATCAGACCATTGGCATTGGCACGAGAATTTTTTTAGGGGGTGGGATTGGTTATGTTGCCTGGTACGGAACCCAGCATAATCCTAAGGTAAGCAGGACGAAAGGAGGTATTCCGATTGGTCCTGCGGGAACTTTAACTCTCATTGGAGATTTGAAGGGGATGAAGCAGGAATGGCTCCGCGGAGCATCTTTCCTTGGCTATGGAGCAACCTTGATTGTAGGCATTGGCATTCCTATTCCTCTACTTAATGAGGAGATTTGCCGTGGTACTGCGGTAAAGGATGAAGATATCTACACAGAAATAGTAGATTACAGCGGATCTTATTTTAAAAAGAGTAAAAAGAATAATTTAGGAAAAGTAAATTATAAAGAATTAAGAAGCGGGAAAATTAAGATTTGCAGAAAAGAGGTTCCCACGGCTTCTCTTTCCAGTTACAGCAAAGCAAAGGACATTGCTGAAATTCTAAAAGGATGGATAAAACAAGGCTCTTTTTTTCTTACTGAACCGGTAGAGAAACTTCCCTCGGTTGATTCTGAAGTTGAATTTAAACCGCTAAAAATAAGATAAGTTGTCATTGCGAGGCCGTAGGCCGTGGTCCGCCTAAGGCGGGCTTCGCTGACGCTCGCAATGACTGGCAATTTTACTATGATAGTTTCCAAAAAAATTGTTTTGAGGTTTCCTTCGACATTGGTTCATCAACCAATTGTTTATCGGCTGGTAAAAGACTATAACCTTTCCTTTAACATTCTCAAAGCCTCGGTTACTCCGAACGAAGAAGGTTTGTTAGTCCTGGAATTGACGGGAAAAGAAAAGGACTATCAAAGAGGAATTGATTATCTTATTCATCTAAAGATAAAAATTCAACCTTTAAGCAAAGATGTAAGGCGGGACGAGGATAAATGCACCCATTGCGGACTTTGCGTTGAGATTTGTCCGACGGAAGCCTTTGTTTTAGATAGAAAAACAAGAAAAGTAGATTTCTATAAGGATAAGTGTATTGCCTGCGAACTCTGTATTAAAATTTGTCCTCCCCGGGCAATGGAACTCTATTTTTGATTTTTTGGACGCAGATTTCCGCAGATTAACGCAGATAAAGACAGAAATAGATCTTTAATTCATAATTAATTTAATTGCATAGGAATTTCCTTTTTCTAACCACGAATTAACGCGAATTACTCTAATTCGTAAAATTCGATAAATTCGTGGTTTTATAACTTGTTTAATCCTGATTTTATCCTGATGTTATCTGCGTCCCATTAAGTTGATTTATCGAAATTTAGTTAATGCTTCCGATTTAAAAAGCTTTAAATTGATTATTAAGGAGAGCAATCTCTTTATTCTTTTTGCTCCGAATTCCTCAAAGATTCCTGAAAACTTAAAGGATATTGCCGGTCATTCTCTCTTGAATTGCCGCAGACAGATTGAGGATTACATTAAAAATTACCCTTCTTTTCAGGAGAGTTATATTCCGGTTAAGGTTGGGAAGGGGAGTCCTTTAATTGTCCGGGAAATGGCTGAGGCATCCTCTCTGGTTAATGTCGGGCCGATGGCCGCGGTTGCTGGAGCAGTCGCTGAATTTGTGGGAAAGGAGATTTTAAAATTTTCTGATGAGGTAATCGTAGAAAACGGCGGGGATATCTTTCTAAAGAGCAATAAGAGGAGAAGAGTGGCAATCTATGCCGGAGAAGATTCTCCTTTCTCAAGAAAGATTGCTTTGGAAATCAATCCTGAAACCACGCCTGTTGGAATTTGCTGCTCTTCCGGAACTTTGGGGCACTCTTATAGTTTTGGCAAAGCAGACGGTAGTGTTGCGGTAGCGGTTTCTACTGCTCTTGCCGATGCTTCTGCTACGGCAATTGGCAATCTCATCCAAATAAAATCAGACCTTTCTAAAGGGGTTGAGTTTGCCAAGAAAATTCCCGGACTTTTAGGCACAGTGATTATAAAAGAGGATAAAATCGCCATCTGGGGAAAAATTAAAATAGTAGAATTATGAAATACTTAACGAAAATTCGGCTTTATATTGGTTATCTCTTTTTTCTTTTCATTCTTCTTCTTGCAAAACCTATCATTCTTTCTTACGGGATTGGAGGTGTGGTTGTTCTTCTGGGTGAAGCGATTCGCACTTGGGCCGCCGGCTATATTGCAAAAGATGAAGTTCTAACAAAAAATGGACCTTACCGGCTGACCAGAAATCCTTTATATCTTGGCACTTTCTTTATTGGTCTGGGAGTAGTTATTATTGGAGATTCTGTTTGGTTTCTTCTTGCTTTTACGCTGATATTTTTAGGCGTTTATATCCCCACCATTTTTAGAGAGGAAAAATTTCTCGCCAAGAAATTTCCGGATGACTATCTTAGCTATCAAAAGACTGTCCCTTGCTTTTTTCCTAAGTTTCAAACTTTAAACGTAGGAGGTTTTTCCTGGCTAAGGGTTAAAAAAAATAAAGAATTCCATACCTGGATTACTTTATTCCTTATTCTAATAATCTTGGGATTAAAACTGACGTAGTCATTGCGAGGAGTCCCCCCTTCTTGCTTTCGCACCTGTGCCTGCGTTCCCCTTTTCTTGCTTTCGCAAGAAAGCAGAGGGGACGTCACCTTGGCAACCACAGGTGCAGGCAAGAAAGCAGAGGGGACGACGTGGCAATCTTATGAGATTGCTTCGCTTACGCTCGCAATGACAACCTGTAGTGGTCGAGCTTGCTCGACAATGGTAAATGTAGTTGCTCGATTCATCGAGCGTAGTGCGAGGAATTTAGCCTCGCCCAAAAGGAGGAGACATGGTTAAAAAAGAAATTTTGCCCTTGGGGGTTATGACCGGTATTGGAGCAAATCCAATAGAGGCTTTGTCAAAAATCCGAGCTCTGGGTATTCCCACCTGTCAACTTGGGAATCCGCCGGATGAATATATTTATACAAAAAAAGCAGATGAACTTAATGAGAAACTAAAATCTGCGATAAAAAAGACGGGAATCAAAATCTCGTCCGTTTTTATAATGTATCAAGGTCATATCTGGAATTTGATTGATGGTCCGAGAACGATCGGGCTTGTGCCTGAGAATACCAGGGCTCCTCGCGTAGTGCATGCCTGTGCGGTTTCTAATTGGGCCAAGAAAATAGGAATCAAGGTGGTAACCAGCCATATGGGTTTTATTCCTGCCGATCGCACAAGTTTGATCTATCAAGGTTTTATCGATACGATGAAAAAATTTGTTGGTTTTTGTAGAAGTAATGACCAGATGTTTGCCTTTGAAACCGGGCAGGAACCGCCTATAGTTTTGAGAAGAGCGATCGATGATATTGGAGCGGACAACGTTCGGGTAAACCTGGATTCGGCAAATCTTCTGATGTATGGTATGGGAACGCCTCTGGAGGCAGTGAAACTCTTGGGAGAATTTGTGGTAAATACCCATTGCAAAGATGGCAAAATGCCTAAAGCAGGGGGGAAACTTGGTCCGGAGATGCCTTTAGGGGAGGGGGATGTGCATTATGAGGAGGTATTGCCTGCACTCTACGAGAAAGGTTTTCGCGGCCCTTTGACCATTGAGAGGGAAATAAGCGGGGCCCAACAAATAAAGGATATTAAAAAAGCGATGAAACTATTAGAAGAGATAAGAGGAAGAATATTAAAGAATTAAATTCATTAATCCACCAACGATGATTGCGGTGAGAATCATCAGAAGAGCAGATTTAACCATATCCTTTATTCCTAATTCTCTAATCAGGACGATAAAGGTGGCAATGCAGGGAAAGTAGATGGCGAGAACGGTTGAACCAATAATTAGTTGTTTGGTAGTTAAATTCAACGGTCCTAACATTCCCACGGCTACATCTTTTCTTAAAAAACCAACGATTAAAGCAGAGATTGCCTCTCGGGGAAGACCCCAGATGCCGGTTAAAATCGGGGAAAAGAAACGAGCTGAAAACTCGATTATCTTTAAGGTGTAAAGAATATTGATAAAAAGTATTCCTAAGAGGACATAAGAAACCGCTACCGTCAAAAATCCACGAATACGCATCCAGAGTTTCTTGATTACTGCTTTGAATTGAGGTGACCGATAAGGCGGAATTTCAATCAATATTTCAGGACTTCTCCCTTTCAATAATTTATTCAGGAGCAAACCCTTAAGAACCAAAACTAAGAATAGGGTAGAGAAAATAATTGCTACGTATCCTCCTCCTCTTTCTCCCACCAGTCCGATAATCATCGCGGTCTGGGCCATACAGGGGATAGCAATTGCCATTAAGGTAGCGGCAATGAATTTCTCCCGCCTTCCTTCAAGAAGCCTGGTTGCCAATGCTCCCGGGACATTGCAGCCTAATCCTAACATCATTGGAATTATGGCGTAGCCGTGGAGGCCTAAGTGATGCATAATATTATCCACTAAGACTGCAAGGCGAGGCAGATACCCAGCGTCCTCTAATAATCCTAACACTATGTAAAAACTAAAGATATACGGTAAAACCATAGCCAAAGGAACAAATAAGCCGGTGGTTAGAAGCCCAAAGGACTGGCCAAAATCTATTTGGTTTTCAATTAATTTTCCAATCAGAATCTGGTGCAAAAAGGTTCCTGGATCCAGAATGGAACTTAATTTTAACATTAATGGCGCCCATAAGTTCTTGAATAAAGGCTCAAATAGATAACTAATGAGTCCTTCTCCTATGAAACGGATGATTTGAAAGCTAAGAAAGAGCACTGCGATTGCTATTGGTATACCAGTTGAAGGCTTGATACTTAAATCTTGCAAACTATCCAGGAAAGTGTGATGGCGATGGTGCAATTTTTGAATTTCTCCTATAATTTTGCCAATTTCCTGCCATCTTTTTTCGGCACTGGAAATCTTTTTCTCTCTTGGCTTTGCCTTTGATAAACTCTCAACTAACTCCTTGATGCCTTCCCCGCTTAAGCCACAGGTAGGAATTACTGGAACATCTAAAATTGCTTTTAACTTTTCAAGATTAATTTCAATCCCGCAGTGTTTTGTATCGTCCCACATATTAAGGGCAATCACCATCGGAATTCCACTTTCAATTAATTGTAAAGTTAAATAAAGATTCCTTTCTAAATTTGTGGCATCAACAACATTAATTACGATATCGCCATCTCTTCCAAGCATCTGGACTGCGACCTCTTCTGCTTTATTGGTAGGCTTGATCGTGTATGTTCCGGGCACGTCAATAACCAGCGCTTCTTCTCCACGAAGCCTTATATGACCCTGCATAAATTCTACGGTAGTGCCCGGATAATTAGAGATGACCACGCGCGCGCCGGTAAGCCGTGAGAAAATAGCACTTTTCCCGACGTTGGGATTTCCCATTAAAAGTATCTTCTTCATAACAGTTCTACGATAATTCTGCTGGCCATTCCAAATCCAATAGCCACCTGGAAGTTATCCACCTTTACCGTTACTGGTCCGCGCCATAATTGCGAACTTACCTTCATAATTTTCTTTCCCGGTCTTATCCCTATCGCATACATTCTTCTCTGAATACTATATCCTCCCTGAATCTCCGCCACTATACCAGTCTCTCCTGTGCTCATCTGAATCAAATTTATTCTTTTCATTTTTATTTGATAGAGGAAAAATAATCTTTAATTCCTTCCTCAATGGAGAATCTGCTTTTCCACTTTAAAATTTTAGAGAAAAAGGAAGTATCTGCATGAGTATGGTTTTGATATTTTTCCGCCAGTGCTGGTGGGAGACCAAAGTATTCAGGTTTAAAGTGAGTATTGAATATTCCATTCAGAATTTCAATGATTCTGTTAAAGGTTGTCGGTTTACCGGTACCAACATTAAAGATGCCTCTCGCATTGCTTTCCATTGCTCTGAGGTTTGCCGCAACAATGTCTTTAACGTAGATATGGTCTCTTGATTGCTCGCCATACTTGAAAATTCTCAAAGGTTTGCCCTTTTTAATCTTTTGAGATAATTGCCAGATCATACTCGCCGATTTCCCTTTATGCTCCTCTCCTGGACCATAAACATTGAAATAGCGCAGTCCGATAATTTGGCTATTTTTTTTCTCAATTGTTTCTTTTACTATTTTATCAGCTTCGCATTTGGAGATGCCATAAGCATTTAAAGGAAAAAGTTTTTGGTTCTCTTTCATTGGTAGGGGTCCATTGCCATAGACTGCTGCTGAGGAGGCATAGACGAGTCTTGCTCCGGAATCATTAGCAAAATTTAAGACATTTTTAAACCCCTCCACGTTATCGGAAATCATTTTTTTGTCATCAGAATAAGTAGTGTCAGTGATAGATGCTTGATGAAAGATAACTTCAAATTTTTCTTTTTTTAATTGAGTAAAAGATTCTTTTTTGCTAACATCTCCTCTGATAAAATTGCCTTTATATTCTTTGAGATTTTCTAAATTCCCGGAAGAAAGATTATCAATGATAATTAAATTGTAGCCTTGCCCTGAACCAAAACGGTTCAGGGCTTGTTTTTGCAGAGCAAGAGCTAAATTAGAGCCAATGAAGCCTGCTCCTCCGGTAATAAGAATATTCATACTCTCACTCCCTTGAGATTGCTTCACTTCGTTCGCAATGACAGCTACGCTGTCAGTTGTCCTTTTAATGCCCAGAGTCCTGCGGCGGGATTGCTGATATAGAAAATTACTTCTCCGGAAGCAAGAATGTTTTTCCCTTCCTTCAAGGAGGAAGGATTGTATCTCTTTTCTATCTCTCCCAGATTAACATAGGAGAAATTAACTCCTTCAATTTCCTTTTTAGAGAGGTGTCCGGGGGCATAGGTAATCTTAAATCTTCCTTCCGAGGAACCGTGAATGAGATGGGCTGCGGCAACCAGATTTTCCCGGAGGTCCTCATTTTTCTCTACCGCTTTCAGAACACCGGGTGTTCCAATATAACCGTATTTACGAATGAGATTGTCTATCTGTGGATTTTCTCCGAAACTTTTAAGTCCGGGGGCAATAATGACTAATTCTCCCTCATCGGCAATTGCCATCCTTGTTCGATAGATTGCCTTATTGGCTACCCAGGTGCTTTTAAATTCGTAGGGGTCCATATAAGCCACAACCTTTTTTAACGGTTTGTCCAGAGAATGAATATTAAGTTTTTGGCTGAGTTTTGCCGCTTTAATAAATGTTTCCTCGTCCTCACCCGCGTAAAGTCCGCGCGTTTGCAGTTTTCCTTTTTCGTCAGTCCCCATTACAATGAGGACATAAATAACGGGATAGCTCTTCAGATATTTTTTCTCGGCATAATTAAAAGCGAGTCGCAATGGTGGAGAAATCCTTCCTAAATTGTTCTCTATTCCATAGAGAGCGGCAAAGAAATGCGATTTATTAATCATATTTCTTCCGGCAATTCCGATGAAGATGTTTTTGTTATGGTTTGACATTCCGAGAACCTCATGCGGGACCACCATTCCTGCAGAAAATATTGCATCATAGTTATTTTCTACCAGCATTTTGTTGACCTCTACGTCAATGGCAAAGTTTGCCTTTCCTTGAGATATTTTTTTGACGTATTCACCGGGGATTTCTCCCAATTTAATCGTATCCTTGCGCCAGTTATGCACCTTGAATAACTGCAAAGGAATTTTCCCATACATTTTTTTGATTTCTTTCTCGGTCATCGGGGTATGTTGACCCAACGTAGGAATGATATCCACATTGGCGTATGTCGGCAATGAATGGTAAAGAATTTCGGTAAGTTTTCCTGCTCCGGAACAGAAACGGGTGAAGTCAGGCGGGAGGATTAGAACATTTCTTAATTTTCTTTTTGTCTCTTTAAGCAGTTGGTTGATAAATTTGCTCTTTTCTGCAAGGGTAATATTTTTACCTTCTTTAATAATCATTTTTGCCTATTATAGCATATACTTACTAAATGTGTTAAAATAAATCAAGTTATAAAACCACGAATTTATCGAATTTTACGAATTAGAGTAATTCGCGTTAATTCGTGGTTAGAAAAAGGAAATTCCTATGCAATCAAGTTAAGATATGAAAGATGAAAATTAAAAAAGAGGTTATTGAAGGTTTTTACAACAATCTGGACGAGAGAACAAAGGAAAGAGTGGAGGAGACAATTGAGAAAATTGTTGCTACCAAAAAGAAGGGAGAAAAGATTGTCGTGGTTACCGGCAGTGGTCCCAATGTCCATGAAGGGGTAACCACCTTAATTGCTGAACTGATTAACCAAGGAATTGTTGATGGGGTAGCTACCAGCAGCGCTGTAGTTGCCCATGAGATGTCCGGCTCCTTAAAGAGGGTTAAAAGATTTAACGGAGTAAGATTTGGTTTTAAAAGAGAAAAACTTCCCTTAGATGGAATCTTTGAAGTGGAAATAATGGAGGAGGAATATCTTTCTCAAATAAAAAAGGAGATGGTAATTGATGAAGAGTTATACCGAAGAATGTTAGCTACTGAAGGTAAGGTCATTATCAAAGTAGCCGGCAATATGGCTTATCCAGCCGGTCTGCGCAGAGAAAGACTGGCCAGAGAATTAGAGCCTTTAGCTAAGGCCAATAGTATTCCATTAGAAGAAGTCTTAGGATTTGGAGCTGACCCCTGGACAATGATTGGCGCTGCTTCTAAAAGGAAGGTTCCGGTATTGGTTTCTATACCAGCAATGATTGGAGGAGGAGCGGTAGGATTATCCATTGGCGATTCTATCTCCATTACCGAAAGGACCAGAAGATTAGCAAGAATGCTTTCGGAAGCTTCGCTAATCATTGAATCGGCTTTAGTGCTTACTCAGGAGATTCACGATGGTCCCTGGGAAGTTGCTACCGGCCATGGAATCTGGGCAAATTGGCAGGGAGATTGGACCTATTCCTTGAAAGAAAAAACGATTGTTCGGATTGACCTTGACCCCAATTTAGAAAAAGCCTGGCAATTAGAACGACAGACCGGAATTGTGGCTGAAGCAATCGATAAGGGATTGCCTAAAACAAAAGTAACCAAGATTCCTTTTCGGATGGAGATGAGCGGTTTCTCAAGATTGCCTCATTCTATTCCCATCATTGGAGATATCGGGGAGCTCTGGCCAATCATTGCCTATCGAGTAGCTAAAGAACTGAATATTAATTTGGACTTTATCTCCTATAAACAGAGCACTCCTGAAGGAATGGAGATGCGGGAATGGATTGTGAAAAATGTGAAAGCGCTAGATCGAGACAAAATTTATAAGCATTTTACCGGAGCAGGGGCTTGAGATTGCCGTGCTCATTTCATTCGCTCGCCCTAAACCAGAAACGGCTCAGGGCTCGCAATGACAACAAAAAAAGTCATTGCGAAGAGTCCGCCCAGCAATATTGGCGGACGATGTGGCAATCTAAGTTCTCATCTCTTTGAGAATGTCATTTTCCCATTGGTGAATTAATCTTTTTCTCGGCCTTAATTTTTTTTGGAGGATATAACCTACAATAAGGGGTAAAGAAACGGATGGTTCGACAAAGGCCATTGCCTCGGTGGCATTTTTTGAAACTTTTCCCCAGGATTTCGCCTCCTCTAAAGTACTTCCGCTTAACCCTCCCCAGTGAGGAACATCGGTGGTTACCTGAAAGGCGTAGCTGTGCCCTCCTATGTTTTTGCCAAAGATATAGCTCATTACCACCGAATCGTTAATAAAATTTTTTGGCACTCCCCCGGCTACATAAATAGCGGCAGTTTTTTTGGACTTTACTACGATCTGAGTTAATTCATAATTATCCCGGATGGCATCAATAATAATTCTGGGGCCTTTTTTCTGCTTCTGTAAGTGATAATGGTCGGTCAGTCCGATTCCGATACTGCTATCATTAAGTGCCGGAGAGAAAACCGGCACCCCATATTTTGCAGCAGTCTTTAAAATAGAATTTTCATCCTTTATTTCTTTTCCCAGAAGATAGAGAAATTCCCGGGATGAATAACTTCTTGGCTCCAAACTGTCGGCAAATCTGCCCACCCAACTATCACTCTTTATAAACTTCTCATCATCAACGTAGGTGTCATAAATGCGGTCGATAAAAAGTTCTCTTAAATAACTATCATCAGCCTCCGGGGAACCGATATAATGTTTATAACCGAAAGATTGATAAAGGTCCTGATAAAGGATTGCTCCCGTTGAAACTATTACGTCAATGATATTAAACTCAATCATATCCCGGATAACTTTTCTTAATCCGGCAGCAATTAAAGGACCGGCCAGCCCTAAAAATATTGTTGGACGTTTTGGGTCTTCCAGCATATTTTCATAGACGGTTGCGCATCTCCCAATGCGTCTTGCTTGAATCGACATCTTTTTGAAAGAATCAACCAAATCCACAAGCCTCACTGTTCTGGCCAGGTCAATGGCCTCGATAGGATGAGAAAGAATTTTTTTCTTTTGCGCCTGTTTCTTCCTGCTTAATCCTTTAAAATAAACTTTTTCCAGTTTACTGCGTCCGTCTTCTTTCTTATTTTTCATTCTTCTTATCTTATTACTGAATCCTCCTTTCTGTCAAATTTGAGGATGGTTTCTTGCGGTATAGGAAAGTATAAAATACTTTCCTATAGAAGCCCCCTCTGCTTTCTTGCTTCATCCCCCCTGCTTCGCTTTCCCATCTTCTTGCTTTCGCAAGAAAGCAGATGGGACTTTGCGAAGCAAAGCGGGGGGGAGAACAGCAAGAAGAGGGGGGTAAGAAAATCATATTCTAGTAGAAGGTTTCCAAATTAATATTGCAGTCCATGCTGTCATTGCGAGGAGTGAAAACGGTTGCGAGGCGAAGCCGAAGCAAACTCGGAGATTCCTCGTTTCACTCGGAACAAGCTCCGCAATCCCTTTGTGGATAACGATATGAGATTGCTTCGCTGTCGCTCGCAATGACAAACCATAACAACATTATTTGAAGAACGCTCTACTAGTTATTGCCGAAGGCGATTTCTTAGAATGGACAAAAATGAGCGGAAAGACGATGTCGCTGAAGCAGCAAGGAACCCAAACCGCCAGGAACAAGAATAAGAAAATAGTAGAAAGCACAACCCAATTTAGTGTTGTTGGGCCTATAGCCATTATCATATGGAATAATGATGCCCAGGTGCTAATGAGCACATGCCCGGAGTGTGGGAATTTAGTTACTGGCCTCAAAAGTCCAATTGCAATACCGAGAAACGCTGCGGGATTTGTTAGCCACGCTTTTTCAATGAAACCGATGTGAATTCCTCTATTCGGCAGATTAAGAAGCTGTTCACCAAGATAAGGAATGATGCAATCACTTAAGGTAGCTATACCAACTGAACCGACATAACCAATCAGAATTGCAAGCCAGACTCTGCACTTGGGCTTGTGCAGTTTATACATCGCCGTGGTCACCATTGCACTTAAGGCCACATGGGTTGGATGCAAAATATAAAAAATAATAGGGGAAACTCTGCAAACCTGGGAGAGCATATGTCCGAGGACTATTATAATCATTATTATAATCCCGGTAGCCGCCCCAAAAGTAGTAAAGGGGATATGTTTTCTAAGTTCTTCTGCTATGACATATTTTCTCATTTTTTCCTCCCTTTTAATTAAAAACTATTTTCATTTATTCTCAAAAAAACTATCCTCACTGGCACTTTTTACAATAGCCAAAGAAAGTGAGGCAGTGTTCGGTTATTCTAAAGTTAGTCATCTTTTTAAGTTCTTCCTGCATCTTTTTAAAAAGGCAGACGCCTTTTTTCTCTATCCTGCCACAATTCAGACAGACAAGATAATGGTGATGCCTCTGATGGTCTAACTCATACCGGTCAGTCCCTTCATGGAAATGGATATGGTTGGCTATTTTTATCTCTTTAAGCAATTCCAGGCTGCGATAAACCGTAGTGAGCCCTACTTCAGGGTGAAATCTTTTAACTTCTTGATAGACTCCTTCCGGAGTCAAAGGATGGTTCCTGTTTTTTAGCAGAACATCTAAAACCGCTCTTCTCTGCGGGGTCAGCTTGTATCCCGAGGAATGAATTCTTTCTTCAAACTTCTCGACTTTTCTTTCCATAATTATAATTAAATGAAAACTCTTTTCAATTATACTTAATCAATTACCCTTTGTCAAATTGCAATTTGAAGATTAATAATAGAGATAGGAATCCCTTGGTTTGGGGAGCGAGTTGATATTCTCAGCAATAATTACCGGTTTTTCTCCCTTCAGTTTTACTTTACCATAGACTTTGACCCAGCTATCCTGTTTCAATTCTCCGGCCTTTTCTGATTCTATCCTTATTCCCAGGGGAGTAGCATGGGCGGCACAACAGGTGATTAAAAAACGAATCAGGATAAAGGAAGTGGAATCTTCAGCCTCTTTATAGACAATACCCTCTGTGGTCACCAATGAATCCCGAATAGACTCAGGTTCTTTCTGAGAGATAGCCAGAATCTGTTTTATATTTAATTTTCTATATTGACCATCCTTCTCTACTTTTTGCTTAAGAGTCTCTAAAATAATCATCTTTCGGTCTTCTAACTTTAGATTCACACCCCGTTTAACCGCGGCAAGGCTGGAAAGACCGGTGGGCCTGACCAGCATTCCCAGAAGAACCGGAAAGAGGAGAAGAGAGAGAAGGAGTATATCCGGAGGATTTATCGGAGAAGCGAGAGCTCTTCTCTTCAATCTCAAGACGAACATCAAAATGAGGATAAAAAGTCCCAAAAGAGTGAGAAAAATATAATGTTTTTCAATGTAGAGAATTAGCCTTCTGCTCAAAAATAGATAGATGATAAAGATAATCCAGATAACCAATGTTAGATTTATAGCGGAATCTTTCTTAACCTTCATTATCTTCCCGTGTAAACTACGCGTATGTTGTCATTGCGAGGAGCGTTAGCGACGTGGCAATCTCATGAGATTGCTTCACTTCGTTCGCAATGACACGGGGTTCACTTGAGTAGTTACCTTCCCGTTAAGTTTAGAAGGTAAGTTATGATAAAGATTGAGATGGATACAAAAAGAAAAATTTTTACCACGAATCTTTTTTTGAATACCCCCAGATACATCGTCAGAAGACTTAAACTAACCATTGGCCCAGCAATCAAGAAAGCAAGTTTAGAACTCAAGGGAAATTGAGTGAAGGTAGCGGCGACGAAGGCATCAGCTATTGAGCATAAGGATAATAAAATAGCCAAAGACTCCATCACTCCAATGGAAGAAAAATGGTTACCGGCCATTTTTAAAATTGCCGGTCGGGAAATAAGGGTTTGAAATAAAGCCGCAAGAAAAGCTCCAAAAATGAGGTATTTACTCATCTCCAAAAAGTCTTTCTCGGCATGTTGAAAAATCTTCTGAATTTTAGAAGGGGAGGAAGAATTGTGATTAATTTCGGAAAAATCTTCGGGAATATCTTTAAGGACATCTTTTCCTTTAACTCCTTTGCTCATTAAAATGGCAGCCAGGAAAGCGATAGAAGAAGCCAAGACTATTCTACCCCCAATTGCTTTCCCGGAACCATTGAAGGCGACCGCCGTGGAAAAGATGACAATTGGATTGATGATCGGTGCCGCGAGCATATAGCTAAGCGCTCCACTTAAAGGAAGATTCTTTTTTATCAGCCTTCTGGCAACCGGGACACTTCCACAGCTGCAAACTGGGAAGACAAGTCCCAGGAAAAGACCGCTTAAAGGAGCCAAAAAGCGGTTAGCAGGAATAAACCTCTCTAATCGCTTTTGAGGAACCAAAACCTCAATAGTTCCCGAGACCAGGGTTCCTAAAAGCAAAAAAGGGATTGCTTCCAGGAGTATAGCTAAAAAGATGATAGAAAAGAGTTGCAACTTTGCATTCTTCAAGATGAGCGAAATATCTTTGAGCTCTCCCCATTGCCAGGTATTAAGTAAATACAGAAGGATGAGGATGCCAACAATTAAGAGAAATTTTTTAAGTCCAACATAAAATCTATTTTCTCTCTCCATTCCTATATAATACCGTAATACCTTTTACTTTGATGAATTTTGGAATTTATCCTTTTCTTTTTTTCTAAAACCTCCAGATATTTTACCACTTCATTAAGATGAGCTCCTAAAACATTGGAGATTTCTAAGGCTGTAACCGGTCGGCGGGATAGAAGAGCCAGAATCTCTTTTTCTAAATCCTTTTGATAAGCGGTTTGTTTTTTTCTCTTGAAAGGGATAATTATCTCACAGTTCTTACCGAAAAGTTTTTTGATGTTTTTTAGTTTATTCAGAGAAACAGGTTTTACCCATTCCTCTGCGGGAGGACGAACCGGACTGTTAAGTTGAACCTTATCCGGTCGGATAAGATTAATTGCCGCTTTAAGTTTTTTCAGTTCTTGGGAATTATCATTAACCCCGGAAACCAACATTATCTCCAGGAAGATTTTACCATCAAATTCCTCTCTGAATTTTGTCAGCCCGGAAATAATTTTGTCTATTTTTAACGAAGAATATGGTCGGTTAATTTTTTCAAAAACTGAAGAGCTCACGGCATCCAGCGAGGGAATAACCAAGTCGGCTTTTTTGAGATTTTCTCTTATTTTCTTTTTGAAAAGCAGGGTTCCGTTAGTTAAGACCGCTACCGGGATTTCAGTTATTTTTTTAATCTCGGAAATCATCTCTCCGATTTTAGAATTTAAGGTGGGCTCTCCGCTCCCGGAAAAGGTAAGATAATCTATTTTCCTTCCCGATGAAATGACTTTTTTTAACTGCTTTAAGATTAAAGAAGAAGATACGCATTCCTTAGTTTTTATAGTTTTTTTAAGTGTTCTTCCTAATTGGCAATAAACACAATCAAGGGAACAGGTTTTGTAAGGAATAGTATCTATCCCTAAGGAAAATCCCAGTCTTCGGGAAGGAACCGGTCCGAATACATAACTTTTCATTTTTTACGTGCGATGAATCGCACCGCTACGTTTATTTGTGCGATGAATCGCACCGCTACGTTTTGGACTCAGAATGACAGACTGTAATTCGTACAATTCGTGTTCATTCGTGGT